>Ga0209309_10000354_pt1 | contig 57231 bp, 47 predicted proteins | sample COGITO_mtgs_1204_2_FD_184807 | JGI IMG/M metagenome (GOLD analysis project Ga0209309, IMG submission 184807) | Pelagic marine microbial communities from North Sea - COGITO_mtgs_120412 (SPAdes) (version 2) | ecosystem: Environmental > Aquatic > Marine > Epipelagic ... | reverse complement strand
AACATGATTATATTTTTTTCATGAAAAATCACATGTTTTCTTGTTTTGACAATAAATATTGATAAAAAATAATCACCCACATTAAGAAATTTTTCAGGAAAGAAACAATTTAAAGTCTGCATTCCTTTCCTTAAAGGGAAAAGACCATCTCCCCTGTGAGAGAATGAAAACATTGGATTCCCAGTTTCATCATGAAGATGATACGTTATGTGAAAATCTTCTGTATTATCTGTAATCTCTAATTTCAATGATACCACAATAGATTCCCCAATCAATATAGGTTCATTTATTGCTTTATTTATAGAATGACACATTATCTCATTTATAATTACATTTTCAGCAATTAATGGAGTTTTAAAAATTTTATGATTTCTATTTGAAGTAAGATTATTATCCGAAAGGTATTGATTTACAATATGGTCAACATTACCTTCGTTTACTAACATTCCATTTTCAAGCAACAGTGCGCTAGTACATAAAGTTTTAATCGAAGGCATTACATGACTCACAAATAAGACTGTTCTTCCTTGCCCAGAACTAATATCTTTCATCTTACCTATTGCTTTCTTCTGGAATTCAGCATCACCAACAGCCAAAACCTCATCTACTATCAGAATTTCCGGTTCTAAAAAAGCCGCCACTGCAAAACCTAAACGTACTTGCATCCCAGAACTAAATCTCTTTATGGGCGTATCTACATATTTATTGATGCCCGCAAAATCTATGATTTCATCGAAACTTTTTGTTATCTCCTGCCTTTTCATTCCCATGAGGGAACCATTTAAATAAATATTTTGACGTGCCGTCATTTCGGGGTGCATTCCGGTTCCAACTTCTAATAACGAAGCAACACGACCTTTCATTTTAATTTGTCCAGTACTTGGGCTAGTAATTTCTGAAAGAATTTTTAGCAACGTTGATTTTCCAGCTCCGTTTTTGCCAATTATCCCTAATATTTCTCCTTCATTTACAGAAAAATTAATATCCTTAAGTGCATATACAATATTTGAAGAGCTCTTTTTTGTTCTATCATTTAACTCAGCCAATGTTGCGTATGGATCAGGCTTACCAATTAGCTTTGCCCAATTTCTATTCAGATCTCTATACAATGTTCCAGTTCCAACAAGCCCTAAATCATATATTTTAGATACATTTTCTATTTCAATTACTTTTTTCATATAAATTAAACTGTATCCATAAACTTTTTTTCTACTTGATTAAAAATAAGAATGCCCATAAACAATATAACCAATGCAAATACTCCAGAATATGCGATATATGTCCAATCCAATGACCCTACACCTACAAACATATAGTTAAATGAATCAATTAAATAGCCAATGGGGTTGTATTTCGCAAGAAATAATAAATCTTTAGGCAAAGTTTCCATAAAGATTATGTGTGATGTAGCTATTCCTGGAGTAACATATTTTAAAAGGGGTATCGCAAAATCAATTAGAAACTTTAAATCACGATATTTCGTTGTCAAAGAAGAAACCAACAAACCAAATCCCATAGCCATAGTCATTATAATAACTAATAAAACAGGAAAATATATGATTTCCCATTGCATACTAAAAGTATTTGTTTGGAAATAATAATAACAAATTGCACAAAGTAATAAACACAACTGAACTCCAAATTTTAATAGGCCCGAAATTAACACCGTTAAAGGCATAATTAATCGGGGGAAATAGACCTTACCAAAAACAGCTTGGTTATCAATAAAAGTAGAGGCTGTTTTTGTAAAAGTATCTTGAAAGTACTGCCATAAAATAGGTCCGGACATGTAAAATAAAAACCCAGGAACTCCTTGTGGGCCAATACCCGCGAGGCTCCCAAAAACAAATAAATTAACAGCTGCAGTAAATAATGGCTGTACAAAAAACCATAGAGGGCCAAGAATCGTTTGTTTGTAATAAGTAACAAAATCCCTATAAACTAACATCCTCAATAGGTCTCGGTAATACCATAAACTTTTAAAGTCTATCTCCAGTAAGCTTCTTTTAGGCTTGATAAGTTTATGTCTACTTTCTTCTTTCATTTTAACAAGAAACAAAAATTAAAAAAACAAATATGCAAATATTGAGAAAAGAAAATAGCTTTATCTTCAGAAATTTCTTTAAATAATTTTTCCAAAACAAATCTAGAAGCCTCAGGAATTGCGATTATCATTTAACAACATCTGTCTTCTTCACAACAACTAAAATACCTAATTCCTTTAGTTCTGCATAAATGTGGTTTTTAGAGGTTTTTTTAATCACTGCGTCATTTTCTTTTAAAAACCCCTTTTCAATATTAATTTTATCTCCAACATTTAAATGACGAATTTCAAACTCTTGGATTTCTTCATTGGATATTACACCCTTTAGCCTATCAATTTCATTATTTTTTATAACTGCAGGTTTTCCTAACCAGTAAACAAAATTTAAAATAGATGGGTCGGATAATACTTTAGTTCTATTTTTTTCATCGACTTTAATGAAAATATATGAGGGGATTAAAGGCACGCTAACTTTCTTTTTTCGATCACTCCATTGCTTTACAGTTTTGATCATTGGACAAAAAACATCAAAACCTTCATGAACGAGCCTTTCTGTCACTTTTTTTTCGTGTCTAGACTTCGTATACAAAGCATACCATTTTTTTTCAATAGCACTTGTATTGATTATTTGTTTGCCCATATTAGCAAAAGATTTTCTTTGTCAATATCAGTATTCTGGAATTCATCTTCGGAATAAATCAAATAGCGAATCTTTCTAGCTATTAATTTTTCAGTTTTTGCTACTACCTCAATTAAATAAGCTTGATTAATGTCACCAACCAGAATCAAGTCTATCAAATTACTTTCTTTTCCTTTGGCTAAATCACCTGTAAGATACATAAATTGAGGGGTCCCTAAACCTTTAATGATGTTATTGACAATAACGTCAATACCTAAATATTTTCTAACAATTTGATTGACATCTTCATAAAAAGGGTGAAACTTATTTACCTTGAATAACTTTTTATTACCATCAACCTCAGAATTAATCATATTAGCATCCTCTAATCGATTTAATTCTAGTCTAATAGAATTTGTAGACTCACCAAACTCGTTGCTTAAACCTCTTAAATAAGCCGAATTATTGGGATTCAAAAAGAACTTTAACAACAGTTTAATTCTAGTTTTTGATGTAATTAGGGTGTTAATCAATTTCTTAGATTTTTTTACAGCTTCGCCATCTCAGTCACAATAATAGAACGAGCGAAAACGAGTAACAAAACTACTCATTTTTATTTAAAATTTTGACTTCTTTGACAAAAAGCACTGATATAAAATATTTTAGAACAAACCTGTCGTTTGTTGCCAAAGTCAAAAAAGAAGCTACTCATGATGATAAGGCTCCCCCTTCAATATTGTGAACCCCCTATACAATTGTTCTTTAAATATCATGCGCACCATTTGATGGGAAAACGTCATTTTAGATAATGAAATTTTCTGATTAGCAGTTTTGTACACGTCTTCAGAAAAACCATAAGCACCTCCAATAACAAATACCACTCGCTTAACACCCGAGTTCATTTGCTTTTGTAAAAACTGACTGAAATTAATAGATGAAAATTCCTTTCCATTTTCGTCCAATAGAATTAGCCAATCCGATTTTTCTACTTTTTCTAAAATTAACTTACCCTCCTTTTCCTTAATCTGCTTCTCTGATAATTTTGACGCTTTTTTTAATTCAGGAATAATTATTTCATCAAAACCTATGTAATGTTTTAGACGTTTTTCATATGTAACCTCTCCTTCAATTAAAAAGGGTTTAATCGTTTTTCCAACTGCTATTAATGTAATTTTCATACTGAAGTTGTTTTAATTCCTAAATAATTATTTTAATCGCAAATATCCTCATGCCGGAAAGGCACTTCATTTTTTGTCTTGACACAGGGCAAAAATTATTTTTGAGCCAGCCTGTGAGAAAGTAAAGCAAAAAAGGTCAAGCCTGCCAAAGAGAAATCATCTCGAACAGCACATTTACTAAGTGCGGCCGAATGATTTCCTCGCAATTTGCTTCGGAACTATCCGGTCTTACTAAGCAAATGTTTTGTTCTCAATAACCTTTCTTTGAAGGGCATTTTATAATTTACGTCTATTCCTGCTTATAATTTAAAAAATACTTTCCTTGCGTTATTTTTACAATCATAACTAGGGCTATACTTATCAAAAACACCATGCCCTAAATAAAAAACAATTCATTTCCATTATCACAATAGGACTTGAAACAACTCCTATAAAACAAACTTACAGTAAAAAATTGTTTTAGTTTTGTTCAATCAACTTATTATAGAGATGGATATTAAAGAATTTGTTCGGCTAGCAATTGAAGAAGACATTAAAGACGGTGATCATTCAGCTTTAGCTTGTATTCCTTATGATGCGAATGGAAAAGCAAAATTATTGGTAAAAGAAGATGGGATTATAGCAGGAATTGAAATTGCGAAACAGATTTTCAAAGAATTTGACAGCAGCATTCAGTTTGAACAATTAATTGAAGATGGATCTGAAGTAAAATACGGTGATATCGCCTTTTATATAGATGGGAATTCTCAAAAAATATTAGGTGCTGAACGTTTAGTTCTTAATGTAATGCAACGAATGAGCGCTATTGCAACGCTTACCAAGAAGTATGTCAATGAATTGAATCGACTTAAAACAAAAGTTTTAGACACAAGAAAAACAACTCCTTTGCTCCGATTTTTAGAAAAAGAAGCGGTATTAATTGGTGGTGGTGTTAATCATAGGAAGGGCTTATATGACATGATAATGCTCAAAGACAACCATATAGATTTTGCTGGAAGTATTGAAAAAGCTATTTGTAAAACAACTGACTACCTGAAATCAAATAACTTAAATTTAAAAATTGAAGTTGAAGCCAGAGATCTTGACGAAGTAAAAGAAATTTTAAGAGTTGGAGGAATTCAAAGAATAATGTTGGATAATTTTTCATTTGAAGATATAAGAACTGCGGTAGGTTTGATTGGCGATAAAGCAGAAACAGAAGCTTCAGGAGGCATCACTCTAGCTACATTAAGAAATTATGCTGAATGCGGTGTTGACTTTATTTCTGTTGGAGCTTTAACACATTCTGTACACAATATGGACTTAAGTTTAAAAGCTATTTAATGTTAAAAAAAATTACCTCTTTTTTTAAAAAAAATGTGTTCAGTAAACAACTAATCACTTGGAGTAAAAAAATTGTTCTGCCCGGTTTTGAAGGAATGACACTTTATCTTACGCTTCATTTTTTATTTCGATCATTTCGTAAATCTCAATATGGAATTAGGAGTTCCGCTATATCCTTCAAGTTTTTCATGGCCTTGTTTCCTGGAATAATCTTTTTCTTGTCTTTAATTCCCTATATCCCGATTGAAAACTTTCAAAGTAACTTGCTAGAAGGCCTTGGAAACACGTTACCTAGTGATGTTTATGCATTAATTGAAAACACGATAAACGACCTAATTAACCATAAACAGAGCGGTGTATTATCAATTGGATTTTTCTTATCGCTGTATTTTGCTTCGAATGGAATTAACACCATGCTCACTGCCTTTAATAGTTCTCATCAATTACAATTAAAAATAAAACCAATACGGCAACGACTTATTTCATTAGGAATATTTGGTATAATTTCAGCATTGTTCATTACAGCGTTATCTGCAATAATGCTTGGAGAATATTTTGCATACAACAAAGACTACCAAAGCCTAGGTTTTGCCATAAGATCTGGTTATCAATTGTTAAAATGGGGCATTATTATCATCAGTCTTATTCTCGCCATTAGCACCTTATACAATATAGGTAACACTGAAAGAGCTGGATGGAAATTCATTTCAGCAGGGGCAACGTTATCGACTATAACTATTATAATTGCCTCCTACGGATTAACTTTTTTCTTTGGGAATTTTGGAAAATACAATGAATTATATGGCTCAATTGGTTCTTTGTTAATGATTTTAATTTGGATTAACGTAGCAAGTTATATTATGTTGGTTGGTTTTGAACTTTCTACAAGAGATAGCGTAAAGACAAAACAAAAATCTTTAACTTTGGCATCTGATTTGGAATAACTGAAAAAAAATAAAAAAATTTAGCAATGAAAAAAAGAATAACCTTAGGATTCACATTAGTAGCATTATTTATATTTTCTACCTCAATAGGACAAACAGAATCAGAGCTTTACCAACAAGGGTTGAAGTACAAAAAACAAATCAATAATAAAAAAATGCTACCTGTTTTCAAAAAACTAGTGGAAATGGATTCCACTAACGTTGACTATCTATCCAACCTAAGTTTTGCGTATAGTAAAGTTGGAGCAAACTTAACGGATGCCAAATTGCAGCTGAAATTTTATGCGAAAGCGAAATCTGTAGCTAGCAAAGCAAAAAAAATTAATGACAACCACGCATTTGCTCATTACTCTTATGCATTGGCTCTTGCACGTGAAAATGAAAATGCAGGCTCCAAGGAAAAAATTGCAAACGCAAAGGAAATTAAAGCAGAATGCGACAAAGTCATTGCACTAGACCCAAATGAAGCTGGAGCTTATCATGTAATGGGAAGATGGCACAGAACGTTTGCTGGTTTTAGTGGTTTTGAAAAAGCTATGGTAAATACATTTTTCGGAGGTACTCCAGAGGGAGGATCATATAAAGATGCTTTAGAAATGTTTCAAAAAGCCATCAAGATAGAACCATGGTATATGCTTCATACATATGAATTAGCAATGACTTATCATGAAATGGGAAATGATGAGTATGCAATCAAATTCCTTAAAAAAGCCATGGAACTTCCGCAAAAATATGAAGATGCAGTTACGTGCTTTAAAAAGTGTGAAACGAAGCTAGCTGAATTAGAGAAGTAACATTAAATTAGCTTATTAGATAATAAAGAGGTTGTGAAAGCAGCCTCTTTTTATTTTCAGCCATGCACACCTTTTTTACGCAAAATATATCAAATGAAGTAACGCTTTCGGAAATTGAATCTAAACATGCCGTAAAAGTACTTCGCTTGGCTTCTGGAAATAATGTTAGACTAATTGACGGTAAAGGCTCTGAAGCCTTTGGAGCTGTGTCAAACGCGCACCCCAAACATTGCCAAGTACAGGTTGATTCAATTATTCAAAAAGAAAAACCAACAAAGGAAATTGCTGTAGCTTTAGCACCTACAAAAAGTAACGACAGAACAGAATGGTTTCTGGAAAAAGCAATAGAAATCGGAATCACTCATTTTATTCCAATCATCTGTGAAAATTCAGAAAGAAAAAAATTCAATACTGAAAGATGGAATAAAGTTGCTATATCAGCAATGAAACAATCTCAAAGGCTATGGTTACCTAAAATCTCCCAGCCTATTAAAATGAATGAGTTTATAAAAGAAAACACATATAAAACTCGATTTATAGCACATTGTGAAAAAGGCGAAAAGCAAGAACTAAAAGATTATTCTGACAACTCTAAAGATCAATTAATAATTATTGGTCCTGAAGGAGATTTTAGCCCAAATGAAATTGAACTGGCTTTAAAGTATAGTTTCACACCTGTAAGTTTAGGCGACAACCGATTAAGAACAGAAACTGCTGGAATTGTTGCTTGTACGATAATGAAGTTTCAGAATAAAAACTAAATTAAATCAGCGGGGTTATCACCAAACTTCTCAGTCATATCTTCGGTAATAACATAAGTTCTTCTATCACCAAAAACCCGTGAAAACAGCATGTCAAAATGAACACTACTCGAAACAAATAACCTTAACTCAATAAATTTGGGGTGTTTTTTAGACTTTAAATTCACTTTACAAGCAGGACAGAAAAATTCCATTTCTTCTCCACTTTCGAAAATCATATTTGGCTCACATTTATATGAATACTCTCCCACTTTTGGATCTAACTCAATAATCCCTTTTTCACCCGTGCTTTTTTCAATTTTGAAAATAACCGTATTGTCAGCGTTTAACAACTGGTTGCAATGAGGGCAATGATAATCGTATTCTGCTAACATAAATGAAATTTTATCTAACGCATTTAATAAATAATTTAATAGTTTCCTATGGACAAGAGAACCAAGGTACAAGCAATTTCCGTAATTATTCCTTCTTTTTCTAAAATCGAAATTAATTCAAAATTCTCTGTGTCTGGATTAAAGATAACTCTTCTCGGTTTCAAATCAACCAAGTAACTATAGTACTCTTTTTGTCTACCCGGATTTAAATATAAAGTTACGGTATCAATAACTATTTTCTGAGGTAATTTATTATGAACCTCCACCCCTCTAATATTTCCTGCTCTCAATCCAAACGCCATAACACCATAGTTATTAGCAATCAAGGCATGGATAGCCCTGTTTGAATACCTTTCTGGTTTCAAACTTGCACCCAATACTAAGGTTATTTTCTCCATTATTCTATAAAGTTAATTCGTAAAGCTTAATCTTAGCGTTCCTCCTTATAGCAAACCATACAAAAATTGAAGCTGTAATTGAAATTACTACGTAAGCAAGAAAGAAGTACAACCCAAATAGCACTTTACTGTCATTTTGTACCCCAACATTCATATTATTAAACGACAGAAAAACTAAAAATGAAGACGCTACAAAAACATCAGCCATACTCCATTTTCCAATTATTTTAACAAAGACCAGAAAACCACTATTCTTTCTAAATGGCTCGATAAAAGTAATTAGCAATGTGACTATTATTTTTAAAACCGGAAGCAAGACACTAAACGCAAGTATAGCCCATGCAACCACATAATTCTTATCTTTAAATAAAATTCCAATTAAATCGGCAATTGACTTACTTTGGTGGAAATAATAAGTTCTTCCTTTGAATATAACATCCCTTTTAAACAAGGAATAGTCTACTGGATCAGTTTTACCCATATCTAAACCTACATACTCCTTGGTTAATTCACTTGCGTAATTAATCCCATCAGTAATAGGCACTGAAACTAATTCGGTATCAAGCTCAATGGGAATAGTCAAATCTTCTGAAAATGCACTTATTTCAAGCATGGGTGTAAATATTCCAACATACAAATAGCAGATTGACAAAGCCATCAAACAACTAGCCATTGCTTTCCTAAAATATTCTCCCCCTAGGTATAAGATAAATACAATTAGAAAAAAACCAATTGATAAATAAATCAATTTTATTGACTCATTTATTGCAGAACGATATTCACTTTCCGCTTCTCTCAACAAAATTTCTGATACTACTCTCTTTTTATCCCATTCATAATCGCTGTTAAATGCGTTTGCCAGCCATTCTTTTGAACTTAATATTCGCTTATTAAAATCTAATACCTCAACATGCTCGTGCATTGTTTCTTTATAACTTTCCCCAGATTCAATTATACGCTCGGCATAAAAGAAGGAAATGATAAGAAATACGATGCTCAATATACCTACTAGCAATAAGTTGTTAATTTTCATATTCTATGATATAACCAGTTGTTAATCTTAAACAAGATAAAGCAAGATACGCTTTTACAGCAAAGTAATAGTTTGTTTAACATTTTTTAGGAAGATCGAAAAGTGGTAAAATAAACAATCCCAAGATTGGGGAACCTTAGGACTGTTTGCAAGGAAAATATAAAACCATTAAAAGAAATAAGAGTTAAGCGATTCTTATTTCTATATAGCTAATAGATAGACGCAAATTAACTAAAATGGTTGCCTAAGTATTTACTATTTTATTTAGAAGGCGTAAACTTGTATCCCACACCTCTAACGGATTTTAGGTAAGTATTAGCGTCAACGTTCTTCTCGAAAATCTTACGAAACGACAGTATTACATTATCAATGGTTCTAGTGGAAGGATAAACGTCATAACCCCATACTTTTTCAAGTATCTCTTGGCGACTAACAACTTCATCTTTTTTATCAATTAATAATTTTAATAATTTTATTTGTCTTTGGGTTAATTTATGCAAACTACCATCTTCATCCACAACTTCAAACGATTTAAAATTTATAATTGCTCCACCAATTTTATATGTTTCTAAATTAGCATCCAATGATTCAGACTTACTCGTTCTTTGTATTAATTTTTGAACTCTCAATAAAAACTCCTCCAAATTAAATGGTTTTGCCAAATAATCATCTCCACCTATTTTTAAACCTTTTACTCTATCTTGAGCTGAATTTTTGGCTGTTAAAAACAGAACAGGTGTATGATTGTCTTCCAATCTTATCGTTTGACAAATATCAAAGCCATTTACCTCCGGAAGCATAACATCCAAAACAATTAGATCATATCTTCCTTGCCTGAATTTAATAATAGCTTCTTTTCCTTTAAAAACAGATACAACATCATAATCCTCTAATTCAAGGTTCAATTTAATAGCTTCATGCAAATGCTCTTCATCCTCAACCAATAATATTCTTTTTTTCATAGATTAGCTTGATTCATTATTTAGAATCAAATTTAGGTATTTATTATCACCTCCTTCATTAAATTACACTGGATTATTTACTACATGTTACTGCTAATTAAACATAAGGGTTATGACGAATCAACCTATCCCTTTTTTGCATGGTCTTTTATTAAAACAACTTGCTTCACTACCTGCCGACTTACTCCAACTTACTTGTAATAAGTAAGTTATTATTTTATTTTTTCATTCATCATTAAAAAATATACACTTATCAATGTAATATATCTATTTAAACTTGATTTTATGTTTTTACAATAGTTTGATATTATAAAAATATTTTATAAGTTTATTGTATGAAACCCAAAAAAAACTCAATAAAATTTATTCAATTATGAAAACTCTCATTGTATTAATTGGAGGTATTTGCCTTCTTTCAACTTCTGTTAACGCGCAAACCGTTGAAAAAAAACAAGCAAAAATTGAAAGTAAAAATGTTGTTTTAGCAAAAAAAGCACCTGTAAAGCTTACAAAAAAACAACCGCTTTCTTCAAAAACGACTGCTACCAAAAAAGAAGAAAAGAAAATTGTTAAGAAACCAGTTGCCATTAAACCAAAAAAATAACCAATATCATTACAAACAACCTATTACCTAACAAAAATTAATTCATGAAAAATCTATCGATAGGCTTAATTGCTTTATTAATGTTATTAGCTTCTATAACATCAACCGCCCAAATTAGTCAAGGAGGAACTCCTTATTCATTTACAAATACTATTCAATTTCAAAACAAGACTGCTGCAACCATAACTTTGCAGAACCCCGACTTAAATGTTCTTGCGACAGAAGATGCAGTTAATGACCCTAGACAAAAATACAGAGTAGGTGTTAATCTTCCTGTCAACCTAAATGTCAACAATTCTGGTCAATGGCAAAACTTATCAAATGGTGGAAGAATATGGAGACTGGTTGTTCATTCAGACGATGCAATGGCTTTAGGTTTGTATTATAATAACTTTTATATTCCGAATGGAGGAAAAGTTTTCATTTACAACGAAACTAAAGATCATGTTATTGGAGCATTTACTGCTGCAAATAACATACAAAATCAGATAAGAGCTACTCAAATGATAGAAGGTGAAACTTTAACCATTGAGTATTACGAAGCGCCTGGAACAATTGGTTTACCTGCTATAGAAATAAAAGAAGTAGTATACTTCTATAGAGGAGTTGAAGATTTTGTTAACCAAATTGCATTGGCTAGGGATGGTGTTCTTACCTATGGATTAAACAAAGCTGAGAACTGTCAAGTAGATGTTGCGTGTACACCTGAAAGTAATGGATGGAGTGAACAAATAGATGCTGTTGTATGGTACACATTTTCTAGTGGAGGAGGAACTGCATTGTGCACGGCTTCAATGATAAACAACACTGCAGCAGATTGTACTCCTTATATTATTTCCGCTTGGCACTGTGGAGAACCAAATGCAGGAAGTAATATTAATTCAACTGTGTGGTACTGGAATTACCAAAAATCTTCATGCTCTCCAGGTACAGGTAATTCTTCAGACCCTTTTCCAGGAAACGAAACAATGACTGGCGGAACGGTAGTAGCCTCATCTGGGAATGGCACATTAAACATCCCTCCGGGTAGTAATCAATTGGCTGGTTCTGACTTTTATTTAGTAGAATTATCCTCTGAACCGCCATCTTCCTACAGCGCTTATTACAATGGTTGGAATAGATCTAATACAGCTGCAACTTCTGGTGTTGGTGTTCACCACCCTGCAGGAAGTGCTAAAAAAATATCTACATACACGAGCTCGTTAAGTAGCTCGAGCTACAATGGAGGTCCTTTTGGAACGCATTGGAGTGTTAATTGGACTTCTACAACAAATGGCCATGGAGTTACTGAAGGTGGTTCTTCAGGCTCTCCTATATTTGATAACAATGGAAGATTTGTTGGACAACTTTCTGGAGGTTCTTCATTTTGTTCTGCTCCGAATCAGTCAGATTCATACGGAAAAATGTACACAAACTGGGACCAATGTGGCTCTTCTGCCACTGCCCAATTAAAACCTTGGTTAGATCCTGGAAATACTGGTGCATTAACAATGGACGGAACCTATCAACCTTGTACACCTGTTGCACCTACTTGTGGAATTACTGCTAGCTCAACTACAATTACTGCTGGAGGAACTGTTACATTTTCTGATGGTTCAAGTGGAGTTCCTGACACTTGGGCTTGGAATTTTGACAATACATCACAAGGTGGAGTATCGCCGGCCTCATCTACTGTTCAAAATCCAGGAGTCATTACTTACTCTACGCCAGGAACATATGAAGTTGAATTAGCAGCTTCAAATGCGCAAGGTAATTGTACAACTACAGTTAATATCAATGTTGGAGCGTCTTTAGGTTGTGACACATTGATTAACATTGCGGACACCGATACTTTGAGAATATACAATGCTAACAATGGTTATTTAGCTGGCTGGAACGACTACTTTGATGTTTCGAAAGCAGAAATGTACAGCGGTTATGCGCCATACGCATATCTTAATGGTATGGCTATCTATTTCTACGGTATTAATGACGGTGGCAATGGAGCAACTGTAGACTTTAACATTTGGAATGACAATGCAGGAGCACCAGGAACGATAATAGGGACACAATCTTACAGTTTAGCAACTCTTGATGGTTCTCTAACAAGTGGACAAGGTATACTTGAATTTAATTACTCCCCCGCAATTAATGTAGGTGGCGCAATATTCTATTGTGGAATAACCATGAATGGATTCGGGACAAATGACTCTTTAGGGATGGTAACTAATTCTGTATATGACCCTACACCAAATTCTGGATGGGAACAGTGGGAAGATTTATCATGGCATGATATGGGTAGCGCTTGGAGCGTTCCAGTATCTCAATACATCACCCCTTACGTAACAGACGTGCCTGTCTCGGGTTCAGCTAGCTCAAATATAACCACTGCATGTGCAGGAAGTTCAATTGACTTCACTTCAACAGGAACAAATGTAACAGGAACTACTTGGCTTTTTAATGGTGGTGCGCCAGCAACTTCAACAAATGCAAACGAAACAGTAACTTTTGCTACTGCGGGTAATTATACCGCTTACCTTATTCAAGATGGTTCTTGCGATGGACAAGCAATAGATAGTGTTGAAATCGTTATTACCTCTGGACCCACAACTACTGCAACAACTACCAATCCCGGTTGTGCTGGTAATGATGGACAACTTGTCGTTGCTGCAACAGGTGGCGTTACTCCATTTACATATAGTATTGATGGTGGAACAACATTCCAAACTAGTGATACATTTACAGGATTAACAGATGGCGTTTATACTGTTGTGGCAGAAGATATGAATGGCTGTCAAGGAACATTTTTGGCTACTTTAATTCCGGGCACTGGAACTTTAACTGTTGCTGGAACTACCACAGACCCCGGATGTGCCAATAACGACGGACAAATTGTTGTTGCTGCTGCAGGAGGCTCTCCGGCTTATACGTATAGTATTGATGGTGGAATAACTTTCCAATCTGGAGATACTTTCACTGGATTATCTGCTGGCACTTACAACATTGTTTCTGCAGATGGTACTGGATGCCAAGGTACATCTACGGCAACATTAACCTTAGCAGGAATTACACTAACGGTAAGTTCAACTGCCACAGACCCAAGTTGCGGTGTAAGTGATGGATCAATAGTGACCTCTGTTTCAGGGGGATCTGGACCTTACATATTTAGTAATGATGGTGGAATAACTTTCAATTCAGGAACTACCCCATACTCTTTCGCTAGTTTAGGGACAGGAAGCTACAGCATCGTAGTTGAAGACGCAAACACTTGTCAAGGAACTGAATCGGTTACTTTATCCAATGCCGCAGCACCGTCAGAAACTTCAACTTTTTCTAATATTACCTGTAGCAATGCAAATGATGGATCTATTACAACTACAGCTACTGGAACTGCTCCATTTAATTTCAGTATTAACGGAGGAGTTAATTATATTGCTGGCACAAGCCCTTTTACATCTACTGGACTATCTATAGGAACATATGATATATCCGTGCAAGATGCAAATGGTTGCGTGTCTATTATAAACTCTATAACAATTACGGAACCTACTTCTGTTTCGCATTCAACTACTTCAACCAATGCTTCATGTGGCGCAAACAACGGAACCATAACTGTAACTGCAACGGGAGGAAACAATACATATACATATAGTAATAATAATGGAGCATCATTTCAAGCATCTGGAAGTTTTACGGGGTTAAGTTCTAATACCTACCAAGTAATAGCCATGGATGGTAATGGGTGTACTTCAATTGTGAGTACAGAAACGATTACCGGAACAGGAACTGTTACAACTGCTGCTGCACCAGTTAATGAAACCTGTGCTGCTGTAAATGGGTCAATTGTTCTTACAGGAACAGGAGGTTCAGCGCCCTATCAATATAGTATTGATGGGGGAGCAACATTCCAATCTTCTGGTAGTTTTACCGGATTATCTGCAGGAACTTATAATGTTGTGATTGAAGATGTTAATGGTTGTCAAGGAGCAAACACCTCTACAATCACGAATACGGGTGGGTTTACTCCGACTATTTCTTCAAATCAAACAATCTGTTTCGGCAACTCTGCTACTATAACTAGTGGTGGAGCTGGTTCCGGAGGGACTTACACTTGGGACGGTGGCTTAGGTACAGGTGCAACGCAGGTTGCATCACCGGCTAGTACGACTACTTATACAGTTACTATGGTTGACGGAAGTGCATGTACTGAAACCGCAAGTGTAACAATAACAGTGGAAACTGAGCCTACAGTAATAATAACACCTTCAAACCCCGTTATTTGTGCTGGAGAAAGCGTAACACTAGCAGGGTCTGGAGCTCAGTCATACAATTGGAATACGGGTGCTACATCTGCATCTATTACAGTGTCTCCAACAAACCAAACTACCTATACGGTAATTGGTTCAAACGGGGTATGTCAAGGAGCTGCAGTATCAACAACAATATCTGTTAATTTAGCGCCAGTTATTATTGCTGGATCAGACCAAACTTTAATTGTTGCTGGTGGAACAATCAACTTTAGTAATGCTGGGTCCGGTGCAACTTCTTACTCTTGGAGTTTTGGTGACGGTACATCTTCTACTCTAGGTAGTCCTTCACACACATATACAACAGCTGGTACTTACACAGTCATACTCACGGGTACATTAGGTAACTGTTCATCATCAGACACAATTACTATTAATGTTGGTTTTACAGGACTAGAAGAAGTTAATTTAGAAGAATCTGTTAACCTTTATCCAAATCCAAGCAATGGTGAATTTAATTTAAGTCTTAATTTCGCAATAGAACAAGATGTTGAGATTAGAATATTCAATACAATAGGCGAACTTCTAGCGTCTAAAACAATGAATAATACATCAAGTTCAGTTGTTGAGTTCAACTTAAACAACAATGCTGAAGGTTTTTATTTTGTTAATATTAAAACTAATAATGAAAGCATAACTAAAAGAATATCTATTATTAGATAATAAAAATAGCTTATAATTTTCGTTAAAAAAGGTACTCGATTTGAGTACCTTTTTTTTTGTTTATATCTTTGCCTTATGATAAACCCAAACATTACCCCCCAGGACATAAATTTAATCAACCAAGAAACCATGGTTTCTAATCTTGGAATTGAGTTTACCGAAATCGGAGATGACTTTTTAATTGCAAAAATGCCCGTAGATGAAAGGACGTTTCAACCAATGGGACTGCTACATGGCGGAGCTAATGTTGCATTAGCTGAAACCCTTGGAAGTGTTGGAACATTTTCGATAATTAATGGCAAAACACATTATGGTGTTTGTATTGAAATAAATGCAAATCATATTGGTTCCGTAATGGAGGGTTTTGTATTCGGAACTGCCAAACTAGTGCATCAAGGAAGAACAACCCATATTTGGAATATCGAAATTAGAGACGAAAAACATAAATTAATATCGACTTCACGAATGACGATGATGATCATTGAAAGAAAAAAGTAATGACCGAATTATCCCAACAAGATGGATTTGTCTTTTATCAGAGACCTAACGATCATGAAATACTTTTTATATCAGGAACTTGGGTGAAAATTGATTTGAACTCAAAACCTACTCTTGATGGGTTCATCGTTTCTAATGCAGATAAGTCTGCATCTTTTTACTTAGAAGGTAAAGCAAAAATTCTTTTATCTGAGTATAAGTTAAGTTTAGACAGTAGCTCACTTAAACGTCAAGAACTTGATAAAAAAACCTACCTCAGTAAAGCGGAGTTATTTATAAATGCATGTACAAAGGATATTAGTAAAGTTGTTCTTTCTCGAATTAAAAAATATCCAGTTATTAATGGTGATATTTTTCAAACCTATCTAAACCTCTGTAAAGAGTACAACCATTCTTTTAATTACTTATTCAACATCCCTAATGAAGGAACATGGACCGGAGCTACACCTGAAACATTAATTGAAGGTTCTGCAGAAAAGTACACTACAGTTGCACTTGCCGGTAGCAAACCGCTTGACAATATTAATTGGAAAGAGAAAGAACTTGACGAACAACAATTTGTAACGAATTACATCAAAGAAAAGCTAGAAAGTGAATCTATAAACCATCAATTCAATTCAAACCCAGAAACTGTTACAGCAGGAAATATTGCGCACCTTAAAACAACATTCAATATACAAACAAACAAGTCTCCTTTAGAATTAGCCGACCTACTCCACCCTACCCCTGCTGTTTGTGGCCTTCCTCAAAAAAAAGCACAAGACTTTATTCTTAAAAACGAAGGGTACAACCGCGAATTTTACACGGGATTCCTAGGAATAATTAATAATACATCATGTAGCTTATTCGTTAATTTACGGTGCATGCAGCTATTTAAAAATGAAAACTGGCTTTACGTTGGAGGAGGAATCACTTCCGAATCAAACCCTGATAACGAATGGAGAGAGACAGAATTAAAAACACAAACATTGTTAAATATTTTAGATTAACTATCCCAATAAGGACTCTACTTCGCGCCTATTGTGTAAATTCGCATTATGATTTCGGACAAAAAAAGTGTTCAAATATTAGTAAACCTTTGCGAACAGTATGGAATTAAAAATGTTGTCTTTTCAGCTGGGTCCAGAAACGCTCCCCTAATTATTTCTTTTAACGAAAATCCATTTTTTCATTGCATCTCAATTGTTGATGAAAGATCAGCTGCGTTTTATGCACTAGGAAAAGCGCAACAACTAAGCGAACCAGTAATTATTTGCTGCACATCAGGAAGTGCAGCATTGAATTATGCCCCGGCAATTTCAGAGGCCTATTACCAAAATATCCCACTGCTGGTTATTACATCGGACAGGCCTGCTAAATGGTTAAATAATGGAGAAGGACAGATGATAGACCAGGTGAATATTTTTCAAAATTACATTCATCATAACTACTCATTATCAAGCGATGAAGATGATGAAATCACATCTAAGTGGGAAACCGAAATCAATTCAGCTTTAAATAATGTTAAAGCAATAGCTAATAATACGGTTCATCTAAACATTCCATTTGAGGAACCCCTCTACAATACTATAGAAATTGAAGATGCTTACATACCCAAATATTTGCCTGAAAGCAGAAAAAGACCAGCAATAACAGATACTGATTTTAAAGTTATTTCTAATAAATGGACAAAAGCAAATCGAATCTTAATTCTATGTGGCGTTTTAGAAAAAAGTACAGAATTAAACAATTTACTTAAACAGATAAATGAAAATTGTTCCGTTGCTATTTTAACGGAAAGCACTGCTAATATAAGTGATATAAAATTTATTTCTTCTATCGATAGAACATTAAGCTCGATTAACGAAAATCAGTTAACCAATTACGCACCTGATTTATTAATTACAATAGGAGGTCCTATAATATCAAAAAAAATAAAATCCTTTTTAAGAAATAATAAAGCACAAGAGCATTGGCAAATAAGTTTAGAATCTGCACCAATAGACACATTTACATCTTTGACTAAAAAACTAGATATTTCTCCTTTATCCTTTTTTTCAAGAATACAATTATTAGAGCCCAATTTTGAGAGCAATTTTGGAAACCAATGGTTACAACAATCTTTCTTAGCCCAACAAAAACATGAAGAGTTTATTGTTCAGACTGAATGGAGTGATTTGAAAGCAACAAGCATTATTATAGACACATTACCTGACTTTTCTAATTTTCACATGGGAAATAGTTCTCCAGTTCGATATATTCAATTATTTGAACAGATTAATACGGTCCAGTATAATGCAAATCGAGGGGTAAGTGGGATTGACGGCTGCACTTCTACAATGATTGGAGCCGCTTCTGTCAATAAAAACTTAACCCTTCTACTTTCTGGAGACTTGAGTTTTGTTTATGACATAAATGCACTCTGGAATAATCATCTTACGCCTAATATTCGAATTATAGTAATCAACAATTCTGGAGGAGGTATCTTTAGGATCATCCCCGGGCCTTCTAGCACAAAACAGCTTGAAGATTTTTTTGAAGTAGGCAATAATGTAAATATTCAGCATTTAGTTGCAGCTCATAATATTAATTACTACGCGGCATGTAACCAGGAGTCTTTAGAGAATGCTTTACCTACATTTTATAATGAACAAGAAAATAACCGGCCGGCCGTTCTAGAAATATTTACCCCAAAACAAGCAAATGCCGTTGTATTGAAAAGCTATTTTGCAGCTATTAAAAACAATCCTGATTAGAAATTGAAAGTTCTAAATACTTAGGGGGAGTTCTATCCTTTATAGTTCGTACATTTACAAACGATCATACTTAAACAAAATACCATGGCAAATCTAGAATGGAAAACGGAAAAGGAATACGAAGAAATTACGTTTAAGACCCTTGACGGTGTTGCAAGAATTGCTTTCAATAGACCGGAGTGTAGAAATGCATTTACACCTAAAACAGTGGATGAACTATGGGAAGCATTGGTTATCTGTCATGAAAGCCAAGAAATAGGAGTGGTCTTAATCACAGGAGAAGGGCCTTCGCCTAAAGATGGTGGATGGGCATTTTGTTCTGGTGGCGACCAAAGAGTACGATCTACAAGTGGATATAAAGGAGGTAACGGGGTTAATCGATTTAACATTTTAGATGTTCAGCGTCAGATTCGCTTCATGAACAAAGTGGTTATAGCTGTAGTCCCAGGATGGGCTGTTGGTGGTGGTCATAGCTTACACGTAGTTTGCGATTTAACTTTAGCCAGTAAAGAACATGCTATTTTTAAGCAAACAGATGCTGATGTTGCCAGTTTTGATGGAGGTTTTGGCTCTGCTTATTTAGCACGCCAAGTTGGACAAAAAAGAGCAAGAGAGATCTTTTTCTTAGGAGCAAATTATACGGCTCAAGAAGCTTATGATATGGGAATGGTAAATAAAGTTGTTCCGCATACGGAACTAGAACAGGAAGCTTACGATTGGGCACAACAAATCATGACCAAGAGTCCTACAGCCATTAAAATGTTAAAGTTCGGATTCAATCTTATTGATGATGGATTGGTTGGACAACAAGTATATGCGGGAGAAGCTACAAGACTAGCTTACGGTACTGATGAAGCTGTAGAAGGAAAAAATGCTTTTCTAGAAAAAAGAGAGCCTAACTTCAAGAAGTTTCCAAAGTTTCCTTAACCATTATAATTTCCTAAAGCTACCATTACTATTTCTAGTTTCTTTTTGATTTGAAAAGAAGTGCAATTATGGTTATTAACAACAATTGCAAAGGCTAGATTTCTTCCAGAAGCACTTTTAACATAACCTGCATAGCTTTTAATGCGTGTCATCGTTCCACTCTTTGCTTTTAGATTTCCAGCTATCTTGGTTTTCTTTCCAATACTTCTTAATGTTCCCGTTTTTCCGGCAACTGGCAATGAGGATAAAAATGATTTTGAATATTTACTTTTTAACTTCATATACGCTAAAACCTCAACAAGTTGAGAAGCAGTAATTGCATTAGATCGAGAAAGCCCACTTCCATCATTCATATAGAATCCTGTCATATCAATCCCTTTAGAGCTCCAATATTTCGTAACAGCTAATGTGGATGAAAACACACTTCCGTCACCGTATTTTTTTACACCTATATGTTTTAGTAAATGTTCTGCATACAAATTATTAGAAATAAGATTTGTCCAATAAACAATTTGACCTACAGTAGGGGATTTTGTAATGAAAATAGCCTTTCTTTCCGATTCAAAATAATTCCCTGAAGATTTCATTCTGCGAATAGTAGTTGCATTTCCTCCCAAACTGATTCCATATTCCCATAAAGCCGATTCTAATTCGAAAGCTATGACATATGCAGGTTCATGAGTTGATCCTTTAACCATGTATCCTACTTGCCCTTTTGGTATTGTTCCAGTGACTGTACGTGTTGGATTATTTGGACCGCCGTATATATATGCCAAATCTTTTTTAGTATTTGAAGCTTTAACTTTATTATCTATTATTAAGTCAGGTGTATAAGGGTAAAAACAATCTACAAATGTGGAGTCATGAGCTGATGGACCGGATGAGAACTCAAACTCTACAGTATTATCATAAATAGTTAATCCAGAAACACCAGCACCATAATAATTACCAATATCACCCCAACTCCAAGTAGATGCAACATACTCATCTGAAAACAAAGAAGCATCCCCTATTACACTTCCAGCAATTGAATCAATACCTAATTTTGCTATTTGATCCACCCAACTTGATAGGAACAAACCGTACTTCTCTTTAAAATACTTACTCCCGAGTGTTGGATCTCCCCCACCCTTTATATATATATTCCCATTCAAAACGTTATTGGAGTCAATATATCCATCATACATTATTTTAGTTTCAAATTTCAGATATGAGCCTAAAATATCTAAAGCAGCAGCAGTGGTAACCACTTTCATCGTAGAAGCAGATGGTAAACTTAAATTCGGGTTATAATCGGAAATTATTACACTAGAATCCAAGTCCTTAACAACAAAACTTATTGATGCATTCTTCAATGAAGAATCTTTTGCAAGAGCACTTATGGCAACGTCTATTGAATTCGTTTTATGTTGAGCTTGGACTGCTGCAATCAAACAAATAAACAAAATTAATAATGTGATATGTTTTAGATTATTTTTCACGTAATAAACATCAAGTGATAAGATTAGTTAATATTATTCAATTTTCAGACCATACATCAAATTAATTGAATCCTACTGAAACTTTTATTTCCAAAAACCTTCAATTAAGTAACTATTACTAGTAATTTATAATAGAGTGACATTTTTTCTAAAAAAAGCAAGTATAAAGTTACATTTGCCTAGATAAAAAATAATATGCCAAGAGTCTTAAGAATTATAAATCGATTGAACATAGGTGGCCCTACCTATAATGCTGCTTACCTGACTAAGTATTTATCAAATGATTTTGAAACTCTACTGGTAGCAGGAGAGAAAGATGAGACTGAAGATTCATCGCAATTTATATTGCATGAATTAGGACTGAAACCAATTATTATCCCTGAAATGAAGCGAGCGGTTAATCTTAAAAATGATCGAATTGCTTATCAAAAAATTAAAGAAATAATAGCAGACTTCAAACCAGACATTGTTCACACGCACGCTTCGAAAGCAGGAGCTATTGGAAGGCTAGCAGCCTACAAGATGAAAGTTCCTGTCATACTACATACTTTTCATGGGCATGTTTTTCACTCTTACTTTGGAAAAGTAAAAACCACCATATACAAAACAATAGAAAGAAACTTGGCTAGAAAATCTACCAAAATAATTGCGATTAGTGCTATTCAGAAAAAAGAACTATCCACAATCCATAAAATAGCGAAACCTAATAAAATTGAGGTAATCCCTTTAGGATTTGACTTGAATAAATTCAAAGAAAACAAGAAGGATAAACGCAAGATTTTTAGACAAAAATGGTTAATTGAAGATGATGAAATTGCAATTGGCATAATCGGAAGACTTGTTCCAATTAAAAATCATCATTTTTTTCTGAATGTGGTAAAGAATATTTCGAAACTCACGACTAAAAAGGTTCGATTTATAATTATTGGAGATGGAGAACTTAGAGATGAGTTAGAAAATTATTGTAACCAATTGGAAATAGACTTCTCTACAGAAAAAAATGCTACGAACACTCTTTTAACTTTTACCAGTTGGATTACGGATATAGATGTTGCTTTAGCTGGGTTGGACATTGTAGCCTTAACCTCTAAAAACGAAGGGACTCCAGTTAGTCTGATAGAAGCCCAAGCGGCTGGAAAACCCATAGTATCGACAAATGTAGGAGGTATTGAGAATATTGTGATACCGAATGAAACGGCGCTATTATCAAATATCAATGATGAACAATTGTTTACAGAGAATATGTTATCGCTTATTGAGGATGATAGAAAAAGAATTGCCTTTTCCCAAAAAGGATCGCATGTCTTTAAAAGCTTCCACTACGACCGACTAGTAGGTGATATGGAAAAATTATACTGCCAGCTATTACAATAATTTTAACTTTGTTTTTCAAAGTACTTTTTATTTTAACGATTTTTATTTATACATTTGTACTCTAATCTATTTATATGAAAAATCCAATTGCGCTGCTTCTAGCAGGATTGATGTTTTGGTCCAGTTGCACAATTAACTCGCACGTCATGTTAAAAACACCGAAAGGTTATGTTTTTGATACGCCTCCAGACAAACCAATAGATGAATACATCATATCCGTAAATGACATATTACAGTTTAGATTGTTTGCTAATGATGGGTTCCAATTAATCGATATTGCCGCTGGACAAGGGGGTGTGGCGAATCAACAAGCACTTGCTGCAAGAAGTAACATAAATTACGTTGTTCAGGCAGATAGTTTGGCGCGTCTTCCAATTCTTGGCAACATTAACATCGTTGGAAAGACAATTGTGGAAGCAGAAGCTTTTCTACAAGCAGAATATGCAAAATTTTACGTAGAGCCCTTTGTAATCCTAACCATTTCGAATAAGCGGGTTATCGTTTTCCCCGGTACAGGAAGTTCTGCTCAGGTAGTAAACCTCTCAAATAATAATACAAACCTAATAGAAGTATTGGCTTTGGTTGGCGGAATAACCTCCAACTCCAAAGCAAGTCGCATAAAAATTGTACGACAAACAAAAGTAAAAAAAGACGTTTACCTTGTAGATCTTTCTACTATCGAAGGCATTAAAGCAGGCAGCATGATTGTGCAAGCGAATGACATTATATATGTGGAACCAAATCCAAACCTTGCCAGAGAAGCATTAGGTGACATCACGCCAATTGTATCATTATTGTCCAGTGCTTTATTCATTTGGGCAACCCTTACAACCATTAAAAACACTCCATGATCTCGGAAGACATACAGAAACAGAACGAAACACTCGAAAGATATAAAGAAAGGGTTACCAACTTTAGTAACAACTTTGAGATTGGGTTATTCGTTTATCTTTTAAAGAAAAGTATTCTAATTTACATCCTTATTTTTGCTATTGCAATTGCTTCTGGCTATCTATACATTCGATATACCGATCCTATTTATGCATCAGATCTGATTATGCAGATCAATAAAAAAGATCAAGCTGGGCAGCTTCTTAATGTTTATTCATCTTTCCAAGATAATACGCAGTTAACATCCGATGTTGAATTGCTTAGCTCATCTTTTATGCTAGAAAAAGCTATTAATGCTATGCCTGTAAAAATTGGGTATTTTTCAAAAGGAGAAATTCTATCTTCAGACAGGTATAAATCCTCTTCTTTTAAAATTGTAGATTTCACCATTATAGACTCATCCATAATGAATAAAAAAATATTCATTTCATCTGATGGCAATGATAAATATATTTTGAAAAATGAGGATGGAACTATACTAAATGATGAATTATTTAGTATAGGTGATTATATATCTAACAAATATTTTTCTTGTACATTTTCGGTGCTAAATATAAATTCATTTGTAGAAGAATTGGAAATAAATGAATTGTACTTTGTTTTCAACGACATTAAAACGGTTGCTGCAAGTGTTAAAAGCAAAATTGAAGTAAATATCGAAAATACGCAAGCAAAGACCATTAGAATACAATTTAAACATAAAAATGCAAAATTCACTTCAGATTTAATCTCAACGCTGGCATCCGAATATAATAAATTCGTTTATGAGCGTCAAAATACAAGTTCAGCGAACATCGTCGAGTTTATTGCAACTCAAAAAGACTCTGTTGATGTAAGACTCAAAGAAAGTGAAAGATTAATACAAATATTTCAAAAAAGTAATGATATCCATAAGACAGCGGGACTGACAAATTCTATACTCTCTCAAATTGAAAATATAGAAAAACAAGTAGTCGAAATTGAAATTCAAAATTCAATTTTAGGAGAAATTCAATCATTACTCTCTGCCCAAGGGCTGGAATCAGACATGGCTTCAATAATCCCTGTATTAATAGGTATGGAATTCAAATCAAGTCTAAACAACTTGATTGTCAAATTAAAAGAAGCAATTGATAACAAAACAGCACTCTTACGCACAGTCACGCCGGATAATGACCATATATCAAGGATAAATAAAGAGATTAAAGTTCAAATAAAGTTAATTATTGACGCAATCGAAATTTATAATAACCAAGGAAGAAAAAAGCTAAGCATAATAAACGAAAAAATAAAATACCTGGAGAGCCAATTATACACACTTCCTGAAAAAGAATTAGAATTAGCAAGACTAAATCGCGTGCTAGAGATTAATAATAAATATTATACGCTACTATTAGAAAAAGAAACTGAATACAAACTTTCAACTGCAGGGCTAACTACGTATAACGAAATTCTAGAAGAGGCCAAGGTACCAACAACCCCTATTACACCAAGAAAAACATTCACTTATTTGCTTGTATTTTTTGGGGCCTTTATGTTAAGCGTTCTTTTTGCGGTAATTAAATATTTGATGCATGATCAAATTACATCCTTAAACGAAATCACGAAGTCATCAAGTGCTTCCATCGGAATATTAGGAATTGTCCCGAAATATAAATCGAATATTCCCATATCTCAACTGATTGTTGATAAAAGTCCAAAGTCAAAAATAACGGAATCCTTCAGAACCATACGGACGAATATGCAGTTTATATCCAATATAAAAAGTGCAAAAATCGTGGCGATAACGAGTACCATCTCTGGAGAAGGAAAAACTTTTATTGCATTAAATCTAGCTGGTATCATTGCTTTCTCCGGTAAAAAAGTGATTGTTTTAGATTTGGACATGCGAAAACCAAAGCTACATCTTGGTTTTGGAGCTGAAAACAACAACGGTATGAGTACACTATTGATAGAAAAAGACTCTGTAGAAAATTGTATTCGACACAGTGATTTAGACGGTTTAGATTTTATTACAGCCGGGCCCATACCGCCTAACCCCTCAGAACTAATCATTAACGGAAAGCTTGATGAATTGATTAAAAAATTAAAACTAGATTATGACATGATCGTCATTGACACCCCACCAGTAGGTCTGGTAACAGATGGGGTTTCTGTAATACAAAAAGCTGATTATCCCATTTACATATTTAAAGCAAACTACTCAAAGAAGAATTTTATTCAAAATGTAGATCGAATTATTAATGAAAATAACGTTCCAAAACTTGCTGTTATTCTAAATAGCGTTGACGTTGAAAGTAAAGGGTATGGATATAACTATGGATATGGATACGGATACGGATACGGATATAACTATGGTTCATCTACTGCTTATGGAGGATACTATACTGATGACGACTCAACAATTGAAAAGACAGGCTTTTTTAATAAATTATTCAAAAAACGCAAAAAGTAACCAAGATTTATAAACTTCCTCTTAACTTTGCCTTCGCATTGAAATGAAAATCGAAAGCACACATATTGAAGGATTATTGGTAATTACACCAACTATTTTTAAAGACGATCGAGGATACTTTTTTGAATCTTTTAATAAGAAAATATTTGAAGAAAAAACAAAATCTTCAATTAATTTTGTTCAAGACAATCAATCAAAATCTGAGAAGAATGTGCTTCGGGGATTGCATTTTCAAAACCCTCCATTTGACCAAGGCAAATTAGTTCGGGTTATAGCAGGCAGTGTTTTAGATATTGCCGTTGATATTCGAAAAAAATCTTCTACTTATGGCCAGCATTTTAAAATTGTTTTAGACACCCAAAAACAACAAATCCTATGGATACCGAGTGGCTTCGCCCATGGCTTCGTTAGCCTAGAAGATGATACAATCTTTTCTTATAAATGCACGAACTACTACCACAAAGATTCTGAAGGCTGCATCCTTTACGATGACAATAAAATTGGCATTGACTGGGAGGTGCAAAACCCAATTTTATCAGCAAAAGATAAAGTTGGAGAAAATTTTAGCAACTTTGTCTCTCAATTTTAAGCAACGTGGAAGGATCAGAGTCTTTATTTATTATCTATTCATCATTTTTCGTAAGCATTGTACTATTTAGTGTTTTGCTTAATACAATTATGCTGAAGTTTGCAACAAACCTGGGCATAAGAAATAGTGAGCAACCTGTTATGCGATGGAGTAATATTGCTAAACCTGCTCTTGGAGGAATAACACTTTACATTTCATTTTTAATCTCATCAACATGTTTCTCCATCTTTTTTGACGAAGTTTTTAATGATTTAGATACCCTAGGAACCCTCATATCGGTGGCTATTGGTTTTATGATGGGACTTGCAGATGATGCATACAACACGAAACCCATAATCAAATCTCTTGCACAAGTTTGTTGTGGGGTAATACTCGTAGCAACTGGAACTTTTATTCATTTCTTTGAGAATGACTACTTGAACTACATATTAACTGTGCTATGGGTTATAGGAATTATGAATTCCATCAACATGTTAGACAATATGGATGGAATAACAACCATTGTCTCTATTTTCATATTGTTAATCGCCCTATTTTATCTAGCCATTCACAACGACTACAATAACTTCGACTTTTTTGCAATTTTAGGTGTGCTGGCGTCCTTAACTGCATTTTTATTCCACAATTGGAACCCCTCAAAAATGTTTATGGGTGATACCGGAAGCCAATTTATTGGTGTATTTTTAGCAATTATCAGTATCAAATATATATGGAATGCAACCAGTTATGCTAATATAATTGAAGTTAATCCGTATCAACAAATTTTGACCGTAATAATGGCATTTATTCTTCCAATAATTGATACAACTTGCGTTGTAATTAATAGAATATCAAGAAAGCAATCACCCTTTGTTGGGGGAAAAGATCATACGACTCATCACCTATCCTATCTGGGTTTAAATGACAGTCGTGTTGGGTTTGTGTATCTTGGAATAGCTGCTCTATCCTTAATTATATGTTTTGCATCATTTCGTTATATAGAAAACTGGAATTGGATACACACTTCTATATTTGGATTGTACTTCTTATTTTTATTCGGAATTATGTTTTACATAACACAACAAAATAAGAATAAAAGATAATGAGCTCAATTAAACGCCCCGCGCTCATTCTTATAGGAATAACAATAGGATTAACCACATTTTTGTTGATTGGATTCAATAACTCTAGCAAAACTGAACAAACGCATTTAACAGAAAAAAAAGACCAATCAAGCGTTACTGCATCCGATAGCTCCTACCGGACTTTTGTAAAAGACAATTACAAAATTTACAGCATTCCTGTTCCCGCTAAGCCAATATTTGCAAATGAACTTGTACCAAAACAGAACATCGATGTATATGAAAGGTTAGATAGGGAAATGATTGTTAACACCTTCTGGCACTCAAATACTTTTTTGATTCACAAAAGAGCTGCTAGGTGGTTCCCTGTTATTGAACCAATTCTTGCAGAAAATAATATTCCTGATGACTTTAAGTACCTAGCTGTAATTGAAAGTGGACTTGACAATGTAACATCTCCGTCTGGAGCCAAAGGATTTTGGCAATTCATGAAATCCACTGGAGAAAGTTATAATTTAGAAATCAACGAATACGTTGATGAGCGCTACCATTTAGAAAAAGCTACTCAAGCGGCTTGTGAATATCTTCAAATAGCATATAACAAATTTGGAAGTTGGACACTTGCAGCTGCCTCTTATAACATGGGTAAAACTGGACTTCAAAATAAACTTGATGAACAAAAAACTACAAGTTATTATGATTTACTCTTGAATATAGAAACAGGAAGGTACGTATACAGAATAGTTGCTGCGAAATACATTTTGTCCAATTCTGAAAATTATGGTTTTAATATTAGACAGGAAGATTTATACCAGCAATACCAAACTAAAAACATCAAGGTTGATTCAACTATCAATGATTTAACCGATTTTGCGCTTCAGCATAACTCAAATTATAAAACGATAAAATTACTCAATCCATGGTTACGTGGAAAGAAGTTACCGAATTCAAACAGAAGCAATTACACCCTTAAACTGCCATTAGAAAATTCTAATTTAGATCCCGTCAGTACTTCAAAGAAGTAATAATATGGAGGATGATTTTATCATAGAAGATGGTTTTATTGAAGTCTTTGGAGCAAGGGCCCACAATCTTAAAAATATAGATATAAAAATACCCCGAAACAAGCTAGTGGTAATAACTGGAATAAGTGGTAGTGGAAAGTCATCACTTGCGTTTGATACCATATTTGCAGAAGGACAAAGAAGGTATATTGAAACGTTTTCTGCCTATGCGCGTCAATTTCTGGGAGGATTAGCCAGGCCTGAAGTAGATAAAATTACAGGTTTGAGTCCCGTAATTTCAATAGAGCAAAAAACGGTTAGTAAAAACCCGAGATCTACGGTAGGTACGATTACAGAAATCTATGATTTTCTAAGATTACTTTATGCAAGAGCTTCGGAAGCCTATTCTCCGGAAACAGGAAAACAATTAGTCAAATACTCCGAGAAACAAATTATTGACTTAATTGGAAAAGAATTTATTAATGAAAAAATCATCATTCTTACTCCATTAGTTAAATCTAGAAAAGGGCATTACAGAGAGCTTTTTGATAAGTTTCACAAACAAGGTTTTTTAAAAGTACGAATCGATGGTGAGATAACTGAGATTACTCCAGGACTAAAACTTGATAGATATAAAACACATACTATTGAAATTGTTATAGACAGAATCAAAGTAGATGAAAACTCAAAGCAGCGCTTAGCTAAAGGAATTGAGCTTGCACTAAAGAAAGGTAAAGGTGAGCTACTCATAATTCAACCGAAAAAAAATGAGATAAGGCACTTTAGTAGCTCTTTAATGTGTCCTTCCAGTGGCTTCTCTCTTCCCGAACCAGAACCAAATGTATTTTCATTTAACTCTCCTTATGGAGCTTGTAATAAATGTAATGGACTCGGTGAAGTAACAGAAGTTGATATTAATAAAATAATACCTGATCCAAAACTTTCGGTTAAAAAAGGTGGGATTGCTCCTTTGGGAAAATATCAAGAAAATTGGATATTTAAACAAGTCGAAGTTATTCTCATAAATGCTGGCCATAATTTATCCACACCGATAAAAGAAATTTCAGAAGACATTTTAAACAAACTTCTATACGGTACAGACGAACTAATAAAAATTATTGGAAATTCAGGTGTCCATGAAGTTGTATCGAACTTTGAGGGGATAATTAATTTTGTTACAAGACATCAAAAAGATCAAGGTTCGAAAGGAATACAAAGATGGGCTGATAGCTTTACCAATAAAATTAAATGTTTCGCATGTAATGGAACTCGATTAAAAGATGATTCATTATTATATAAAGTTAATGGTACTTCGATTTCAGAATTAACTGCAATGGACTTGTCTGACTTAGCAAATTGGAACAACTCACTTGAGGAGGCATTATCCGATAATCAGTGGGTAATTGCAAAAGACATTGTAAAAGAAATCAAAGATAGAATTCAATTTCTATTAAATGTTGGTCTTAATTATCTATCACTTAATTTAAGCGCTAGAACCTTGTCGGGAGGAGAAGCTCAAAGAATTAGATTAGCTACGCAAATTGGCTCAGAATTAACAGGTGTGCTTTACATTCTTGATGAACCATCCATTGGACTGCATCAGAGAGATAATCATCGGTTAATTGAATCTTTAGCCAAACTAAGAGAAAGTGGTAATTCAGTAATTGTGGTTGAACACGATAAAGACATTATGCTCCATGCTGATCATTTAATTGATATTGGCCCGGGAGCTGGAATCAACGGTGGTCAAATTGTTTCTCAAGGTTCACCATCCGAATTAGATAAAGCAAATTCAACTACTGCAGATTATATTCTTGGCAAAAAAGAAATAGCAATTCCAAAAAAAAGAAGGAAATCATCAGGGAAAAATTTAATCCTCAAAGGCGCATCAGGACATAATTTAAAAGATGTAAATGTAAAGTTCCCTTTAGAGGTATTCATTTGTGTTACGGGTGTTTCTGGGAGTGGGAAATCTTCATTGATAAACGAAACTTTGTACCCAATTCTCAATCAACATATCTATAGAGGAGTAAAAAGACCCTTGCCTTATAAGTCAATAAAAGGATTAGAACACCTGGATAAGGTTATTGAAATTAATCAATCCCCTATTGGCAGAACACCAAGATCCAATCCATCAACATATACTGGATTATTTACTGAAATTAGAAAACTTTTTGCAGAACTGCCTGAATCTAAAATTAGAGGATACAAAATAGGAAGATTCTCTTTTAATGTAAAAGGAGGAAGATGTGAAAAATGCAAAGGAGCTGGGTTAAAACTTATCGAAATGAACTTCTTACCGGATGTGTATGTCAGTTGTGAAACTTGTCAAGGGAAAAGATACAACAGAGAAACACTTGAAGTTAGGTATAAAGGACATTCGATTAATGATGTGTTGGAGATGTCTATTCATGAAGCTGTTACCTTTTTTAGCCATATTCCAAATATCTATATAAAAGTAGACACATTGAACTCTATTGGCTTGGGTTATGTTAAATTAGGACAACCTTCCACAACGCTTTCTGGCGGGGAAGCCCAAAGAATAAAATTAGCAACAGAACTTTCTAAAAGAGACACAGGGAAAACCTTCTATATTTTAGATGAGCCCTCAACCGGCTTGCACTTTCAAGATATTCAATTACTCCTAGATGTGTTAAACAGGTTAGTTGATAATGGTAACTCTGTTTTAGTAATTGAGCATAACCTTGATATAATCAAAATCGCCGACCATATTATTGACCTTGGCCCAGAAGGTGGTAAAAATGGAGGCAGTATACTTTGCCAAGGAACACCTGAGAAGATTATTACGAATAAAGAAAGTCACACCGCAAGATACCTTGCACAAGAATTGAGCTAATATCCATTTTTCGTTGGAACTTTCTTTTAAATTCTACGTAAAGACTTCGTTGTGATTTCCACGATAATCAATGAATAAAAACCAAAATAGATGAGCGATAGAAATAGAGTTGAAGAATCCTTCAAGAAAAAGGATTGGAATGAAATTAAAACAAATGACAGTTGGGCAGTTTTTAAAATTATGTCTGAATTTGTTGAAGGATACGAAAGGTTAGCTAGAATAGGGCCTTGTGTATCGATATTTGGTTCTGCAAGAACAAGCGAGGATCACGAATATTATAAATTAGCTGAAGAAATTGCTTATAAGCTTACCCTTAATAATTACGGTGTAATTACTGGAGGCGGCCCAGGGATAATGGAAGCTGGAAATAAAGGAGCAAGAAGAGGGAAAGGTACATCTGTTGGCTTAAATATAGAACTCCCTTTTGAGCAACATTACAACCCATATATTGATAACGATAAAATGATCAACTTTGATTATTTCTTTGTTCGTAAAGTTATGTTTGTTAAATATGCTCAGGGGTTTATTGTTCTTCCAGGAGGTTTTGGGACACTTGATGAACTATTTGAGGCCTTGACATTAATTCAGACTAAAAAATTAGGTAAATTTCCTGTAATCCTAGTAGGAACTGCTTATTGGACAGGCTTATTAGATTGGATAAAGTCAACTCTTCTCGAAAAAGAAAAAAATATAAGTGCAGATGATTTAGATTTAATTAAAATTGTTGACTCAGCAGATGAAGCGGTAAATGAGATTAACATTTTTTATAAACAAAATACACATTCCCCTAACTTCTAATATCTATCCTGTTGTCATAAGTTTAATAATTAAATTAGTTTGTGTATTTTTACAGTTACTTAGTAACGATTGGTCTACGGAATTATCATATTCGACTTAAAAAACTAATTTATGAAAAATGTAATACTATTCCTTTTACTTGCTGTAACTTCAATAGGAATGGCACAGGAAGAGGAGTCAAAAACTGAATATAAAGGTGCTTTGGATTATTTTACCATTGGTATTGGAACTGGGTTTTCTAGTTTTGTTGGTGATTTAGCCACGGATTCGAAAGTCTCAAGACTTTCGAATATTAGAAGTTGCTACACATTTAATTTAGAACATCGTTTTGGTGATGTTGCTGGAGCGCAAATTGATTTACTATATGGATCATTAGCATATAATGAAAATTCAAGTGTTATTGCAAATAATAGAAATTTTGAATCTCCGCTTTTGCAAATAGGGATCAACTTTGTTTTTCATATGGATGATGATTTGATTTTTAAACGAAATTCTCCATTCTCACCATACCTTTCTGCAGGAATAAGTTATTTAACATTTGATGCAAAATCTGATTTACAAGATAAAAATGGAAATGACTACCATTACTGGGAGAATGGGACTATTAATGACGCTGCATTTACGGATACAGATATGGACACAAATGCTGTTCAACTTATAAGAGACTATACTTACGAGAGTCAGTTAACCGACTCTACAGAAAATTACAGCAGGACCTCTCTGTCAATTCCATTAACATTTGGACTAAAATGGAAATTTAGTGACCGCACACAAGGAAGGGTTTTCGGATCATACAACTTAGCGCTTACAGATCGAATTGATAATTATAAAGAAAATGGAAATAATGATAAGTTTATTTACGTTGGATTCTCGTTGCATTATGTAGTGGGAAGAAAAGATCAAGAACTAAAACATCGATATGACGATGTTGATTTCGCTGAATTAAAAAAAGGCGATGACGATGGTGATGGAATTATTGATACTGAAGATGCATGTCAGCATACTCCAAAAGGAGTTGAAGTAGACGCTTCTGGATGCCCCATGGATGAAGACAACGATGGTGTTCCAGATTATCTGGACAAAGAAAAAGGAACTAAGAGTGGTGCGCAGGTAAACGAAATGGGTATGGAAATAACGGATGAATTATTAGCTACGCGTGCTTCAGCAAGAGACTCTATAGAAACGGTTAGACATGAATCTTTTTCAGACGATGCTTCTTTAGCTACACTTAAAAAAATAAGTGACAATATTGAGAAAAACTGGGCCGACAACGATAATTTAAGCGGTAGTTCTAATATTCCTGAAAATTTACGAGAAGCAGATTCGAACGGAAATGGAATTATTTCTGCAAGTGAAATTACTGAAGCTATTGATGGGTTCTTCGAAGGCTCTAACAACTTTACAGTTAAAATACTTCATGACCTTATAGACTATTTCTTTGAACAGTAAATTTCATTATATACTTAATTTTAAAAATGCGACTATGGTCGCATTTTTTGTTCCTTATTAACAAACTTCTGTAGAAAATTATAAAAAGGCACCTCTCTAGTACATTAAACTTAGGGTATTTTTGGTTGTAAATAAGCAAAATATACAGCTATGTTTAAATCATTGTTCATCTCATTAAACTTAGTAGGGCTTATCCTACTACCATTTTTATATATTGGAGAGGTTTCCGTTATCCATGAGTTACCTTCTGAAGTTGCAGAGGGAAAAAGTGTAGAGGTTTCAATAATTATCAATAAAGGTGTGGCAACTGGTCCAGCACGATTGGCGCTTAATTTTGAGAATGCCCCTGGGATATTAATAGATGAAGTGTCAAATGCAGGTGCTTCATTTTCCTTTGATAATTCAAAAGCTTTATTTGTCTGGTATTCCATTCCCGCAGAAGAAACAATCACATTAAAATATAGATTAACAGCGGAAGCTGGATCAATTGGAAATAAAACTATTGACGGCACTTTTTCTTACTTGGACGGGGAAGAAAGAAAGTCAGAAACGATAGATCCAATTACATTTACTGTATCTGAAGGAACAAACTCAAGCAATACAACCGCAAGTGTAGAAAATAACACGAGCCAAAATACACCCGTGTCTGGAATTAGAACCATCGAAAGAAATGGCGATGAATACATCGTAGCTGTTTCGATAACAAAAGGAAACCAATCTGGATTTTCTAGATTAAAAGAACGCATACCTGTTGGCTTTACTGCCTCCAAAATTGAAGCTGGTGGAGGTGTATATAAATTTACAAATAACATAGTAAAGTTTTTATGGACTAATATTCCTGAAGACAAATCTATAATAAACGTTTCATACAGACTTACACCTACTGAAAATGCCCCTCAAGATTTTACTATTACAGGATATTTCTCAGCTGAATTTTTAATGGTGGATGATACACCACAAAGCATAGATATTCCAGCAGTTACAATCGGTAAAACGGCTGAAGAAATAGCTGAAGAAATAGCTGAAGAAGTAGTGGAAGAAGTAGTGGAAGAAGTAGTGGAAGAAGTAGTGGAAGAAGTAGTGGAAGAAGTAGTGGAAGAAGTAGTGGAAGAAGTAGTGGAAGAAGTAGTGGAAGAAGTAATGGAAGAAGTAGTGGAAGAAGTAGCTGAAGAAGTAGTGGAAGAAGTAGCTGAAGAAGTAGCTGAAGAAGTAGCTGAAGAAGTAGCTGAAGAAACAGCAACAACAACAATTCTAACACATGAAACCCTAATAACAGGAGTTTCCTTTAGAGTTCAAGTTCTAGCAGCTCACAAAACTGTTGATGCAAAATACATCCAGAAAAGATACAGCGGATACAGCAATAAATTAAATCTGGATAACCACGATGGATGGGTTAAATACACAACAGACGATGTAAACACTTATAAAGGAGCTAGAGACACTAGGAATGGCGTTAAAAAATATGACTTCCCCGGACCTTTTGTAACTGCTTATAACAGTGGAGAAAGAATTACTGTTCAAGAGGCACTTATGTTAAGCTCTCAAAAATGGGTTAAATAAAACCATTTCACAATAAACAAGAAAAAACCTCCAATATCGGAGTTTTTTTTTGCTCTATTAATTTTTAAACAAAAAAAAGGTCGTTCCACTAGAAACGACCTTTTTAAAGTTTAAGTAATCTACTTATTATCTTTTCGGACGAGGTTCATCAGAAACAGAAACCTTTTTTCTACCTTTTCTTCTTCTAGCGTTTATAATCTTTCTACCATTCTTAGTAGACATTCTTAATCTAAACCCGTGCTTGTTCTTTCTCTTTCTATTTGAAGGTTGAAACGTTCTTTTCATTGTATTTTGTTTAAGCTACACCATAAAGGCGCACCAAATTTTGGATTGCAAAAATATACCTTTTTTTCTATTTACAAAAGTAATTTCAAATTTATTAAAAATAAAATTAACATGCGGGAAAATATAAATACAATTCCATGACAACATAACCAATAAATATATAGTAGATTCGTTGCCGATTATGGCGCTATTTGGTAAAAAAGATAGAGAAGAAAAAGTTAAACTTAAAAAAGGAGCGGTTAAGAGAGCTTTTAGAGTATTTCGATATATAAAACCATATCGTTTCACTTTTTTTATTGGTTTATTTTTCTTGGTATTATCCAGTATTACTACTATGGGATTTCCATACTTGATTGGATCCTTCTTTGGAACTACTCCTGGTGCAGAAAATGAAGGGTTCAGTATAGACAACATGCAAAGCAGTACTGTAATAGTTACATTATTATTTGGAGTTTTTGTTGCAAATGCAATATTTAGTTTTTTTAGAGTATACTTATTTAGTATAGTTACTGAAAAATCTTTGCAAGATTTAAGAAATGCAGCTTTTAAACAGTTAATCTTCTCTCCTATTTCATTTTATGACAAAAATAAGGTTGGGGAGTTGAGCAGTCGAATTGCAACCGACATAAACCTACTTCAAGAACTATTAATGACTACCATTGCTGAATTTATAAGGCAGTGGATAACTGTCATCATCTCCGTTGTTTTCATTGCTTATGTTTCATTAAAATTGTCAGGGATAATGTTAGCAACAGTTCCTTTAGTTGCAATATTAGCAGTGATTTTTGGTAAAAAGATTAAAAAACTATCCAAGCAAGCCCAAGATGCATCTGCCGATTCCAATACGATATTACAGGAAACTTTAATGGGCATTAAAAATGTAAAAAGTTTCGCAAATGAAGCTTTTGAAATAATTCGCTTTAATACGGCTACAGAATCTATAAAAAACCTTTCGATACGTGGCGCAATATTTCGTGGACTATTTGCTGCATTCATTATAATTGGGATGTTCGGTGCGGTTACAATTGTAATTTGGCAAGGGGTGAATATGACCAATACTGGAGAACTTCAAATGCATGACTTCATTCGTTTTATATTATTTACAATTTTCCTTGGCGCATCATTTGGAGGCATTAGCAGTATGTTCGGGACGATTCAAAAAGCCATTGGTGCAACTGAAAGGTTAATGGACTTATTGGATGAGACGAATGAAACTCAAGAAAATGAAGCAGAATTCAAGCACACACTTAAAGGGAATGTCGTATTTAAAGACATTAACTTTCACTACGAGACAAGGCCAGATATAAACGTTATCAATAATTTAAATTTTGAAGTAAAAGAAGGACAAACTACAGCAATTGTAGGTCCTTCAGGAGCTGGAAAATCAACTATTTCTTCATTATTATTACGGTTCTATGAACCAACAAATGGAAGTATCTTATTTGACAACATTCCAAGTTCGGACTTTAACCGAAGGGAGCTGAGAAATCAAATGGCTATCGTTCCACAAGAGGTAATATTATTTGGAGGGACAATAGAAGAAAACATTGCTTATGGAAATCCAAAAGCATCCTTTGAAGAAATCGAAAATGCTGCAAAACAAGCAAATGCACACAATTTTATTACAGAATTCCCTGAAGGCTTTAAAACCACTGTTGGTGATAGAGGGATTCAATTATCTGGTGGTCAAAAACAACGAATTGCTATTGCAAGGGCAGTTTTGAAAAATCCAAAAATTTTAATACTGGATGAAGCAACCAGTTCTCTTGATTCAGAGTCAGAAAAATTAGTGCAAGATGCATTAGAAAAGTTGATGATGGGGAGAACATCCTTTGTAATAGCACATCGATTATCGACTATTAAAAATGCAGATAAGATACTCGTAGTTGACAAAGGTGCTATAGTAGAGTCTGGAACACATCAAGAACTTTCTAACAATGAAGGTATTTATGCCAAGCTTAGCAGTATTCAGTTCGAACAAAATTAGATAACGTATAATAATTACATCGATACGGTTATTCTTTTTATCATTTTATTTTAAATTTTCGTTAGTAACTTTATATCAAAGCTCTAATTATGAAAAAATATTTCGCACTTGTTTCTTTAGCTGTTTTCCTTATAATGATTGCGCTAATTACATACCCAAACTTTCGCTACAAGGTAATTACTGAGGAAACCTTTGTTGCCATTCAACCTTTTGGAGAGTTCAATTCAAAAGAAGCTAAAATGATACAACAAGAAATAGCTGAATTCTATCATGTAAACGTTACCTTATTAAAGCCCATAGAATTGCCAAAAAACGCACATATAAATGTTAAAAGTTCACGATATAGAGCAGATACCTTGATTCGTTTTCTAAGGAAGAATATCTACAGTAATTATGACTTTGTCATTGGATTAACCGATAAAGACATATCTACTACAAAATATAGTACCACGTCAACAAAAACAATAAAGAAACCAACCTATAAATATACTGATTGGGGTATTTTCGGATTAGGGTTTATGCCAGGAAAAAGCTGCATTGTCTCTACTTTTAGGCTTAAAGAAAAAAACTTTCGAAGTAGGTTCATAAAAATATGTTGCCATGAACTAGGCCACAACTTTGGATTACCCCATTGCTCTGATAAATCTTGTATCATGCAAGACGCAGCCGAAACCATTAAAACAATTGACAATGTCAAACTAAACCTTTGTAATTCTTGCAAGAAGAAAATTGGTTTTAATGCGTACTAGAAACGTTTAGTTCTCCTACCGCACTAAACTGTGCCTAGTTGACCCGCAAAATGATAAATCCTACCAATTATTATTTTGGTAGCTGATTTAAAATTTCAAAACTAGGATCCAACAACCCATTAAACTTAACACGGTAATGGTGATTAAAGGCTTCTAATACCTCTATGTTATTTTCTTTTAAAACAGCTTGATTAGAAAGTAAATCAAAAAAATTCTGATCATCCAAGCTCAATAATAATGGATTCGTGTCAGATTTAAACACCCCTATTTCAATACCAATTTCATAATAACTCTTCAAATCTAACATTACATTTTTCTGAAAAACCGCAACTTTTCTCCAAATTTTCGGGTAACTCTCTTTTATTTGAAGTAATAGCTTGTTGGACACATCAAAAATTTGTACACAAAAAAATAACAAAGCCTTACGATAACGTTCAGTATAGGGTAAAGTAATATTTTCTAAAACAGTTTGGTATTCAGAAATTACATTTAACTTATATGTTATAGCCGCATCAATTATTTCTTCTTTGGATGAGAAGTGATTATAAATAGTTGTTTTGCTCATTCCTAAATCCTTTGCCATTTTGGACATGGAAAAATTTTCTACACCATTATTCTGGAAATATACCATAAATCGAACTGTGTGCTTTTCTTTTATTTCACGGTCCTTATAACGGTCTCTTTCAGTCGGTTTTCTTCCCATCACTCTAATTCAAAAGGAATTTTAGATTCAATTAACCCATTAAACTTAATCTTAAAGTGATCATTAAAAGCCTTCCTTATTGTAAGGTTATTTTTAATTAAAAATCGTTGATTGAATAACAATTCGAAAAACATACGATCTTCTCTTGCTAATAATTTTGGATTTGCTTTTATAAAATTACCACTTGCCATACCCTCTTCATAATACCTGACTAATCCTTTCATAGCAGCATCTTGAAAATTACTAATCAATGCCCATACATCAGGATATAGTTCCTTCAAGTCATCAATAATTAATAATGAAATATCATACAATTGCTGTGTATAATACTGAATAGCTTTATAGTACCTTTCGACAAAATTTAATTGATAATCAAATAGTATTTTGTGAAAATCCTTAATAGAATCCATTTTTAAACGAACAGCAAACTCTACTATTTCACCTTTAGAGGAGAAGTGATTATAAATCGTACCTTTACTTATCCCCAGATATTCAGCCATTTTCTCCATATTAATCTCACGAATGCCATATTCCTGAAAATAAGGCATGGCATTATTAATCCACTTCTTTCTTTTCTCTAAATCACTACTTCTCGTTTTATTTAATGGCTTTCTTCCCACTGTTTATAAAGATTTACACTTCAAATATAGATTTTTATAAGATTAGAATTCAATCAAACAGTATAATTCGTAAATTTGCCGAGCTAATCATTATATGAAATGAGTACAATTTATTTAGATTTTGAAAAACCAATCGAAGAGTTAAGCGAACAAATCGCTAAAACAAAGGAAATTGGAGAAAAGGGAAAGGTTGACATTACCAGCACATTAACAGAACTGGAAAATAAACTGGAAAAAACCACCAAAGATATTTACGATAATCTTACGCCATGGCAACGGGTTCAAGTAAGTCGTCATGCCGAAAGACCCTATACTCTAGATTATATTAACGGGATTACGGATGGAGAATTTTTAGAGCTTCATGGTGATCGAAACGTTAAAGATGACAAAGCAATGGTAGGTGGCCTTGGAATGATTGATGGAAAATCAGTCATGTTTATCGGGCAGCAGAAAGGTAGAAATACAAAGCAACGTAAATTCAGAAACTTTGGAATGGCTAACCCAGAAGGGTACCGAAAAGCACTTCGCTTAATGAAACTTGCCGAAAAATTTAACAAACCTGTTGTCTGTTTAATTGATACTCCCGGAGCATTTCCTGGATTAGAAGCAGAAGAAAGAGGACAGGGCGAAGCGATTGCGAGAAACCTTTATGAAATGATGGTGCTAAAAGTTCCTATCATTTGCGTTATAATAGGTGAAGGTGCTTCTGGTGGTGCGTTGGGTATTGGCATCGGAGACAAAGTATTAATGCTAGAAAATACATGGTATTCTGTTATTTCTCCTGAATCATGTTCGTCTATTCTTTGGAGAAATTGGGACAACAAAGAAAAAGCAGCTGAAGCACTAAAACTTACTGCCAAGAATATGCTTAAAAACAAATTAATTGATGGAATAATTAAAGAACCGTTAGGTGGAGCGCATACTGCTCCAGAAAAAATGCAGAAAAAATTAAAGTCTGAATTAAAAAAACATATCAATAAACTTTCTGAAATACCAATTGACAAATTGGTTGAAAGCAGAATTGAAAAATTTTGTGACATGGGAGTTTATAAAAAATAGGTTTCCTGAATTAAAAACAACTTAGAAGCCACTAAAGAAAAATCTTTAGTGGCTTTTTTGACTTTACTAACAATTGTTAATAACCTTAGTCAATAACTTTTCGTAGCAATAATTATGGAAAACATCCATCATGATATTTGTTAAATATATATTTGTAGTGTGGCTGAACAGATTGGAAAAATTATAGATAGTGCTGGTAAAACCAGAAAAATTGGAAATGCTATGCCTTCCAATTTTATTGAAGGAGGAAAATTACCACCCCAAGCAGTTGACCTTGAAGCAGCTGTGCTTGGAGCGTTGATGCTTGAAAAAGGACCTGTTAATGATATTATAGATATTCTTACGCCAGAGAGCTTTTATAAAGAAGCCCATCAAAAAATATACGGTGTCATTCGAGATTTATTTGGAGATTCTGAACCTATTGATATTCTTACAGTTACACAAAAATTACGTTCCAAAGGTGAATTAGATGAAGTTGGAGGGCCTTATTTCATTAGCCAACTTACAAATAGAGTTGCTTCTGCAGCTCACGCTGAAGCGCATGCAAGAATTATTTCTCAAAAACATATATTAAGAGAACTTATTAGAATATCAGGAACTGTTATTCAAAAGGCTTACGACGAAACAACTGATGTTTTTGACTTACTCGATGAATCAGAAGCTGAATTATTCAAAGTTGCGGAAGGAAACCTTCGCAAAAATCACGACACCATGTCTCAATTAATGAGAATGGCTGTTGAAGGAATCGAAGAAGCAATGAGCCGAGAGGATGGAATTAGTGGGGTCCCTTCTAGTTTTACTGCATTAGACAGAGTAACCTCTGGATGGCAAAAATCAGACATGGTTGTTTTAGCCGCTCGTCCGGGTATGGGGAAAACTGCTTTCGTCTTATCAATGGCTAGAAATGCCGCTGTTGATCATAATAAAGCTGTTGCGTTCTTTTCATTAGAAATGAGTTCTGTGCAGTTGGTCAATCGTTTAATTTCTGGTGAAGCAGAAATTGGAGCAAGCGATATCCGTAAAGGCAATTTATCCAAAGATGAATTTTCTAAACTATTTGAAAGAACAAAAAAACTAGCAGAGGCACCTTTATTTATTGATGATACTCCTGCCCTATCTGTTTTTGAATTACGTGCAAAATGCAGAAGATTAAAACAGCAACACGATATTCAAATGGTTGTAATCGATTATCTTCAATTAATGTCAGCTGGTGGAAATGGCGGAAATCGTGAACAAGAAATTAGTACTATTTCACGGTCTATAAAGGAAATTGCAAAAGAATTAGATATTCCAATTATTGCATTGTCTCAATTAAGTCGTTCTGTAGAAACACGTGGTGGAGATAAACGTCCTATGCTTTCTGATTTACGTGAATCTGGTGCAATTGAACAAGATGCAGATATTGTTTGCTTTATTTATCGTCCAGAGTATTATCAATTGACAGAATGGGCTGACAATACTCCCTGTAATGGACAAGCTGAAATTATAATTGCTAAACATCGTAACGGATCTTTAGAAGATGTTCGACTGCGCTTTATTGGAAAATTTGCTAAATTCGAAAACCTTGATACTTTTGACAATGGCGCTGACTTTAATCCGATGCTGCCTAATCCAGATTTCGACACAGATGGAGGAGGGTTTAGAACCGTTCAATCTAAAATGAATGATGATGCTGAAGATGCTGAAGACACCTTCCCCTCTGACTTCTTAGAAGATAGTGAAGAAGAAAGCCCATTCTAACAAAACATAATCAAAATATATTCGTTAACTATTACAATAGTTATTATTGCCTATTTATAAGTGAGAAAAATTCTATTCATATTATTTTTAATTGTCTTTACTTTTAGAGTTTCTGCAAGCTCAATTCTGATACCGATGGGAAATGGAGAACAGAAAAACCATCTTAAAGCTTACGGAATTGCATTTTGGATATTGCAAAATGACATAGAAGTCGAATGGCTTTTAAATTACAGAGGAGGAAGCTTTTTGATTAAGCATTACAAAACCATTGAAGAAGAATGTATTATCCGCGGAGTCACTTATGAAGTTATTGCCGATGTTCAAGCTCAGAAAATAAAAAGTGAAATTGCTGATCCCGAAGTAAATCAAGAAATCGTAAAACTAGAAAAAGCTCCTAAAATTGCCGTTTATACTCCAGGCGGAAAACAACCATGGGACGATGCTGTTACAATGGTTTTAGCTTACGCTGAAATTCCATATGATAAAGTTTATGACCGCGAAGTAATTGCTGGAGAAATGATAAAGTATGACTGGCTGCACTTACACCATGAAGATTTCACAGGGCAATATGGCAAGTTTTATCGTAATTATAAAAACGCTGAATGGTATCGTCGACAACAAAGAGAAACGGAAGAAATGGCAGCTGAATTAGGATTTGATAAAGTATCGCAACTCAAATTAGGTGTAGCGAATAAAATAAAAGAATTTACTGCCGGTGGCGGATTTTTGTTTACCATGTGTTCTGGTACAGATAGCTATGACATTGCACTAGCTGCTGAAGGATTGGATATTTGCGATTATATGTACGACGGTGATCCTGCTGACCCAGCAGCTCAGTCTAAACTAGATTTCAACAACACGTTTGCATTTAAAGATTTTGTATTAAAATCAAATCCTTTGGAATATGAGTTCTCAAGTATTGACGCTACTATTTCTCATAGAAGTCCAGAAAGCCAAGATAAATTTTCATTATTTGAATTTTCTGCGAAGTGGGATGTTGTGCCGACAATGCTTTGCCAAAGCCACACATCCATTGTAAAAGGATTTATGGGGCAAACAACCGACTTTTATACAAAGTACATTAAATCCGATGTATTAATTATGGGGGAAAACAAAGCTTTGGGTACTGCTCGTTACATTCATGGCGAATACGGCAAGGGGCAATGGACTTTCTATGGTGGACATGATCCTGAAGATTTTAGACATTATGTAAATGATCCCCCAACTGATTTAAATTTATTTCCAAACTCGGCTGGTTATAGGTTGATATTGAATAACATTCTTTTTCCTGCTGCTAAAAAGAAAAAACAGAAGACCTAGGCATTTTTCGTTCTTAGAAATTCTCTTATTATTTACCTTGAAAAAATTAAAACAAGTGCAGTTTATTTTAATCTTGTTGATTATGACGAATATAATCGTAAATGCACAGCCCGACTCTCCTAAAATATTTGGACACAGAGGCTGTAGAGGCATTCTCCCTGAAAACTCTATAGAGGGCTTTCAGAAAGCTATTGATTTTGGTGCAGATGGTATTGAGTTTGATGTGGTAGTTAACAAGGATAAACAGATTGTTATTTCACACGCGCCCTATATGGAAAAGAAATATTGTTTTATGCCTGATGGAGGCAGAATTAAGCAAGAAAAAGAATTTAATCTTTTTCAAATGACACAAATGGAAATAGAACAATTTGATTGTGGCTCCAAATATCATCCGAATTTTCCGGAACAAAAGAAATTAAAGACACACAAACCTCTCTTGCAAGAATTATTTGATAAAATAGATTTTAGTGAGGTTATGCTTCTTTTTGAGATTAAATCTGAAAAAAAATATTATGGAAAGTACCAACCTCAACCTGATGAATATATCGATATCATTCTAAAAGAAGTAAGTAATTATGTACATAGGGAAAATATTGTTTTCATGTCTTTTGACGAAAATATTATTAACGAGTTACACAAACGAGCTCCACAATATAAATTGGTCTACCTGACTTACGCCCCATTTAAATCAGTCAAGAGCAGCATTAAAGACTTAACTATCCAGCCTTACGCGATAGGAATGTACAACCCAACAATTTCTAAAAAAGAAATTAAAAAAGCACATGAATTAGGCATCGCAGTGTTTGCGTGGACAGTTAACTCCTTCAAAGATTTTGAGCGACTAAAACGATACGAAATAGATGGAATTATCACTGATTATCCTGGAGCATTTATCAAAAGATAATCTAAAACGGTCAGATGAAAAAGATCAATGCCAAATACAAAGGAAATCCAAAAGCAACATAAACTGCTAACCTATCTGATTTAGAATGTTTTATATAATGCTTCCTAGTTTGCTGGGTTAATTTTTGACGAATATGCTGTCTAAACATGAATCCTAGTGCAACTCCAGTAGCACCGCATATAACATGTGTAATATTTCCATAAAAAATATTTTGCCATAAACTGGACAATGAATTGTAATACAAGGGTACAAAAATCATCAAAACAGGTAATAATACCCAGACACCTAATTGAACTCCACGAAGAGTCTTAAAATAATCTTCAAATATACTTCGAGTTTTAACATACCTTCCTTCCGCCATAACAACAAACATAACACCAGAATAGGACATTAATATAGGCGTAAAACCATGGCCTATTAGTAACAGTATTCGATGAAAGAGAACATACATGAAAAATGAAGCCAAGGTTGTAATCAGAAAGCGATACGAACCAAGCACTTTTTCTAAATATGTTCCTAACACCCACATCATAATAAGGTTAAATACTAAATGAATTATTGCCGAAACAGTATCAAAACCATGCTGAAAAGGAATTGTTAACCGGACAAAAATATTTACTGCCGGCCCATCTCCTACTCCATAAAGAGCCTTCAATTCAGGAATGAAAATAGTAATTGTGGTAATAATAACCATACAAGCTGCTAAAATGTACGAAACATAGGTTTTCAATCGAATATCACCTCTTATATCATCAAACATTATACAGTCACTATTTTTAAATCATTAATATAAAGTAAATACTTTTCGATATGCGTATACCCCATTTCTTCTAACAGATTTCCATACTCCGTTATTTGTAAAGTATGCTTTGTTAAGGGTTTTCCTGTTTTATAATCAATAACAATTGCATGCAAACCTTTCGAAATAACTTTATCTGGAATATAAAAATGACCCGATTTCGAAATTATTTCTTGTTCATTGTATACCTCACTAGAGGAATTAAACCAGCTAGCTACCTGAGGAATATTAAATAACTTATTTATCAAAACAATAATTTCTGATTTGATAGAACTTGGCACTATGCCTTTTTTTTCTAACTGATTTGCCACTGCCTCAATATCATTTTTACTATTAACTTCAGAAAGAACAGCATGAATGGCAATTCCTTTTTCCCTTTCACTAATTGTATTAAATTCTTCGATATGCGCATTTCTATCAAAGCTGAGGTTTAAACTCTCTCTTTTTGAAATGACCTCCACCCCTTTTACAAAATCTTCCTGTTGTTTAAGCTTCTTTTTATTTAGTTCCAATTCCCCGGAAATAAACTCCTTAGTATCCTCATTAAAACCGGAGTGACCAGCAACCTGATTAATTACTTTAGAAGTCACGCTGCCTTTACTTCTAGGCTCTTCTAATAGAATATGTAATCTATCAATGGCTCTGGTAAATGCAACATAATATAGGTTTAAGTTATCCAGAACAGCTTCCCCCTCTTCTTCCTCCGCTATTTTTTCCAAATTATAATTTTTCAGACTAGATTTCGTAAGAGGAGTTATGTACTTCGGTAAATTTAAATCATCTAATTTCTCATGCTCAATCCACGTTAAATTTGACATCCCAGGGTTTGTGTTTTGCCATTTTGCGAAGGGAATTATAACCACTGGAAATTGAAGACCTTTAGATTTATGAATGGTCATTACTTGAATTGCATTATCTACACTCCCAAGATTAACGGAAATTGATTCTTTTTTATTTTCATAAAACTCAACAAATAATTGAATACTAGAAGTATTTCTTTTCAAATAATGATGCACGGTGTTTAATAACTGATCCAAAAAAGGATCATATCGATTCATTCTAAAACTTTGAATCAAGTAGATAATTTTATCATATAAATTGAGAGACAGGTAATAAGGTTGCTTAAATATTGGATGCCGCTCTGATAAGTATTTTTTTAGATTAATTCCCTTAGTGTAATAAGCGTTCTTCTTATCTGGGATTCTCCAGTTATCATATTCCTTTGTTAACGAAGGGTCCTCTTTTAGGTAATCGAGACACTTTATTGCTGCATGCTCGTTTTTATCATCTCCAAAAGCCTGTAAAAATGAGACGAGAAAAGAAACATCTTTAGAACTTCCAAGTACAATGCTATCTGATGAAACAACGGGATAACCCTGTTCTTTTAAAAACGCTGCGATAGTCATTCCATCATTTTTACTTCTAACAAGAAGTGCAATATCACCATTCGAAAAGCCATTAGATTTTGCTTGTTCGACGTATTGTAAAACATTTTGGCACACAATTTCATCTGAATTCTCAATGTCTTTTCCAATTATTTTAGCATTCACAAAACCCGTTTGTTTTTTAATTACATTTTGTGATGAACCCCTGTATATCTTTTGAATCTGTTCATTTTCATCAACCGCCAAAGCTTCAAACAGCCAGTTATTAAACTGAACAATAGCCGATGCTGATCGATAGTTATTCTCTAAAACTTTTCTCGTTGCCGAATAATGAAAAACAGCGTTAATTTCATCCAAATAAGTAAACTCTCCTTCTACTTTTGGCAGGTTAACAAACTGATGTACATCTCCGTTTCTCCACCTATAGATTGCTTGTTTCGCATCTCCTACAATCAAGTTTTTATTACCTTCTGATAAAGAGTCATAAACCAACGGAACCAAATTGGTCCATTGTAGACTAGATGTATCTTGAAACTCATCTATCAAATAATTTTTATATCGAGCTCCTATTTTTTCGTAAATAAAAGGAGCAGGTTCATTTATTACAATTTTGCTAATAACCTCATTAAAATCGCTTATAAAAACAATATTGTTCTCCGATTTAACTTTAAATAATATCTGATGAATCGAATTCAATAATGAAAAGCCTACTAGTTGTTTATTGAATTCTTTTGCGAAGTTCAGTTCCTCATTGATTTTGATTAATTTTTCCATTTCAGCCTGTACAGGCGAAATAATGGGGCTAACTAAACTTTCTGTTTTTGGAGTATACCAAGTTTCTTCGTGGTATTGTTTTATAGTGGGATCTGTTAATATAAATTCATCTTTGGTCAAAAACTTATTTATCAATGCGCCCCAACCACTGCTCATCTTGCCTTTAAAGAAATCAATTTCTAGGCCTTGACTTGATAATAATTCAACTATTTTAGAAATGGAAGTTCCTATTTCAAGGATTAACTTTTTCTCATTCGCTTTTACTTTTTTTCCTAAATCAGAGAAAAAAGCTAGGTCATGTTTTTCAAAATCTACTAATGGAATTCTTGTTTTTTCATTTTTAAGAATACTTGTTAAACGCAACAATTGTTTCTCTATGTCACCTTTCCCGCTTTCTTCAATCAATTGTTCCGAAAATCGAATTAAATACTTTGTCAGCTCCTCATCAGCCCCAATATTATTTAGCAGAACGCCTATGCTTCTTTGTAAAAAAGTATCTATATCCGTTTCTATTTCAAAACTGAGGCTTAAATCCAATTCTCTTGCAAACGAACGAATAATTCGATGTACAAATTTATCAATCGTTAAAATATTAAAGTCTCCATATTGATGGATGATATTACTATATGCTTTAATGGATTTATTAATTAATTCAGGCTTCTTAATGCCCGTAGAAGTAACAAAATCTTTCATCAAGTCTGCATCTGCATCTTTGGATAATTGAAGTAACGCTTCTAGCACGCGTTCTTTCATTTCGGTAGCTGCTTTATTGGTAAATGTAATTGCCAATATTTGCCTAAATTTATTCGGATTATCACTTTTCAGAACAATCGAAATATATTCTTTTACAAGTGTATAGGTTTTTCCAGACCCAGCAGAAGATTGATATATTTTAAAAGGTTTTTCTGCGGGGGAATCATACATGCTTCTAAGTTAGTCAAATTTCTTCTTTCTTTAAAGAAAATAGTTTTTAGAATTATAAATAGTAATTTTAGAATATGAAAACCACTTTACTTTTGCTACTCGCGTTCACATTCAGCTTGAGTTACTCTCAAATAACTAAAAAGGAAAGTAAAGCTATAGAAAAATCGATTAAGCTATATAAAGATAAAAAATACGATAAGGCAATCAACAAACTTGCTCCCGTTCTGCAAACACATAAAAACAATAACAAATTATGGGAAATCAATATTGAAATATATTATCAAAATTATTTAGAGACCTACAATTCAATGAATTCTTTAATAAGCTTTTTTAAAGAAACTGAGATTATAAATGAAGATGGAACAAAATCGACATTGACAATATCTTCAAATGGGAATTTTGGCTTTGATGACTTTATTTATCAATGTTCAAAAAGCACTCGCTTAATTGAGAACATTACAACCGCCAACGTATACCTCAGAAATTACTTAGTAGACACTCCTGTAGACACTGCTATTTCTAAAGATGCTAAAGACGCTTTTGACAGTGCTGAAATAGAATTTCAAAAAAGGAATTTCTCAAAAGCTATAGAACTTTATAACACATCGTTGGAATACGAACCTAGTTATTACAAAGCGTCAATGTACCTTGGAGATTGCCATTGGGCGGACGGAAGACCCGCAAAAGCAATAGAATACTTTAAAGAAGCTATTGAAAAGCAACCTACATTGCTAGAACCTAGAAAATATTTAACCGATGCTTATATTGACTTAGAGGAATTGGACAAAGCACTAGCTTCCTGTATTGAAGGAATAATTGTTTTTCCTGATAGTGACATGTTCCGAAGAGTTGGTGACATATGCTACAAGAAAGGAATGAAATTCAATAGACAATGGATGCCCAGAGATTTAGATTTAAATGAAATTGGACTTGAACAGAGCACTGTATCAATGACACCATGGAACTTTTATAGAGAAGCCAAAAGTAAAATTGAACCTTTTTGTGATGATAATGGTGTCATAATAAAGGAAAATGGATTAACGAAACAGCATTACATGGAAACCTATTGCTGGGAACATATGCTCGCCAACACAAAAGATGAACAATTTGATTTTGCTAGAAAAGCTATGAATGCTGGTTATTTAGATTGTTTTACCTTAGTTTCATTGTACCACATTTCATTACACAAGCAGTTTAAATATTTTGCAAAAAACAACGGACCTAAAATTAAAGACTACTTTAATTTAATGTTGATATCAGAAAATTAATAGCCTTTAAACATTTGCATTATGAACAAGGTCAGCTTAAAAGTAAAGCGCTTTCCGAAATGGAGCACCAAAAAGATATTCAGTTATTGCAAATTAAAGAGCAAGATAATGGAAAGCATTTGTTATCACTAATTTCTCCTAACGACTGGGGAAGAAGAGGCTGTCTTTTCGAATTTACAGCTACAGTGAGGCTACTTGCAGACCATACCTGGCATGTAATGTAGCTATTTATTACTTTTCAAATACTCTCGAATCTCTTTAGCTCGATTATATATAAAATTGTAATCATATTCATACATGTAATACTCCTTTTGGATTTCCTTTTCCAAAAACTCTATGTATTCCTTATGTTTCTCCATAAATATTTGAACAAATTCTGGGTCAGAAACACGATGAAGCGCCTTGTTATACTCGCTTTCAATATCCTTATTTTTCAATGGCCTATACATAATCATTTTCGTTTCAAACGAATCTAAATATGTAGTAGCCACTTTAGAACCAATAGCCGGCTTAAACTCATCTAAAACTGGATAAGGATCATACCCAACGGGCTCCATCTTTTCTGTCAAAAAATTATAATAAAAGCGAACATTAATCCAACCCATCCCATGATACGCAATATTCAAATCACTCAACGCATAATAATCCCCTGTAACTTTTGATTCAAAATTTAACAAAACGGAATCCGTTTGATGCTGATAGGCGTGAACAATATCACGTGCCTTTTGCACCTTTCCTTTGTATTTCTTTTTCTTCTTCAAATCACCATACAGCTTAATCTCCGCCTTTTTTATTAGACCATCAGTATTTGCGTCAGCATCCTTCGCAACATTAAAATATTCCATGTCATCAAACTTTAATATCACACCTTCGGGCTTATTCTGGTTAGACATCATTCTACTCGATAAGTGTTCTTCCAAACAGTAAACACCCCAACTCCTATCATTTACATAAAGGTGTACATATCTAAATTCATTGGTCAGCACCCCTTCCTCTTTTAACATCTGATAATAAACGTACCCATTTAAAAACCCACGTGTTTTAGGATTTTGGACACTAAAGACTTTTAGCTCATCCTTCATTTCCTCTTTCAACTTAATCCGAAATGACCATTTGTTATTTCTGACGTGATCCAACCAATCCCCTTTCAGCCGAAATTTTCCTTCAATCATTTCGTTTCGATAAACAATATTTCCAGGAACATAATCGTCTTCTTCTCTTTTAAGATAACCTTTATCTAAAGCATTATCGGCATAACCAGAAAGTTGATTGTACGATTCCTCCGGAAAATAAATCCGAAGTTGTTCTAATTTGTAATTAGGAACTCTTATAAAAAAGTACCACAGCACAATACCCACAAATAAGATAAAAAACAAATAAGTCTTTATCCGTGTTTTATGTCTTAAAAATTTAAACATATTTTAAAATATTCATTTTCTTCAATAATTTCCCAAATATTCTCTTCACAATTCAACATATCTTGAATGCGCAATAATTCAGGATATTGTTTTGCAACAATCGAATGTTTAACATAATTACTCCCCAAAGAAGATATCTCTTCAAACTCCTTTTCGGAGATAATCTTGAAATAGGTTTCTATATTTTTGTACTTTCGGTATTGAGGAAAATCCATACCACAAAATTACACAAAATGACGATAGAAGATTTAATAACACAAGCGAAAGAAAGTAACGCAGCAGAAAATTATTATGAAGCGTTTCAACTTTACTCGAAAGCAATTGATGTCCTTCCAAATGATCCGGATTTATATTCTTCTCGTGGCGTGGTATTGTTTCACCTTGACAGAAAAGAAGACTCCCTTATAGATATGAACAAGGCTGTTGATTTAGAGCCGAATTATAGCTATCGTTATTCCAGTAGAGCATACATTAAAGCGAGTCTTGGAATGACAGAAGATGCCATTTTAGATTATAAAAAATGTACAGAATTAGATCCTGAAGATGCTATTTCCTGGAATAATATGGGACTACTAGAAGACCAATTGGGTTGGAACAAAAAAGCGGGAAAAACATTTAAAAAGGCAGATAGTTTAGAGAAGGTTTTAAAGGATAAGGATATTACTTTAGAAAAACAAAGTGAACTTCCTGAACCAAAACCTGAAATTCCAACATCAAAAAATAGAATAATTAAAGAAGTTTTTACAAAAAAAGAAACATTTAAAGAGTTTGTCAAATTTGTACGATCCGGTTTTAAAATAAAAAACAATTAAGCTGAATGGACTCTTTTCTATCTGAAGTAGCGCAAAAATTATTAACGCAATATTCTGTCCAGGAATTAAAAGACATTGCCGTAATTGTGCCATCCAGAAGAGCTGGTCTGCATTTCAAAACAGAATTAGCCAAACAGATTAAACAAACCTTTTGGGCTCCACAAATTCAAAGTCTTGATGATTATATTATTGACTTACACGAATTAACACCCATCGACCCTATTTCCGTTCATTTCGAATTGTTTTCCTGTTATTGCCAACTTTTCGAAGAACCCGGCAGTTTCGATGTTTTTCATAGCTGGTCCAGTCAAGTGCTAAGTGATTTTAATGAGATAGACAGGTATTTATTACCAAGTGAATTGGTTTTTAAAAACCTAAAAGACATCAAAGAAATTGAAGCATGGAGTTTCAATGCAGATGAGTTAAGTGCCGGTCAAGAGAAGTTTTTGGAGTTCTGGGGGAAATTAGGAGAACTATACCTTCTTTTTAATTCAAGATTAGAAAAGAAAGGGTTTTCTACAAAAGGAAGAATCTATAAAGATGTAGCAAATAATCCTGAAAAGTATTTAAAAAACATACCGCAAAAGGAAATTATTTTCATAGGGTTTAATGCACTTTCAAAAAGTGAAGAAACCATATTTGCATGGCTTAAAAACTTGGGTAAAGCAGAAGTTTTTTGGGATGTAGATCAATATTACATGAATGACAATATTCAGGAAGCTGGGAATTTTGTCCGACAGTATAAAAAATGGAATGAAGAGAATTTTAAAAAAATCCCTAATAATATTACTAAAGAGAAAACGGTAACAATCTATCCGGCCAATACAAATTTGAATCAGATTAACATTGCTGCTCAAATACTAAGCAGTAACCCTCAGTTTGGAGATACAAAAAGTGCTGTAATCCTTTCAGACGAGCAACTATTAAAACCTTTTTTAAATACTATTCCTATTGGTATAGACAAAATGAATATTACAATGGGATATTCATTTTCGAATACTTTATCTCTCGAATTACTTGATATTATTTTTACTATTCAAATCAATTCTAAACGATTTCAATCCAATCAAAATAAAAACACTATATATTTCAAAGACCTCTTTAGATTTTTAGAACATGTATTGGTTATCAAATTCTTTAAGAATAAAGGAATAGATGCGGTACAGATAATTGATCATTTCACAAAGAATAACTTTTCTTTTATTACAAAGAAAAATCTAGAAGAAGTATTCGGCACAAACGCAGGTTTACTAGACATATTATTCTATCATTCTGCAATAAATATAGAAAGTACGATACTACAATTAGCTAGCTTTTGCGATAAGTTGCGTTTAACTTTAATTGATGAAGCAAACAAAACATTTGAAATTGAAGTGCTGTATAAAATCATCTTCAATCTCAAAAAAATTGAGTCAATTAATACAGAATACCCATACATTGAGGACATTGAAGGAATTCGAAACTTATTCAATCTTATTAATAAAAGTGAAAAACTTTCATTTTATGGAGAACCACTTGAAGGTCTTCAGGTAATGGGTTTATTAGAAAGTCGCGCGATAGACTTTGATAATATAATTCTTGTTTCATGTAATGAAAAATTTCTTCCTGGAGTTCAAGGTTCCAATTCTTTTATTCCACATGATTTAAAAATCTACCTAGGACTACCAACAAAACAAGATCGAGAAGCTATTTTCTCCTACTATTTTTACCGTCTGTTGCATCGTGTAAAGAACATTCACTTTATATATAACAATGGTTTACCCAACGGCCTTGACAGCAATGAAATTAGCCGTTACTTAATTCAAGTAGAAAGTGAATTGCCACATAAAATTGCCCGTAAGGACTATAATTTTAAATGGAATAATAAATCTGTTCCTAATGAGATTAAAAAAGATAGCAGTACATTGAAAAAAATTGATTTACTCTTCGAAAAAGGTTTATCTCCTTCAGCATTAAATACCTATTTATCATGTCCACTTGATTTTTACTATAAGTATGCGTTAAGAATCAATGAAAAACAAGAGCTAGAAGAAACTATTGAAAATAGTACGCAAGGGACCATAATACACGAAGTTTTAGAAGAGTTATATAAAGAGCATTCTCCTACTATTACAGAATCATCTGTTGACGCAATGTTGAAGACATATGAAACTTTAACAGACAAGCTATACCTAAAGCAATTCCCTTCCAAAAGTTATCGCTATGGAAAAAACCTCTTGTACTATAAAATGGCTTTAAAAGAGATAAAGCTTTTTTTAACGCAAGAAAAAAAACAAATTCAAAAAAAGGGTCCAATTGAAATACTAGGTTTAGAAAAAACCTTTGCTACAGCTATCGAAATTGAGACTTCACAAGGTAGAAAGACCATTGTTTTAAAAGGAAACGTAGATAGAATAGACGTTCAAAATGGTCAAATTAGAATTATTGATTATAAATCTGGATTTGTCAAGCCAGAAGAAGTTAGTGTTTCATCCATAGAACAAGTATTCGAGAAACCTAAAGCCGCTCAATTATTGTTTTATGGATACTTATACAATAAAGAAAATCCCAATTCTGGAGCAATATCAGGAATAGTCTCAATGAGAAACTTGAAACAAAATCTTATCCCTTTTTCTTTCAAAGAAAAAAAAGGGGAAGAAAAAATTTCGGAAGAAGAGCTCTACAACAATTTTGAAGAAATCTTAATTTCTAAGATTCAAGAAATATATAACGTAAGCATTTTATTTGCACATGATTCGAAAGCTAAATACTGTATGCTTTGTGAATAATCAACTTAAGATCGAAATTAAATAGTAAAGTCTTACAATTATTTAATCAAAAGGGATGGCTACATGAATTCCCAAATTATAATGAATATCATGAGGATCCCAGGCAAATTCAAATGAAGGTCCAAGGTTAAAGTGTTTTAGCTCAAATTCATAATTCGTTTCAAGATGTATAGCAAAAACAGTTTCAAGTTTGTCCTGTTCACTTTCAATTGCAATACCCGGTGCAGCAATTACGTGCAAACCTCCAATAAGTCGATAATCAAAAACGACACTATAGGTTTGATGCTTTTCTTCATTAAAAATATATTCCGCTCCAAGTCCAATACCAAAATTTTCGCTTTTAATATTCTTTACATAATGAGCATGCAGACCAACAGATGCACCTTCAGAAGGGATAAAAAAAACGGGTGCAATGGACACACCTAATTCATTTTTATGAAAATGTTGATGCTCCTCCTGAGAAAAGGCTGAAAACCCCAGGAAAACTAAGATTAATACAAATAAATTTTTCATAATTACTATTTAACCAAGTTAATCCCAGTAAAGCTAGCGGGAGTAATTAGTCTTAATTCAGCTTTTATTTCTTCACTTACATTTAAGCCTTTAATAAAACTAGCAATAGAATTTGCATTGATGCCTTCATTTGTTCTTGTTAATTCCTTAAGCGCCTCGTATGGGTTTGGATACGCTTCTCGTCTAAGAACTGTTTGAATTGCCTCTGCTACTACCGCCCAATTCTTTTCAAGGTCTCTTGCAATTGCTTCTTCATTCAACAGTAATTTAGTCAGTCCCTTCTTTAAAGACGCCAATGCAATCATTGTATGTGCTATTGGAACACCAACATTTCTTAAAACTGTACTATCCGTTAAATCTCTTTGCAATCTTGAAATAGGCAATTTAGCAGATAGGTGTTCGAAAAAAGCATTCGCTATTCCTAAATTTCCTTCAGAATTTTCGAAATCAATTGGATTTACCTTGTGTGGCATAGCAGATGATCCTATTTCTCCGGCTTTAATTTTTTGTTTAAAATATTCCATTGAAATATATGTCCACATATCTCTATCTAAATCAACTAGAATAGTATTAATACGTTTCATGGCATCAAAAAGTGCCGCTAAATTATCGTAATGCTCAATTTGAGTAGTTGTTTGAGATCTAGAGATTTTCAACTTTTCACTCAAAAACTTATTTGCAAAACTTACCCAATCAATAGAAGGATAAGCAACAAAATGAGCATTAAAATTACCTGTTGCTCCACCAAATTTACCAGAATACGGAATAGCTCTCATTTGTTCTAATTGAATTTTTAATCGTTCAACAAAAACATATATTTCTTTACCTAGTCTTGTCGGAGAAGCTGGCTGACCATGTGTTTTAGCCAACATAGGAATGTCCTTCCAATCTGTTGCTAAATCATTTAACTGCTCAACAACTTCTTCAATCATCGGATAATATACATCCGCTAATGCATCTTTAATTGAACGTGGAACAGAAGTGTTATTAATATCTTGAGATGTCAATCCAAAATGAATAAATTCTTTACTCCCTCCACCTATTCCAATCGCATCCAATTGTTCTTTTATAAAATACTCTACTGCTTTAACATCGTGATTCGTTACTTTCTCAATCTCTTTAATTCGAAGAGCATCCTCATCCGTAAAGTTTTCGTACAAACCTCTTAAAGTAGAAAATAAACTTTTATCAAAATCCGCTAACTGCGGCAAGGGTAATTCACACAACGAAATAAAATATTCAACCTCAACTAAAATTCTATACTTAATCAATGCTGCTTCAGAAAAATAATCTCCTAATTGGTCTGTTACTCTTCTGTATCTTCCGTCAACAGGGCTAATTGCATTTAAATTAGTAAGATTCATTTACTGTTTTGTTTATATCATTGTAAAAATAGGATTGCAAAAATAGGAAATACTACTTGTCTACCATAAAGATTTTGTATTTTCAGCGTACTATTTATCAACTAACAACATATTTATGATTTATATTTATGGAAAAACCAGAATCGCTAACTAAAAAAATGAATAATGGGGTTTATTAAAGACTTTAAATTAGGGGTA
>Ga0209309_10000345_pt1 | contig 58027 bp, 52 predicted proteins | sample COGITO_mtgs_1204_2_FD_184807 | JGI IMG/M metagenome (GOLD analysis project Ga0209309, IMG submission 184807) | Pelagic marine microbial communities from North Sea - COGITO_mtgs_120412 (SPAdes) (version 2) | ecosystem: Environmental > Aquatic > Marine > Epipelagic ... | reverse complement strand
TGGATGTGGAAGCACAGTAATGTGTGCAGCTGACCAGTACTAATAGCTCAATTGGCTTGATTTATGCACTGAAAAAAATTTTCAAATTTTGCAATTACAAAAAACAAGATTATAATATTGATATTTAATTTTAAAACTATTACAAATAAATATTATCATTTTAACCTATCTAAAGTTAAAATAAAAAAAATGTAAATCCAGGCTTTTTACAAAATGTCAACTATTTACTCATTATATCCAGATAGAAATAATTAATGGAAAAAATTCTTAAAAAATTAAAAGGATTGGGAGTTGTTGGAGTTAAACAATCTCTAGAAGATGAAGGCGCATCATTCAATGATATAAGGATAATGCGAAAAATAACAAAAAAATTAAAATTAAAATTAAATGTGAAAATTGGGGGCTGCGAAGCTAAAAACGATATTTTTTTTTGTAAAGATATTCAAACAGATAGCATTGTTGCTCCAATGATAGAAAGTGAATATGCTCTTAAAAAATTTATTCAATGCGCTGCTCAAAAAAAAACCAACCTTCTTCTCATAAACCTTGAAACTTTTCAGTCAATAAAAAACTTAAAATATATTGTTAAATCTAAATATTTTAAGCCAATAGATGGCGTAGTAATCGGTAGATCTGATTTAGCTGGCTCAATGAGCCACGCGAAGTCTTTTGTAAACTCTAAAAGAATTTATAATATTGTAAGCAAGACATTTAGCTATATTAGAGAATTGAAAAAAAATAAGAAGATACTTAAGATGGGTGGATCAATTACTCAAAATTCAAAAGAATTTATTCAATCCCTTTTTGTAAATAGAATTTTAGACTATGTTGAAACAAGAAATATTGAGATTAAACTAAGTAAAAAATCTATAGATAATTTTGAAAAAATTATTATTGGATCATTTCAATTTGAAATCGAATGGCTGAAATATAGAATTAAAAATAACAAAAATTTACCTGTTAATTTGGTCAATGACTATAAAAAGAGAATAAACGAAGTTAGACATAGATTAGAAAAATTTAATTAAAAATTTGTGAAAAATAGATATGAAAATTTAAAAAAAAAATTAATTGAAAATAAGTGTTTCAAAGTAATCTGTGGGGCAGGAAATGAAGATAAGGATGAAGTAAAAAAAATTTCTTTCATATATTCTTTAGCTGGAGCAACTTTACTTGATGTTTCTGCCAATCCTGAAGTTGTAAGAGCATCTTTAGAAGGTATAAATTTAGCAAATGAATTTAATTCTAAATACAATATAGGAGTTCAAAACAAACCCTATATTGTTGTAAGTGTAGGAATGCCAGGTGACCATCATGTTAGAAAATCGTATATAGATCCTCAAACTTGCATAGGTTGTAAAATTTGCATTCCTGTATGTCCAACAAAGGCCATTCCAGAAAATTTTGTTGAAAATTTAGATTATTTTAAACAACTTGGTGGAAATTTTAATGAGCAAAATCAAGATAAAGAAATTGTTGTTAAAGACTTATGTATTGGTTGTGGAAAATGTAGCGCAATATGTCCTAAGGATAACATTATATCTTATAGGCATCCTAAGAATGAATTAAAGAAATTACTCCCTGAATGTATTGATGCAGGAGCCGAAAGTATAGAGCTGCATGCTGGTGTGTCCGAAGATAATTTAACCTTAGATGAATGGGAAATTATAATGCAGTCAAACCCAAATCAATTTAACTCAGTATGTTTAGATAGACTAAATTTAAGTAATTTTTTTCTCACTAACAGAATAGAAAAAATTAAAAATATTTCTAAAGACAAACTTATTATACAAGCTGATGGAATTCCTATGAGTGGAGGTGAAAACGACTATAACACTACGCTTCAAGCAATTGCTTGTGCCGATGTAATTAATAAAAAGTTTAATATGAGAAAAAATATTAAAGAAAAATCTATAACTGGAGGTAAAGCCTCAATATCTTCAAAAAAAGTGTATAGAACTAGCGGTCATAAATTAGGAATATTTATTCTAGTCTCAGGTGGAACTAATCAAAAAACAAAAAAGTTAGCGGATTTAACAAATGTTAGGGTAAATGGAGTTTCTATTGGAACTTATGCAAGAGATATAATTCATCAAGATATAAAACAGGATAATTTTTTAAATGATAAAAATTTGATAATTTCTTCGTATAAAACAGCGAAAAAACTTGTAGATGCCAATTTATAAAAAAAAGTTAGTTATCGCAGTTGATTTTGACGGAACACTTTGCCAAACAGATTTTCCAAAGATTTTAAAACAAACGAAAAAACAACATAATTTATTAGAAGATTTGAAAAAATTAAAAAAAAAGGGACATAAACTAATTTTATGGACATGTAGGGGTGATAACAAAAAATATCCTGCTTTAACTGAAGCTATTAGTTGGTGTAAAAAAAAGGGATTAACTTTTAATTCAGTAAATAGAAATATTAAAGGTCAAAAAAAAATTTCAGGATATAGTCCAAAAATAATTGCTGATATTTATATAGATGACAAATGTGTTAATATAAAAAATTGGAAAAAATTATGAAAAAAAAAATTGTAGCAATAGTACCTGTAAGAAAAGGATCTAAAAGAATAAAAAATAAAAACTTCAAAAAATTTGCTAAATCAAATTTATTAGAGATTAAAATAAGGGCATTAAAAAAAGTAAATCTTATAGATGAGATAGTTATTAGCACAGATTCTTCACGTGCAATTAAAATTGCAAAAAAATACAATGTTTCGCATCATATTAGAGAAAAATATTTTGCAAGCTCAAAGTGTACTAATAGTGAATTTTTTGAAAATCTAGCAAACTCAATCGATGGGGACTTTTTAATGTATACACCTTGCACGGCTCCTTTAATTAAAAGCAGTACAATTAATAATTTTATAAAGAAATTTTTAAAAGTTTACCCAAAATACGATAGTTTAAATACTATCAACTTCGTTAAAGAACATCTTTGGCTGAATAACAAACCTATTAATTATAACCCAAGAAAAGCCCCAAATACCCAAGATTTACCTGATATTATGAAATTAACCTACGGTGCAAATATAATCTCAAGAAAAAAAATGAGTAATAAAAAAAATGTTTTAGGAGATAAACCCTATTTTTATAGTATTGATGATATTGAAGGATTAGACGTTGATAATCCAATAGATTTTGAAATTGCAGAATATCTTTTTAAAAAATTTTCTTAAGCAATGAAAAAAAATAGTTTATCAGTAGGACTAATTAACTTGTGTGATATCATGATTAGATATTTTAGAAATATTAATTAAGTATATCGAAATAGCTTATGAAATCTTGCTTAATGACTATCTTATCTTACATTAATAACGTAATTATTATATAAATAAAAATTAATTTTTATGAGAAAAGCTTTAATAACTGGTACAGCTGGATTTATTGGTTTTCATTTAGCTAAGTTGTTATTAAAAGAAGGTTTTAAGGTCCACGGTTACGATGGCATGAACAATTATTATGATGTAAATTTGAAACATGCTCGTCATAATATTTTATACAAAGATCCAAATTTCACTGCAACAGAGGGCATGCTTGAAGATAATGAAAAGCTTGATGCTTTAGCAAATGAATTTCAACCAGATGTGATTGTAAATCTTGCTGCACAAGCAGGTGTTCGTTATAGCTTAGAGAATCCAAGGGCTTATATTAATTCAAATATTGTCGGTACATTTAATGTGATGGAAGTAGCGAGAAAACAAAAAGTTAAACACCTTTTAATGGCTTCTACATCTTCAGTGTATGGAGCTAATTCAAAGATGCCTTTTACAGAAATTGAAAAAACTGACACTCAGCTTACAATTTATGCAGCCACAAAAAAAGCCAATGAAAGTATGGCACATTCATATGCACACTTATGGAAAATACCAACTACTATGTTTCGTTTTTTTACAGTCTATGGACCATGGGGAAGACCCGATATGGCCCTATTTAAATTTGTTGAAGCAATACTTAATGATAAGCCAATTGATATTTACAATCAGGGTGACATGTACCGTGACTTCACTTATGTTGATGATTTGGTTCGTGGGATAAGATCATTGATTGATACTATTCCAGAATCCTCTGGTGATAAAAAGATTTCAGAGTATGATAGTCTTTCACCTGTAGCCCCTCATAGAGTTGTCAATATTGGTAACTCTAATAAAGTTAAGTTACTTGATTTTATAGATTCAATTGAAGAAATTTTAAATAAAAAAGCAATCCGTAACTATATGCCAATGCAAAAAGGTGATGTATCAGCAACTTGGGCTGATGCCACTCTTTTAGAAAACTTAACAGGCTATAGTCCAAAAACTAATTTTAAAGATGGTATTGCTCAATTTATTGAATGGTATAAAGAATACTATAATGTCAAATTCTAAGGAATATAATCTAGCTATTAAAAAAAGTAAATTAGCAGTGATAGGTCTTGGTTACGTGGGCTTACCATTAGCAATTGAATTTGGAAAAAAGCGAAGTGTTATTGGTTTTGATATTAACAAAAAAAGAGTTGATGAGCTGAAGAATGGTTTAGACTCAGGTTTTGAGGTTTCTAATAGGGAGTTTAAACAGTCCTTAAATCTAATTTATACAAACAATATTGATGATATTAAAAATTGTGAAATTTTTATTGTAACTATTCCAACACCCATTGATGATAAAAATAAGCCTGACCTAACTTTATTACATAAGTGTTGTGATATGATAGGTTCATTTATTAAAACAGGTGATCTTGTTATTTTTGAGTCTACGGTCTATCCTGGTGCCACGGAAGAGGTGTGTGTACCTATTATTGAAAAGAAATCTGGTTTAACTTTTAATAAGGATTTTTTTTGTGGTTATTCACCCGAACGTATTAATCCTGGCGACAAAGGGCACCGTATTTCTACAATTATGAAAGTTACCTCAGGATCTACACCAGAGATATCTATAAAAGTAGATGAACTTTATAAAGAGATTATTACAGCGGGAACTCACAAAGCACCAAGTATTAAAGTAGCTGAAGCAGCCAAGGTTATTGAAAATACACAGAGAGACGTAAATATAGCACTTGTAAATGAATTTTCAGTTATTTTTAATAAATTAAATATTAATACTAAATCAGTTTTAGATGCAGCGGGTACAAAATGGAATTTTTTACCATTTAAACCTGGCCTTGTAGGAGGGCACTGCATTGGTGTTGATCCATACTATTTGGCTTATAAATCTTTAGAAGTTGGTCATAATCCGGTGATGATTACTGCAGGTCGAAAAATAAACGATGGCATGGCTTTGTATGTGGGTGATCAAGTAAAAAAGTTTATGATTAAAAAAGATATTAATCTTTTACATGCTAATATATTAATTATGGGGTTAACCTTTAAAGAAAACTGTCCTGATATTCGTAACACTAAAATAGTTGATTTAATAAATACGATTAGTAAATTTAGCTCTAACATTGATGTTTACGATCCATGGGCCGACAAAAATGATGTCAAAAATGAATATGGGATTGATCTAATTGATCATTTAATAGAGGATAAATATGATACAATTGTTTTAGCTGTTGCACACGACGAATTTAAAAAACTGTCTCTAAAACGAATTAAAAGTTTAGGAAAGAAAAAGCATATTATTTACGATTTGAAGAATTTATTTAATATTGAAGAAGTAGATCTAAGATTATAGGTTTAAATAATATAATTGAAATAGATATCAAAAAAAATTAAAGCTAATTTCATTCTAGATATTATGATACAACTTATAGATTTAATAACCATTTGGCTTTGATTAAAACTTAATGCAAACTATTAAAACTATTAAAAAGTTAATATTTTTACTTAATTCCCATGAACGTAGAACTGCATGTTTATTATTAGTTATGATAATTTTTATGGCATTAATAGATACGATTGGGGTTGCGTCTATATTGCCTTTTATGAATGTACTGACAGATCCTAGCCTCATTGAGACAAATTTAATTCTAAACAGCTTATTTAAAATCTCAAATACATTTGGAGTTGAAAATACTCAACAGTTTCTATTTGCTTTAGGTTGTCTTGTATTTGTGTTATTAATTGTCTCACTCGCATTCAAGGCTCTAACAACCTATTTTCAGGTTGTATTTGTAAATATGCGTGAATATAGCATCGGTAAACGCTTAGTAGAGGGATATTTGTATCAGCCTTACAGCTGGTTTTTATCTCGAAATAGCGCGGACCTTGGAAAAACTATTCTATCAGAAGTTCAACAAATAATTGGATATGGCTTCAGACCTTTGATGGCATTAATTACTCAAACGATGGTTATAATTGCGCTTATAACTTTATTAATTATAGCCGATCCAAAACTTGCACTTATTGTAGGTTTTTCACTTGTTTTATCATATGGGCTTATTTTTTATATTGTATATAGTCATCTTAATCGAACTGGAGAAGAACGATTTAAAAATAATCAGTTACGATTTTCTGCAGTTATTGAAGCATTTGGTGCTGCTAAAGAAGTTAAAGTTGGAGGGTTTGAAGAAACTTACATCAATGATTTTTCAAATTCTTCTAAAATTTTTGCTAGGTCTCAGGCTTCTGAAAAAGTTATAAGAACAATACCTCGTTTTATTTTAGAAGCTATCGCTTTTGGAGGTATATTGTTAATAGTACTTTATATCATGAAACAAACAGGCAGTTTTAATAGTGCTGTACCCATCGTTAGCTTATATGCTTATGCTGGCTTTCGTTTAATGCCAGCCCTACAGCAAATTTATGCTTCTTTCACTCAACTAACTTATGTTGGTCCAGCGCTTGATAAAATACATGAAGATTTAAAAAACCTCAAACCATTCAATAAAAATCAAGATCAAGGAATTTTATCGTTTAATAAATCCATTAATTTAAAAAATGTTTACTATGATTATCCAGATGCAGGACGAACAGCTTTAAAAGATATAAGTTTAAGTATTTCTGCAAAATCTACTGTCGGATTAGTAGGGGCTACTGGAAGCGGTAAAACAACATTGGTTGATATCATTATAGGACTTCTTCAACCTCAAAAAGGCGCTTTAGAAATTGATGGAACAGTGATAACAAATCAAAATTCAAGATCTTGGCAAAAATCTATTGGTTATGTTCCACAACATATTTATCTCTCTGATGATACTGTTGAAGCCAATATTGCATTCGGAGTAGAGCCTAAAGATATAGATAAAGATTTAATTGAAAAAGCTGCTAAAATTGCAAATTTACATAGCTTTGTAATTGATGAATTACCTAAAAAATATCAAACCACAATTGGTGAACGTGGAGTAAGATTGTCAGGCGGACAACGTCAACGTATAGGAATTGCACGTGCTTTATATCATAAACCAAAAGTACTAATTTTAGATGAAGCAACAAGCGCCTTAGATAACCAAACTGAAAAAGTAGTGATGGATGGAATTGGCAATCTCAGTAAAGATATTACTATTATCTTAATAGCTCATCGCTTAAATACTGTAAAGAATTGTGATATAATTTTTAAGCTTGATAAAGGTCAACTTATAGAAATAGGAAATTTCAATAAATTATTTGATAATAAGATATTAAGTTAAAATTATATTAAATGATAAATAAAAAAAATGAGATATTTTTTAGTTGCTGGGGTCGATGAATTTATTGGCACATATTTAGTTAAAGATTGGTAGAGACGAGTATTAAAGAAAAATATTAATAAGCTATTAAATATTGGTAATATTTCAAATGAAAAAAAAATATATTAATACAGCTGTTGTGGGGGGTGGCTTTACTGGTATAGCTGCTGCATATACTTTAGCTAAAGCTGGGCACAGAGTTACCATTTATGAAAAAGATAATCAGCTTGGTGGTTTAGCAGGAAGTTTTAAAGCTAAAAAGTTTATCTTAGAAAAATTTTATCACATGTGGTATGGGACAGATAATGAGATTTTTAATTTTATTAAAAATTTAAACTTATCTAATAAACTAAAAAAAATTACCTCTAGAGTTGGAATTTATTTTGATAAATCTGTTTATAATTTTAGCAAACCAATAGATATTATAAAATTTAAACCACTGTCTTTTTCGTCAAGAATTAAATTTATTTTTTTTATTTTAAAGTGCTGGTTCTTTACTGACTCAAAAAAGTTAGAAAAAATTAATTGTGAAAAATGGATAAAAAATACTGCAAATGATGAGATATATGATGTTATCTGGAAACCTTTATTAATTGGAAAATTTGGTAAATTTCACAAAGATGTCTCTGCAATATGGTTATGGAATAAACTTGTTATAAGGGGAAAAAGTAGAAATTTTAAAAATTCAAGTGAGCATTTATTTTATTATAAGGGAGGATTTTCAAGCTTAATTAATGATATTAAAAAAATTCTAATAAAAAAAAATACAAAATTTAAACTTAATGAAAAAATTTTAGATATCAAAAATATAGGTAATAAAGTTTACTTATCGTCAAATAAATCTAATAATTTATATGACAACGTTTTATTAACAAACCACACACCTGAAATAATAAAACTATTTCAAAAAACAAGCCCTAAATATTGCAAAAGATTAAAAAAAATAAAATATTTGAGTAATATTTGTGTGATTCTTGTATCAAAAAAATCACTTACAGATTTCTATTGGCTCAATGTAAATGATACAAAGTTTCCATTTGTTGGCATAATAGAACATACAAATTTTGTAAACAAAAAAAATTATGATAATAAAAATCTTATTTATTTATCAAAATATCTTTCACGAAATGAAAAAATTTATAAAAAAAATGATGAAGAATTATTTGATTTTACCATTAAAGCTTTAATAAAAAAATTCCCAAAATTTAATATTAATGACATTCTAGACTATCATGTTTGGAGAGCAGAATATGCTCAACCTATTACGTCTTTAGATTATTCAAAAATAATTCCAAAGTTTATTACTCCTTTAAAGAATGTTTATGTTTCCACAATGTCCCAAGTTTATCCAGAAGATAGAGGTACTAATCAGGCAGTGAAACATGGTATAGATAGTGCAAAAAAAATTTTAGAGAAATAATTAAATCATTTTTAAAGTATCTGTGGCTAGATTTTAAATTTTATTTGGAAACTTTCTTGGTTTAAAAAATTAAAGATTTCCTGAAATTTAATGATATTTTGTCATGAGCACATTTTTCATCTTAAAAAACTTAAAAAACATTTAAATATTATAAAAATTTTTTTTGGGATATAGACTTTATAATAAGCTTTAAGCTTCAACATGCTAATACTACTGTTGTCAAAGTGTTTGTGCTTATAAACTAACTTATATTGATTAAAATTTTCCATCTTATTTGTAATTAATCTATCCTTAAAAGATGCAAAGATTGGCGTGCCTGGATACGGTGTGAATATACTAAATTGGACAAGATCACTTGGTAAAAATTTTGCATATTCTATAGTTTTATTAATTGTATCATTGTCATCTTCTGGATTTGCCAACATAAACATTGTTTTGGTTATTACATTGTTGTCTTTTAATTTTTTTATAACATTGTATTGCTTGTCGTTTGTCACACTAAATCTACTAATATTCTTAAGAACATCTGAACTAGAAGACTCAACTCCAACATAAACCATTTTTAAACCTGCTATTGCCAATATTTTAATCAATTCATCATCTAGATTATTTAGATGTGTTTCAATTAAAAAATATATTTTAAGTTTTCTTTTAATTATTTCTTCACACAACTCTATGGTTTTTGATCTATTGATAGAAAACACAGGGTCTCTAAAGACAAATTTTTCATAATTATATACATTGTTAAGGAACTCAATTTCATCTACTACATTTTTAACAGATCTGAATCTTACTTTTCTTCCCTGTTGAAGTGGATAAGTACAATAATTAAAACAAGAATACGGACATCCTCTTGAAAATGTTATTGGTATCGCAGGAGCTGAATTATAACCTAAAAAGTTGTTCTTAAGTTTATAATTTTTTAAGTAATCATTCCATAATGGGAATGGCAAACTATCTAGATCATCTAAATTTTTGTTATTTTTTGCTTTTTCAACCAGTAATTGTTTATCAAAAAATTTAACATCTAAATTATTTTCTAAAAAAAATTTTTCTGGCTCTCCTTTGACGATAATTACATCTTTATTATAATCTTCTTGTTTTATATTTGAGAATATACCCGTCACAAATATCAGCTTATCTTTTTTTGCTAATTTATTAATGAATTCTAACTCAGTTTCATATGCAATAATTGAGGATGGAACAATGTATGCATCATAGTCTTCTGTTGGCACAAAATTTTTTTGATAAACTTTATAATAGACATCATGTCCTTGCTTTTTTAATATTGAGTAAATGTATATCGCACTCATTGGAGGCATTGCTAACATTGTACTAAGAAATTTGTTTAAAAAACGATAAAAAAAATTTCCAGAAAAATCGTTGCCTGTGCCATAGCCGCCAGCAGTGTCTTTAATTAGTCTATAGCTTAAGTCAGGATAAACGTCTGCAATAAGAATTTTCATTTTTAATATTTATAAATATTAATTTTCATCCACATTAAACATAGATTAACTAATATTTAATTCAAACTATAGTGTTATTTTTTTTTAAACACAAATATACTTAATGTGTTTTGTGATTTATATATATATTTGAAATATAATATATATATCTTTTTATTGATAAATTATATGTTTAACTTTGATTTAGAGGTAAGTAAATGAGGTCACTAAGAAGTTTTTCAACTTTTTTTGGTTGGGTAACACCCATTACATTCATTATTTTATCTTGTGTTTTGTTGGCAGTGTATAATTGGATTTTGAGTGTTAAAGGAATTGGAGGTTATGATTGGGATGTTGATCATTTTATTTATTCTGGTCAGCGTTTACTGGAAGGTGATTTTCATTGGACTGTTGAATTTGACGATAAACTTCCTGTGGTACAAATTCTCTTCTTATTACCTGGGTTATATGAAAATGCACTAGTTTGGCTTTTATTGTCTACAGGGTTTGTTGTCTTTGGTGCTTGGGCTTGCTTTGACTTAGTCGATACTATTTTATCAGACAGTCCTTTTATACTCCTCGCAGAACGTAAGATTGCAGCAAGTGTAGCTACAATGGGAATGGTTTTTTTGTTTTTATTTTTACCTGGAGGCATTTATCATATTAATCCAGCCTCTGCTTCACTCACTGTAATATCACTTGCATTAATTGTTCGATCATTTCCTGCTGAAGGTATACTGAAAATTGTGCCTTTTTTTATATCTGCTATGAGCGCTAGTGTTTCTATTGGAATTCGACCTTATTTTTTTATTGCATTAATTATTGCTGTATCACTTTTGATTATAAATCGATCTAAATCTTTGTTTGGTCAAGATGGTGCATTGGTCTTTATATTTTTTTGGATTTTTGGAGTTGGTGTCTTTGGTTTTCTGACCAATGTAGCCCCCTACATTATTATAGGAGATGTAAATGCATTTCTGGCAGGTATATCGATGTTATCCCAGGAGCTTATTCCAACAAATTTTGTAGGTACAGTCATACACATCGTTAGCGTGTTGTATAATCAAACTCCATTTGTAATAATATTGATTATTATTTTTTCAGTTTCAGTTATATATTCACTATATTTATCAATTCTATCGATTGAGAACAATCTTAAACGTGAAAGATTAAATGAAATCATAATACTCATATTTATTTTACCAGTATTATTATTAGCGTTAATCTTAACTAAGCATTTTTGGTCACACTATTTTCAATTGTTTGCACCATTTTTTGCTATGGGTGTAGGTTTTTTTTATCCCTTATTTAAACATAAACTTCATAATAAGTTATCTAAAATTAAATCTAAAAATATTTGGTTATTAACAATATCTTTTTTATTACTTTTTTTATTACCTATTATTTTAAAAGACCTAACTAATACAAAGCATAAAAAAAATAATAATATTGTTGCTAAGGTCGCAGCTATAGTTTTTTCACAGCCTGAGAATCAAAATGATTTCTTATTTCTGAACGATATGCGTTCACACTGGAAACTTAGTGAACCTAGACATGGATTTCCTCATGCGGCAAATACAAACCAAATTTTATCTGGTAAGTGGCAAAAAGGAAAAGTAATTATGCCTTATCATTTTAGCCATCCAGTAAATTCCAAAGAATACTGTACGCTGCTTGAAAAAAAAGGACCAACACTTATCTTCTTAAGAGGCCAGTTAAACTTTGTATTGTCTTGTCTTAATGAATCTTCAGTATATAGGTTTAAAAAAAAGTTATCTGAAGAAGTAAACTTATTCATACGTAATTAGCATAGGTCCCTTAATATACATTATTAATTTATGTAATAGTAAAAATAAATTATTATAATAAATTTATCGGATTAATATTATAATTAACGACAGATATAAAAAAATGAAACATGTTTTAGTTACTGGTGCTGCTAGTTTTATTGGTGCATATTTAGTTAAAAAATTAATAGAAATGAATATTAAAGTAACGAAGGTTTAAAAGAGCACTATAAATGGGTAAAATTCATTCCAGTTATAGTCAAACTTGACTTTTTTCATCCATTTATAAAACTTAAGTAATATATTGTTGTTTAGAATATTCATTTAATTTATTATGATTTTTAAAGGTTAGAATAAAAAATTATGAATATAGTAAAAGTAAATGCCCCGTATGTAGTAATAACAAAGCAAAAGATTTATGTATTAATGAGTCTTCTATTTCAAAGGGTTAAGATGATGCAAAACCTTTTCCAGTAATGTTTGATTGAAGTATGGTATACCTTTTACCACGGTGGTCAAAATTACAATATCAAAAATATTATTTTAAATTGTATGATGAGGTATCTATGCTTGAATTAAAGTCTGATGTGGGTATTGAAAAAAATGCTGAAGAAATTTTATTACGCTTAAAAAGAAAATTAATAAAGTGCTAGATAATAAGGTTGCTATAGTCATTGTATCTGGTTCCGTTGGTGAATTAGACTGGAACTTAGAAATTTTAAACCTTCTTTTAAATGAAGGTTTTAAATTAAAAATTGTAATTTTAAAAAGAAAAGCTTTAAAAAGTATTAAACAAAATAAAATGGTTAATGATTTTATTAATCAAAAAAATGATAAAATTGAGATTATTTTTCGAGGCGGCTATTTCATTGAGACAATCAGGCAATACATCTATCGTTTTTATAGAATTTTAATTAAATTTAAAATTAGCAAATATCCATTAATGGGTAACATTTTCAATTTATTTAATATGATTTTTCAAAAAGTATTTTCCCATTGTTTACCCTCAAGTGTTCTGAGTAATAAAAGTAAAAAATATTTATTTTTATCTGAATTTCCTATTTTGAGAAGGCCATGGGATGCATGGATTAGAAAAAAGTTTAATAATTCTATTTTTCTATATCATCCTCACTCCCAGCATATTTATGCAAAAAACTTTGATAATAGATTTCCTGAAGATAAAAATATAAATTATAACAAAAATCAATTCCTGTTATTAGGACACCAACTAGATTACTTATATATTAATGATGGCAAAGAATATGCTTCAAATGATTTAGAAAAAGTATTTCTTGGACATCCAAGTTGGTCACAAAAAAGAATTAATAAATATAAATTAAAAGAGAAAAATTTGAATTTGAATTCACCAACAGAAAAAAAAATAAACATTCTTATTTTAAGCAAAAATTATGGTGGTTTTTTTGGTAAAGATTATCATAATAATTTGGCAGAGACTACAATAAATTCAATTCAAAAAATAATTCCTAATTCTAATATATTTATAAAAAAACACCCAAGAGAGGAAGAGTCACGTTGGGATATATTGGCAAAAAAAAACTCATCAATAAAAGTTATTAATGATCATGTTCAGCAGATTGCCGCTAAAGTAAACTTTGTTATTTCAATTTGGAATTCAGCTTCGGTAGACTGTTATGCTATGGGCATCCCAGTTATAGAATATTATGATCCTAATAAATTTCCTAAAGGTATGGTATTTAGAGAAAATGAGCATACTTCAGTTTATCGAATACTTGGACTTGTTATTCCAGCCAATAACGAGATAGAATTACAAAAAGCTATTAATAATTTAGTTAATACAAAATATACAATGTCATTTAACAATACACATGCTTTTTTTAAAGAATTAGAAATTTTGTCTAATACCTGGGAAAAAAAAATTAGAAACATACTTGTAGCTCATAATTTAATTAATAATGATATTTTATAGAGTAAAATTATTTAATAATATTATAAAATTTATAGTATTGTATTATTTTAAAATTTTAATTTAAATTAATAGATTATAATTGTTTATTAAATTTTTATTTCATTTATGGTTAATTCTAAATAAGAAGAAAAATAATAATGTTCAATAATAAAAATATTTTGATAACTGGTGGAACTGGCACTTTGGGAAAAGCTTTTTTACCCATGACATTAAAAAATTTTAAACCAAAAAAAATAATTATTTTTTCACGTGATGAAATGAAACAATGGGAAATGGCTAAATTGTACAAGGATGTGCCATCTGTACGTTTTTTGATTGGTGATGTTCGTGATAAAGACCGTCTTTATAGAGCATTAGATGGAGTCGACTGCGTTGTTCATGCGGCAGCAGCAAAAATTGTGCCTACGGCCGAATATGATCCATTTGAATGTGTAAAAACAAATGTTTTGGGTGCAATGAATATTATTGATGCCTGTATAGATAAAAAAATAAAACGTGTAGTTGCCTTATCAACCGATAAAGCAAGTAGTCCAGCAAATCTTTATGGTTCAACAAAATTAATTTCTGACAGACTTTTTGTTTCTTCAAGTGCGTATAGTGGTGGTGGTAATACTTTATTTTCAGTTGTAAGATATGGAAATGTAATGGGATCTCGAGGATCTATAATTCCTTTTTTTAGATCCATAGAAAAAAATAAAAATAAAGAATTTCCAATTACAGATAATCGTATGACAAGATTTATGATATCTACAGAACAATCCGTTGAACTAATATGGCATGCATTTAATGATATGAGGGGTGGAGAAATATATGTAAAAAAAATACCATCAATGAAAGTTACTGATATTGCACGTGCGGTGAACAATAAAATTAAGCATAAGGTAATTGGAATTAGACCAGGTGAAAAACTACATGAGGAGATGATTAGTTTACATGACAGTTATTACACATATGAATATAAAGACCATTTTAAAATTTTACCATCTACAGATAGTAGAGTAAATAACAAGAAGAGAATTGGCAATGGAGTGAAAGTTGCTCAAAATTTTACTTATTGTTCAGATAATAATGACGATTGGATGAAAATTTCTGATTTACAAAATTGGATTAAAAAAAATCCTGATACAATGAATTCATAATGATCCCCTATGGAAGACAAAATATTAATAAAAATGATATTAAGTCAGTTATAGATGTTTTAAAATCTAATTATTTAACTCAAGGTCCAAAAGTACCTTTGTTTGAAAAAAAAATATCTGAGTACTGTAATTCAAAATTTGCAGTTGCAGTCAATAGTGCTTCTTCTGCTTTACATATTGCTTGTTTGGCCTTAGATCTAAAAAAAGGAGATAGAATTTGGACCTCTCCAAACTCTTTTGTAGCATCAGCTAATTGTGGTCTCTATTGTGGTGCAAAAGTTGATTTTGTAGATATTGACCCATCTACTTATAATTTATGCGTAGATGAGTTAAAAAAAAAACTTATTAAAGCAAAAAAAGAAAAAAAATTGCCAAAAATTTTAATTCCAGTCCATTTTGCTGGTCAATCCTGTAATATGAAAAAAATTTACTCTTTGAGTAAAGATTATGGGTTTAAGATTATAGAGGATGCTTCGCACGCAATTGGCGGTAAATATTTAAAAAAACCTATAGGTGGATGCAAATATTCTGATGTTACAATCTTTAGTTTCCACCCAGTAAAAATTATTACGACCGCTGAAGGAGGTGTTGCCACAACAAATGATAAAAAATTATTAATTCGAATGCAATTATTTCGTACTCATGGAATAACAAGAGATCGAAAATTAATGGTAAAAAATTCTGAAGGTGATTGGTATTATCAACAAGTTGATTTAGGATTTAATTATAGAATGACAGAATTACAGGCAGCGTTAGGAATTAGTCAAATGCGCCGTCTTAATAAATTTGTAAAAAAAAGACATATTTTGAAAAATAGGTACGATCGCTTATTAAAGAAACTACCTATAGTAAAACCATATATTTCTAAAAATATTTACTCTGCATTACATCTTTATCCAATACAAATTGACATAAAAAAGTGCAAATTAAGTCGTTTAAAACTATATAATGCGCTCATAAAAAAAGGTATCGGAGTAAATATTCATTACATTCCAATACATACACAACCATATTTTTTAAAAATGGGATTTAAACATGGAGATTTTCCAGTTGCTGAGTCATATTATCAAAATTCAATAAGTCTCCCTTTGTTTTCACAAATGAGTTTTAAAATACAGGATAAAATTGTTGATAATTTGACAAATATTTTATTGTAATCAAATAAGTATATGAGAGAAAAATTATTAAAAATTATAAGTAGTTATTTTTCAGAGTCTGATAATAATAAAAAAAATTGGCAATATGTGCTCGATAATTGCCCCATTGTTCCTTCCTGTTTTTATTTACAAAGCATGGTTAAGTATTATGTTTCTTACTATAGCAAAAATAATGCTATTGATATATCGTTTGTTCTTTACGATCACAAAAACCCAGTAGGTGTGGTACCTTTAATTGCTAGAACAAATGAGAATCACGAATGGATCTTAACTAGTAATGGTTCAGAGATATTAGAGCCAATATTCAGTAAAGCCCTAGCACGTAAAACAAAAAAAAGACTTACAAAAGAGTTAAAATTTTTAATTTATGATTTAGCAAAAAAACTTAATATAAAAAAATGTCAGTTTGCTAACATGAGTCAATTAACTTTATCAAGTTGGTATTTGATGTGGGCAGAAATAGCAAAAAAAAATTTTTCTACTCACCACATATGTGTAGACTTATCCTTAAGTCTTGAAGATATTCGTTTAGAATTTAGAAAAAGTTTTAAACCACTTATTAATAAAGGTTTAAGAGAATGGAAAGTGCAAATCTATGAAAAAGTTTCAAATGAAATATTTGAAAGTTTTAGAATGTTGCATAAATCAGTAGCAGGAAGAACTACTAGATCAATTGAAAGTTGGCAAATTCAAAAAGAACAAATTAATGCTGGAGAGGCATTTCTTGTTACAGTAGTTAATGAAGAAGATACTTTAGTTGGAGGAGGTTTATTTACCTATTCTAGAGATAATGCCTTTTATTGTGTTGGCGCATATAAACGTGAATTGTCTGATAAACCTTTAGGCCATATCGTGCAAATGAAAGCTATAGAAACACTTAAAAAAAATAAAGTTAAATGGTATGAGATTGGTGCTAAACATTTAAAGACTGACGGAAAAATACCAACCAAAAAACAATTACTAATTGCACATTTTACTGAAGGTTTTGCAACTAATATAATTGTACGTCAACATTTAATTGTTGATCTAAATTATAATTAATTCTTAAAATGCTTTAAGATAAATAGAATATATAAAAATAATTACAAAAAAAATGATAATAGCTTAGTTAATAAAAATTTATGAAAGTTGCAATTATTCCTGCCAGGGGTGGCAGTAAAAGAATACCAAAAAAGAATATTAAGGATTTTTTAGGTAAACCCATTATTTCTTATTCTATAGAAACAGCGATTAATACTGATTTATTTGATAAAGTAATTGTTTCAACAGATAGTGACGAAATAGCAAAAGTTGCAACTAAGTATGGTGCTGAAACACCTTTTGTACGTCCAAAAAAATTTGCTGATGATTTTACAGGCACTCATGAGGTAATTAGACATGCAGTCAAGTGGCTGGAGAACAAAGGTGAAAAGATAGATTATATTTGTTGCATATATCCAACTGCTCCACTAATCGAAAAAAATGACATCTTAAAAGGCTTTGAACTTATTAAAAGTGGAAAATGGGATTCTATTATAGCTGCTACAAATTTTTCTTATCCAGTGTTTAGGTCTTTTAAAAAATTAACAAATGGAGGGTTAAAAATGATTTTTCCAGAACATTACAAATCAAGATCACAAGATCTTCCTAATGTTTATCATGATGCTGGTTTATTTTATTGGGCAAAACCTGAAATTTGGAAAAAAAAACCTCAAGGATATAATGAGAAAAACTCTATAGTTGAAATACCTAATCATAGAGTTCAAGATATTGACACATTTGAAGATTGGAAAAAAGCAGAGCTTATTTATAAAATTTTAAGAAAAAAAAATGATTATTAAAAATAGTTGTGATGATTCAATGCTGTATTGATGCTATAGATTTAATATGAGATTAAAGTGTAGACGAAAGATTTTATGAAAGCTACAAATTTTAATAAGTGTGCCGTCATTTGTTTAGCCGCAGGAAAGTCTCAAGTTTCAATAATTCTGAAAGCAAAATCTCTTGGATATGCAGTTATTGCAATTGATCAAAATAGAAAAGCTCCTGGATTCAGTTATGCGGATTTTAAAATTTATCAAAGCACATATGATGGTGATACAATTATCAAAGAATTAAAGAAACTTAGGACCAAAATTAAATTTGTAGGTATTTTAAATAGGAGCTCAGGATTACCAGTAATTACGGCAGCTAAAATTTGTAAGCACTTTAACCTACCAGGAGTTCCAATTAAATCTGCGAAAAGTCTAGTCAACAAGGATAAAATGCGAAGGGCATGTGCAATTCACAAAATACCAATACCTAAATACAAAATTTATTCTGTTAGTAAGTATAAAGTCAATGATACTCATTCACTTCCGATTGTTATTAAGCCAAGTTTAAGTTTAGTAGGCAAAAGTGGAGTTAGTGTTGTTCATTCAAAAAATAAGATGGATATGGCAATAAAATATGCAAAAAAATATACAATAAATAAAAAAATTTTAATTGAAGAGTTTGTAAAAGGTCCCGACCTATCACTTATAAGCTTTGTTAATAATAATAAATTACTTCCAATATGTCTTTTGGAAGAGATAAATGTAGAAAATATGAATGGGGCTATATCCCCTAAAGGCTACAGAACACTTGAAGCAGATTATAATAATTGGAATCAAAAAGCTTGTGACATTGCTAAAAAAATTATTTCTAAGTTTAAAATCAAACGTTCGGCATTTATGATTTCTTTACGTCCAGACTCTAATAATGATTTAAAACTTATAGAGGTTCATCTTGATATAGGGGGTGATTTATTAATTGAGGCATTTTTTCCAAAAGCACTTCCTTTTAATTTTTTGAAATTAGCTGTCGAAATGGCGATTGGTAGTGCTAAGTATTCGGTTAATTTTAAAGTCAAGCCTACCGCAATTTTTTATAAGGATGGAATTGTATCTAATAAAGGCTATAAAATTTTGACATCTACCTCAAATAAAATACTTGATAAAAAAATTTTAAATTTCAAGATATGAAAAATAAAATACTTTTTTTAGGCTGTAATTATAATCAGACTTCATATTTAAAATTAATAAATAAAAAAGATTGGAAAATAATTGGTGTAGATTTAAATAAAAATGCACCAGGAATAACCTTTTGTGATAAATTTTATAATGTTGGCTATGATAACTTTATAGGTTTAATTGAGGTAGGGATAAAAGAAAAATTTTGCAAACATGATATGGTATTTACTGCATCATCTCAATTTGCACAAAAAGGTGCAGCACACTTTTCTTCTTATTTTGGCATTAATTTTCCATCTGAAGAGTCCATTGATCTTTGTTTGGACAAAACTTTATACTATGAATACTTTGCAAATAATAATATTCCAATTCCTAAGACATGGAAAATAAAAAATAAAGATGAATTAAAATTAAAAATAGATGAATCTAATTCACAATTTTTTTATTTAAAGTCAGATTTTAGTAAAAATCCAAATTATGTATACAGGTTTAACTCAGTTAATATTCCTTGGGATAATATTTTTTGGGGTAAAGATAGGTACCTTAGAGAATATTATGTTCTGCAAGAGGAAGTTAAAGGTGTTTCCTTAAGATTAAACATTTATGGAGACCGCTTTAATGTTTTTGATTTTTTGACTGGAAAAAAAACTCTTAAATATCATGATGATATTAAGAAATTTAATATTATACCAATTCTGAATACATTTATGGTAAAACAAGGAATGCAAAATTGGTTAGTTAAATTTGACATTATTTTAGGTACTAACGGATATGTTGTTTTAGATATTGGTTTGGATCCCCCAAAGAGAATGCTCAAATATTCCAAAGAAAATAATATTAATTTTGAAAAATACTACTTAGCTCAGTATATGTTTAATAAAGTTGAGTATCCAAACATATTAGACTAAAAAAATTTAGCTTAAATTTTTTGATTATAAAGAATATTAAATGTCAGAATTTAAATGTGGATATCTGATCTCCTAAAATAATTGAAAATTGGTTTGTTTATTAAAATAATAAATTTACGTGTTACTCTTTTTATACATCTTGGTGGAGTTGAGGCTTTATCAGGTAGACAAGATGATAGAATTAAAAATCAGAAGAACAAAATAAACGAAGAGATGTAATAGTAAATAGGTTAAATAAAATTGATATTATTTCGAGTGATATGACTTAAGGATGGTTACAAGAATTTCAAAATATATCAAAAACGTTTCTAAATGGTGACTCATTTTTTTAATTAATGTTGACTAAAGCTAAAATTGCATGCGTACCTTGTAGAATGTTTGAAAATGTTGATAAGCAACATGTGCAAATAAGTCTTAATTTAAATATTTCTATGATATAGAAGATTATTGGGAAAATTAGAGAAACATTAAAAAACTATAGAATGAGCATTAAGTAATTATAAAGCTTACTTATTATGTGACAAATTTATCTAGTAAATATAGAATCGAATAAATAATGACGAAAAATATTTTTTTTATATCTGAAGTATCCTCAAATCATTCTCAAGATATTGAAAGGGCACTGAAATTTATTGACCAATCTGTATCTGTAGGATGTAGTGCAGTCAAATTTCAATTGTTTAAAATAGAGAAATTATTTTCTAAAGAAGCTTTAGATGATAATCCAGAAACTATAAATCGGAAAAAATGGGAATTGCCTCTAGAATTTTTGCCAATTTTATCAAAGCATTGCTCTAAAAGAAAAATTCAATTTAGCTGTACACCATTTTACATTGAAGCAGTAGACGAGCTGAATGATTATGTAGATTTTTTTAAAATTGCATCTTATGAACTATTATGGGATGACTTGCTTATTGCTTGTGCTAAAACAAAAAAACCTCTTATTTTATCAACTGGTATGGCAACTATGGATGAAATTGAACATGCGGTCGCCGTAATTAGAGAAAACGGTTGCCAGAAATTAACATTATTACACTGTACCTCTGCTTATCCTACCCCTCATAATGAGGCTAACCTTGCAGCAATTAAAACATTGAGTAAAAAATTTAATTGTTCAGTTGGTTGGTCAGATCATACAGTAAATCCAGGTGTAATTAATCGAGCTATTAATAAATGGGGAGCTGAAGTAATTGAATTTCATATGGATCTAGAAGGTGAAGGTGATGAATTTAAATCAGGTCACTGCTGGTTGCCAAATCAAATAGTTCATGTAATTAAACAAGCTAAGGATGGTTTGTCTGCTGATGGTGATGGTATTAAAAGTCCTGTTGAATCTGAAAAATCAGACAGGATGTGGAGAGCTGATCCTTCGGATGGATTACGACCACTTAAATCAATGAGAAATAAATTGAGTAAAAAATTATGAAGATGAAGCTGCTATTCATCACAGGTTTATGATTAATAAAATACTAAAAGCTAAGTTTAACATTCTCACTTGTTTTCATTTAAAAATATCATGCCCAATTTTATGGGACAGCAACCCCCTTTGATAGTTTCATCTGAATGATCTTTGACAGAACACAAATTTTTATGATTGAAGCACATGGTGGAGAATTTAAAAAAAAAACCCTTACTAGTTTTTCTAAAACATTTAAAGAATTTAAAATTAGCAATATATCAATTGTTAAAGAGGAAAAATCAAGAGAAGAAACACTTAATTTAATTTTAAAAAAAAGAAATGTTACTAAAGACATATTTATTTTTGTAGACGATATAATATTTCTTGAAGGGTGGCACAGATCCTTAAATGAAAATGCTAAGGATGGAATGATTGTGGGCTTTTCAATGCTTAAAGAAGATGGTCAATCTATTCAAGATTTTGGGTATGATTTAATTAAACTTGATGGAGTGTTATCCTCGTATGGCTTATATAAAGGAGAGTTATTAGGCAGAAAAAAACTTCCATCATATAGAAAATGCTCTGCTGTTTGTGGATGTGCAATGTGGATAAGCAAAACAGTGTTAGATAAGGTAGAGCAATTTCCATTAGAGGGCAGTAATAGATGGGGAGAAATGATCTATTCTAGTCTTGCTAGAAAAAAAGGATTTGAAACAATTGTATTATCATCTCATCTTATTCACTATGGATCTTCAACAAAACTTAAAAAAGATCCCTTACTCAGTTCTATTAGTTGGCTGATTGAAAAAGATATATGGAATGCAATATCTTTAAAGTTTTTTCATGATGCCCCAATAGTAAAAAGTTTAAATAGTAGATTTTCACTTGAGTTTGTTGACTCAATTAAAACTTCGAAGAAGCTATTGATATACGGCTGTGGAACAGTTTCTGATCTTGTTACAAGAAGCTATCAAATTGAAAAAAAAGTTGATTATGCAGCTACTTTACCAGAGGAAATAGGCCAATCATTTCATGATAAGATAATTAAAAATTTTAATAAAATTAATTTTTCTAATTATGATAAAATTTTCATTAGTTCAGTTGGTTATGAGAGAGAAATTATAAAGCTAGTTCCAGAAAAGTTTAGGCATAAAATACTCTGTATTCAAAAGTCAATTAAAAAAAATTATATTGATTACTCACTTTGCAAGTACGAGTCATTTTTAACCATCAAGAATAACTTTAATAATAGTAAATAAATGTTTAATTCTCTAAAAAATTATTTATAATATGTATAAAATTGAACTTAAATGAAAACAGGTGCAGACTTTCTTGCTGATGAACTCTTTAATTTTGGTGTAAGGGTTGCATTTGTTTTTACTGGTGGCGCAATAAGTGCGATAATTGACTCTGCAGAAGATAGAGGAATAAAAATTATACCATATGATAACGAGCTTGATGCTTCATACGCTGCTGAAGGATATGTAAGAGCCACTTTAAAACCTACAGTTGTTCTGGTTACATCTGGACCCGGTTTAACAAACACTATTACCGGTATTGCGGGATCCTGGTTTGATTCAATTCCTGTTTTATTTATATCTGGACAAGTAAAATCACATGAGAAGACGAATTTTGATATTTGTCTACAAAATGGATTTCAAGAAACTGATGTTATTAGATCTACAAGTCATATGACTAAATATTGTAAAGCAGTTGATCATTGTTCTCAAATTATACCCACTGTTAGAGATGCATTTAAATCTATGTTAACAGGAAGACCAGGACCTGCGGTCCTAGACATAACAATGGATGCACAGACTCAAGTTATGGAAAATCCAAACCTAGAAAATTACATATATTATGATTTTAAAGAAATATTAAATAAAGGAATGCATTTAGATAATACATTGTCATTAAAAAAAGATTATGAATATCTTTTAAAGAAAATGCTTGAGGCTAAAAATCCAGTAATTTTAATTGGTGGTGGAATGCAATGGTTGCCCAGTGGATTATTTGAGAATATAGTAAAAAAATTAAAAATAAAAATTATTTCAACTTATACTGCTGTCAATGCAATTAGACAGGATAATTTATATTATGATGGTATGATAGGACCATTTGGTAACCCTGAAGCCAATAAAAGTCTTATTGAGGCTTCTGATTTATTCGTGCTTGGTGCACGTATCCCTCAAAGAGCATTCCCATTACTGACAAAAGAAAGTAAAAAAAAATTTCAATCAGTTAGAAAGTTTGTTTTAACTGTTGATCCTAGCGAATTTATTAATCACAAAATAGGCCCTATTGATAAAATTGTTAATGGATTAATTAATGATTTTATAAAATATGCTGATGATACAATCCCTGATAGTGATGATATAGATAAAGTGTTTAAAAAAGAATTATCGAAAAATCTGATACCAATAAAAATGTTTCAAAGCATTCAAAGTCCATCAGACAATTCATTATCTACTGAAAATAACTATTCAATTTTTCAGCTATTTGACTCACTTAATAATACTTTGCCTAAAAATTCAGATATTTTTGTAGATGTTGGTCAAAATGTTTGCTCATCAATTCTAGGATTAAAAAGAAATAGAGGAGAAAGAATATTTTCCTCTTGGGCAAATTCTCCGATGGGATACTCTTTACCTGCATCTCTTGGTGCAGCATTAGATGATAATGAAAGACAGTCAGTATGTATAATTGGAGATGGCGGTTTTAGAACGGCTCTTTCATCCCTTCCAAATTTAAGAGCTATGAAAGGAAAAGTTAAAATTATTTTATGGGATAATCAAGGATATCGAACAATAGTTGACCATCTTGAAAAAATGCTTTCTGGTAGAAGAAAAGCTGTAACAGTAGAATCGGGCATTCCTTATTTTCCAATTAAAAAAGTTTTAATTTCATCTGATTTAGAGTTATTAGATTCTAAAGGTAACTTAGAAAATGATATGAAGATTTTTTTTAGTGACGACAAAATTGATGTTATGATAGTTCATATTGATCCTTCAATAAGAATGATACCAAACATTGCTATTTAATATTACTTATGAATAAAACAGTTTTTATTTCTGGTGGATCTCAAGGCATAGGCAAAGCAATTGCTGAAAAACTAGCTATTGAAAATTATCATGTGATTGTGGGTTACAAAAGTAATAAAATAAAAGCTGAAGAAGTTGTTAATAGAATTAAAAATTCTAATGGTGATGCAATAGCAATTTATTGCGATATATCAGAAAGAACATCTGTAAAAAAAGTTTTTAATGAAATTGGAAATATAGATATTTTAATTAATAATGCTGGAATTGCTCAGCCAAAAAATTTTCTTGATATTTCAGATGAAGACTGGAGCAAAATGCTAAGTGTTAATTTGCAAGGAGCATTTAGATGTTCTCAAGAAGCTATTCCTGGAATGATTAAAAATAAATGGGGAAGAATTATTAATATAACCTCAATTGGTGGACAATGGGGAGGGGTCAATCAAGTACACTATGCTTCAGCTAAAGCAGGTTTGATTGGATTAACAATGTCACTTGCAAGAATTTATAGCAAATCTGGAATTACATCGAACTCTATTTCTCCAGGTATAATTGATACAGAAATGACCTCATCGATTAATCAAAGTGAAAAGGAGTCTCATATTGAACATATTCCTTCAGGTCGATTTGGAATTCCAAGCGAAGTAGCAGAGGCAGTATCATTTCTTGCTTCAAACAATTCAGCCTACATAACAGGACAAACAATAAATGTTAATGGTGGTATGTTGAGAACCTAGTTTAATGGGTAAATTTTTTTTCATAAAAGTTGGTAAATTATTTTTAAATAATATTCATGATTAAAAATATAAACAAAACTTCTTTATTTGGATCTCCACCATTGATAATTTTAGGTGGTAGTGTTCATCAGATTCCTTATATCAAATATTGTAAAAAGAATAAAATTCCAACATTAATTATAGATCAAAATAAAAATTGTTCTGCTAAATATTATGCTGATTATTTATTAAACATTGCCACACCAAATAATGAGTCGCTAACTATTTTTAAAGCTATAAATAATATTACTAAAAAATTAGGAATTTTAGGGGTTTTAGTTGCTGGAGTTGAGTTGGCAATTTTAGGAACTTTTATAGCTAAGAAGTTTAAAACAAAAAGTATTGGATTATTAACAGCCAAGAGAGCGACTAATAAAATTAGTAGAGCAATTCAGTTCAAAAGTCATGGCATACCTTATGCAAATTTTGAAATAGTTGATAATATAGACTCTATAAGTAAAAATTATCCATATGTTATTAAAACTGAAGAGGGATCAGGATCAAGAGGTGTAAGAATTATCTCATCTAAAAGTGATTTCATATCCGTAAGGAAGGATTTTTCAAATATAAATAGTTCAAAATTTTTAGTAGAAGAGTTTCTTAGTGGAAATGAAATTTCTATAGAGGCATTTATATATAAAGGTAAATTTAATTATTATTGTTTTGCTTTAAGAGATATAGAAATTATTTCAGGTGGAAAACTTATTGAACATGGAAGTATAGCTGATCCACATTATGATAAAAAAATAGTTAAACAGGTTAAAAAAGTTTTTGAAAAAGCATGTTTAGCTATTGGGTTAAAAGAGGGTCCTGCTAAAGGAGATATTTTATTTACTAAATCAGGCCCAAAAGTTATAGAGATTGCCTCAAGATCTGCTCCACTAGCACCATTAATTTCAGATAAGATATATGGTTTTGATATGATCTCAGCTCATATTAGATGGTCTATGGGTTTAAAGTTAAATTTGAATTCAAAACTATTAGATTTTTATAAATCTAAACCAGTATGCCATAAATATTTACTACATAAGAAAGGGGTTATTAATAATATTACTGGAATTCAAAAAGCAAAAAAATTAAAAGGAGTAATCAAAATTGTTCTATTAAAAAATTTAGATTATCCAATAAAATTAGAAAAACCCTCAAACACAAATAGAATACTTTATGTAGTTACGACAGGATCAGATGCAGAAGATGCTAAATTGAATGCCGATACTTCTTTATCAAATATTAAACTATTATATAAATAATTTTGATGCACAAAAAAAAAAATTCTAAAATATTAATACTAACAAAATGCAGTGATAAGATTGGAACAGGCCATTTAAAGAGATCTTTGCAATTACAATTAAGTCTATTAAAGGCTAAATTAAATTGTGAGATTTGGACTAATGAAAATAAAGAAAGCAAAAAAATTCTTAATAAATTAAAATATAGCTCTAAAATAAGATGTTTTAAAAAATTATCCCTAAATTATAAAGATTATAAAAAATTTAAGTTAGTAGTAATTGATATTGCTTGGAACGACTCATGGTTTAATACGGGTAACTACACTCTTGCAAAGTTGATCGAGAAAATGGACAAATCAAATATTAGAGTTGTAAATATTGGAAAACCAAAATTAGACACATCATCATTCAGAAATTTTATAGATATTTATCCTGATGGATCTAGAGTTAAAGTTAGTGGAAATGTTTCTCCAAGATTCATTGCACTTAGAAAAGAATTTAGTTTAGCTAGAACAAAAAATAAAAAACAATTTAAAGGTAGCATTTTTCTAACAATGGGAGGCACTGATCCTCAAAAAATGTTAAAAAAAGCATTAGAACAGATAGCAAATTGTAAATTTGTTAATCATATAAATTTATTAATCGGCAACGAGTCTAATATTGACATAACAGTAATTAAAGAATTTTTATCTAAAAATAATAAAAAGTGTACTTTTCTAAAAAATGTGGGCGCAAAAAAAATAATAAGCTCTATGCAAGATAGCGATATTACGGTCACTGCTTTTGGAACAACAGCGTTTGAGTCAATGTCAATAGGAACACCAGTAATAGCAGTTACACATTATGCTCATCAAGATAACTCCGCAAAATGGTTTGCAGGCTTGAATACAATTGAATACTTAGGTTGTGCAGAAAAAGGCATTAAATGGAGTAATTTAAAAAATAAACTTAATTACTTATATAATAATCAAAAAGTTGCTAGAAATCTATTGGTTAGAGCGAAGTCTTTTATTGATGGTAGAGGTATTGAAAGAATAACAAAACTTTTAAAAGAAATTTATGATGAGACATCATATAATTTAGACGATCTTTTTATTTTTGCTCACCCAGGAACAGAAGTGTTAGTGGCTTCAGGTGTAATATCAAAACTAGTCAAATCTGGAAAAAGGGTTGGAATAGTTGTGATGGGTGACGGATTAAGCTCAAGAGTTAATTCCTCGTTAAAAAAAAGTAATACTTCAGAATTACACACAAATCTTGAAAAATCATTTGAAGAGTCTTGTGACGTGCTTGGTGTGAAGGTTAAATATTTTTTTAGATATCCAGATAATCAGTTTGATAGTGAACCTTTACTTAGTTTCGTAAAAAATATTGAAAATATTTTTTATAGACATAAACCAAGTTGTGTTTGGACTCATCTAGATTCTGGAATTAATATTGATCACAGAGTTATTCATAAAGCTGTCATGATAGCCTCTAGGCCTATAGCCAAGTCAAAAATTTCAACCGTTTTTGGCTTTAATTCCCCAGGATCAATTGATTGGTCGTTTTCTAATGAAGATACTACTATAGATAACTGGTATGAGGAAGTAGATCTTAAATCTAAAAATAGAACAAAGTCGTACAACTCTTATAGTAAAATAAATTATTTTACTCACAATATACACAGTCTTGAACATATTGAATCACAACTAAAAAGTAATGGAAAAAAAATTGGGGTAGCGGCAGCTGAATCATTCTATGTGATTCGTAATCTTAATAGAATATAAAAGAAAAAATTATATTCAAATGAATCTTTTATTATTTTAGTTTCAGACAAAGATAATATCTTAGTTGGTAGAAGATTATTCACCTAGATTACAGATAATAAATTTTATATTGTGGGAGCTTATAAGAGATAATTATCGAATAAACCTATATGACATGCTATCCAGATGAAAGCCATTGAGACATTTAAAAAAAAAGGAGTAAAATGGTATGAATTTGATTAATAAGGCATGAAAGTTAAAGTAATCACAAATTTTTTATGATAGCTACAAATATCCCTGCCAGAGGAGATTTTTTAATAATTAAGTGATTGCTAAAGATAAATCTATTAAATTATAAGAGTTAAATTAATGAATTACAAAAAAATAATATGGCTAGATATTGGCACTCATTTTGGGCAAGAATATAATTCTATTTTTGGGTCAAATTTTAATTTTTATATTAAAATTATTAAAAGATTTATTAATGTTATTTTAAAACGCCAAAAATCTATTAATCTTTCGAGTTTACAAGATATTATTTATAAAAGAACTCAAATTAAAAAAAAATCTAAATATTTTTATTCAATATTTGTTGAGGCAAATCCAAAAATAATTTTTAAAAAAAATTTTTATCTAAAAGCGGATATGATTTTTAATATAGCATTAAATGGTGAAAATAATAAACCAACATCAATAACAAAACTTTACCTCGGTAAAGATGGAGAATTATCACAATCAAGTTCAATTTTTCTATCAAAAAAAAATCTTAAAAAAAATTCTTATGTAACAACTCTGGGAATGTCTGGAAAAGATTTTTTTAATAAATTAAAACTACATCTTAATAAAAAATTTATTAATTATGATATCCTTTTAAGATTAAATTGTGAAGGAGTAGAAGATGATATAATTTATTCAGCCCATAGTATTTTTGGCAAAAAATTAAAACTTATTTGTGGTGCTCTAAAAGATGTAAAAGATATAAAGGGTACAAAAGCATATAAAAAATTAAATAAATTTATACTTAATAATGAATTATCTTTTTTTGATTTTCATACTGATATTGAAAGCTGGTCAAAAGCGTATAACGCTATTTTTAATATGTTAAAAAAATAATGTTAATATTTATAATTTCGAAATAAATTAAAATGTGTGGAATAACTGGTTTCTGTGATTTTGAAAAGAAATCAAATAGACAAATCTTGACTAACATGACCAATAAACTTCATCATAGAGGTCCAATTAGTGGGTATAGTTTCTATGAAATTCAAAATTCAAATATTGGTTTAGGTCATAGAAGACTTTCTATTTTAGATCTTTCAGCTCATGGACACCAACCAATGCAGTTTGAACATCTTGAGATTGTTTATAATGGAGAAGTATATAACTTTAAAGAGATAAGGGCTGAGCTTAAAAAACTTAATTATAATTTCAAATCTAATGGCGATACAGAAGTAATCTTAAAAGCTTATCATAAATGGGGTATCAAAGCTGTTGATAAATTTAATGGTATGTTTGCTATGTGTATTTATGATAAAAAAGAGCAAAAATTTATTTTAGTACGTGATCGGGCAGGAGTAAAACCGTGTTATTATTACAATGCTGATAGATTTTTTATGTTCTCTAGTGAGCTTAAAAGCTTTCATGAAAATAATAGATTTAAAAAGGTAATAAATAAAGATGCTTTATCACTTTATATGCAGCGCGGATATATACCAGAGCCATATAGTATATTTGAAAATACTCACAAGCTAAAAGCAGGTCATTATTTAGAGTTTGATCTTAAAACTCAAAAAATAGACGAGTTAAAGTATTGGGATGTAGTTGATTTTTACAATAAACCAAAACTAGATATTAGCGAACATGAAGCTGTTCATGAAGTGGAAAATCTATTTAAATCTGCATTTGAATATAGAATGATTTCTGATGCTCCTGTGGGAATTTTTTTAAGTGGTGGTTATGATAGTGCCACGGTAGCTGCAATACTACAAAGTAATAGGAGCAAAAAGTTAAATACTTTTACAATAGGTTTTAAAGAAAAAAAATATGATGAAATTCCTCTTGCCAGAAACACTGCGATATACTTAGGAACAAATCATACGGAACATTATTGTACACAACAGGATGCACTTGATATAATACAAAAGCTTCCAGAAATATACGATGAACCATTTGCTGATAATAGCACCATACCCACAATACTAGTTAGCCAGATAGCTAAAAAAGATGTAGATGTTTGTCTCAGCGCAGATGGTGGTGATGAGATATTTGCTGGATATAACAAATATACCTCAATCATTAAAAAATTAGAAATTTTTGAAAAAATACCAAATCTTCTCAAGCCTGCCTTAGCTAATGTACTTAGACAAAAGCTTGTTCATAAAAGTTTAGTGATGTTTGGTGGAATGATTAATTCAGAAACAAGATGTAATAAATTTGCAGAAATTTTAGATTTTGATGAAAAACAGATTCTAAAAGCCTCTGGAATATTTACCAAAAAAGAGTTAACTAAAATTTTAAATTATTTAGTCAATGATTTAAAAACAAACTTTGACTATCAAATAAATCAAAATAAAATTTCAAATCTTCTGGCCTTAGATTATAAAACATTTTTGGTTGATGATGTGTTGCATAAAGTAGATCGTGCAACTATGAGCGCAACTTTGGAGGGTCGTGAGCCATTATTAGACCATCGAATTATAGAGCTTGTTGCACAGCTTCCAAGTGATATGAAAATAAAAAATGGTAGTAAAAAATGGCTGTTAAAACAAATAGCACATAAATACTTGCCAAAAAAAATGATGAATAGAGATAAAAAAGGTTTTGGATCACCAATACAAGAATGGTTAAAAAATGAGTTAAAAGAATATTTTGAGGAGTACTTAAATGAAAAAACATTAAATCAACATGAACTTTTTAACGTTCAAGAAGTGATCAATTTAAAAAAACAGTATACTGATGGTGTAAATATTAATGCAAATAAGCTTTGGTATATTTTAATGTTTCAAATGTGGTATAAAAAATGGATGAATTAAAAATAATGGTTATTAAAAATTTTATACATTTAACATTTTAATAGTGTAGAAAAAAACAAAACTATAATAAATAACTAAGTACATTATGATCAAAATTTTAGCTTTTGACTCTATATTCATTATATATCCATTAAGAAAAATATATTTAATTTTATTAAATCTTATAGTAAATAAAAAACAAACCACTAGAGATAGATTGTTATTATACCGATTAGATAAAGAAAATATATTCTTAACTGATAAAAGAAATATTTCTGGAATGACTATTGGATTTGATAAAAAACACATTAATTTAATGACTGTTAAATTTTATCGATTTTTAGAAAGCTCTGGCATTTGTAAGGATCTTTTAATTAACAATGTTTCATTATACCAAACACACACTAGACAAGTAACTTTAAAATTAAGAAGTGTATTAGAGTGTGCGTATCGAATAATTAAATTGTCAAATGACAACAAAAAGAATACTGAAATTATAACAGATAAACAGACTATTTCTGTAATTAATGAAGCATTTAATTTTTTAGATTATAATCCTAATAATATTAAATTGAGATCAAATTTTTTTTTAACAACTTGTATTACCATCAATTCTTTAATAATGAGATCTGCGGCAATTATAAAGATGATTATTTCACCAAGTAAATTTCCAGAGGAATATTTTTACAAATATGTAAGCTCAAGTGTGCCCACTATTGTGTTAATAGGTCCAGAAAACAAAACAGAAATTTTTTTTTCAACTTATGTTAATAATTTTAGTAATAAATTTAATATTATATTATATAATTTAGGTTCTTCAAATTTTCTTCCAAATAATTTTAAGAGTGTAAGGGTTAAGAGAACAAGACGTTATTTGCGCGGCATATTCAATATTAAAAATATTGGCTCAACTTTAGCCAGTTATGTTGGCGATATCCTTTTAATTAATAAAAACCATTCAGAACTGAATAAGAGTTTAGATGTAGTTGACTCAATATATTCAAATAAGATCGATATAATATTATCTAATAAGCAAACAATGGTTTTAGATAATTATTTGGCTTTAGAGGCAAAGAGAAAAGGAATCTTTATATTAGCTGATATTTTTGAAGAAGTTTACTGTTGTAATGCAGCTATCGTTTCTTCAAAAATAGATTACAGAGAAACTATAAATTTAGCATTAGAGAGTAATGGAACAGTTTTTTTTAAAGGTCAAAACGATCTTATTAGATATCGTTTAAAAAACACAAATATTATTAATAAGAATTATTTGCGTAACTTATTCAATATAGACATGAAAAAAAAGATAATTTTTTTTGCTTCAGATCCATTAAAAGAAGAAAGTCAGCGTTACCTAACAGAACAATTTCTTATTAATTATTTTTCTAATAATAAAGAATTTATTTTAATTATAAAAACTCACCATCAAGACAACGGAAATGTAACAAATCAGGCGTATATCAATTCTGGAAAACCATCTAATGTTATTTTGATTGGAGATATAGTTCAGAAAAACCATATTAAATCTAAAGATTTTTTTTTATTTGATCAATTTGACTTTAAAGCAGCCATCGTATCTAGTGATGGATTTTTGACTAAAGCATCATCATCGATACTCGAAGCTTTGGCTTTGGGTGTTAAGTGTGGTCTGGTTGATAAATTTAATGATGGACATTTTAAAGATCTTATCAAATTTAAAGCTATTTCATTAATTGATAATCAAGATAACTTAACTGACTTTTTAAAAAAAAAAAAATTAAATATTTCAGATGAAATTCTTAGTTTTTGTGGTTTAAAGAATGAAGGGACAAAAAAATTTGATATTGAAGAATATTCACTAAAATCTCTAAATGATTATTATATGGATAAGTAATTATTAGAATATTTTTAAAACTTATTTAAAATAAAATGGATAACTCAATTAAAAAAATAAATAAATTTAAAAATATTTCAAAGCTATTATTAGCAATTTTATATGGTTGGTTTGTTGTTTATAATTTAAATTTAGATTTCGCGACTAATACAGGGGATATACAAAAATATATATTAAATGTTCATGTTAAAATTCAAGCAGCTTTTTCACATGAATCTTTATTTTATATTTTAATAGAAAAATTAGATATCCTTTTTAATATAAGTCCCGAGGATTCATTTAGGGTAATAGCATTTACAATTTCCTCAATATTAATTTATATTTTTGCTCTGCATGTACAGACAAAAAATTATGTAAATTATTTATGGCCATTGTTTTGGATAGTCTTTATGTCTCCCAGAGTCACAGATTTATTTGCCTCTGGTGTGAGGTCAGGTATAGCATTCGTTGTATTGTTCTATGCTATAATTTATTTAAGGGGAATTACCAAGTATATTACAATTGCGATTTCAGGACTTCTTCACTTATCAATGATACCAATTATTGGGTTTTATTTTTTATTTAATTTTATTAATAAAACTAAACTCAATCTATCGACTTCAATTTATTATTTATTTTTATTTTTTTATAGTTTTTTTATAATTATTTTGGCTAATGAATTATATATTTTACCCAGTATTTCTTCAGGTATTAATTATCAACTTTTAACTTCAATTCTTGGATTATCTTATATTTTAATTAACAAAGAGTCAGTTAGAGACCTATATGGCTTCTTATCAGTAGGCACCATGTTAATTGTTCTAATTGGTTTTTTGCTTGATTTAAGTTTTGTTAGATATATTGGTAACTCAATATTATTTTTTCTTTTTTTTCTTATAAATAAGAATAATAATAGAAATATTCAAAGTTTTTTAATTATTTTTTTTATTTATTTTGCATTAACACTAGCATATACAATATCGAGTACTTTTCGCTAACCCTATGAATAAAAATATTGTAATTGTAGTTAGTTCCATGAATCTGGGTGGGGCTCAAAGAGTAGTTTCTATTTTAAGTAATTATTGGGCTGAAAAAGGATACCAGATTTCGATAGTTAAAACATATACTGGAGATAAAAAAGATCATTATACATTAAATAAAAATATTAATGAAAAAAGATTAACAAATATTCCATTTTTTCCTAGCATCAAATTACTAAATAATGCTTGGAAATTTGTTACACTTAGAAAAGTTATTAAAGATTTAAAACCTGATATAATTTTTTCATTTCTTACTGGAACTAATGTTGCTACCTCTCTTGCAACTATAGGGTTTAAATGCCCATTAATTATATGTGAAAGAGCTTGGCCTCCATTTTGGACTATAAATAGATATTTTTTTTGGATTTTGAGAATTATTATAAAAAAAGTAAAAAAAGTTGTAGTTCAAACCCATGATAGTAAATTTTGGATGAATAGAAACTTTCCTTCTAGCGATGTTATTGTAATTCCAAATCCAATTGATTATCCTATACGCATAGATAAACAACTATCTATAAATCCAGATTCACTTATTACACCTGATAAAAAAGTTATTATTAGTGCTGGAAGATTAAATATTCTTAAGCAGTTTGACTTACTTATAAGATCCTTTTCAAATATTCATAATGAATACCCTGAGTGGAATTTGGTAATATTGGGTGATGGTGAAGAAAAAGAGAACTTGGTTAAGTTAGCATTCAATCTCAATATCAATGATAAAGTATTTTTTCCTGGAAGCATTGGTAATATTTCTGACTGGTATGTAAGAGCTGATTTGTTTGTTTTACCCACCAAAATGGAGGGTTTTCCAAATGTTTTACTTGAGTCAATGTCTTACGGATTACCTTGTATTAGTTTTGATTGTGATACTGGCCCGAGAGATATAATCCAAGATGGAATAAATGGTATTTTAGTTAATACAGAAGAAAAAGAGTCTGGAATTACAAATGCTTTAATCAAATTAATTAGAGATGATAAGCTAAGAAAAAATTTTGCTCAAGAGTCTATACTTATAAGAGAAAAGTATTCTATTAAAAGCATTATGCAAATATGGGATAAAATTTTAAGATCATAATATTTATGTATAAAATTTATTTATGTTACTAGTTTTAAGTTTAGTAGAATCATTATAAATTTAATAAATGAAAATTGTACATATTATTACTGGTTTAAATGATGGTGGAGCTGAACATACGTTATTTAAAATTTGTAAATATGATAATTTAAATAAACATATTGTAATCTCTCTTACAGGTCCTGGAAAATACTTTTCTTTATTAAAAAAATTAAAAATTAAAGTTTACTGCTTAAATGCAAGTTTTTTTTCAATTCATAAATTTTTTTTTCTCATAAGACTACTCAACTTATTAAATCCTGATATTGTACAAACATGGCTTGTTCATGCTGATTTTGTGGGAGGTATTGCTGCACGATTAGCAAGCATTAAGAAAATAATTTGGAATGTTCGCTATTCTGATTTAAAATTAGGAAAAGCAAAATTAACAACTATTATAATTATAAAGATATTATCAAAACTATCTTATCTAATACCCAAATCTATTGTGATTGCTTCAAAACGAGCAAAAAAAATCTATGAAATCAAGGGATATGATAAAAAAAAATTAAGATTTATTCCCAATGGATATGATTTGTCAATTTTAAAACCTAGTAAATTTCAAAAAATAAATTTTCAAAAAAAAAATAAAATTAAAAAAAAAATACCATTGATAGGCAAGGTTGCTCGTTTTGATCTAAAAAAAGATCACCTAAATTTAATCAAAGCACTTTCACTAATTAGATCTAAAAATGTAAATTTTTCTTGTGTTCTGATAGGTACAAATATTAATCAAAGTAATATTAAATTAGTTTCTAAAATAAAAGAATTAAAATTATCTAACCATGTGAAGCTACTAGGGCAAAATGATGATATTACAAAAGTAATGAATGGATTAGATGTATATATTCAATCTAGTAGTTATGGTGAGGGATTTCCTAATGTTGTAGCAGAAGCAATGTCCTGTGGAACACCTTGTGTTGTAACGGACGTAGGTGATGCTAAATTTATAGTTGGTAAAAATGGGTGGATAGTTCCTCCTAATAATTCAATAAAATTAGCTAAAGCAATTGAAAAAGCACTCAGTGAAATAGGCACTAGTCATTGGAGTAGAAGGTGCAACAAAGCAAGATTGAGAATAAAGGATAATTTTAATATAATTAATATGATTAAATCGTATGGTAATTTATGGAATAATGTTAATAAATTAAGTTAATAAATTATTTAATTTTATTAATATCAATCTCAAAACAGCATGTAGAATAGAATTAATTAAATTTTTTTATATTGAAAATTTTTTTATTTAGTTATTAGTGAATACTTTTTGAATAATTCCCTTGCTGCCAGCCCATGTGCATGCTCGTTCCAATGACCATCAGTTGGAAATTGAAAACTCTTCTTAAAAACTACAAAGTCATCACGAAAAACAGGATCCATATCTATATAATTAACGCCATGGGTGATTGCTGACTCTATCATAAATGTTCGCATTTCATTGAAATAGGACTCAGTAACTCCCCATCTTTCGTATATATTATTTCTATCAGCATCTAGAATTATTATGACTTTAGCTGCTAAATCCATTTTGTCTATCTCTTGAAAGAAAGCCTTGATAGCACCTAGAGATGCAATATTTATTTCATTAGACGTAAGTTTATCAATCTTATCTATATACTGTGGTTTAGCCTTTAATCCAGGATCATTTAAATTAAGATCTGATAATAATTTCCTCCAGTTTAAATTAGCATGAAAAACTAAATATCGCATAAAAGCAGATTTGCGCGCTAAACCTCTAATCCCCTGATAACCAAAAAAAGGATTAAATTTTAGTTCAAATTTATCATTGAAACACCAAGTTCCCTCTTTTATTCTATAATTGCAAAGAGACTCATCAAAATCGTTACCCACTACCGCAATAGCAAAGTACTCAGGTGAGAATTCTTTTTCTACGTATTTTATCATCTTAATGTATTGCGATAAAGGGACGCCAGAAACTCCAAATTGATAAACCTTTAGATCTGGATTTTCAGATTGTATCATTTCACCAAACGTATCTTCACTTCTAATTTGTGCAGCCTCAATCAATGAGTCACCAATAATAGCTATATTAGGTTTTGAATTTTTGATATAATCGTAACTAGAATAAAATCCATAATTGTTAGTACTTTTTTCAACAATTTTATAGAAATTTTTTCCCAGAGATAATGTTGTCTTTTGATTGGGTTTAAATCTTAAAATATCTTCCTTATCTAATAGGGGTTGCAAATCAATGGGTGAGGATGTCGGGAGTAATCTAAAGATTATCTCAAGTAAAATAGCTACTGTGATTATCAGATAAGTTAAATAGCCTAAATTACGTATAATCACTCTAGTCAAGCTTATATCCATCTTTATAATTATCTTTTAGAGTTTTATTTTGATCTTTTTTAACAAGAAAAAAGTTTCCAATTGATAATATGTCAAGTTCTGAACCCATAAAACATTTAAACGCATCTGTTGGTGTGCATATAATTGGTTCGCCACGTACATTGAATGAAGTATTAACAAGCAGTGAACAACCAGTTTTTTCCTTAAACTTAGAAATTAATGCATGATACCGAGGGTTTGTATCCGCATGTACGGTTTGGATACGTGCAGAGTAATCGACGTGTGTAATTGCCGGAACAGAAGAACGAGATATATTTAATTTTTCTATACCAAACAAGGCTTTCTCTTCAGATGTCATCGTTTGACGTTTATTTCTTTGAACGTCTGCTACTAAAAGCATGTAAGGACTATCAGCATCGTGCTCAAACCACTCCTTAACATCTTCACGTAAAACACTTGGAGCAAATGGACGGAAGCTTTCACGATATTTAACTTTTAGATTAAGTTGTTTTTGCATTATTGGGGAGCGAGGATCGGCAATAATACTTCTTCCACCAAGCGCTCTTGGTCCAAACTCCATTCGTCCTTGCATCCAGCCAACAGCTTTTTCTTCCGTTAAGGCAGTTGCAACTTTTTCTATTAGATCAGTATCTGAAAGTTTAGTATAAACAGCTCCATATGCTTTAAGCTCAGCTTCAATTTCTTTATCAGAAAACTCTGGGCCAAGATAAGAACCTTTCATAGAGTCACTTTGTGAGGCTATCTTTCTATCATTATTATAATGTAAGTGCCAAACTGAAAGAGCTGCACCCAATGCACCACCCGCATCACCAGCTGCTGGTTGAATCCAAATATTATCAAAAATTTTTTCACGTAAAAGAATACCATTTGCAACACAATTAAGTGCCACTCCACCAGCCAAACACAAATTTCGCTCTCCAGTTTCTTTTGCAATTCCTTTTGCAATTTGAACTACAATTTCCTCTGTAACTTTTTGAATCGAAGCTGCCAAATCCATTTCACGTTGTGTAAGTTCTGCTTCAGGTAATCGCGGCGGGCCACCAAATAATAAATGAAATTTTTTGTTTGTCATCGTTAAACCAGTGGCATAATCAAAATAACTCATATCCATTTGGAAGCTACCATCATCAGCAACCATAATAAGGTTTTCTCTTATTAAGTCAGCAAAACGTGGCTCTCCATATGGCGCTAACCCCATAACTTTGTATTCACCAGAATTAACTTTAAATCCTGTATAATAAGTAAATGCTGAGTAAAGTAGTCCTAACGAATGAGGGAAATGAATTTCTTTGATAACTTTTAAGTCTTTGTCCCTACCTATGGCAATTGATGTAGTCGTCCACTCCCCTACAGCATCTAGCGTTAATACAGCTGCACTTTTATAGGGTGAAGGATAAAATGCACTTGCTGCATGAGATAAGTGGTGTTCAGAAAACAGCAAACGCTCACGCCAATTTACTTTATTTCCAAGTGTAGCTTCTAGTTTTTTTATAAGTTCTGACTTTTGGAAAAGTTTGTCTTTAATCCAAATTGGCATTGCTTTCGCAAAACTTGCAAATCCTTTTGGAGCAAATGCTAGATAGGTTTCTAGTAATCTTTCAAATTTCATAAATGGTTTTTCATAAAAAACTACATTGTCAATTGCCTCTTGATCAACATTGGCATATTTTAGACAAAAATTTATTGCATGATGAGGGAAATCGGAATCATGTTTTTTACGCGTGAAACGCTCTTCTTGTGCCGCAGCAATAATTTCACCATCCTTAATTAAACATGCTGCACTATCATGGTAATAAGCTGAGATGCCAAGTAAATACATTATTTTAACTTTAAAAAATGGTATATATAAATGGTGCTACAACTGACCCTTGCGTAATAATTAATAATCCACCAATTAATAGCATCACTATAATGATGGGTGCGAGCCAAAGTTTTTTACGTGAACGTAAAAAAGACCAGAGTTCTTTTATAAATTCTATTAAAAATTTCATTTCAAAATTGCTGCTTGAAATTGGTTTGGGAAGATGAATCCGATCGAAGTCTCCAATAACTTTGCTTTTTCACATGTTTCAGGTGTAATTCATCGCGTCCCATTATTCTCATTATAACAGCATAAGTAGTAAATAATACAAAAAATATAACTCCTAAGACGATTGGGCTAATTATTTTTCCGAGCAGAAGTCCAAAACTCATCCATAGTTTATTTAGTGGAAGCAGTAAATTGGCGTTAATGATTGTGGTGATTATAAAAAGCAGTGCTAAAATGATAAATATATATCCAATAGATTTATTATTTAAATATAAGAAGAAGGTTGCAGCAATTAGAAAAATAGCACTAAAGAAATAACCAAATTTCTTATTAGATGGTAACTTTATATCATCAAATTTCATTTTTTTTTCCAATCATAATAAAGAACCCACCTTCATATATTTGTCTTAAATTAAACATCATTGCATATTCCTTTAAAAGTATATCAGATTTACTTAAAATAGGTTTTTTATTAAATATTTTGTCATTAACATCAAAATTAAAAGGTAGAGAGTTGATAAACTCAATATTATTTTCTTTAAACCATTTAATTACTTCATGATAAGAATGTTTTGTTTCGTGTGGATTGTTGTATTGATCTTTAAACCAAGCATATTTTTTTCTCTCTGATAAATTCTCTGAAAATCTCCTATCAATAAATTTCATTTTTTCTCCAAAAATTTTAATTAATTTTTGTCTTACATTCTGAATTACTCTTCCATATTTATGATACAGGCCTATAACAATTATGCCATTAGGCTTTAAACATTCTGTCAATTTACTAAAAGCAAGTTTAGGATTATGTGTATGATGTAATACACCATTCGAAATTATAACATCAAAATAATATTTTGGAAAACATAAATTAAAAATATTCATTTTATAAAGCTGAACATTATTTATATCATTTTTATTAATAAATTTTTTTGCCTCTATTAAGCTACCTTCAGATAAATCGATAGAATGAATTTTTCTGCCATAGCGACTTAAAGCAATTGAAAGTTGCCCAGTTCCACATCCTGCCTCCAAGACATTAGAATGAAATGGTATTTCATTATCAAGTTTTTTTACGAATATTGATTTTGAAGATTTTTCTAGAAGAGTTCCCAAATTATCAATATCATCATAGTTAGGAAATTTAACCTCATTATAAAATTTTGACTGGATAGAAGTTAAAGAGTTATTATCATCATAATATAAATTAGGAATTCCAGAGAAATAATTTATATTATTTTCATCTAATTTTTCATGAGTTGTTGGGTTAATTAAGTTGCTAAATTGCATATAGACATTTGTTTTTTTTTAAAATAGTATTTTTGATGTGGTATTTTGAATGCTTATAAAAAATTTTTTCTAAAGAGTAAACAAAATGATAAAAAATTCCTTAAATACCGAGTTTTTATTAGTTAAATTTCCAATAATATTTCCTCTAATCTATGGCTTTATTCTTTATCTTGCACCTGCTTTTGAGATATATTTGATTTTTTTTACAGTACTTATATTAGCTGAGACACATTTTGGAGCTACTTGGCCTTTTTTTTTAAATAAGTCTAATTCATCTTATATAAAAGAGAACAAGATACCCCTAATATTTTTTCCTTTTGTAATTACTATTTTATCATTAATAGGGTTTATTTTCTTTAAACCAACTTTTCTTTTAATTTTTTTTGCAGCAAATATCTATCATGTGACAAGACAAAGTTTTGGTATCTGCAAACTTTACTCAAAAGATAAATTTGATATTAAATTTCAAGAAATTTTTATTTATATTTTTAATTTTTTATTTTTCTTAGTTGGATTTTTTAGATTTTATTTTCCAATTATTAATGAAACTCATTCAAAAACATTAAACTTAGTTATAGTATTATTGATTTCTTTAATTTTAATTATATATTTACTTAAATTTAAAAAATCTCAGGGTATTTATACGCTTTTAATAGGCTTAATCATTTTTTATCCAATCTGTTTTGTAAATAATCCAGTCCATGCAATAATCATGGGTGTTACGATGCATTATACTCAATATCTTTATTTAACTTTTAAAGTTTTTAAAGGTAGAAAAAAAAAAAGTACTATTGAAACTTCAAAATCTACTTACTTATGGACAATTATTTTCTATTCAGTAGCCATGTCATCACTTTCTTTGTTAGGAAAAAGTTCTAATGAAATATTAAATTTTTTAATTATAGTTCCAATTATTGGCCAAATGTTGCATTTTTATTTAGACTCTCAATTATGGAAATTTTCCAACCCTCATAATAGAGAAAATGTTTATAATTTTATCAAAAGTTAATCCTTTAGCTGGACTAGTTAATGTTAATGAGCACTATAATTTTCTTTAAGCCAGGCTTGAAACATTAACACATTCCAAAGATAACCTTGAAAACGGCGTTTTCCAGATAAATGCTCATTCCACATTTTAGTTATTGCCACAGAGTCAAAAAAACCCTCATGCAGCAAGCGAGTTTCATCTAAGAGATCAGATGCCCATTCCTTGAGAGGGCCTCTTAGCCAATGCTCAATAGGAATATTAAAACCCTGTTTGGAACGTTCCATCATCTCTTTAGGAACATATTTATAAAGCACTTGCCTTAATGGCCACTTTCCTTGTGCATTTTTGATTTTCATCTCTAAGGGTATACGTAATGCATATTCAACTAGACGATGGTCTAATAAAGGAACTCTTGCTTCTAAACTTACCGCCATCGAAGCCCGATCTAATTTATGAAGAATATCTCCAGGAAGATAAGTTAAAATATCAAGCAACATCATTTTTTCTTGATTACGTAAACCTGATATTGTGTCAGCTAAATTTTCAAATTTAGTTTGATATAAGTGACTATTAAAAACAGTCCGATCAGCTGTTTTTAAGTGTGAAATAGATTGTAAATAAAAATTTTCAAAATTCTTATGATTTACCCATTCAGCAAGTTTAGGTAAGCGGTCTTTAACATTCGCTACTCGATATTTTTTTGGTAAAGTTTGAATTAATAGCTCAGCTAATCCACCAGGAAAATTTTCTATCGCAAATGCAACCATGGGGCGCAGTAAAATGGGAATCTTATTTACAACATTCCATACATTTTTTTGAAGAAAATAACGTTTATAACCACAAAATAATTCATCACCACCATCTCCAGAAAGAGCAACGGTAACATGGCGCTTTGCCATCTGAGATACTAAAAAAGTAGGTATTTGAGATATATCAGAAAATGGTTCATCATAAATCTCAGGTAATTTATAAATTATATTAAGAGCTTGCTGTGGCTCAAGGTATAACTCAGTATGTTCTGTACCTAAATGTGCAGCAACCCGTTTAGCATATTGTGCCTCGTTAAAATTATCGTCTTTAAAGCCAATAGAAAATGTTTTTACAGGCTTGATACTTTGGGTCTGCATTAAAGCTACCACGGTCGATGAGTCATAACCGCCAGATAAAAATGCTCCAAATGGGACGTCTGTTATCATTCGAAGTTTTATCGAGTCTTTTAAAAGTCCGTCTAAATCTTCAACCATTTGATTTTCATTTAATACTTGATTGGCTAAACCGTCATTTGCTATATTTTTAAGGTCCCAATAACAGTGCTGTTCAGAAATTTCCTGTCCATAGTTTTTGACAACGATATAGTGTGCAGGTTTTAGTTTGTAGATATTTTGATAAATAGAATAAGGAGCGGGGATATAACTATGACACATATATAGTGCAAGCGCTTCTCTATCAATTGCAGAGGAAAAACTTGGGTGAATCTTTAAAGCCTTTAGTTCGGAACCAAACAAAAAAGTTCTATTTTGCTGGCCAAAGTATAGTGGTTTTTCACCTATACGGTCGCGAGCTAGGAATAAGGCCTTATCTTTTGCACACCAGTAAGCGAAAGCGAACATTCCATTAAGTTTAGTAAGTGTTATTTTAATGCCCCAGTGTTTTAGGCTATTTAATAAAACTTCGGTATCGGAATGTCCATTCCATTTAATTGGACCTATTTCAAACTCTAATTCTTTACGAATATCTTCATGATTATAAATTTCACCATTGAAGCTCACTACATGTTGGCGGCAATTGGAGACCATTGGTTGGTGGCCAGCAGAAGTAAGGTCGATAATCGACAAACGTCGATGTGCCATAGCAAGCGTTTCATCACTAGAATGCCATTCACCCTCATCATCAGGACCACGACTTTGAATACGTTTGGCCATGAGTAATGCCAAGCCAGATTGTGCTTTTTGTTTAGACCAAAAGCCTGTTATTCCACACATTCATTTTTTAATTCATTTATATAAATAGAGTAATTTAAATACATAGAAAAGAGTATATATATTTTTTACTAATGTAGTACCAAAAAATACTTTTTAAATTTTTTTTGGTATACGTTGAAGTGCCTAAATATTTGAAATAAACTTAATTTATTAGAATAAGAAAAATAAAAATAATGAAACATATTTTAATTATTGCAAGCTATGGTCCTTCATTAATAAATTTTAGACTTTCTTTAATCAAAAAGCTTTTATCTGAAGGTCATACAGTAAGTGTTGCCTCACCTATAGAAAATTTTTCAGATAACTTACAAAAAAAATTACAAGATTTGAGAGTTGATATAAATATTTTTACACTTTCAAGACAAGGTTTAAATTTTTTTAATAATTTACAATCTCTCATTGAAATTTATAAAATTATAAAAAATGTAAAGCCAAATATAATAATTTCTTACACAGCTAAACCGGTAATATATACAGGCCTTGTTTTAAAATGTTTTAATAAAATTGACTATTATCCCTTAATAACGGGTTTAGGTTACTCCTTTTCTGACAGAAATGCATTTAATAATAAAATTTTAAAATATCTAATGATTAAATTATACCGTGAAGGTTTAAAAAGAGCAGCAAAAGTTATTTTTCAAAACAAAGATGATCAATTTTTGTTTTTTAAATTAAAAATAATTAAAAAAGAAACAATATCATGCATTGTTAATGGTTCTGGTATTGATTTAAACGATTATCCATTAAGCAGTTTGCCTTCAGAACCAATTTTTTTAATGGTAGCAAGATTATTAGTTGATAAAGGTGTAAGAGAGTATGTTAAAGCTGCTAAAATAGTGAGCTCAAGTTTTTCCAGTGTAAAGTTTCAATTAGCAGGCAAATTGGACCAAAATCCATCAAGTATAAGTGCCAATGAGTTGCAATCATGGATTAATAAAGGTGATATAGAGTATTTAGGTGAAATGAAATCAGTTCAATCTATTTTAAAATCTTGCAAATACTTTGTGTTACCGTCTTATTATCGCGAAGGAACACCACGATCAACACTTGAAGCACTTGCAACAGGGAGACCTGTAATTACTACTGATGCACCAGGTTGTCGTGAAACTGTAATTCATGAAAAAAATGGTTTATTAGTTCCAATTAAAGATCCAGTGGCTCTAGCAAATGCCATGATAAGATTGCTTAAGGAAAAAGATGAAAGTATTAAAAAAATGGCTCAAGAAAGTTATTTAATTGCAAAAAACAAGTATGAAATAAACAAAGTTAATCAAAGCATGCTAAATATAATGAATTTATGACTAATAAAAAATTAAATTTTCAAGTTTTTTTTATTTAAATATAAATATATTAAACTTTTACTATGAAACTAAGTTATCCTAATTTCAATAACAATACTTTAAAAAGGGTTCAGCAAGTTCTCAAATCAGGAAGAGTTAATTATTGGACTGGTAATGAGTGTAAAGAGTTTGAAAAAGAATTTTCTAATTATCATAATGTTAAATATTCATTAACTGTTTCAAATGGCAGTGTCGCCTTAGAGATAGCTTTAAAAGCATTAAACTTAAAAAAAAAAGACTCAGTTATAGTTACACCTAGATCATTTGTTATATCAGCAAGTTGTGTATTAAATTTAGGATTAAAACCTGTTTTTGCAGATGTAGATAACAATGGGAATATGAGCATTGATGCAATAAAAAAAGTTTATAATAAAAATGTTAAAGCAATAATTGTTGTTCACTTAAATGGATTACCATGTGATTTAGATCCAATTTTAAAGTTTGTTAAAAAAAATAAAGTATATTTAATTGAAGATTGCTCACAGGCACATGGTGCAATTTATAAGAATAAAAAAGTAGGAGCATTTGGACATCTATCCACATGGTCTTTTTGTCAAGATAAAATTATATCAACAGGTGGTGAAGGAGGAATTATTACAACTAACAACAAAAAATTATGGTTAAAATTATGGTCTCTTAAGGAGCATGGTAAAAATTATAAAAGTGTATTTTATAAAAAGCATAAAACTGGATTTAGATGGTTGCATGATAATTTAGGATCAAATTATAGAATGACTGAAATACAAGCTATAATTGGAAGAGAGCAATTAAGGTCATTAGATAAACAAATTGAAAAAAGAAATCTAATATCAAGCATATATTTAAATGGATTAAAGGATTATTATCAAAAAAACGATATTATAAACAAATCAGATTTTAGATGCCAAACTTGTCCTTTAAAAAAAAGTAATAAAAGTTGTAACAAATGCACACATGCTTTTTATCGATTAAACATGTTTATAAACATAAATAAGGTCAAACAGATAGAATTAATAAAACAATTTAATAAAAATAATATTGATTGTAGTGTTGGATCATGTCCTGAGATTTATAGAGAAAAAATATTTAGAAAATTAAAATTTTATCCAAAAAAAAGACTACCTAACGCTAAATTACTTGGTAAAACAAGCATTATGTTTCCAATTAACCCGTATAAATCTTTAATGAAGATTAAGTCAGAAATTAATTCTATAAAAAAAATATTAAATAAATACCTCTAATTTATGTATCAAGAGTATTTTAAAAGATTATTTGATATAATCTTTAGTCTTAGTTTAATTTTACTTTTATTTCCTATTATGATTTTAATATTTCTTTTAGTGTGGGTTACTATTGGATTTCCAATTTTTATACAAAAAAGACCTGGCTTAAATAATAAAATTTTTACTTTGTATAAATTTAAAACTTTATATGATATTCCCAAAAATATTTCTGAAAAAAAAAGACAAAGTGTATTTGGCAATTTTCTTAGAAAAACAGGCCTAGATGAATTACCACAACTATTAAATATCTTGAAAAATGACATGAGTTTTGTTGGTCCAAGGCCATTGTTGGTCGAATATCTAAAAAAGTATTCAAACTATGAAAAAAAAAGGCATTTTGTCAAGCCAGGAGTAACTGGATTAGCTCAAATTAATCCAGATCCCTCAGGAATAAAGTCATGGAATAAAAGTATAAAATTAGATATTTTTTATGTGAACAATATAAGTTTTTTTTTAGACATGCAGATACTATTTAAGACATTAGTATTAGTATTATTTAAAAAAAAACAATACAAAGATTTTAAAAAAACATTATGAATAAAAAACTTGCTATTATTGGTGCCGGAGGTCATGGTAAAGTAGTTGGTGAAATTGCTTTGTTAAGTCAATATGAAACTATTGATTTTTTTGATGATAAAATCAATGAAATTAAAAAATTTCCATTTATAATTCGTGGTAATATAGACCAATTAAAAAGTAATCTAAAAGAGTATGATGTTTTTTTTGTTGCAATTGGAGATAATCATTCGAGATATAATAAAATATCATGGCTTAAAAAAGAAAAAGTTAGCATTGCCAGTCTAGTGCATCCTAAATCAGTTATTAGCAAATTTAGTTCTATAGGAGCTGGAAGTTGTGTTATGACAAATGCTGCAGTCAATCCTGGAACTTTTGTTAAAGAGGGGGTTATAATAAACACCTCTTCTTCAATTGATCATGATTGTGTAATTGAAGATTATGTTCATATTTCTCCAAATTGTTCTTTATCTGGCAATGTGAGTGTTGGAAAATTTACTCATCTAGGCACAGGTACATCAGTTCATCCAGGAGTCAATATTGGAAATAATGTAAATACTGGAATTGGTTCAAAAGTATATAAAGACATTTTGGATGATAAAGTTTTTATAAATTAATAACTTGCTACAAAATATTATATTAACTAATCTACTTTTTCACTTTCAAACTTTTAATATTTTCAGAATAATTAAATAGAGTTGAATTATAAACTAAAAAAATTAATCCTAAAAAATCAAAATTGTATTTAATCATTTAGAAAAAACTAGTTGAAGATGATATTTATAGATAATTACACTTGTTATAATTTAAATAACTTACATTATTCTAATAGCTAGAGCTTAAAAACTAAAAAAGTATAACTATTATTATTAATTACCGTTCTAAAACTTCAATATTATTGTTTTTTACTATTTGTGGTTTATTATTAATTATTGTTCTAAAACTTCAATATTATTGTTTTTTACTATTTGTGGTTTATTATTAATTTTAAATTATGAGTAGTTTTTAAAACTTTTATGTTAAATTTAAAAAAAGTATCTAAAAATATAATTGATCTTCCTCGTTATACTAAGAGAATAATAGCTATTATTATTGATATAGGTGTTTGTATTCTTTGTACTTGGCTTGCATTCTATTTAAGATTGGAGAAATTTATTCAAATTAATGATGTAACAACTTTAGCAGTTGAAATTTCAGTATTACTTGCAATCCCAATATTTTGGCTAATGGGGTTGTATAAAACTGTTTTTCGTTTTCAAGGTTCATCAATAATATTTACAGTGTTTATTGCAACTTTTACTTATGCATTAATATATTTTGCAGTGATTGGCATTTATGGAATTCCAGGCATTCCAAGATCCATTGGTATCATTCAACCTATTTTATTATTTTTATCAATTTCAACTTCAAGATTAAGTATAAGATTTTTACTTTTAACGAGTTTTAAGAAATCTAAAAATAAAACTAATGTATTAATTTATGGAGCAGGCAGTGCTGGAAGGCAGTTATTAACTAGTTTAGAAAATAACTTAGAAATGAAGGTTTTTGGTTTTTTAGATGATGATCCTCAATTTCATAAACAAATTATATTAGGTCAAACGGTTTATGACCCATTAAATATAGATAAATTAATTAATACAAAAAATATAGACATAGTTTTACTAGCTCTTCCTTCAATTAACAGACAAAAAAGAAATCAAATTATTAATACTTTAAATAAATATAGAATAATTGTTAAAACACTACCAAGTGTACAAGATATTGTTGAGGGCAAAGTATCTGTATCAGATATTAAAGATTTAACTATTGAAGATCTTTTAAGTAGAGATCAAGTTCAGCCAAACCTTGAGTTATTATCTAAAAATATTAATTCAAAAGTTGTAATGGTTACAGGTGCAGGAGGCTCAATTGGTTCAGAAATATCTCGACAAATTATAAAATTAAAACCTAAAAAATTACTTCTTATCGAATTAAATGAGTTTTCTCTTTATAAAATAAGCGAAGAGTTAAAAAATACAAATCAAAATATAAAAATTATTTCACTACTTTTAAATATTCAAAATCAATCTAAAATTGAAGGGGTATTTAAAACTTTTAATATCGATACCGTTTATCATACAGCAGCTTATAAACATGTGCCTTTAGTTGAAGAAAATATTTGTGAAAGTTTTAAAAATAATGTTTTTGGAACCGTTGTTTTGGCAAAAGCTGTACTTAAATATAATATTTCTAACTTTGTTTTTATATCCAGTGATAAAGCTGTTAGACCAACAAATATTATGGGTGCAACCAAAAGACTCGCTGAAATTTGTGTTCAGTCAATTTATGATAATCAAAATCAGCAATCCAAATTTGCAATTGTAAGATTTGGAAACGTATTACAATCTTCTGGTTCTGTTATTCCAAAATTTAAAAAACAAATTAAAGAAGGGGGTCCTGTAACCTTAACTCACCTTGAAATTACCCGTTATTTCATGACGATAACCGAGGCTTCTGAATTAGTTATCCAAGCAGGTGCAATGGCTGAAAAATGTGAGGTATTTGTCTTAGATATGGGAAAAAGTGTAAAAATTAAAGATTTAATTTATAAAATGATAAAACTTTCAGGACTTTCAATTAAAGATAATAAAAATTTAGATGGAGATATTGAAATTAAAATAACAGGGCTTAGACCAGGTGAAAAATTGTATGAAGAGTTATTGATAGGAGACAATCCTCAAAAAACTTATCATGAAAAAATTCAAAAAGCACAAGATCCTTTTATCTCTTTTAATAAACTTAAAATTAATTTAGATAATATATCTAATTTAATAGAAGAAAATAAAGTAGAAGAGGTTAAAAATATGCTCTCAAAATTAGTTCCCTCATATCAATCAAATTCAAAAATTGTTGATCATTTTTATGAACAACAATTAAATTTAGAATTAGATTTAAAACTATCTAAAATGATTAATAGCGAAGAAAATAAAGTTGTAAAAATTAGAAGTAAATAATTTTATAATTTAAAAAATTTTAATGAATAATCTTAAATACTCAAATTCAGTTTTAATTAATTTGATAATAGCTTCTATCATTCCTTTTTTAATATGGGGGCCTTTTTTTCCAGATTTAATTGTAAGTGTTTCAGCTTTATTTTTTATGTATTATTTATTAAAAAATAATAATTTTTATTATTTTAGTAAGAAGCCATTTATTATATTTTTAGCATTTTGCATAATTTCATCATTAATTAGCTTAGAGACTGAAGATATATCTCTAAGTATAAAAAGTTCTTTATCTTATTTTAGGATAGGGGTCTTTAGTTGTTTTATTTGGTATTTAATTGATAAAGACAAAACTATTTTAACTTATTTTTATTATGTATTGGTTTTATGTTTTTCAGCTTTAATAATTGATGGTTATATACAATATTTTACAGGAGTTAATTTATCAGGATTAAAAATGCTAGGTATCCGTGTTTCGTCTTTTTTTGGAGATGAACTGATAATGGGCTCATATTTATCAAGATTGTTTCCTTTATTATTTGCTTTATTTCTAGTTAAAAAAAAACAAAAATATGAAATTTATTTTATAGGGTTTTTATTTATTCTAGTGGATGTATTAATTTTTATGTCAGGAGAGCGATCTGCATTTTTCTTTTTGAATTTATCAACGGTATTTATTATTATCCTAATTAAAGAGTATCAAAAGTTTAGATTAATAACGTTTATTATTGCAATTATTTGTGTTTTGATTTTAAGTTTATATTCACAAAATCTAAGTCAGAGAATGTTTAAAATTCCAGCTCAAAATATGGGTTTAATTGAAAGTTCAAATGAAACAGTAATTTTCTCTGGACCACATGATAGTTTAATTCGAACAGCTTATAAAATGTTTAGAGGCCAACCTATATTTGGACATGGTCCAAATATGTTCAGAGTAATCTGCAAAGATGAAAAATATGCAACAGGGAGCAACCCTTGTATGACGCATCCGCATAATTTTTATGTGCAATTATTAGCTGAAACTGGAATTATAGGATTTTTGTTTTTGTTTAGTGCTTTAAATTATGTAATTTATTCGGCTTTAAGACAATTTAAATCCATAATCTTAAAGCAAAAAAGACCTTTAACTGATTATCAAGTTTGTCTATTAGCTGGAATATTAATATCTGTTTGGCCATTTTCACCAAACGGTAATTTTTTTAATAACTGGTTAATGGTAGTTTATAGCTTACCTGTGGGTTTTTATCTTCAATCTATTTATTCTAAAAGAAACAGAAAATAGATTTGTTAAAATATTTTTATTTGAATAAAATTAATAATGATATATTTAATATTTTATGAAGAAAGATTCTCAAATAGATAATAATGAAATCGACTTAATTGGGTTGATATATACAGTTTGGGAGGGTAAGCTGAAGGTTGCTGCTGCTGTGGTAATCTCATTAATGGCTTTGATAAGTTATCAATCAATCCAGACAAACAACTTTGCTGCACGCACTGAAATTAAACCTTTAACACCTTTAGAAGTGAACAAATATTCTTCTTTTAATCGTGTGCTTGCTCTTGCTAACAATAATAAAATTACTGAAACCAATAATACTAATATTGTTGAAGCTACTAATAATAATACTAATATTAATATTAAAACCAGTACTGATCCCGAGCTTGTCGCTAATTCAGATTTAAAAAGTTTAGGAAAACTTTCTACAATTACAAGCTCAAGTCTTTTAAGTTACTATGTTGATATACTTAACGATAGAATAGTATTTGAAGACGCAATACGTAAGTTTAATTTATTAGAGGCCAGTCAATATAATAATGACCAAGAATATAATGAAGCAATTATTAAACTTGCTTCATCAATAAAAATTTTATCGCCCTCAACTAATGTTGTAAAAAAAGGAAATTTAGAAAATTCTCATTACACTGTTTATTTTAAACATCATGATGTTGAAAAATGGCAAAGAATTTTGAAATATGTAGATAAACTTACAAATAAACTTGTAAAAAAAACTCTAATTGATGAATATAATGCTAATTTATTTTTTTTAAAAGAAAAGCAAATGTATCGACTTGAAGATATTTCTACTAATATTAATAATCTTTTAATTGATTATGATCGTGATGTTTTTGATAAATTGGCATATTTAAAAGAACAGTCAGCAATAGCCAAGAAATTAGGAATTGATAAAAATACAATTAAAGTACAAACAATGGGTAATCAAAATGTATTGTTATCAAATGTTGAAACAGAAAATAGTCTATATTTAAGAGGTTATGAGGCGCTTGAAAAAGAAATAGAATTAATACAGACACGTAAAAATAAAGATGCATTTGTTAAAGGATTGTTTGATTTACAAAAAAAGAAAAGAGCAATTGAACAAGATCAAACTATACATCGAATTGAATTAATTTTTCAATCAACTCTAAAAACAAATAAGAAAGAGTTTTTAGCTGCATCATTAAATATTTATGGAACTGAATTTGAATTAAAAGATAAAAAAAAAATGTTTATGTTAGCTATATTAATTGGTTTAATAATTGGAGCATTTTACGTTATAATCTCTAAGGCAATTCAATCTCATATAGCTATAAGAAAAAAGACTAATTAGGCTTATGTTTTAATTATCAATGTGTTTGTTTATACTTTTAAAGCAACATATTAAACTTTACATTATCATAAAATTTTAGTAATAAATGACGCCTGGTGATTATTGCGAAGGTGTAACACCCGATCCCATTCCGAACTCGGAAGTTAAGCCCTTCAGCGCCAATGGTACTTTGTCTTAAGACACGGAAGAGTAGGACATTGCCAGGCATATCTAAAAAATGAAAAATCTCATAATTGTAACTGGTGGTGCTGGATTTGTTGGATCTAATTTGATTAAATCTTTACTAGTTAAAACTGATAAAAAAATAATCAGTTTTGATAATTATTCGTCAGGTGACAAAAAAAATCATATTAAAAATAGAAGAGTAAAATATTTAAAAGGCGAAACAGTTGATATTTCTAAATATTTACATAAAGAAAGAAAAAAAATTAATTCTGTATTTCATTTTGGAGAATTTGCCAGAATTTTTCAAAGTTTTAAAAAATTTGATGAATGTTTCAAATCAAATTCTATTGGTTCAAATGCTGTTTTTAAATTTTGTCTAGAAAATGATATCAAACTTATTTATTCAGCAACATCTGCCTCTTTAGGAAATAAGGGAAATGATAAAAATTTATCTCCATATGCTTTTACAAAATCTAAAAATTTAGAATTATTAGAAAACTTAAGAAAATGGTTCAACTTTAAATTTGAAGTTATTTATTTCTATAATGTTTATGGACCAGGCCAAATTAAAGTAGGCGATATGGCTACAGTTGTTGGAATTTTTGAACATCAATACAAAAAAAACAAACCTTTAACTATTGTTAGACCTGGAACTCAAACAAGAAGATTTACCCATATTGATGACACTATTAATACTTGTATTGAGGCTTGGAAGAAAAATAAATGTTTTAATTATAGCATAAGTCATAAAAAATCTTATTCCATTAATGATCTCGCTAAAATGTTTAAAACTAAATTTGTTTATCTAAAATCAAGATCAGGTGAAAGATATGGATCAGCATTAACAAAAATATCAAATAATCGTAAAATAATTAATAATTATGGAAAAATAGATTTGAAAGATTACATAACTTCGTTTATTAAAGATAAAAAATTATGAAAATAAAAAGTTCATTAAAATCGATTAAAAAAAGAGACCTTAATTCTAAGTTAGTTAGAAGAAGAGGCCGTGTATACGTAATCAATAAAACTAATCCAAAATTTAAAGCAAGACAGAAGTAATTTTTATGGATAATGAAAACCATAAAGATACTTGGAATAATTTTACAAAGTTTGTATTGTGGGGAACAGTCGCGGTTATTGGTGTTTTAGTTTTAATGGCAATATTCTTACTATAAGATCATTGTATGAAAATTGCTTCTATTTTAGAAAATCAAACTTTAGAAAAAAGAATAGCGATCACTCCTGAGATTGCAAAAAAATATATATCACTTGGTCTTGAAGTGTCTTTGTTTGAAAATTATGGAAGTCATCTTGGAATTAAGGATGAAGAGTATAAAGAATTAGGTGTATCAATTTTAAAAGATGAAAAAGAAATAATAAGTGATGCAGATATTGTTGTTCAATTAGGTTTATTTGATGATAATAAAAGTTCTTTATTAAAAGAAAATCAGACATTTATTGGTGTCCTAAACCCATATGATAATAAAAATAAAATAGATAATTTAGTTAAAAAAAGTATAAACACCTTTTCTCTTGAATTGCTTCCAAGAATAACAAGAGCTCAATCTATGGATATATTATCCTCACAAGCAAATCTTGCAGGATACAAAGCGGTAGTAGAGTCGTTTGCTAATTTTGAAAAAGCAATTCCAATGATGATGACAGCAGCAGGAACTATACCTGCAGCAAAAGTATTAGTAGTTGGCGCAGGCGTTGCAGGATTACAAGCAATTGCAACCGCAAAACGAATGGGTGCGATTGTGTTTGCAACAGATGTTAGGATGGCTTCAAAAGAGCAGGTTGAAAGTTTAGGGGGAAAATTTTTAACAGTTGAGGGTGCTGAAAATTTAGAAACCGAAGATGGCTATGCCAAAGAAGCATCAGATGATTTTAAAAAGAAACAAGAAGAATTATTATCTGAGACTTTAAAAAAAATTGATATTGTAATTTGTACTGCTTTAATTCCAGGAAAAAAAGCACCAATAATTATTAAAGAAGATATGATTAATAATATGAAAGCTGGATCAATTATTTATGATCTAGCAGCTATTCAAGGTGGAAACACAGCACATACTTTAGTTGATGAAATTATAGATAAAAATGGTGTTAAAATAATGGGGGAGAGTAATATTTTAAATAAACTTCCAACTTCTGCATCAAATTTATATTCAAAAAATGTATTTAACTTTGTCTCAAATTTATATGATAAAGAAAATAAAAAAATAAACATAAATTTAGAAGATGAGATAATTGAGAAAACTTTAATAAAATAAAATCATGGAAATAGATCCTTTTATATTTAGATTAAGTATTTTTATCCTTTCAATTTTTATTGGATATTATGTGGTTTGGAGTGTAACCCCATCACTGCACACACCTTTAATGTCTGTAACTAATGCGATTTCATCTGTTATTATAGTTGGAGCAATTATTGCAGGCTTAGCAGGAAATTCTGATAGCATATTTAATACATCCAGCATTTTTGGTTTTTTAGCAATATCACTTGCAGCTATTAATATTTTTGGTGGCTTTTTAGTAACCCAAAGAATGCTTGCAATGTATAAAAAAAAGAAAAAGGATAAATAATGTTATCAGCAAACCTATCAGCAATTTTTTATCTTATTTCAGGAATATTATTTATTTTAGCATTAAGAGGACTTTCTTCACCAGAGACATCCAGACAAGGAAATTTCTTTGGAATTTTAGGAATGGTTATTGCAATTACGGTTACTTTTTTATCTATTGGTAATTTTTCAACTGGTTTTGTAGTTGTTTTAATTTTTCTTTTAATAGGAGGGCTAATTGGTGCTTTTATTGCTTATAAAATTCCAATGACTGCGATGCCAGAGTTAGTTGCTGGCTTTCATAGTTTAGTTGGGCTTGCAGCAGTATTTGTTGCAATATCTGCTTTTTTAAATCCAGAAGCTTTTAATTTAGGATCCCCTGGTAACATTAAACTTGGTAGCTTAATTGAAATGTCAATTGGTGCAGCGGTTGGGGCTATAACTTTTTCGGGTTCAATTATTGCTTTTTTAAAACTTCAAGGAATAATGTCAGGTTCGCCCATAACTTTTAAAGGTCAGCATCCACTTAATGCAATAATTTTAATTTCAATAATAGTTATAACTTATCTACTTTGCTCAACTCAATCTTCTAATTTATTTTGGATATTACTTGCAATATCTTTTTTAATTGGCTTTTTATTAATAATTCCAATTGGAGGAGCGGATATGCCAGTAGTTATTTCAATGCTAAATTCATATTCAGGTTGGGCTGCAGCTGGTATTGGATTTACATTAGAAAATACAGCGTTAATAATTACAGGGGCGTTAGTTGGATCATCTGGCGCAATTTTATCTTATATAATGTGCAAAGGAATGAATAGATCATTCTTCAATGTAATTTTAGGTGGATTTGGTGCAAATGAACAATCTTCTTCTTCTCAAAATAAAGAACAGAGGCCAGTTAAAAGTGGAAATGCAGATGATGCAGCTTTTTTAATGAAAAATGCTTCATCAGTAATTATTGTTCCAGGTTATGGTATGGCAGTTGCTCAAGCACAACATGCTTTAAGAGAAATGGTTGATACGTTGAAAAAAAATGACATAAAAGTTTCTTATGCAATTCATCCTGTAGCTGGTCGAATGCCAGGACATATGAATGTATTATTAGCTGAGGCAAATGTTCCTTATGATGAGGTATTTGAGTTGGAGGAAATTAATAATGATTTTGCAAATGCAGATGTAGCTTTTGTAATTGGTGCAAATGATGTAACAAATCCTGTTGCCAAAACAGATCCACAAAGCCCAATTTATGGTATGCCAGTTCTTGATGTTGAAAAATGTAAATCTGTATTATTTGTTAAACGAAGTTTGTCACCTGGTTATGCTGGAATTGATAATGATCTATTTTATAAAGAAAATACTTTAATGTTGTTTGCGGATGCTAAAAAAATGACAGAAGACATTACTAAAAATCTATAGGTACAAATTTGAACACTAAAATATTTTGTGACATTGCAGAATTAGATCAAATTAAAAAATTTAATAAAAAAAAGATTGTTAAAGGGTTTACAACCAATCCAAGCTTAATGAGAAAAGCTGGAGCAAAAGATTACAAATCATATTCAAAAAAAATTCTTAAAATTTGCAATAATAAACCAGTATCACTTGAAGTATTTGCTGACGAATACAGTGAGATGAAAATTCAAGCAATCAAGATAAATACTTGGGGTAAAAATGTTTTTGTAAAAGTCCCAGTTGCTAATTCCAAGGGTAAATTTATGGGTCGAATTATTAAAGAATTAAATAACCAAAATATAAAACTTAATATAACAGCCGTTTATAATGCAAAACAAACTGAAAAAATTTTAAAATTAATTAATAAAAAAACAAAAGTAATCATTTCTATTTTTGCAGGAAGAGCAGGTGATGTAGGAAAAGATCCTTTGCCAGAATTTTTAAAAAGTATTAAATTAGCTAAAAAGTTTAAAAATGTTGAGATATTATGGGCCAGTGTTCGTGAGCCTTATAATTATTTACAAGCAAAACAATTGGGGTGCCATATCATTACAGTTCCGCCAATAATCATTCAAAAAATAGAAAATTTTGGAAAATCATTTGATCAACTTACAAAAGAAACAGTTAAAGCTTTCTTAGTTGATAGCAAAAAGTCTGATTTTAAAATCTAATCTGGGTTTGGTTGCGGGGGACGGATTTGAACCGCCGACCTTCAGGTTATGAGCCTGACGAGCTACCAGACTGCTCCACCCCGCGGTATACTTAAATTCTATTTTTTAGCTTGTTAAGCTTTTTAACTCTTTTAATATTTTCTTGGAGAATTCTTTTTTTCTTCTCAGAAGGTTTTTCATAAGTATTTTTTAATTTTATCACTTTAAAAAAACCGTCTCTTTGTAGTTTTCTTTTTAAAACTCTTAAAGCTTGTTCAATATTATTATCTTTAA
>Ga0209309_10000340_pt1 | contig 58524 bp, 48 predicted proteins | sample COGITO_mtgs_1204_2_FD_184807 | JGI IMG/M metagenome (GOLD analysis project Ga0209309, IMG submission 184807) | Pelagic marine microbial communities from North Sea - COGITO_mtgs_120412 (SPAdes) (version 2) | ecosystem: Environmental > Aquatic > Marine > Epipelagic ... | reverse complement strand
TGGTAATCTTTCAAATTAGTTCGATTATACAATAAAACCCACTTTCTCAGGAATACTTACACAGTCTCAGGAGCGTGGGAACGAGAGGGTTAAAGCGAATACTTACACAGTCTCTCCTGCGTGGGAATGCATACCGCGTATGAATTAAGAAAAATCGGTTGCTAAGCGAGCAATCCAGGCCAACAAGTTGTTAATTGTCCAAAACGATTGTTCTAACTGGTTGTTCGGTATGCATTCCCACGCAGGAGCGTGGGAACGAGAAGATATGGGGAGGATCATTTGCAATTTTCCTGTATTAATCCATGCTTGTGATGAGCAGATTACTTGTCTGAAAATATACAGATATAAATAATATTGGGGATATTGTGTGAAAAATCTCGTTGGCATACTATTAATACTTATGTTGCTCACCTCATGCACACTATTTGAAACATTGAACGACTCCATCACATCCGGGCTTCGAGTGTCGCAAGATTCCTATGACGATGCCACGCTATTAACCCAGCCACTAGTTTCCGCAGGTCATCATAGCGAGCCATGGCATATGCTGGGGTTTATTTGGAAAGCTAACATCCCAGATCGTGTGTTGCTTATTGCTGGTACTTTTGGTGTTCAGGCAATTACAGGCTTAGAGTTTAAAATTGACGATACTCAAGACATTATTTCTCCCAAACTTGCAACTCAAGCTTTAACTCAAATACATTGGCCTGAATCCGAACTCGATGTAGTGACTACATCGAGTAAGATCTTTGCCGTAACTTATGATGATTTTGTCAAGCTTGCAAAGGCGAATAAAGTGAGAATGAAACTTAATTCAATTGATACATATACGGTGTCAACTTTTGGCAAACAAGTAGGTTACCGTACCATTAATGCCAAATTCAATAAGTTTGTACTTGCAATACAAGAACACAGTCACTTAAGTCTCAACTCGCTTTAGTTATATGTTTAGTGCGCTTTATTTAAAGAGTTTAAAGCGAGTTTAAGAAGGCTAAGAGGCTTTCGCGTTCTTTGGTTGACAGTTGAGTAAAGCTTAACTTGCTTGATTCTGCTTCACCGCCATGCCAAACAATTGCCTCGCTAATATTTCGCGCCCGGCCATCATGTAAAAATTCCGTATGTTGGCTCACGGTTTTGGTGGTGCCTAAACCCCAAAGAGGTGCTGTTCGCCATTCTTGGCCGTTGGCTTTGGCTTCTGGTCGATTATCTGCTAAGCCTGCGCCCATATCGTGTAATAACATATCAGTATAAGGCCAGATAAGTTGACCTGATTGCTCTATCAGTTGCTCGGATTGTTCGGTGGTATAGCTGGGCGTATGGCAGCCGCTGCAACCAATGGCGTTAAATATATATTGGCCTTGTAATACTTGTGGATCACTGACGTTACGGCGCATAGGCACAGAGAGGTTTCTGGAGTAAAAAGTGACTAAATCCACTACTTGCTCACCTACTTCAAAATCTGGGTTTTCAGGGTTAGCACGGTCTGGGCTATTGCCATTGGGCGCTGCTAAGCATTTTTTCTGCGAGGCGGTGCATTCGCCAGCTGCATTCGGGTGTAAGGGAGAAGATAAACTCATATCACCAAAAAAAGCATCTTGCACTTGTTGTTTGACCGTGGCGGCGCCTGCTTTCAAACCAAACCGGCCTAAAACCATTTTTTGTTCACTGTCACTATAAAATTCGTTTGGTTTACCAGAAATACCATCATTGTCTCGGTCGTCTGGGTCTGCTTGTTGGCGAATTTTTGCCTCAGGGATAAGTTCAAGTAAACCTAAACCAATCATTTGCGGCGCTACTCGCGGCGATATCATAGTTTTTGGGTCAAGCTTGCCATAACCTAATTGACTGATAGAGTAGGTTGGTTGGCGCAACTCTACTATCTTGTCGTCGGCTAGGTAGACTTTTTGAGTGGTATAATTTATATCGATGTGACCTTCAGCTTGATGGCCAACGATAGCTAAATCCTGTAATTGCCCACCATAAGTTGGTTCTGCAATAAAGTGTTGTTTACCAGCTGCAAGGCTTTGGCGTTCTATTTCATTACGCGGCGGCACACTTAAGCGCAGTAGCATTGACACTCGCTGGTCATTGGCATCAATTGGGGCATGGCCACGACCATCTTTTAAATGACAGCCTTGGCAGGAGCGGGCATTGAATAGTGGGCCTAAGCCATCGGATGCATGAGTTGAGGCGGGTGCAGATACCCACAGCCTTTTGAAGAAACCATTACCCACCAAAAAATCCATTTGGTGTTCAAAGGACATATTGGCCGAGGGTTGTGAAAAGGCGTTAGCATTGATTTTTTTAGTATGGCTGGTGGTACCCCCAGGCATATGCTCGTTTGGGTGAGCGACTAAAGCCTGTGGCATTTTGATTAATGACTCATCTGCAGCAGCAGTTTGGGTATAAATCCCCAAACTACTTATGAGAATGCTCAGCACAACGAACATATATTGATTCATACTTTGATACCACTACTAATCAAGGCTACTCCAAAAAAATCCGCGAGTTTAGGCTTTAAGCTCACTTAATTATTGCAGACTATCAGATGACTCAATTGAGATATTATCAAGCTCAAGTGTAGTCTCCAGTTGGGCAATAGCTTTGGTTTGTTGCAGTAAATTTGTAATAGCATTACTCACTAGTGTGTTACCTTCTGGGTTGTTTTCACCAATCAGCTGGTCGTAAGCTATGCCATCATTTTCTGCTGAGTCTACAATTTTTTGCATAGCAGCCATGGTGTCTTGCAAGGATTGTTGAATGGTGTTGTGTAAAGATGGCTTGGTGTCTTCGACTAATAAAGCCAAACTGGGCCCTTCAATAAGGCTGCCATCAGTGCGTTGGTAGACGCCGTTATATAAGTTTTGTACCCCTTTAGCGTCATAAAAATGTGCTGCGTGAGTATTATCACTAAAGCAATCTTGCTCTTCTTCAGGATCGTGCACTAATAAACCCAATTGCATCCGCTCACCAGCGAGTTCGCCCAATGAAAGGCTGCCCATGCCGGTTACTAATGCGCCTAAAGCATCTTTATCACTCAGGCCGGTCAGTGCTTGGCGGGCGCTACCAGTTGAGGCATCTTCTGCCCACTGATTAGTCATCCATTGCAGATCGTCAACCAATAACTGTGATGCTGCTTGCAGATATTTTATGCGACGCTCGCAGTTGCCAGCGGTGCAGCTGTTAGGCTTGAAATCTGAAGCTGGTCGCTCGCCAGAGCCTGCGTTGGTGCCGTTCAGGTCTTGGCCCCAGAGTAAAAATTCTATGGCATGATAGCCGGTGGCAACGTTACTTTCAATTTCACCAGCTTCATGTAAGGTATTACGTAAGAAATCCGCAGATATTGTTGAGGCATCAACAGTTTGACCACCAATCATTAGTTGAGGGTTAGCAATAATATTTGCAGTATAATATTGGTTTTCCGCCGAGGTACTGCCATAGCTTGCATCAACTTGGTCAATTAAGCCTTCATCTAAAGGCCAGGCATTTACTTTACCTTCCCAGTCATCCACTACTGGGTTGCCAAACCGAAATACTTCCGATTGTAAGTAGGGCACACGAGCAGTTTTCCACGCTTGACGAGCAAGACTTAAGTTTTCCTCTGTAGGCTCGGCAATAAATTGATCAATACTAGTTTGCATATCACGGGCGGTGGTATAAGCGTCTGAATAAATGGCAAAAGCCATGTCAGCTGCATTATTCACAATTGCGCGCTCGGTTGTTGTTTCAAGATCATGCATTGCTTGATCTGGTTTGCCAGACTCAGCTGATGACATGCTGGAGCGCGCTTGATCGTTTGTGGCTTGCGGGCTAGTTGATTGGCAGCCAGCTAACACTGCTAAAGCCAGGGCGATGCTGGTTAAAGTAAGAGCCATCATTGATGGTGCTATATAGTCTTTCATGCGATTAAATCCTCTTGTAAAACAAGCTAAGGCAAATTTGGGGAATCAGTTATTTAAATGCTGCTAAAATTCTGCGGCAATTTGTGCTGTCATTGAATGGGTAGTGGCATCGTCAAAATCTTTGTCTAATGCGTATTCCAGGCCAAACACTAATGACTCAGACAGAGGGGTAAACATGGCAATCATACGACGGTTTTCCGGCAGCTCTAAAAATTGGGTGTCTTCAGATTCTTGATAGCTGAGGCCGAGGTTGGTTTCACCAATGAGGTAGCCTATTTCGAGAGTAGATGCTTGGGGCTTAATGTCGCCGGCGGTATTAAAAACGCCAGCTGCAAACTCATCAATTGCACTTAAATGCTCGGCAATTAAGCTGAATTGACCGATTTTACCCACAAAAGAAGCCGACCAACCAGCGGTATAGTCATCAACTTGGCTGTCCGTGGTTTGGACTAATTCTTGCAGGCTGTCGCTGTCCGCTAGGCTATTGATATAGCTTAATTTGGTTAGAATACTGCCTTGATCAAACTCTAAATCATGGCTTAAACCAAGTATGAATTGATTGGTTTGGTTGTCTTTATCGCTACTTGAAATATCACCATTAAATGCAGCAGCTGACAAGGTAAAACCTTTGGCGCGCATTTCACCGCCCACCATGGTTTCGCGGGTTTCACCAAGCTCTAGAGTGAGTGGGTCGGAGACCATGTAGGTTTCAAATACTCCATAGCCTAAATAACTTTGCCCAGCTTGGAGTGTGGCCCATTCACTGGGTTGAAAGGTTAGGATTGCAGTATCAACTTCTAGGTCGGTATCGCCTTCTTCATACAGCATGACAATTTCTGCGGCGGTTTTCTCATCGAGTTCATGGCTTATACCAAAAGCTGCGGTTGCCAGGGAAATATCGCTTTCATCTTCTGAATAGCCATATTCGGTTTCTATTAAGCCAAAAGTTTCAATTGCAAAGCTGTTTGTGCTCAATAAAGCATAGGATGCAAATAAGCCTGCGGTTCTTAATGATGCAGTCATATGCTTGCTGAAGTGGTAAGGTTTTTTTAAAGCACAAAGGTTAGAAAACATTTACAAGTTCCTGTAATACATGAAAAGAATATAAATTGAAACACTCTTTATATGGGTTAATTTTTGAAGTAATCAATATATAATAAATTAATTGAGAATGATTATCAATAACTATTGTAATTATTTTAAATAAGAATTATTCTTAATTGCCGCTATGGTGTTTAATACAACGCCATAGTTTGCAAAGGAGTATTGCAGCATATTCAAAAGTACCAAGGAGTGAGGCTTAATAATTGACACCGTTATTTTGAGGAATTTATGCCTTCTATTACCGCTCATGGTATGTCGCTTGTAGACAGAAATTTAAACTCTAGTATGCCTAATACCCAAAACTCGCCTTTAACTCAAAGCAGCTGGCTGAATTATCGAGATATTTTGCTGGCTGATTTAGATCAAAGGGCTCTTGGCGCAAGCTACACCTTTAATTTACCTTTGAATAAAGTACCTCATGCCTTGCATGAGCCATTAAAAACTACTGCTCAGTGGCTCAAGCAATCCACAGATATTGAATTTTTAGGCTTTGTTGGCAGCCATGAATTGTGCCAGTTTCAAATAGATACCGATAAACATGGTTTTGACCCTTTTGATAGCATTGTTTACCGCCATCATGGGCTCATGTATATGCAGCGAATTGCCCATACCTCTGAATGTGATGACGACTCATTGCTACCATATGATATCTACTCTAAGCCACAACAACAGATGGATCGAGTAGCAGCAGCTCTGGCTAATGAGCAGAATCCAGAGATTAAAAAAACATCGGCCGTGGCTTTTAAAGCCGATGGCCCAGACGATATGGCAAGCCTTGCAAAGGAGACTGTTGAAGGTGTCGCCCAGCCTTTAGTGCACTTAGGTGTGCTTGGGCTTTTTTATCCCTTTGTAGCCATGGGTGCTAAGGGGCTACGGGAGGACTATGTTGAGTTGCTTGAAGATAAAACAGCGTTGCAAGAGACTATTAATACCTTAGAAACTGAGCTGATTCAGACAGCGCAAGACTTACCTCAATACCAACTGCCCACACTTAATGCTGGAAGCAACGCCTCTCAAAGGCGCGCAATATGTCAGCAAGTAGCGGCTTGTTTAAAGCAAAACCCACAAGATACCGCTTTGGCTGAGTATTTTAAATCTGTGTTAGAGCTTGGGTTTTTAGTGGAAGGGTTGCATAATTTAAAGCGTGATGTGCCAGAAGCCTGGTCCGCTCAATTGGGTATGCGCGGCATGAAACACGCTATGCAATTATTTTGTGTAGAGTCGGTTGCTTCATTAGCGAGTATTACTACTCAGGCGCAAGCTTCAACTGCATTTGCAGCCATTGGCGCAGGTGTTGGCGCAATAGGTACAGGCTTGATGGGTGGTGCGCAGTTTTTAATGATGATTTCTGGGTTATGTAAAGCAGGTAATGGTGTTAAACAATGCCATGATATGCGCAGTAAAGCCTCCCATGTTTCACTTGATAAGCTTAACAATATTAATTTTGAGCAGAGCTCAAAGCTTGAGTCGAAACAACTTACTGCACAATCATTACGCGATTATCAGCAGGACCTCAAGCGAGAAGGGCGTTTGAATTTAGCTCGGTTGGCACTGCCAGGTATTTCTTTATCAATTGGTCAAGCACTTATGCTTGCCTGGAGTATCACCAGCTTAGCGGCAGTTTTTTCTGGTGTTGGGGCCCCAGTTGGTATTGGTATGATGTTAGCTTTGTTGATTCCTGGAGTAGCACTGACCCTAGCCTCGGCTTTACCTCAAGTAGGTTTAGAGTCAATTATGAATAAGTTTACGGATAAACGTATTGGCAAACATGGCCAAGATGATGGTTTTGACGCAACTGCCTATTGGTTTCAACTGCTGCTTAAACAACAGTCCAACCAAGCAGCAGGCGACCAAGTAAAGCCAGACTCTTTGTTGAGTTCGCGCAATCTTGAGTATCTGACTCAACATGCGCAGCAGTTGCAGCATAAGTTAACGCAATTAAATCAAGTGATGCTCAATAAAAACTATGATCAGCAGCAATTATTAGCAGTGTTTGGTTTACAGCGTACCAACGGGCCTGAGCAAATTATTCGTTTGGTAGAGGATCTTGGTCAAGATGAGTCTTTACAACACCAGTTACAAAAGAAATTCGGTAAAAAAAGCGCTTTATTTGATGTGGCTCGCACTATTGAATACCGGCCTTGTCCAGCGCTATTAAGTTTTGCCGCCTTTAAAAACCCATTAGGTACCTTAAAATCAAAATGTATGCGCGATAAATCCTTGCAACCTAAAGTGGTCGAAACTTTAAGTTTGAATGCCAAGCAACTGCGCAATCAAGAATATGTAGCCTCTATTGAGCAACTAGGCTTGCAAGAAGTTGCCGACTATGGCGTTAAAAGATTAAGAGCTGCTTTGCGCGCAACTCAGGAGGGGCTGGATCAAATTGTAAAAGTACAGACTTATGCGGTGGTTTAGTTAACTTCTCCTTCCCTAAGCCATAAGACTAAGCCTAAATCTATTCAAAATCGCTGGTATTTTTAGGCTTGGTTTGAATTGGATCTTTTTGGTTTTGCATTGTTTTTTTGACAAAACTAAACAAGTCTATTGGCTCCTCACTTGCGCTGTCTTTCTTTTTGCTCGGGTTATCACCTAATGTGGCTGGTGTAAGGTTAATCAGAGCAAATTTTGCTGCGGATTTGACTGATTTATCAGCAATACCGCTCGTTTGTGTTTGCGCTATTGGTGATTGGCTTAGATTTTGTGCTGGGCTTAGGTTTGGAGCTGTCGCATGTGGCGGCTCTGGGCGAAAGTTATCACCTTGGAGCATTATTTCAAAGTGACCAAGGTCAGTTAAGCGGTGATAGACCAAACACTCTGTTTGAGCTTTGGAGCTTTCGCCAATCCAGTAGACCGGTAATTCTGAAGTAGCGTGATGTTGGCCGGCGCTTTCGGAATAAACTGCTGCACCGCCGCCAAAGCGACCCATAAGTTCACCACTAAAACTATCATAACCACCTTGTTGGTTGTAAATACAATCTAAGGCAGAGTGGGCTTTACCATCAAAGGTGGTGAGGTTAGCTGGCGAATGGTTAGAGAAAAAAGCTAAAGCTGTGTTTTCTAATAAGTTTTCCACGGCAAGGCTAAAGCGACCATTAGTATCTAGGGTGAGGCTTTGCGGCGCCGCTGTGATTTCAGCAATCGCTTGGGTAATAGCGCAAGGGTTTGCCTCTCGCCAGCTAACAACTGCTGGGCAATCGGTGGTGTTAATTTCAGTTTCAAGCTGAGCTTTAAATTCATCTAAAGTATTCGCGTTCGAATGTTGATTTAAAAGTTGAAACCAAGGCGCACGCAACCAACAACGGTTACTATCACCAGATATTTCCACACGTTTAAAATTGCATTGCTCAAGCTTAGAGTGCATTTCCGTTAAGGCGCCAGCTTGTAGATTATCAAGCTTAACAGCTGACTGGCTGTCACTATTAATAGGCGCATGGTTTTGTAAATTAAGCCGTGGGGGCGGGATAAGATGGGATAAACTCACAGATTTTAAGGCATTAGCTTGATCAGAGGATGATTCCTGGTTGGTATTTGAAACAGCAAATGCATGGCTCAAGTCACCACCTTGAGCCGGAGCTGGTTCTTGAAAGACTGAAGGTGAGGTGATCATATAAGTTTCCTAAAAAACGTAATCCATGTATATGGCTCTATTGACGAGCTAAAGCCATAAATGAAGACGATCATATCAATCATTGATCATTTCTTCAAGCTCTAACCAACGATTCATGGCTTTATCCAATTGGCTTTTAAGGTCGGCTTGTTCATCGAGAATTGGTTGAATATCGTCAAATTTTTGGCTATAAAATTCTGGATTAGCCATAGTTTTATTAATTTGTGCCAGCTGCGCTTCAAGTTGTTCAATAGTTTTGGGGACTAGTTCATACTCACGTTGAATTTTATAGCTGACTTTTTTAGGTTGGCTTTTACGAGCTTTAGCACTATTACGCGCTGCGGCGCTGGCGGATTGATTATTAGTGTTGGCTGCACCTGTATTTGGATCATCATCAATTGGCGTATCTGCAATGGCTAAGCGTTTATGTTGGTTGGCCCATTGAGAATAGCCACCTTTATAATGATGAATTTTACCATCAGCTTCGAACACTAAAATTGAATCCACTACCGCATCGAGAAATTCCCGATCATGACTAACCACTATTAATGTGCCTTGGTATTTGCTTATGGCGGTTTCTAAAACTTCTAATAGTTCCAAATCCAAGTCGTTGGTGGGCTCATCAAGTACCATTAAATTTGAGGGTTTAGCACAAATCTTAGCTAATAATACCCGGTTAATTTCACCGCCGGATAATGCATTCATAGGAGTTTGCGATGTTTCTGGGGAGAATAAAAAATTCTTTAAATAACCTATAACATGGCGTTCTTTACCATAAAGTATTAAATAATCTTTGCCATTTGCCACATTGTAAGCAACGCTACGTTCCATTTCGAGACGCCTGCGCATTTGGTCAAAAAAAGCAGGCTCAAGGTTAGTCCCTAGTTTTACAATACCATCGTTCGGTTGTAACTCGCCAAGCAAAATGCGCAATAAAGTGGTTTTACCAACGCCATTATTGCCAATAATACCAATCCGATCGCCACGACGAATTTTTAAAGACAGTTGCTCAAGTAGTGGTGGTTGGTCTGCTTGAAATTGGTGGGTAACTCGTTTGAGTTCTATGACAGTTTTTCCCGAAGGTTGGGCCTCTTGAATTTCAAGTTTAACCTTGCCTTGTGGTTTAAGGCGAGCCGCATGAGTTTGCCTTAGGGATTTTAAGTCTCTTACCCGGCCTTCGTTACGTGTACCGCGCGCTTTGACGCCTTGGCGAATCCAGACTTCTTCTTTGGCAAGCTTTTTGTCAAATTCTTTATACGAGTTTGATTCAGCATCCAAGGAATCTTCTTTGGCTTGTACAAATCGTTCGTAGTTGTCTTCCCATGACCAAATGGTGCCTCGATCGAGTTCAATAATACGAGTTGCTAGGCGCCTTAAAAATGATCGATCGTGGGTAATAAAAACCACACTCGCCGAGCAATTCATTAAATGACCCTCTAACCATTCGATAGTAGCAATGTCGAGATGGTTGGTAGGTTCGTCCAGCAATAATAAATGCGGCTCACAAACTAATGCTTTACCCAGCATAACTCGGCGCTGCCAACCACCTGAAAGCTCACGTAAAGTTTTATGTGCTGGCAGTTGCAGCTGGGTTATGATGCGATCTATTTTAACTTGCATGTCCCAGCCATCTTGTGCTTCGATCGCTTGTTGTAAGCGTGCAAGCAAGTGTTCATCAATTGGCGAGGCAATACTTGCAGCTTCGTATTCTTTGAGTAAAGCTTCAAGCTCACTTAAGCCACTACGCACTACAGCTTCCACATTGTGATCCAGCGCGTCTTCGGGTAAAGCCTGTTGTAACATAGCAATACGCAGATGTTTACGAAAACGTAATTCGCCAGAATCAAGTTGTTGTTGGCCAAGTATTAAACGAAAGAGGGTGGACTTACCAGCACCATTGCGGCCAATGATACATGCTCGCTCCTCTGGTCTAATGACCAAGCTGGCTTGATTTAAAATTATTTGGGTGCCAAATTTAAGGCCACCTTCGTCAAGTTCTACTAAATTCATATACGTGTTCTATTGGTTGAAATAATTTTAAAACATACTCAAGTAACCCAATACCAAAGTAAAAAGTAAAGGAATCACATTCTAGCCTTCGCTTGATTAAAGTTCAAATAGAGCTGTATATTTTCTAACAAGCAATCTGTGTCAAAAGCTGATGAGCTTTATTGTATTTCACATTTTCTCAACAGATTAGTTTTCTGAGGAGCTATAGGTTTATGTCTAAAACTTCATGGTAAGATTTTTAATTGACAGTAATGTATACAACTCTGTAGTCTACAAAACGTGTTCTTGAGTATTATGGATAATCTTTTTGAACAACTTGTGGCCACAATAATACTTGTGAAAAACTCCGCAAGCTATTTTTCTGACAAACAACAAGCACAAATGACCAGGTTTTTAACTCAACTCCCACTATAGAGAAAGGATTTCACTATGCACCTCCCCTTGAGTCGTTCTGCAATTGCTGCACATGCCAACCCAGCTTTAACTAACCCAGGTATACCAACTGCAGCAGCTCGATCTTCAGCTCATAGCCCGCTTAAACTTGATCAATTAGAGACCCCGCGCTTTGCGCCGCAAATTCCTCGCTTACACTCAGCTGCAGCGTCCTTAACAGCGCCAAGAAATACTTCAGCCCAAGCATTTAAACTTGGTGATTTATTTAAATTTGGTGATACAAAAGATAATTCAGTTGAAATTCCTACAACAACATTTGCCGATGTAGCTGGCATTGATGAAGCCAAACTTGAATTAGGCGAAGTCGTGGAATTTTTACAACAACCAGAGAAATTTACTGATGTTGGCGCAAGTATTCCCCGCGGTGTTTTATTAGCTGGCCCCCCAGGAACTGGCAAAACCTTGCTCGCACGAGCGGTAGCCGGTGAAGCCGGTGTGCCATTTTATGCTAAATCTGGCTCTGAGTTTGTCGAAATGTTTGTTGGTATGGGAGCATCACGGGTGCGCTCAATGTTCGAAGAAGCTCAGCAAAATGCGCCTTGTATTATTTTTATTGATGAAATTGATGCTGTTGGCCGTAATCGCGGTGCAGCTGGTGGTATCAGTGGTGGCGGTGACGAGCGCGAACAAACCTTAAATCAGCTGCTGACCGAAATGGATGGTTTTGAGGGCAATACTGGTGTTATTGTGCTGGCTGCAACCAACCGTACGGATGTACTTGATGGTGCTTTAACGAGACCAGGTCGTTTTGATCGTCAAGTTGAAGTTGGTTTACCAGATCATAAAGGCCGCTGTGACATTTTAGAGGTGCATGCGCGTAATAAAAAATTAGCGCCAGGGGTTAAGCTTGAAGCCATAGCTGCTCGAACACCTGGTTTTTCTGGTGCTTCGCTGGCCAATTTAATGAATGAAGGCGCTATAAATACCGTGCGTCGCGGTGCAGATGAAATTAGTTTACAAGATATCGACGAGGCTGTAGACCGTATTTATGCTGGTGCTGCAAAAGTTGGTGGTGTTATGACCGATAAAAAGAAACAGCTTGTCGCATTTCATGAAGCCGGTCATGCGTTAGTTGGCGCTTTATTGCCCGATTATGATCCAGTACAAAAAATAAGTATTGTGCCTCGTGGTGACGCCGGTGGTTTAACTTGGTTTACTCCCAGTGAAGATCGAATTGATGGTGGTTTATATACCAATGCATATTTAAAAAATAGAATTGCAGTTGCTCTAGGTGGTCGTGTGGCGGAAGATTTAGTTTTTGGCCGTGATAACGCAACTACTGGTGCATCCAGTGATTTTCAATCGGTTGCAGCCACAGCCCGACAAATGGTTACTCAATTTGGTATGAGTGCGCTTGGCCCATGGTCTTTGGATAATAGTAGCTCGCAAAAAACAGCTCAGGCTGTAGATGTTGAAGTGAAAAAGCTAGTCGACGAAGGCTATGATAAAGCTGTCAATATACTGACTGAATTCCGACCTTTACTTGACGGTGTAGCCCAGCGTTTGATTCAAAATGAAACAGTGTCCGGTGATGAGTTTGCCGATATGTTGCAAGAGTATACAGCTTCAAACTCAGCTTGAGCTGGTGTGTGACTCAAACACTGTGTGAAAAATATTTTAAGGCAGTCTATCATTCTGGTAGACTGCCTTTGTTCGTTAAGCAAGTGTGCAATTATTTTATTAAAAACTCTAAGCAAGGAAGATATTATGACCGCTGAAGTTATGGACGAAACATTTTGGGACAGCAAATACCCAAAAGAAGTGAGCCGTACAATTAATGTTACAGCCTATAATAATTTACTTGAAGTATTTGAAAAGGCCGTTAAGCGTTTTGCCGACAAGCCAGCGTTTTCTAATATGGGCCAAGTATTAACCTATGGTCAATTACATGAACACAGTGGTAGCTTTGCCAGTTATATTCAAAATCATACCAATTTAAAACCTGGCGATAGAATTGCGATTCAATTACCAAATTTATTGCAATACCCAATTGTTTTGTTCGGTGCTTTACGTGCCGGCCTGGTGGTTGTGAATACTAATCCACTCTATACGACTCGAGAAATGAAGCATCAATTTATTGACTCTGGCGCCAAAGCCTTAGTAGTACTTGAAAATTTTGGTAAGAACGTAGCCGAAGTGCTACCAGAGACTGCAATTGAAACGCTTATAATTGCTCAAATTGGCGATATGCTGCCTTTTGGCAAACGCCACTTAACTAATGCAGTAGTTAAATACGTTAAAAAAATGGTGCCAGATTATAACTTGCCAAATGCGGTAAGTTTTAGAGATGTTTTGCACAAAGGAAGGGGCCTTGCCTTAAAAAAAATACCAACTGCCAAACCTGATGACCTGGCAGTTTTGCAATATACAGGTGGCACCACTGGTGTGGCCAAGGGGGCAATGTTAACTCATGCCAACTTAGTGGCAAATATGATGCAAACCAATGCCTTGTTGCAACACTTTAAACCAGGTGAAGAAACCATTATTGCGCCCCTACCGCTCTATCATATTTTTTGTTTTACTGTGAGCTGTATGGCCATATTGGAAATGGGCTGCCATTCAATTCTGATTACTAATCCCCGTGATATTCCTGGTTTTATTAAAACATTAAAAAATAATAAATTTAGCGCCTTTGCTGGTTTGAATACTTTATTTGTTGCTTTAATGAATCATCCAGATTTTGAGTCCATTGATTGGTCTGGTTTAAAATTAACTATTTCTGGTGGCATGGCCTTGCAAAGTAAAGTTGCCAAGGACTGGAAAGCTAAAACCGGTGGCGATATATGTGAAGGTTTTGGTATGACAGAAACTTCACCGGTAGTCTGTGTTAATCCGCCAACTGCAATACAGTTAGGCACAATTGGTATGCCGGTACCCTATACGCTGGTACAAACAGTTAATGAAGAAGGGCAGACTTTACCGCTTGGTGAAGCTGGCGAGCTTTGGGTTAAAGGGCCGCAAATTATGAAAGGCTATTGGAATCGAGCCGATGCTACAGCCGAGACAATTACTCCAGATGGTTGGTTAAAAACTGGTGATGTGGCTGTGATTCAAGCAGATGGTTATCTGAAAATTGTAGATCGAATCAAAGATATGATTTTAGTGTCTGGCTTTAACGTATACCCCAATGAAATCGAAGATGTTATTTGTAATCATCCGCAAATAAGCGAATGCGCCGCTATTGGTGTTGCTTGTGAAAAAAGTGGTGAAGTAGTCAAAGTATTTATTGTAAGAAAAGACCAAAGCTTAACCGAGCAAGCAGTCAAAGATTTTGCTCGTAAAGAACTTACAGGCTATAAAGTCCCTAAACATGTAGAGTTTAGAGACGAGCTGCCTAAAACTAACGTGGGCAAAATTTTGCGCCGTCAATTACGTGACGAAGCACCTAAAAACCAAAAGGCGCAAGCTTCCTAATTAGGCGGTTTGAGCTGCTTCGCTACCAACTAAGCCTGTGGCAAAAATCTTGTTAAATAAGCGTTTGTACCAAGGTTTTTTTGGCTCTACCGCATCGCGAATCATGTCAGCAAAATGGTGTATGTTTAAATCACTATTGTGTTGAATGTGGCCAAGTTTAACCTCGCTGGATATTTTTTGTGCCTTGGTTAAATCTTGCCCTTGTGCATCGGTCAAAGCTAATAATTCGGGGTTGAGCTTACGTTGTGGGTGTTGACCTGTGACAATAGCTGTTTGTGCTTTGCCGAGCCGAATCAGTTGACCTGTGGGGAAATTTGGTAAAATAACCACCATATCTTCGATAGTACGCTCGGATACTTTAATATGCGCCATTGACCTTAGCTGAGTTAAAGCCGCCACTGCCGTTTGTTTCTGATAACCCCAACCAGCCATTTGCATTAATTCAAAATGCACTGCCACGTTAACAATTTGGGGCGCGCTTTGTAGCTTATCGCCAGCAATTTGTTGGGGGCCATGACCGGTGAAAGTTTCATGCATGTGTTGAATAATTTTAACCGCTGAAAAGGGTAAATGTTTAAAATTTACAATGGTTTTTAAGGTTTCTTGAATGGCTTTATCTAAGACTAAATCGTCAACTGTAGACCGTGAAAATTGGATGTTAATTGCATCACTTTGAGTATCAATCGAATCTAAACAATACACATAAATAATAGCTGCCAGCATAAGATTTGATGCATAGCTAGTACTGCGGTTATTTGCTAAACAATGTATACCCACATGAATTGCACTTCGTAACGCGATGTGACAGGTTTCACTATGAAGGCTATAAAGTTGCGATTCTAAAAACAACACATCGGAATTAACATTTAAATAAGAATATAAATCATCCAATTGGCCTTGAAAGGTTTCTACATCAATATGTTTATGTTGCAAGGATTTACTTATTTCTTGAGCAAGTACACGATAAATTAAACGGCCTTTGTAACCATGCAGGTCTTGCTGCTTATTTTGCGTAACTGCAATGAGTGGTGCTTGAATTACTGCTTTCTTTTCATTGATTGGCATTAATTTTACTTCTTCACAGTTGTCTTTTTCTGCAAAATTAGCCCAGTGTTTAGTCGCTTCTGCTGAACTTTTATGAATATCAATATAGGCTAAATGACACATGAGTTTGAGCGATTCAACTTGCTCTTTTGTTTCCATCATCAAGCCAGAGTCAGGTACCGCACCGGCTTTGTCACCATCAATACGCAGTACGAACATGCCCACCACCAGGTCTTTAATATGAACTTGAGTTTTTTGAGTATTCATTAAATTGTTGCTCCATCAAAATGCGCGAAAGTATAAAATTTTTAAAGGTTTATATAATTTTTCTGAGCTCAGCAAGTGCTTCAGCTGCATAATTTGTATATCACCCTTTTAGATTACTCAGTCTGCAAAGATTAGGTGCAAAGAAATGCATATATCATGTAACGGTATGAAAAAAAGCCAGCTAATAATTCGTTAGTAGCTGGCTTTTAGTGGTGTGATTTGAGCGAAGTGACTAATCTGTACTGATCTTAGAGCGAGCAACCTCGACCTAAGCTTTCAAGCTCTATAAACAACCACTAGGCTGATTGATAATTCTGTACGAAATCGACTAATAGTGGCACAGGCCGGCCGGTGGCTCCTTTGTTGGCACCAGATTTCCAAGCAGTACCAGCAATGTCAAGATGCGCCCAAGGGTAATCATTAACAAATTGACTAAGAAAAGCCGCAGCTATAATAGTGCCAGAGCCTTTACCTGTACCAATATTGGGTAGATCAGCAAATGGCGATTTAAGTTCTGCGGTATATTCCGGCCAGAGTGGTAAATTCCAGCACGGGTCGCCTACATGGGTGCCTGAGTTTAATAGCTGTTGGGTGAGCTCTTGTGTATTGCCTAATACAGCTGACGTGTGACTGCCCAAGGCAACAATACAGGCGCCGGTTAGCGTGGCCATATCAACGATACATGCTGGTTTATATTTTTGGATATAAGTCAGTGTGTCGCATAAGACTAAACGACCTTCTGCATCGGTGTTAAGCACTTCCACGGTTTGGCCAGACATGCTGGTCACAATATCACCTGGTCTCGTTGCATCTGGCCCAGGCATGTTTTCCGCTGCAGCTACAGCCGCTACCACATTGATGGGTAATTTTAATTCTGCAATGGTTTTAATGGCGCCAAAAACACTAGCTGCGCCGCCCATATCGTATTTCATTTCATCCATGCCACTGGATGGTTTAATTGAAATACCGCCCGAGTCAAAGGTTAAGCCCTTGCCCACAAGAGCAATAGGTGCTTGGTTTTTAGGGCCGTTAGAATATTGCATAATGATTAGTTGTGGCGGGAATTTGGAGCCTTCAGCAACCGATAAGAATGCCCCCGCACCAAGTTTTTTTAATTCTTTTTCACCAAGTATTTCTGTAGCAATCGAGGCGTATTGTTCAGCAAGTTGGTGAGCTTCTTGACTTAATTGCAATGGGGTACAAATGTTAGCAGGCGCATCTGCCAGGCGGCGTGCCAGTGCCATACCTTCAGCCACTCCTTGACCATGTTTAATACCACTTTTAATAGTTTGAGCATGCTGGTCATCAATAATTAAAGTAAGCTTTTGCAGTCCTGGAGTTTTTTTAAGTTTATCTTTAGACTTTTTTTGTTGTTTTGAACCTTTATGATCCTGGTTAAAATAAAGACTATTGCACAGCGCTGTGGCAAATATTTTCGCATCAAGCTCGTGATTCGCGTTATCAAGCATATCTTGATCTGCTTGTGCGCCATAGCGTTGATTAAAATCAAATACTAGCTGAGTCATGGTTGAGTCTTTTACCGCTGTAGCTAGCGTGCGAGCAATTTTTTGTAAATGAGCTGCAGTGGCATGTGGGCTTGAGGTATTTTTAAGCTTAAGGGATTCTTTACATGCTATAAGATTGTATTGATTGTTATCATGCACAATTCGAGTATGGGATTTGCCAGAATCTTGGAGTATTTGATTCACGTCAATGTCTAAACTCTGTTGCAGAGTCTCTAATAGACTACAGGCTTGCACTTGAGTGGCAGCTGACTTGGCTTTAGATTTTTTTTTGGCGCCACTAGTTTTACCGCCACTACTAGTTTTACCGCCACTACTAGTTTTACCGCCACTAGTTGAAGCATCAGCTGAATCATCAGCAAGTGATACTACCAGGGTATCATTGGGTGAAAGTTCATACGTGGAAGTGAAAGAAAATTTCATGAAAGATCCTTGAGTTAATTTTGATCAACAGTGAATGCGTAGAAGAGTTAGACTATCTATCTTAACAAGAGCATGTCTTTAAGAGAACTCAAGAGGCCCGCCCATAAGTTCTTACTCCATAAAGTATAGCGAATGCTATGATGAAGTGTTTGAACTATTTTGTATAGTATACCTCCTTGGAAACGCCATATGATTTTAGCTGCTTATATTAATCGTCAAGTTTGGGCCGTGAGTTTAGTTGTCACTTTAGTGTTGGCAGTTATATTACTGGGTGGCCGACTTATTATGTATTTATCCTACGCGGCCGAGGGTAAAATTGTTGCCAGTGCAGTATTTCAATTATTAATTTATCGCTCACCAGAATTTTTTCAAATGATTCTACCGCTTGGTTTTTTTCTGGGTGTATTGCTCAGCATTGGCCGTATGTCTTTAGAGCGCGAGTTGGCGGTTATTGAAAGTGCTGGCATTGGTTTGCGCCGCATTGCGTTTATGTTAGTGCCAACCTTTGTGATTATGGGCATTATTGTGGGAGCATTAGGATTATATGTCAGCCCATGGGGTTACTCCAAAACCGATATCATGATGCAAGAGCAGCGCCAACGGGCAGATTTTGAAACCCTGGCACCTGGAAAATTTCACAGATCATCCAAAGGCCAAAAAGTAACTTATGCACAAGAGCTTACTGCTGATAAAAGCGCCATGCAAAACCTATTTATTACTGAACTCGATGGCCCAGCACCCGTGGCTGTGCTTGCGGAAAAAGGTAGGCGCGTAGTTGACCCTTTAACTGGCGTACAAAAACTTGTGCTCACTAATGGCCGGCGCTATCAAGTCAACCCTGGTGAGTCAGAAGCTACAGTTATAGAGTATGACCAATATCAAGTCAAAATATCCGAGCCAGATGCTGATTTATCCACCTTACCGAGCAAAGGCCAATCAACCGCTGCGTTAATGGCCAATCCAAGTTTCGAAGCCATTGCTGAACTGCACTGGCGGTTGAGTTTGCCTTTATTAGCGCCAAGTGTATTACTTATTGCTTTGCCTTTGAGTCGAGTGAACCCACGCCAAGGTCGTTTTTGGCGGTTATTTCCAGCTATAGGGCTTTATTTTGTGTATCTTGGCTGTTTAGTACTTGCCAAATCTGCCATAGAAGAGCAGGGCAGCCCTTTTGTACCAAGTATTTGGATTGTGCATCTACTGATGATGTGCTTGGGAGTATTTTTGTTTGTCTGGCCTAATATCAAATTAGCAATTGTTGGTAGTCGACGAAGGAGTCGCCCATGATTCTGACCCGCTATGTAATGTCCCATGTGATTTGGAGCGTGCTTGGCGTTCTTAGCGTTATAGTTGCTGTGGATATTATTTTTGCTTTTTTTGACGAGCTAGGTAACTTGCAAGACAATTATACTTTTCTCGATGCCTTAATCTATTCCTTTGCCTTTGCGCCAGTGCGTTTTGTGGAGTTCACCTCAGTAAGTACTTTAATTGGCTGCTTAGTTGGTTTAGGGGTGTTGGCTTCTAATTCAGAATTAGTGGTTATGCGCGCAGCGAGTATCGGTATGGTGCGAATAGTAAGCATGGTCTGTTTAGCATCAATTGTTATCTCAACTCTAAGCCTAGTAGTTGCCGAGGTGCTCGTGCCTAAAGTAGCACTTTTTGCCGAAAGTTATAAAAGTGCCAAAGTGGGATTTTATGGTAAGTATGATCAAGGCGTATGGTTGCGCGATAGTGAAGATTTTATTTACGTCAACCGGTTATCACCTAAGGGTGAAATTAAAAAAATGAATATGTTTCGGCCATTAGATGGCGGCCAAATGAAGCTCACCAGTGTGGCTGAAGGCATTTATTTACCTCAGCAAAAACAGTGGCAACTGCATGACGTCCGGTCTACACAAATTGATATTGATAATAAAACCTTATCAACCCATTCAACTGCAGAGTTATTATGGAATGCCAGTGTTAGTCCACGAGAACTTATGCTGTTGCAACTTAAACCAGAAAATTTATCCATCACTGGCTTGTTTGATTACAAGCGGTATTTGCAGAATCAAGGCTTAAATAATGAGCGTTATAATCTCATGTTCTGGAAACTCATACTCCAACCCTTGGCAAATTTTGTTATGGTGCTGCTAGCGGCATCTATGGTATTCGGCTCAATGCGAGCGGTGAGCATGGGCTATCGCATAACCCTTGGTTTAATTTACGGTTTGAGTTTTTATTATTTACAGGAAGTCTTTGGCTTTCTCAGTTTAGTCTATGGGTTGCATCCACTAGTAAGTTTGATGATACCCTTGAGTGTATTTATCGGCTTTGCAGTGGTTCGCTTGCGAGCTGTGGGTTAGTCATAATGTAAGGTGCGCCTAAGGTCACTATGTAAGGAGTGTTCCTGTCTATGGAATTATTATCAAACTATCCAGTAGTTGTGCAAATACCAGTTGCCTGGGGTGAAATGGATGCACTACAACACGTGAATAATGCAGTCTACTTCAAATATTTTGAAACTGCACGTATCGAATATTTTATGCGGATTAAATTACTTGATGAGTTAGAGCTTGCCAAAGTTGGCCCAGTATTAGGTGAAACCAGTTGCCGTTATAAGCGACCAGTGACCTTTCCCGACACATTATTTGTGGGTGCCAAAGTAGTGGCTTTACAAGCCAGCCACTTTGTTATGGAATACGAAATAGCCAGTCAAACACACAATACAATAACCACCAAAGGGGCTGCTACAGTTGTTATGTTTGATTTTCAACGGCAAGCTAAGGCTGAGTTGTCGCAAGACTTGCGAGATGCGATTAAAGTATTGGAAGCGCAAGCTTAAGCCAAACGCCTGGGCAGAGCTAATGAGCTGATCTATCCAATAATTTTTTCATTGATTTTAAACTATGTATTAATGGTGCAGATTGCAGTTGTGTTAAATATGAACTATTTCGCAGAGTGTGTTCCAGGTCTTGTTTAATCTGCCCAATCTTATTTACAAATATTTGGTTTATGGCGTCGATCGCTTTAAAAATTATAGGGGTATGCAAGCCGAGTTATTAGTTGAACTCCAAATTTCAGAATTAAAACTTGGGTTCAAGCCCCAAACCAGGTGCATTGCTCGTAAACTGCAAAACTCCATTTTGAATGCTTAGATTTGACGAAAAAAGATCTTCTTGAATCAATAGGTGCGAATCAAGATCCAAGTATTTAGTGGCTTTGCAGGCGAGGGCAGCGCTGTATGCTGCTGCAATACCCGCAATACTTTCCAAGTTACAGCCCCACATCAGGTGTTTACGGTGCTGTGTGGCCAAATCTGCAATTTTGAAGGCTGCAGTTAACCCCCCGCACTTCATAAGTTTGATGTTTAAAATATGATACGCAGAATCAGCTTGTGCAATTCGCTTGGCATCGGTAAAGGTGGCTAAGCTTTCATCGGCGGCCAATGCACATGACTTGAAACTGGATAACTCTTTTTCATGGTTTTTAGCTAATGGTTGTTCGATAAACTCTATATTAAGGTGGGCTGTTGCGTTATAAAATGTTTGTAATTTTGCTAAGTTGTAGCCTTGATTCGCATCCACTCGCAGCAATGCTTTGGGGCCAATCACTTGACGAATCTGGTGGAGATCATGGATGTCCGCTTGTAAGTTGGCACCAATTTTTATTTTGAATATAGTAAAGCCAATAGCCATATATTGCTCTAATTGTTGGCTTGTTTGAGAGATATTCTGGATGCCTAAGGTTATGGAGGTGGGCAAATCTGGATGTTTACGACCAAACACATCAATTAAGGGGCGATTGTGTATTTTACCTTGTAGATCATGCAGTGCTAATTCATAAAGCGCGCTAGTGGCTGGCGATATGGCTTGAATTGACTGGAGTTGTTGGCAGTTAGTTGGTAGATCAAAAGTCTTGCCTTTAAGTTTGTCCGCTATTGTTTGAATTGCATGCTGCACAATATCATGGTTTTCACCGGTGACTCGCTCGACAAAAGTCGCTGTGCCATAGCCAGTTTTACCGTTTGATAGCCCTAGGCTGAGCACATAAACATCTACACTTGTATAGGTTTTACAAGCAATGGTAAACGGAACTTTAAGCGAAATAGTGTGCAGATCCCAATATATTGCTTGAATAGATGACATTATAATCTCATAATTGGTTGTATTGTATTCACCTTAGGCTCAGGCTCATCCGTTAATATTTATTGTAGACTTGTCGACTATAGATCTTCAGAAAAGTAATCTGTCTAAAAAATGTGGAATACGTTAGTGTACATCAACTTTTTAGACAGATTACTTTTTGGACAAGGTATACTAGTTCTGTCACATCAAAGGAAAACTTTTTATGAATCAAACTTACAAGCTAGCCACTATTTTATTGGTTACTCTATTTACTCTAGTAGGCTGCCAAACGGCTTATTATAACGCCATGGAAAAAATAGGTTATGAGAAACGCGACTTGCTTAAAAATAGAGTCAAAGATGCCAAAGATTCGCAAGAAGATGCCAAAGAAGAATTTGAGTCAGCTTATGATCAATTTTCTGAGCTTATAGACTTTGATGGTGGCAATCTTGAAAAAACCTACCGCAAATTAAAAAGTTCTTATGAAGATGCCAAAGCAAGAGCCGATGAGGTGGTTGAGCATCGTAAAGAAGTTGAAGCAGTTGGCCGAGATATGTTTAAAGAGTGGCGCCGTGAGATTGATCTCTATTCCAGTGAATCACTTAAAGCCCAAAGCCTTGATCAACTTGAGACTACCTCGCGTGAGTTTGATCGGTTAATTGTGGTAATGAAACGAGCAGAGAGCAAAATTAAACCGGTTTTAGACCAATTTCAAGATCGTGTGCTCTTTTTAAAGCATAATCTTAACGCGCGAGCTGTAACCCATATGCAACAAGATAATCGTAATATTCAGCAAGAAATTAGCCAATTGATTCGGGACATGAAGGCTTCTATCAATGAAGCGAATACTTTTATAGAATCAATGGGTAAGTAATACTAACTTTTATATTGAGCGATTGTGCAATGCATCGCTCAAAATGCGTGACCTTTGGCAAGGGTGCTTAACTTTTAGAGTCTGAGCCAAGATGGATATGGATTAAGCCAAAGTTGATCAAGGATGATACATTTTGACGTCAGATGAGACCAGTTAAGCAGCCGAGCCACAAGGTCTCCATATTGCAGACACCGATCGACTACACATCAACTTCCATTAATGGTATAAAGTGCAGATACTTTGAGTATTTGGACTTGCCAGTCATTTGTTAATACTCCGAGCTTTACAACAATTATTAGCAGCCAACCTCATCTACGCATTCAAGTAGAAGGTTAAAAGCTGTACTGCTACTTGAAAATTTTTGATAGCAAATAATATGAAATATATATTTATAGGCCCGCAGACAAGTAATCTGTCGAGAAAGTGTGAAATACAATAGAAGTTCATCAACTTTTGAGACAGATAACTTATCTAGCAAGGTAATAGCTCCTCAGACAAGTAATCTGTCGAGAAAGTGTGAAATACAATGAAGTTCATCAACTTTTGAGACAGATAACTTATCTAGCAAGGTAATAGCTCCTCAGACAAGTTATCTGTCGAGAAAGTGTGAAATACAATAGAAGTTCATCAACTTTTGAGACAGATAACTTATCTAGCAAGGTAATAGCTCCTCAGACAAGTTATCTGTCGAGAAAGTGTGAAATACAATAGAAGTTCATCAACTTTTGAGACAGATAACTTGTCTGACAAGGTAAATAGTGGCCATGAAGGAAGTAGAAATGGAAGAGCATCGTCCTGATGATGAAGAGCTTAAGTTTTTTGAGCCTGAAGATTTTAGGTCATTTGATAAAACTACTCATAACCGCGTGAACCGTACTTCGAAATCTGTTATTGCATTATGCTTGATTCCATTACTCTGTGCCATTACCTATATTAGCCTTATTATCTTTTGGGCGAGTAGTGCCGCAGCTGCCAGTGATGTGCTCTATGATTTTGGGGTGTTACAAGATAACCCGAACGTGTCATCCACTAATCCAGCCTTACTGGCTCACTGTGGCTCCCAGGTGGTTAGTGGGCTCTCGGTGCGGGCAATTGATTTTGAGCTGGCCGACGGCTCTGAGATTAATCCAGGTGCAACCCAAGATAAAGCTTACAATAGTGGCAGTATTTATTTTGGCGCCTGCCAAACATTATCGCGCTGGTTAAGTTATGGTGTACATGTAAATGCAAATGCCTTGAGTTTTCAGTTTAAAACCCAAGATCGAAATAACCCCCTGGTATTTCCTTATGGTAAAGATACCTTACCGATTGGTTCAGGTGGTATAGCGGTTAAAGTTATCGAGCCTTTATCCCTTGGCTTTGCTTGGAAATTAGTCGAAAAAATTGATGTAGATCTTACCGTACCTGTGCGGCCTGATTTATCATTTCAAACCATTATCGATGTGGATATCCGGCCTTCAATTTCTTGGTTGGCAGGTGGCTCATTTCGAGCGGATGATTTATTGTTAGGCCAAGACCTCGAATTTTACTACAGTTATGCCCCAGAAATACGTGGCACTTTAAATGTAGGGGTTGATTTCCCAGTTGATGTCGCTTTTGTAGATTTTAATTTGGGCCTATTGAGAGTGACCACGCCAATATCATATATCCCCGCACAAAATCGTTTTGGAGTTTTAGGCCAATATCAATCGATTCAATTTGACCTTGGGGTGGTACAAAACCAATGGTCAAAATTTAATGATCCATTTTTAAAAATTGATGCTTTAGCGAATGTTGATGAATTTATTTTTGAAAATAGTGATTTGCAACTACAAGATACCTTCGAACCCTATTTAGTGCTGACCAAACACTTCAAACCCGGTGGTAAAATTTTATTCGGTTATTCCTATCGTCGTAATCCTGTAAGAGATGACCCGCGTAACGTGCCCCTAGTCGGGGCCGACATGCATGCTTTTAAATTCGGTGCGGAAAAAGGCTTCACCTTATTTCGTAAACAATTTAATTTAGGTGCCGAGGCAGTAGTTGGTTTTATGAATGGCTCAGAAAGTGTTAATGATACCCAAAGTCTTACAGGTCAATTTGTTAATTTTCAAACTTATATTAAAATTGATTTAGATGAATAAGTTACTGCTTAACCTCTTTACTTTCAGCCAATTAATCTGTATCAAAAGTTGATGAACTGTATTATATTTCACACTTTATCGACAAATTAATTGTCTGAGGAGCTATAACTTGTCATATCCTAAACTAATAATAATGGCATATTACTGGAATGTTTAAGTTCTAAGTATAACCTGCTATCAACTAATGTGAGACAACAGTGAGTCACTGGACAATTGAAAATATTCCCTCCCAAGTAGGTTGCATACACCTTATAACCGGTGCAAACAGTGGTACTGGATTAGCTGCAACACAACAATTAGCTCAAAGTGGTGCTCTCGTTATTATGGCAGTTCGAGACATAGACAAGGGCCGCCAAGCTGCGGCTCAAATAAAGCAAGCTATCCCAAATGCCAAATTAGATATAATGCATCTTAATTTAGCCGATTTAAAATCTGTTGCTCAATTTGCCTTAGAATTTAAAAGCCGTTATAAACAATTAAATGTCCTCATTAATAATGCTGGAATAGCCCTGCCTAATACAAGAATAGAAACTAAACAAGGATATGAGGGACACTTTGGGGTCAACCACTTAGGACATTTTGCATTGACTGGAATGTTATTACCAATATTAATGGCAACCCCTCATTCGCGAATTGTAACTGTTGCAAGTTTTGTCCCCAAACAAAGTCATAGCGTTATTAATTGGCATGACTTGCAGTATCATGATAATTTTGATGGCATGACTTGCTATGGCCAAAGTAAACTTGCCAATATTATGTTTGGCTTGCAGTTACACGACAAATTACAACAAGCCAATAGCTCAACCTTATCTTTGATAGCCAACCCAGGATTTACCAAAACCAATATCCAAAAAGATATGGGGTTTTTTGCAAAATTTTTGACTTTAACCATTGCTCAGAGTGTAGCAATTGGCGTCTTACCACTTTTGCGATGTGCTGTTGACCCAGATGTTACAAGTGGACAATTTTATGGGCCTTTAAAATTGAAAGAAATGCGAGGCTATCCTGAATTAACCCAAGCACCTAAACCAGCCGCAAATGAGCCAAACAGAGAGAAATTGTGGTTGTTAAGCGAGCAGATGACTCAAACCACCTATATTTTCTCCTAAGCAACCAGCTACATTCTTGCCTTTAACTTCTACAATACTCCTCTACCACGGCGAGTCAATTGCTCTGTAAATAACAGACATCTCAAAGAAACTCATTCAGATAATCCCAAAAGTATTAATTTGCATTACCCGCTTTAGCTAATTCATGTCAAATTTTGTGACGAATTGCGAATTGTTTAATTTTATTTAAAATTAATAGTACACTAAGTATTAGTGTTTCAATAATATCATGTATTAAAATAAAGTAGCTTTTTAAGCTATTATTTATTCTTAGATATTTAATATATTTAATTACAATAATTAAGGGTTATGATTTGAATTATCAATTGGTAAATACATTCAAATACACCACAGGTTTTACACTCTTAGAGCTACTGGCAGTGGTGACTATTATTGTGGTGTTAACAGCGGTTTCATCACCATTTTTAGGCTCTATTGTTGCTCGTCATCAAGCTGAATCTTCTGGCTTACAAGTACTGACCAGTTTAAAGCTTTGCCGAGTAGAAGCTTTAAAGCGCCAAACCAATATTTCATGCGATATGAGCTATTCACCAACAGACCAAGCAGTTATTACCCGAGTCTATGCCGATAATAATAACAATAATACCTACGATACTGCCGGCGATACTTTGATTGATGAAAGCAGTATCGAAGATGCAGGCCTGCTGGCCATGCGTCCAAATACTTTACAAGTCAAATTCAGGCCCTGGGGCGACACAGTTGGAGCCGGTTTACAAAACGTTAAATTCTGCGCTGGATTTAATAATGATTTAGTCCTTTATACAACCATTTCCATTGATCAACAAGGCGCTACTTTTATGAAGAAAATAGCTAATGATAATTGTGTTTAACTTGCAAACGCGCAATAACTTGGTATTGCTGCGTCCAAGGCGTGTGCATGGCTTTGCGTTAATGGCTGAACTTGTCTCGCTGTTGGTATTTGGCTTAAGTATTTTTACGTTGTCCTATTTATCAAGTAAATCTGCTAGTGCTAATAGCGAGGCAGTGCAGCGTATCCATGTGAGTTGGCTGGCGAATAGTTTAATGTCCAAAATGGCTATGAATCCTGAAGATGCACGCCGTCAAGCGTACCGGCAAGACAATGTAAATTGTAATGCTCAAGCCCAAACGAGCAGACTTTTAGCTGATTTGGGATCGTTATTTTGTACTAATGTTATAGAGCGGCAACAGCTCTCGCAATCAAAACCCTTAGACGTAATGGGGGATATAGCTTGGGAGGCGAGTTGCATTGATGGTGATGACGCAGATAATATTGCCTGCTCTAAAGGTTCAAGGTTTGATATTGTTTTTAACTGGTCAGCCAGTGGCCGCTCACGCAGCAGTGGTACACGAACTTTGCAATACAGCTTTATCATGTGATGAATGATGAGTTGCATTATACAATGTAAATGTTTTTGACAAGGTTTGACAGGCAATGAACTATTTAATGCAAACAATACCTACTAAAAATCAAGGATTTTCTTTGGTTATTGTAGTTATTCAAATTGCTTTAGTCATCGCAATTATTCTCCCAATGGCAAAAGTTGTGGTGGTGGAAGAAAAAATATCGCAAAACTATGATTGGATTAATATGGCCTATGCCAATACCCGCGGCGAATTATTTCAGCAATCATCAGCTGAACAAGTGCCAGAAACAATTTTAGCTGCCGCTATGGAAAATAATACTGCGCAAAAACAATCATTAGCAGATGACCAAACTACAGCACTTGAGTTTGTTGGTAATAATGGTATTCCCTATGGTTTTTCTTTGGAAAATTTTCATGGTTTTCAATTTGAAGTCGTAACACAAGGCGACACTCCAACAACTGCAAGTGTTACCCAGCAAAAAGTAGGCATTACCTATGTGGCCAAAAAAAATTAATTATAAAACTGCAAATGGTTTCTCGCTTATAGAGCTTATGGTGGCAACCACTATTGGTATTACGGTGAGCATTTTAACTATTAATTATTTATCATTTAGTATGAAATCTCGGGATTTAAATGCAGCTTTTGCAACCCTAAAAGACAATGGCGCTGTTGGTTTATATTTCCTCGCAAAATATACTCGCAGCGCTGGTTTAAAAACTATTCCTATAATGGGTGATACAGCTAAAACTCATGGTGCTTGTACACCAAACACAGATTTTTGTACCATGAATTCCAATACTAGCAGCGATCGAATTGCCATACGTAAAATATATCCTGAAAATACTATTGCTTGTAATGGTCAGCCTGTTGACGGCCTAGCTGAAATTGTTGAGGTATTTAGTGTATTTGATTTTAATGATTATACCGCTTTGGTTTGCCAAAGTTATTCATTAGCGACTAACCAATGGCTGGGTTCAGATCATAAACGAGTATTGCAAACTGGTATTGATGATTTCCAAGTACAGTATTATGAACAAGGTATGCCAGCGCCGGTTAATGCCGACAATGTACTTAATTGGGGGGCGGTGCAGGGGATTGAAATCGCTTTATTAGCCAACAGCGAAGTCAGTGCTTATTCAAGCCCAATTGAGCAATATTTTAGTGTGCTGGATCGAGCTGAACAAGAGTTTGTTGCGACTGTCGAGCGGCAAATATTTCAAACCAGCATTGCTTTTAATAATACTCAGGCCATTTTAAATGATTAATAGGTTTGCAGCTGCAGCTGGTTTTACCTTGATTGAAATTCTAACCGTGTTAGCGATTGCTTTGCTACTTGTGGGTATTGGTTACCCAAGCTATTTATCGATGATTGCGAATAAACGTCAATTACAAGGTGAGTCTTTACTACATAGTTTACGGCAAAAACAAGTACAATATTTTGGTTTAAATTTAGTATATACCGATGATTTAAGGCTGCTTGATTATAGTGATCAACAAAGCAGCCTTGAAAACAAAGTATTTTACCAAGCCAGGGCACAAACTTGTGCTGGGCAAAGTTTACAAGCGTGTGTTGTATTAGTTGCTACACCTTTATTTGAAGGTGATCCTTACCTGTGGACTACGAATAGTACCGACAGAATAACAACCTCTACAAACCCACCATAACTGAAGTTGTATGGTCATACTGGCATTGGAGTTGTTTTGATTAATAGTTCAGCAAAGTGGTGCAGCAGACCTGCTCAATTGAATAATAGAGTGTTTGCATTTAAATACACAGGTTTTTCTTTAGTAGAGCTATTGCTCACATTGGTTGTCATTGGCATTGTCATGAGTTTTGCATCAGTTGCTTACACTCACTATATTAAACGAGCCAATGATGCATATGGTAAAACTATGCTGCTGGAAGTTTTAGCTCAGCAAAATAAATTTTTTTTAAAACGACGCTATTATTCACTGTCTTTTCAAGCATTAGGTTATGCCAATGAGCAGGTTAGGAGTCAAAAGCAATTGTTTACTTTGTCATTGTCGCCTTGCGGCGCAGAATCTGTCTATAAATGCATTCAAATTAATGCCGAGTCCACATCAGCACAAACCACTGGTATCAATTATTCAATTAATACTTATGGCGATAAGTTTCCAGCAGAATCTTGGTAGCTTATTGGTTAAAAGAAACAATTTTTATAAAACCCTTTTAATAGGTTATAAATTGCAAGCCACAACAAGGTAGAGTTCCATTGAAAATATTTCACACAATAAGCCAACATTACACCCATAATTACTTAAAATTGAGTTTGTGTTGTCTTTTGATGGTGCTTGGGTCTATAAGTGTGGCGCAGGAAACTGATTTTATTTTTCAGCAACCAAGTGATGCAGGCCAAGGTGGCGCTATGCCCACCAATGGCAATATTTTATTTTACCTCGATGGTTCAGCTTCTATGCGGGGTTCCTATAAGGGGTGGGTTGAGAAAGACCCGGCGACTAATCATCCAGATGTGTTGGATTATAAACGGAAAATACAAGAGTTTGAATCCTCGCTAATGCACCGCGACATTATACCAAGCTCTTTGTACTATGAAACTAATTGGATTCGCTGTGCTGAGGGTTATGGCTTTACAAAATATGGTGAAGGCAACAGAGGTGGTAATTGTAGTAAACGTAAACAGAGCTGGTCAGTTACACGTGATATAATCGCCCGCGAAGCGCTAAGAGATATTTTGCCAGATTTAAAAGGCATGAACGTGGCTATTATGCGCAGTGCATTAAATAATTCAGGCTTTGGTGATAATACCCAAAATATTCGTAATAATTCTACCGCTGATATTAACGCCCAAGATCATGGTGCCTTAGTCACTTCGCATTTTAGACCCTTGCTTACCACCACCGATATGCGTCAAATGGCTGATGAAATTACCCAAACTTATCGACCAGAAGGTAAGGATTATATTCGTGGTCGACCACCATTTAAAACTCCACTAGCTGAATCTTTACTGGAAATTTATTATTATTTAGCCGGTAAAAACTCGATTTGGACTAAATCGAAAGCCACTGAATGGAAAGACCAGTTTCTTGATTTTATTGACCCTGATGCTTATGTCGGACCAATTACTGGTGCCTATAAAGCACCAAATCTGAACGGTGATGCGGCTTGTTCACCAAATCATATTGTCATGTTGACTGATGGTGAGCCAACCTATGATTGGTCGGCCAACGATGCAATTCAAGCCTTGACTGGCGCCGCGGCTCCACAGTACGCAACACCTTTTGCTGAGTCAGATGCAACACCTGCACAGACATTACTCGATGAAATGGCAGGTTTTTTAGCCAACACTGACCTTAATCCATTAATACCTGGTAAGCAAACAGCTATTACTCACTTTGTGTCTACCTGGGGTAATGAAGAACAAGGTAAGATTCTTGATCAGGCTGTCCAAAAAAGTGGTGGTGTACATATTAAAATTGAAGATATCAATGAGCTGCGAGATGCTTTAGTTGAAGTTACCCAAAATTTAAATGGCACGCCGCAAGAATACTTTGTCTATCAAGCAGAAATGGTGCAAAGTTCTAATCAATTACTGGCCACAGACGATATTGCCTTTGTTATTCAATCGCGCTTTAGTAATGGGAATTGGAGCAGTACTTTAAAGCGATTTGCAGTGGGAGGTATGGGCGAGCTACAGGGCAATAATAATGCCGATCTTATCGAAAATAATCAACAAGTTAATTTTGAGGCTGTAGACGAATGGAGCCGTGATGCGGATTCCATAGGCGGTGCAGCAGAGAATATTGCGCCTATTGGTACTAAGCGTTTTACGTTAGCACCTAATACAAACTCTAACCGTATAATTCGCGCAGAAAATGCTTTTTCCATGGCCAATGCTCCACAGCTAGGGCCATTACTTGCTGTGACTAAGGCAGCTCAAGAGCCACTGTATAATTGGCTCCAAGGCATGGATATATATGATATTGATGAAGATGGTGACTACACGGATGTGCGTACAGCTTTTGGTGATCAAATCAATCATCCCCCACAAACTTTAATTGGTAACGATCAGCGCATGACAGTTTATTTTGGTGATAATGCTGGTTTTTTGAATGCAGTAGATGGCCAGACTGGTGAGCATTTGTATTCTTTTATGCCGCCTGAATTGTTACCTAAAGCTCAACTGCTTGCTGCGCCTGGTGATTCGACTAATAAAAGCTATGGTATCGATAGCCGTGTTAGAACTTATGAATTAAAAGGTCAAAGAGGTCAAACTCGCCAATATATAACCTTTTCTTTGGGTAAAGGTGGTAGATCCCATTATGTGTTAGATGTGACCGATCGAAATAATCCACTTTTAGCATTGCGGGTCAATGATCAAAATCCTCAGTTTAGTGGTTTGGCAGATAGCTGGAGTGCCCCGGTATTAACGCAGATTAAAACTGGCGATACATTTCGCGATCTTGCAATTATAAGTGGTGGCTATGATGCCAACATGACTCAAGGCAATAGTGTATATCTTGCGGATATCGCCACGGGTGAATTGCTATGGAGCATTGGTGGTCAAGGCGCCACTGTTCAATTGCCTGAGCAAAAATTTCCAATTGCTAATCGAGTCTTACCATTTGATTTAAATGAAGACGGTTATGCTGATGTCATAGCTTACAACGATATTCGCGGTAATATTTTTCGTTGCGATTTTGATAGCACTATTGCCAAGGCGAATATTCCAGCCGATGGCATTAATTGTCGGCAACTAGCCAGTGCACAAAATGCAGCAGACAATTTAGTCTTTACCGCACCTTTAGATGTGAGTTTGACCCAAGGGGTAGGTGGGCTGCCTCAAATTGTTTATTCCCAAGCCAGTGGTAATCGACTCAATCCAAACCAAACAGCGAGTAATGATCGACTCATGGTGGTTTTTGATGACGCTAAAGTATCTAGAGCGCAATTAAAATCTGAGAATCAACCAATTATTAAAGGTCAGAATTTACCCAGAGCAACTACCACTAATGCCGTTGATATAGCTGCAGTAGGTTGGAATTTTTACTTCCCTAATAACGGTGAAAAAAGTTTTGGTCAATCGTTAGTATTTAATAATACAATTTTTCAGACCAGCTACCAAGCAGGCGGCTATTCTAATTCTACCGATCAAGCGTGCGGCGCCACAGTAAATCAAGGCACAGCCCGAATCTATGCCTTCAATTTGGCGAATGGTGGCCGTGCAACTATTGTTGATAAACCAACTGCCGATATTTGGCAAGGCCCATCGCGAAGTTTACCCAGCTCACCTGATGTAGTTAAAAAAATGAACGGCAAGACGCCGTCAATTTTTCTTAATTTAGGTGTGGATAATACAGATATTCAACTCAAATTCAACCCGGTTAAACGCCAATATTGGTATTCACAAGATCGTAATGAAGCCGAGGCGGCTAGGGAATAGGTCGAGCAAAATTTTGCGTCCAAAAAATTTGCTCAAAGCCATTTGGGCTAGTGCCTATAGCAAAACCAACCCCTAATTGGCTTACGCTCGCACGCATTATATTAGCACAATGACCGGGGCTATTAAGCCAGGCATTCATAACGCTTTGCACACTATCTTGTCCTCGAGCGATATTTTCTGCAGCAGAGGAAAATTGGTAGCCAGTGGCGCGAATTCTGGATGACATACTGGAGCCATCTGAGCCTGTATGACTCATATTAAAATAAGTGGCCATATCCTCAGAGTGGTTTTGAGCGGCTTGGGTGAGTTTACATGCCAATGTAAGTGATGCTACTGCAGGCATTGATTGGTTGCCACAGGTTCGACTCACAGCGCGAGCGTTATTAACAGCTGCCAACATATCGGTATCAATTTGATCATAAGTGCAATTCGTAAGAGCTGGTGACTCAGTTTGAGGCGGTATTTGTTCCTGCATTGGTGTGCTTTGAATTACAGGATCTGAATTTTGATTTATGTTGTCTTGAGTATTTGCTGTGGTTTGTGTTAAGGCTTGTGAGTTTACATCATTTATAGAATCGCTATTTTGGTCGGCTGAACCACAAGCCGAAACACCTAAAGTAATTAATAGAAGGCATAAATGATGAGGTTTGAAACGATCGATTCGTGCTATTAAAGCCATGAAGTACTACTCACTCTTAATTGTTTGATCAGAGTTTGTAGAATATCAAAAATTGATAATCTTAAAAGGCGATATTGTTCACATATTGTGGCATTGTGGGTTATTTTTGTGAGCTCTTGAGAGTAACATAGCTAAGAGCCCTTAATTATTATTAATACAATTATTATTTACACAATTGTTATTAACATTATTTTCAATTAGTAATAATTAACTGGATTAATTGTTTGCTAGTGTTTTTTGTGGAGTTGTAATAAAAAATGCTAATACAAAAATAAACGCTGGCACAATTAATATGCCGTAAAGCACAAAATGGTAGTCACCAGTCATGGCTTTCCCTTGGCTTAATAAATAAGGGCCGATTGCGCTTGCACCAACCATGCAAGCTGAAACAAAGCCATTAATTGCGCCAAGGTGTAATCGACCAAACAATTTTGGCCAAGCAGCGGCAGTTAACAATGAAAAAATTCCGCTGGAAATACCTAAACCACCAGCCACCAAGCTAAACCCAAGGGTGCTACCAAAAAAATGTAAACCAAGCAGAGCAGCTACTAGGCTTGCTTGCATAACTGCAAGAATATATTTAATAGCTATACGGTCGCTTAAATAGCCTGAAATAAACTGCGATATGACCGCAATAATACTAATATAAATAAATACACTAAACGATTGGGCGCTATTCATGCCGGTTGCAAAGCCAATATCTGCAATATTAAAAGTAATCCCAGTCACAATTAACGCTTGCGAAGATAAGCCTAAATTAAATACCCAAAAAGTTAAGGTTGCTTTAGCTTCTTGCAGTGAAAAAGATATTTCTTGGTGGGTGGTATTGGTTGCATGAGTGTCATCACTTTCTGTTGCCTGGTATTTAATGCCGCCATCAATGATCAGGCCAGATGCCTCTGGCGACTCTCTATACAAACCATAAGCCAATACGGCTATCCCTAACAGCCCCACAGCTAAAATATATAAACTCATTTGCCAAAGATATTCTGTAATAAGCAAATTGAGTAAATAAGGGCTGACACCAAATGCAAATGCCACAAACATACCGCTAATACCCAATACCAAACCCCGTTTTTTTACAAACCAACGGCCCATCATGGTTCTTGAGGCAATAGTTAATTGACCTTGACCAAAATGGCGAATACCAAAAAAACCTAAATACACCACAGCAAGTATGGTAACTGAATGACTCAGGCCGGTAAGCCAGGTGAGCAATACTGCAGCCTTTTGCGCATGAGCTAAAAATACTAGAAAAGCTGCTAACCCCAGACAGGCTATAACAGCGAGCAAGCGAGCGCCTATTCGATCCAGTAAGCGCCCGGCTAAGGGTAAAACAAATGCGCTCGATAATGTACCGGATAAATACAGCAGGCTGAGAGTTAAACGATCGATGTTTAAATCATTCACTAAATGTTCGGTGAAAACGCTGATGCCCATGGTTTGGCCTGGAATACTGGCGATAAGGCCTATGGTGCCTACTATTAAAACTACATACCCATAATAAAGACCCTTAGATTGTAAGGCCTGTGGAAAATTTAATGACATTGAGTGCTCTTCATGAAGGGGAATAATTGAGAAATTTAAGTGGTCCGTACTCTAGCAAAAATGGCTATAGCACAATCGATTGTAGCAAAAATGTAACCAAAGACCACTATTTACATCCTCTAGCCTAAGGTTAAATGAAGGGTTAATTGAAAGGTTTAATAAAGAATTTAATGAAATATTCTATGGTTAATGAATCATAAGCTCAATAATATGGGTTAATCGATTTGAGGTTGGTTGGAATGTTCTTAATTCAAGCCAGTTATATTGTTACACGAGGTATTTATGCAGTTACAATCAGCTTTTAAACAATTAATTGTACCATTGAGTATTATGACACTGGCAGTGCTGAGTGGCTGTGATAACGGCGCTGGTCAAGATGCTGGTGTAGATAACCGCTCAGCAAAGGGTGGGGTAGCCATTGATGGTTATCTAGCTTATGCATCAGTATTTGAAGATGTTAACGAGAATGGTGTGCGCGAGTCTTATGAAGCTACAGCTTTAACTGATGAGTATGGCTATTTTAGTTATAACCCTGTAACGCAAACAAATTATTGCACCTCGGATAACCCACAGCATGCTCAATTTTGCTTCAAGACCAATTCCTCCGCTTCGGTGTTGGTTGTGAATGGTGGTACGGATAGACTCACAGGCTCTGCGTTTTACGGTACTATGCGCTCAAGATTAGATCCAGCGAGTGGTTCAATTAATATTACACCTTTATCTACGCTTTTATCTTATGTTGATACCGATGTCGAGCGGGATTCTTTACTCACCAAGTTAAATGTCGATAAAGACTTTGTTAATTATGATTATTTTAATCAAAGCTTATCTACAGCTGAATTAAACGCTCAGTCAGATGCGAATAAAACCAAAGCTATTCATATTATGTCGATCACTCAAAAAATTCATAAGTCGGTAGCTGCTTTAAGTCAAAGCCTAGACAAAGCTTATAATATCGATACCAATTCCGATAAAGTGGGTAAAGACACAACCCTTGCTGTGTACCAGCAATTTTCTCAAGAAATGCAAAAATCTGCTAATTTAAATTTGAATGATGTGACTACCAATATAAATTTACTGACTCAAATTGTGTCATCAGCTCAATCATTTATTGATTTAAGATACAGGTCCGCCGGTCTTTTTCCGCCTAGTATTAACAACCCGGTAGCCAGTGAAGTATTTGCCAATACTTCTAAAATTTCTCAAGTCGTTGATGAGCTTGTTAAAAAGTATTCACCTGGCACTGCTATTACCATGGATAACTCCAAAGGGGTGCTGAAGTCGATTGAATTAATTACCCAAAAAATTGCTAAAAACGCCTCTATTAGTGAAATTGATGATGTGGTGACCTTTATGCAAAATCCAATCAATCGCAATGAATTAATTACTGAGCTTGATAAACCGCAAGTGCATGTGACCAGTTTAGAAAATGTAGATATTGCCAATACAAGTCAACGCCAAGCAGTAACTAATGCCGAATTTGACCCAATTTTTGCCTCACTAGCAGGCAAAAAATTAGTCGCTACCAATATTGATTCGCCAAATATCGATATCACTCGGCGGCAAGATATGCGCGGCGTTTTATATTTTGAAGATTTTTCTAATGCGCAAGAATCAAGTGAGGTGACTGCCGGTAATCTTACCGCTTGTGTACGCTATGTTGATGGCCGTAAAGCTGATGGCAACTTAAAAGATCAAGGCACTCTTGGCACATTAGCTGACATCGGCACCTGGCAAATAATTAACTCAGGCTACGGCTTATCAATGGTGGTTGATTATAGCGGTATTAGAGAGTCAGGTACCTTATTATATAACGGCATGAACAGCAACCAAGAGCATAGGTTTACTATACAGATTGCAGGTCAAACCCAACACTTTGTCAGTACCCAGGCGCCTGTGGCCATGAGTGATAATGAAGTGGTGCCAACCACCAGAGCAGCTTGTAAAATGCTGTTGGATAGCGTTACTGAATAAATGCCCAAGCTTGCAATTGATTATTATGCCCCTCAATCACGACGCAGCTGATCGGAGATTGCAATGGGGCTTTGATACCTCAATACTACAATATACGAAGAAATAATAAAGGTTAAAATAGCAGTAGCTTGGATGAGATGAGATGCGGATTTGCTAATCAATTCGCTTTGAAAAGCTACAAAGGCGATCAATAACGAAAACTCACTCACTTGCCCTAAACGAAACCCAATCTCCCAACTTGAATGTGGTTTTTCACCACGCATTTTTAAGCAATAGGCGTATAAAGTGGGTTTTAATAAGGTTATTAATCCAGCCAATGCTAAAGCTGGGATGATCACTTCCGCCAATATATGCAAATCAAAGCCTGCGCCAAGGCTGAAAAAGAACAAGATGAGAAAAAAGTCCCGCAGTGGTTTTAAAGAGCCAGTCACAAAATGGCAGACCGGGCTTTGGGTTAAACTAACTCCAGCTACAAAAGCGCCAATTTCATAGGATAAGCCCATCACATGAGCCAACTCGGCAATCCCTAAACACCAGCCAATAGTGACCAAAAACAAAAACTCTTGAAAGCGGTCAAACTTTTGCAAAAAGGGTAACAGTACCCAGCGAACCCCATAAAAAGCTATAACCAGTAATAAGGGCAAGCTAATTATAATTGCCAAAGTCGGGTGGATGGGTATGAGTGATAACTTAGTTTTGGAATCTACAATAATAATGGTCAGTACGGCGAGTAAATCTTGTACTAATAATAGAGCAACTACGAGTTCACCGGTATGTTTATGATGCAGCACCGTTGTGGGTAATAATTTAATGCCGATAATGGTACTGGAGAAAATAAGACTCACAGCAATTATCAGTGATTCGATGAGTGGAAATTGAAACAGCATGGTGAGGGGAAAAGCAATTGCCACAATGCCTAAACTTGCAAGCGGGACCACCACTAAAGCAGTTTTAAATGAGGCCATAATATTTCTGGGTTTTAAGTCTAAGCCAATCAAAAACAGCAAAAATACAATACCCACATGGGATAAATTACTAATAATGTCAGGGTCGGTCACTACAGCTACACCAGATGGGCCTAGAATAACGCCAATACCAATATAGGCAATGAGTAAAGGCTGTTTGGTATAGAGCACAAAGGCTGCAAGGATGGATGCACCAGTGAATATAAAGAAAAATAATTCAATAAACGACTGATGCATAATGGCTCCTCCATGAATATTAATACAACCCGAACCGGTTGAGCTGGACTAATATTAACAGAAAAACCAATAATGTGAATATGGATGACTAAAATTAGGGATATTATGGCATGAGTTGGGCTGATGGTTGATACACATGTTCAAAGCTTTTAAGTGCTTTTTGCGCCAATTCCACCGACTGATCTTGTCGTAAAACAAAACCTTCAAAACCACAGCGCCATAAATAAAAGATTTGATCGACTAAAATATCACCACTACAGAGTAGGTCTGCTGTAAACCAATGCTCTCGATGCAGCATTTTAGCCAGTGAATAACCTCGGCCGTCGCGAAAGGTTTCAAAGTGAATACAAACAGCAGTAGGTGCTGGCACATCATGGTGTGCAAACCAAGGCTTAATATCTTCTGGCTCTGCGTGACCAACCACTTGTAAGCAGTAATCTTGTGGTGGGGTGTCTTGCTCGCCGAGCTGCTGTAAATCTTCTAGGCTATAGACTTTATGCTTCCATGGGTTTGGTTGATATTGCCCTTGAAACAAAAAATACTCAGGTAAACCAATATTTTGAGCAATATTATCAGAGTCGTTATTTTTTGGCATAAATTTTCTCCTTCATAGGTCCGGGGCCAAGCCGGCGAATAGTCTCGAGAAATGTTTCTTCTGGTAGGCGTTGATCCACATAGACTTTAATTAGAGTCTCAACTGCTGGAACGATTTCTTCCCGAGACAACGAAGGCCCTAAAATTTTACCAATACTGGCGTCATGTCGAGAACTACCACCAATAGACAATTGGTAAAACTCATCACCTTTTTTATCCACCCCTAAAATACCAATATGACCCACATGATGGTGACCACAAGCATTCATACAACCCGAGATATTTAAATCTAAAGGCCCAAGATCGTAGAGGTAATCAAGGTTATCAAATTTGGCTTGAATCTCAGCGGCAATAGGCAGAGATTTCGCATTGGCGAGTGAACAAAAATCCCCGCCAGGGCAGCAAATAATATCAGTTATATAGCCAGTATTCGGTGTAGCGAGATGTAAAGGCGTCAGTGCTTGCCAGAGGTCAAATAATTGATCTTGGCGTACATCGGCTAACACCATATTTTGAAAGTGAGTAGTGCGCGCTTCACCAGCAGAGTATTTATCAGCTAAGTCGGCAATAGCATCAAGTTGTTCATGGGTCACATCGCCTGGGGGCGCATCTGGTGATTTGAGTGACAAGGTAACCGCAGCATAGCCAGGCACTTTATGAGCTTTGACATTGCTTTTGTACCAATAGCTAAACTGTTTCGAGTCTGTTAAGTTTGCTTGGAGTTGGTGTTCAACTTTGGATAACTCATCATGTGTAAGCGACTTGGCTATTTGTGGGAAAAAACTCACATGATGGTCAATTTGCGCTTGAGTAAGCTCCAGGGGCGTTTTTTGAATGTGTTCAAATTCAGCATCTACTTTTTCGGCAAATACTTGGGGCGTTAAGGCTTTGACTAAAATCTTAATGCGCGCTTTATACTTATTATCACGCCGGCCATACCGGTTATAAATTCTTAAAATTGCTTCAATATAGGCCAGTAAATCAATCGCTGGTAAATCATGGCGAATGCAACTACCAACCATTGGTGTACGGCCTAAACCGCCGCCGGCATAGATATCGTAAGTCACTTGTTGATTGGTGTCTTGTTTAATTTTAATGCCAATATCGTGGACTAACACTGCTGCACGATCTTCGTCGTCGGCACTGACGGCAATTTTAAATTTACGCGGTAGGTAGGCAAATTCTGGATGAAATGTAGACCATTGGCGAATAATTTCACAATAAGGCCGAGGGTCAACTGCTTCATCAGCTGCCACGCCAGCGAACTGGTCAGTGGTGGTATTACGCACACAATTACCGCTGGTTTGGATGGCATGCATCTCAACTGTGGCTAAGTCTGCCAAAATATCCGGCACCTGTGCCAATTGAGGCCAATTGTATTGAATGTTTTGCCGCGTGCTTATATGGGCATAGCCTTTATCATAATACCGCGCAATATGCGCCAACATGCGAATTTGCTTCGAGCTCAGCAGCCCATATGGAATCGCTACCCGCAACATAGGCGCATGCCGCTGAATATATAACCCGTTTTGCAGGCGCAAAGCTAAAAATTCTGAGTCTGGTAAGTCACCAGCTAGAAAACGTTGAGTTTGGTCTCGAAACTGAGCCACTCGATCATTAACAATTTGTTGATCAATTGTATTGTAGCGATACATAATTTACCTTTGTAGAGCTTAAATCTTGAAGTAACCTATTTACCTTGTCAGAAAAGAAATATGTCTCAAAAGTTGATGAATTCCATTGTATTTCACACTTTCTCGACAGATTACTTTTCTGAGGATCTATTTACCTTGTCAGAAAAGAAATATGTCTCAAAAGTTGATGAATTCCATTGTATTTCACACTTTCTCGACAGATTACTTTTCTGAAGACTTATAATTATCAAATAACAGTAATTATCAAATAACAGTAATTATCAAATAACAGTTACTAAGAGGTCTTGAGTGCTTGCGATTAATGCAAATCATACCTTTATATAGGGTACAAGGCTCGAGTGAGTTTATCTAGGTTTAGACAAAGTATAATTCCGATGATGGTTATTAGTGGTTTGCTTAACGTAAAGATCGTCTGGCTTGGTTTGACGCCTGTTCATCAAACATTCGGCTTAAGCCACGGTCTTTTTTCTGTGGTTTGGCTTGGTTATCTATGTCGGTTGATTGGCTTTCACCTTCTGCAGCGTCCGGCTCAATAACTGGTTGGTTTGATTTAAGTTGTTGGTCAATAGCTTGCACTTTAACTTTTAAGTCACGTATTTGCTTGGCGAATTTTTTAGAGTCGGCGCGGGCATACTCGCCACTCGCTAATTTAAAGTGGTGCATAGCCAGCTTAAGCTTACTTTGTTGAGTGGCAGTTTCGGCGATATCTAAGTGCACTTTAGCGCCAGTTTCAACAAATAATGATTGCAAAACTTTAAAGTTTTTATTAATGCTAGTGGTATGTTGCTTGCGGGTTTTACCTATATATTTCAATAGCTTAAACAAATTCTTAAAATGCAGTTTGAATTCGTTAGCTTCGCGCATAGACTTGGCTTTGGGGACTTGCGCCGGCTTAACTGGTTGTTGCTTGAGCTTTTTCTGCTGCTCTTGGGCTTCGGTTAACAGGCGACTGGCTTTAGGGTCAGGCCCAACCGCTAGTATCTGTTTAAGATTATAAATCGACTCTTCAATTAAGATAGCTTGGATGTCTTGCGGTAGTGTATCTGCTGGCAAGACATGTAAGTAGCGTTGGTATTTTTGCACCCGATCGCCGGCTAAAGCCAAACGGGTAGATTTACGTTGTTTATTTTTTTCCAGCATACTGGTGAGGTAAAAAACAATGCTGAGCATGCCTAAACCAATCACTACACTGCCAATAATGTAATACACCGACATGGCAATACCTTATAAGTTTGTTTGTTGACCTGGGTTAGACACAATTTGCGTCGGTAGTGTAATTGCTGGGCGCTGAGATTTTGGATAAATTCTTTGGGTGTCTTGACTCAGCTGGGCTTTAAAACCCATTTTGTATTTATAGATAGCCTGGTAAGTCATAATATTTTTGACATATTCACGGGTTTCATTAAAGGGAATGGTTTCAATCCAGACATCCCCAGCCATTGATTCATCTTGCGGTCGCCATTCTTTAACACGATGCGGCCCGGCATTATAAGCCGCAGTGGCCATTACAATATTTTGGTCAAAAGTGTCATAGAGTTCTCTTAAATAAGCCGCACCCAGATTAATATTGTAATTAGCCGATAAAAGTTGGCTTCTGGATGGTTTAGCGGCGCCAGTATTACGGCTCACGTGCCGCGCAGTGGCTGGCATAAGTTGCATTAAACCCATTGCTCCCACACCAGATTGCGCGTCTTCTCGAAAGGCGCTTTCTTGGCGAATCACAGCAAACACCCAATCTGTATAAATTGCATTACGAGTAGCTTCTTGGCTGACCACTGTTTGAAATTTACTCGGAAAGCGCAGGGTAATATTATCTCGATCACTGGATCGAGCGGCAGTTAAAATCGCTTGAAATTCCCAGCCCCACTGCGACGCCAAGCGGGCTGCAACACCAGTTTCTGTGGGTTGTAAGTCTTTCAGAGTATGCCGCCATTCGCGATAAGCTTGGCCACGCTCGTTCATTAAATAAAGCTCTTTGGCGCGTAAAATACCAGGGGTATTCTCTACTTGCGATAGAGTTTGTTTCGAAATAGGCTGAACCTTATCGTTGATACTTAAGGCTAAACCAAGCTTTTCACTGGCTAAAAACCCATAAAAGTCCCGTGTAGCCGCAAGCTCAGCATAGAGCCTGCGGGCCTCGCGAGTGGCCGCCATTGGCTCATAAAATTGACCAAGAGATAAATATTCACCGCCATGTTGAGTTGATATGGCCGCTTTATTAAGGCGATGAATAAACATCACATCGTCTTTATTAACTTCTGGATAACGAAAGGTGAGCAGTCGTTCACCTTGTTTGGCCGCTAGGCTTTCTAAAGCTCGCGCACGCCAGTATTTGAATTTAGCCGCTTCCCATTTACTTTCTGGAGGCATGGAGCTCCAGAGTAAGACTGCTGGCCAGTCTGCAGAGCGCAAAGCGACTTCAAAGCGTTTATCCAATACTTTGGGGTCTTGGTTATCAATATCCACTTGTAATAACCAATATTTTGATTCTGGATTAAAGGTAAAGCTAATGTAGCGGGCAATATAATTAATATATTGATCTTTCTCCGCTTGTGTAAACGCATACTCATCGCTTAAGGTATTTAACCATTGCAGGGTTTTAGGTTTGTCAGAGCGGACCCAGCGGCTTAAAGTATGCAGCATAATATGCCGATCACGTGGGTTATCCCCGAGGCGCTCATGCTCGCTCGCCAAACGGTAGGGCGCGGCAAAAAGGCGCTCCCAGAGTTTAAAATCTTCTTTGAGGGCAGAACTTTTGAGTTTTTTAGCTAGAAAACGTGATAACGACACATTCCCTCGGTCCATACTAATTTCGATACGTTGCCACACCATCTTATCGTTTAAACCACCTGATTTTTGCCAGGCATTGAAAATAGGGTCACAATTTTTATGCTGCGACCGGCCAACCAGCCAGAGTTTTTTGGCGGCAGCAAACGCGAGTTGTTGTTTGCCTTCTTTATAAAGTGCTCTGGCTTGGTTACAGAGTAACTCCGCATTAGCAAGGTCATGTTCAGGGCTAAAATGAGTAATAAAATCGCCCCAACGGCCTTTAGACACAAGTTGTCGCAGCCAGCGTTGTTTAAGTTGTGAGCCTATAGGCGAGTCTTGGTAATCGTCAATAAAACTTATAATCTTACGGTCTGAGACTCGATTAATGTTTTTGCGGTACTCATAATAGGTCAGGTAGGGCGCAAGCGGGTAGAGTTCAGCTTCTAAGGATGAACGCGATGAGCGAAATTGATCTGCCTTGCCTTGGTCAAGATATTGTAAAGCTTCTTTATAGCGACTGCGACTGTCACTCCATTGGTCTTCAAGGGTTGGTGTAGTAAAACGAGCAACCGCAGTCATTGGTGCCATAGCAGATAGCATGCCACCAATTGTTAGACAGATTAGACTTAAAGACCGCAAGCGCATTCATGACTCCTTCACGTAAACTGTGACTTCTAAAAACAAAAGGATGTCTTTAGAGTATATACACGCTCGCCAGTTTCCGTAGGGGTTTGGTTTCAACAAGTATTAATTATGCAATAAAGACTTGTTTTTACTCAATAAATAAGCCTAATGGTATTGTGTGTAATGTAACCATTGACAAGCTGCCTGTTAGTATTAATCTACCGCTTGTGGGGTGTATAAAGTGAAGTGGTTTTGATGTAAGTAGATAATTGGCTTATTATGCTCACTATTTAAGACCTGATCCAGTTTAGCTTTTATAGTGCCTGCTGGATTGTCCTCATAAGCTTCATTAGTAATATGGCTCAAGCTGTTATCAGTGGTGCGCACATCAATCTGGTGGCTTCTACCACTTATACCGTTTGAAATCACGACAGCATCAAGGTTAAGAGCCTTTAAAAAAGTAGCTACTGAGTCGTCCATCAGCATATCGGCGCGGTCATTGTTATTACTGCATACTTTGATAATATCATCGCGCATGGCGGGTATTGAATCCTCAGTGCTATCTGCAAAAGCCTGGGTTACAAAATCCTGTAATTTTTGAAAGACTTGCGCCTCGTTTTTAAGTTTACCTCGGGTTTCAGGGGCAAATAGAGTTGGTAAACTCGGTGGAGCAACTTTAAAGATATGACCTGTTAGACGGTGAAACGTATTAAGCAAGCTTTGATTGTTGGTTTTAGCCGCAGGCGCCCCAGTAGTAGTAGCGTCCAACTTGGGGCTGACAACTACTGCAGCACAAAGCGCCCGCAGCCCACATTGGTTGTATGAGTCACTAATATCATGTTTGGTATAATGATTACTCAAAGTGTGATCAATATCATTATCACAGGTATTCATGGTTTCATGTATAGAGCTTTTGAGCAGTGGCTCACATTGCTTATTTAATTCACTTAAGGTTTCTTGCTGGTCAAGCAACGCATTAATTGCCGGTGAACGGTCGTCTAGGTGACCACAAGCCTCGATTTTTGAATTAACGAGTTCATAGCTTTGTTTCAACAAACTATTGAGTTTATTATGGCTTGATTGCAGTTTATTTAAATCTGTGGGGGAATGTGTAAGACATGATTTAATATCTGCAATCTGTTTGTTGATAGCTAGAGGAGTTATAGAGGTTGGCTGTGGTTGAGATGTAATATCATTAAGAGGCGATGAGCTACTAGGCAAAGCTCGAGTGCTATTTTGTGGGTGTAAAGTAGGTTGCCCATGGTTAATTGGCAATGAAGAAGTCGTTGAACCCATGATACTTACTCTAAAAAAAATGAATAGTTTGAAATAAATGAATAGTTTTAGCGCATTGTTGATATAACATACAATGTAGCCAGAATATACCCGATAATACCATAGGTTTAGCTGGTTGCAATCACTTGCTGCACAATAAAAAACATCCCCGTAAGTAATGCAAGGGTGCCAATGATACCCGCAAATATAAAATCGCTTAAGCGGCCTTGTTTAAAGTCTGCTTGGCGGTTTTTATCCGACTGAATACCAAATAGGCCAGCAAATACGCTTTGCACCAGTCCGCGGGTTCCACGGCTTGGTGTATCGTTTTCGGGTTGATTGAACTGTTGGTTTAATTGTGAATTGGTTTGGTTAGGCGTTTCGTTGTCTTCTGGCAGGGGGGTCAAAGTTGGTATCCTTATATTGTGCAGTTGATGTAATAATATTCAGTTTCAACCGAATATGCAATTTGTGGGCTTATATTTAACAACTACGACAATTATTTAACTTGCACGACAATGGGCATTGTGCACAAAAAGCCTTAAAGTTATTTGTAATAGTGTGAGTGGTATGCTAGTCTATAACGTAAGTTTATTTTGAACCCCAATGGTGAACAACCCAGTGAAAACCCCATGATGCGTATCGCTATGACCTACATGCTTATGCTCTTGATTGCTTTGCAGTCAATGGTTGCTGTGGCGGACGTTCATCAGTCTCATCAAGCAAGTGCTGAGCATTTAAGCTTTCAAGCTGATCGCAACACTGAGTATGGTACAGATTCTGCTTTGCAACTCAGCTTGCTTGATGATCCAGTAGAAAAATCCACCAATAATCAGTTTGATTGTCAACATTGTTGCCATTGCCATGGGGCAGCTCATTTTTTTCTAGGCAGTCACTCCAACACCCTAGCAGTTATACCCAGCAAACAAATACTGCCAGAATTTAAACTAGCCTATCTTTCCCAGCCATTATCACCGGATAATCCACCGCCAATATTTTAGTCCAAATTTCTCACCCGTTGAATTTTTACACCAATGGCTCAGCCTTTGGTTATGGACTTATTGTATCTAGGATTATCTTATGAAAAAGCTACTTATTACGCTGCTTGTTAGTACTTGCCTGGCTTCTACCGCTTGGGCTTATGAAACCTACCCAACTCAAGTTGTACAACAACCGCATCAACAATGGAATTTTAAACGTTTAATTACTTTTACACGTGGTGAAACCACCAAAGTGAGAGGTCAATTGAGCTCGCTTAATCTAAGTCTGCCTGCTGGTCATGTGGATGTAGCAGCTTACACGCCAGATGGTGAGCTACTAGCTCAAACCACAAGTCAGAGTTTATCCTCAATTTTAACTCACACTTTGCGCCACCGAGGCGGCAGAAGGTTTTCGGCAACAATGCCGCAACCTCTACCGCAAGGTTCAATTGTACGAGTTGCTTTTCATCAAGACTCACCAGAGTCGCCAGAGTCGCAAGCCACTACCACCCATAACGTCAATCTCGCTAAATATTAAATATTTGAGTTATTTAATAGTTTAACTTTCCAATCGGTGTGATTGGGAAGTGCGTTTTATTGGCATTAGTCAAAAGGTGTTCTTATGTGCAAAAAATTACGACTTACATTATCCAAGCTCGCTTGCTCTAAAAATCAGTGGCTAGCGCTGATCTTACTACTCAACAGCAGTTTTGTCTTGGCAGATAAGCCTGTCTTAGAGGATCAACAGTCGCTGGATTTAAACACTGCGGTGCAACACACTTTGCAGCATAATCCCCAATTTCATCAATTTACATTCACTCGTCAACAACTCTTGGCGCAGCGACAAACCTCGAACTTACAACCGGGCTTTGCTCTTGGGGTAGAAGTTGAAAATATTGCTGGCAGTGGTGAAGTGGCTGGGGTTGACGGCGCAGAGCTCACCGTGGCTTTGTCTTCAGTGATCGAGATGGGCAATAAACTACAATCACGGGTCAATGCAGTGAATGCTGAGTTAGATACATTTAAATTCAAGCGTCAAGCGACTACTTTAGATGTGCTCGGTGAGCTCACGCGGGCGTTTGTGCAATTGCTATCTACTCAGGAGCAACTCAAGCTTGCTGCTGAAGCGGTGAGTTTATCTCAATCATTATTGAATACAGTGCAAACTCGCGCTCAACGCGGCGCTGTATCTGATGCAGAAGTTTTGCGGGCTCAAGCTTTATTGGCCCAATCAAAAATACAACGCCATAATCTTGCGCAACTGCGTGATCGTCAACAAGTTTCATTGGCCCAGTTTTGGGGGCAAACAGAAATTACATTCAATAATGTTGAAGGCAATTTATTTGATTTTGGTCAAAGCCAGTCATTTAAACAGCTATACACCAAGGTGCAAAAGTCGCCTGGTATGAGTGTGTTTGCAAGCGGGGTACGCTTAAAAGAGGCAGAGGTTCGGCTGGCGCAAACCCAAAATCATGGCGATGTAAGTTGGCAAATAGGTGCTAGGCGGTTTCAAGCTTCCAAGGATGCTGGTTTAACCCTAGGAGTTTCTATGCCGCTGTGGTCGGCTAGCCGAAATCGCGGGGCAGTTGATGAGGCAAGATCAGCGCGAGATGCAGTTGAAGTTAAGCGGGAACAGCAATTATTACAGCTGCATGATCAATTATTTACTGCCTATTCCCAGCGGCAACAATTTATTAGTGCATATGAACAACTGACCAGCCAAGTGATCCCGCTTTTAGAAAAGGCTTTGCGTGTAACACGTGATGCCTATGATCGCGGGCGATTAAATTACCAAGACTGGATTGCAGCCCAACAAGAGCTGCTGAGCGCTAAGCAACAACGCATCGAAACGGCAACTCAGGCATTGCTTAATCAAGCCACTATCGAGCAATTAAGCGGTGAACCACTTAATCTTGCACCACAAAATACTATCAATTAATAAGCCCAATCCATAGGCCCTATCAATAGGACGGCACCAATGAATTTAAATCGAGTTATATCGCTGCTACTGCTTGGATATTTAAGTATTAATACAGCCCAGGCAGCATCGCAAGACCACGACACCGCACATACAGAATCGCATAATGGTGATAAGCAGCGCGAAGCACATGAAGATGAGCATGAAGGCGAGCATCAAGATGAACACGCAGACGAACACGCAGACGAACACGGAGATGAGGCAAATCATACTGAAGAACTCAGTACTGAAATATCAGCTGCTATGGCTCAGCAAGTTGGTATTAAAACCCTTAAAGTTGCCAGGCAATCATTGCATCAAACTATTCCAGTCTATGGCAATTTAAGCACGAGCCCTGAACAATTAAGTCATGTGCGTGCGCGCTATTCTGGGCTCATTCAAGCGGTGGAGTTTACCATTGGCGATCAAGTTAACAAGGGCGATTTATTGGCCAAAGTTGAGTCGAATGAAAGCTTGAAAACCTATAATATTTTAGCGCCAATTACTGGCACCATTATTCAGCGTCATGCCAATACTGGCGAAATTACTCAAGATCAGGTGTTATTTTCTATTGCCAATTTTGACACGCTTTGGGCAGAATTTCGTGTTTTTCCATCGCAACAGGCTTTGGTTTCTCAAGGTCAGTCGGTGTTTATCGAACAAGATGGCCCAGCGAGCAGTTCACCAACCATCACTAGTACCATCCAACATGTTATTCCAGCATTAAATAAACCCTATCAGTTGGCTCGAGTCACCTTTGACAATCGCACTCAAGGGCTTATGCCAGGTTTAATGGTTGAAGGCAAAATTGTGATTGGTGAATTTAAAGTAGACCAAGCGGTGGAGAAGCAAGCCATTCAAGCTATGGGCAAAGAAAGTGGCGTGTTTGTTAAAAATGGCGATCAATATGTTTTTACCCCGTTGGAGTTAGGTCGTAGTGATGAGCGCTTTAGAGAAGTGTTATCAGGATTATCGGCGAAGCAAGAGTATGTCAGCGTTAATAGCTATTTAATTAAAGCTGACATCGAAAAATCTGCAGCCGAGCATGCACATTAACTAAGCGCATACACACTCACCTTGCGTAAAAGGGAACACATTATGATCGAGTCTATTCTGCGCCTTGCAGTTGCGCGGCGTTATCTATTCTTAAGTTTAATATTTGTCATTGTTGGTATTGGTGTATGGAGTTACCAACACTTACCCATTGATGCTGTGCCAGATATTACCAATGTCCAAGTGCAAATAAATACCGCAGCGCCAGGCTATTCGCCCTTGGAGTCAGAGCAACGTATTACCTACCCAGTAGAAACCGCGCTTTATGGCTTACCTAAGCTTTCTTATACCCGCTCTTTATCCCGTTATGGGTTATCGCAAGTGACGGTGGTATTTGAAGAAGGCACTGATATTTATTTTGCCCGTAATTTAATTAATAGTCGTTTAGGGGCTATTAAAAGTGTTTTACCCCAAGGGATTGAGCCAGCAATGGGGCCAATATCTACCGGCCTTGGTGAAATCTTTATGTATACCGTGCGCGCTAAAGATGGCGCTGTGCAAGCAAATGGTAAACCTTTTGACGCCACGGCACTCCGTGAAATTCAAGATTGGATCATTAAACCTCAACTGGCGCAAGTCAAAGGGGTGGTGGAAGTCAATAGTGTTGGTGGTTATAACAAACAATATCATGTACTGCCTGATCCTAAAAAGCTCTTGTATTACCAGGTAAGTATTGAAGACCTGGTGGGTGCCCTGCAAGACAATAACGACAATAAAGGCGCTGGATATATTGAGCGTAATGGCCAGCAATTATTAGTGCGTTCGCCTGGTCAGTTGGGCACTATCGAGGACATTGGCCAAGTCATTATTACTGAGCATGACAATATCCCCATTAAAATTAAGGATGTTGCCGAAATAGGTATTGGTAAAGAGTTGCGCACGGGCGCTGCAACCCAAAATGGCGAGGAAACGGTTTTAGGCACTGCCATGATGCTTATTGGTGAAAATTCGCGCACCGTCGCGCGCGATGTAGCTCTAGAGTTGGACAATATTAAAGACTCACTACCAGATGGAGTAGTGGCTGAGGCGGTTTATGACCGCACCGCGTTAGTTGATAAAGCCATAGATACTGTGAGTAAAAACCTGCTTGAAGGGGCGTTACTTGTGGTCGTAGTTTTATTTTTATTGCTTGGCAACTTACGGGCTGCATTAATCACGGCAGCGGTTATACCATTGGCCATGTTAATGACCATTACAGGTATGGTTAAAACAGGGGTATCAGCCAATTTAATGAGTCTTGGGGCATTAGATTTTGGGCTTATTGTGGATGGCGCTGTGATAATTGTTGAAAACGCCGTGCGCCGTTTAGCGCAAGCGCAACATGGTGGAGTCCAGCAAAACTTAAAAGAACGCTTGGATACGGTCTATAAAGCTACAGCCGAGGTCATCAGGCCAAGTTTATTTGGTGTGGCCATTATTACGGTCGTTTATATTCCTATCTTTTCACTCACTGGTGTGGAAGGTAAAATGTTTCACCCCATGGCAGCCACTGTGGTAATGGCGCTTATATCGGCCATGGTCTTGTCGTTAACACTTGTACCTGCGGCTGTGGCGGTCTTTTTGCGGGGGCGTATTAGTGAAAAAGAAAGCGTTATTATTAGTGCGTCAAAACGTGTGTATAAACCATTACTCAATTTAGCCTTACAATTTCGCTGGCTGGTGGTTGGTATAGCGACTAGCTTAGTTATTGCCAGTTTGTGGCTTGCCTCAACATTAGGTTCAGAGTTTATTCCTCAGCTTAACGAGGGCGATATAGCCTTGCATGCTATGCGAATCCCAGGCACTGGTTTAGAGCAGGCAGTGGAGATGCAAGAAGCCCTAGAGCAACGCATTCAAGGCTTTGCTGAAGTGGATAAGGTGTTTGCGCGTATTGGCACTGCAGAAGTGGCTACCGACCCCATGCCACCGAACGTGGCGGATAACTTTGTTATTTTAAAACCTCGCAGTGAATGGCCAGATCCAAACAAAACCAAAACTGCCTTGGTTGCCGAGATGGAGGAGTCATTGGAGCAATTGCCTGGTAATAATTATGAATTTACCCAGCCAATTCAAATGCGTTTTAATGAATTAATTTCTGGTGTGCGAGCGGATTTAGGCATTAAAGTGTTTGGTGATGATCTTGATCAGCTGGTAATAACCGCAAAAGATGTGCTCACAGCTGTAAACCAAATCGAGGGCGCAGCGGATGTACGGATGGAGCAGGTCACAGGCTTGCCCACATTGTCGGTTATTCCTAACCGGACTGCATTAGGGCGTTATGGTTTAAACGTTGCCCAGTTGCAAGAGTGGGTTTCTGCTGCAATCGGCGGTGAATCTGCCGGTATTTTATATGAGGGCGATCGTCGGTTTGAGTTGGTGGTGCGACTGCCGGAAACCCTACGCCGAGATGTGGAAAACCTGGCATTTTTACCAGTGCCGCTACCCAATGGCGATTATGTGCCCTTACAGGAGATAGCAACACTAGATACTTCCCCAGCACCAGCGCAAATCAGCCGCGAAAATGGTAAACGTCGTGTAGTGGTTACGGCCAATGTTCGGGGGCGAGATTTAGGCAGTTTTGTGGAAGAAGTTAAAACCGTAGTGCGCCAGAAAGTCGATTTACCTGCCGGATATTGGCTGGATTATGGCGGTACTTTTGAGCAGTTGGAGTCTGCCAGCCAACGCTTATCAATTGTTGTCCCAGTGACTTTAATGCTTATTTTAGGGATTTTAGTCATGGCCTTTGCTTCCATGAAAGATGCCTTAATTATATTTAGCGGTATTCCTTTAGCCTTAACTGGTGGTGTCTTCTCCTTGTACCTGCGTGATTTACCACTGTCTATATCCGCTGGTATTGGCTTTATTGCCTTATCCGGGGTTGCCGTACTGAATGGTTTAGTGATGCTCGCGTTTATTCGAGACCTTTGGTATGAAAAAGGCGATTTAATATTAGCCGTAACAGAAGGAGCCTTAACCCGTTTACGACCAGTACTTATGACAGCGCTAGTAGCAAGCTTAGGCTTTATACCCATGGCGCTGAATACCGGCACTGGCGCCGAGGTGCAGCGGCCCTTAGCTACCGTGGTAATTGGTGGCATTATTTCATCCACTTTATTAACCTTGTTGGTGTTGCCCGTGTTATATCACTGGGCGCATCGCAATGATAAGCGAGGTGAAAAAGACGTTAATACTTAACAGCAGTTGATTAAAAAAGCCCTCATTGTTATACCTAATAATGAGGGCTTTTTTTTTTCCTCAAAAGGATCAAGCCATGCATAGAATATCTCAGCTATTCGCTCACCCAATTAAAAGCATATTTTTAGGATGTATTGTTTTTCTCGGCCTTGGTAATTTGTATTGGCTATGGCTGGCTATAGAGCTTGGTAGTTTTATGATGTTTGTAATTGGTTTGTTGCCATTATTTGCAATGATAACAGGTCCAGTTGGGGCCTGGTCTTTAGTATTTGGGCTGCCACTTTGGGTCGTCGATGTGTTTGGTTAAAACAGCTCAGTACATGAGTTTTGAGAGGAAAAAATAAATTGTGCAGCTATTGGTCAAGCTTTACAAAGCTTCTTTCTCAAAACGAACACTTGTTATTCATTATATTAAATAAAGCTGTATTAAAATTATCCTATCCAAACCTATCAATGGCAATGAGTGAGGTTGAAAATGATTATAAGCGGCATTGAACTAGCAACATCCTACTTTACATATATTCTTGAATTTATCTATCATTTACCTGGCAATGTAGTTATTTGGCTATTTTCGCTTTTGGTCGATGATACCACTCATCAGTTTGAGCCATTGACACTAATACATGGTAATTTAGCTGGGTGTATTTCACTTGGGATATGGGTTTTTTTTCTTGATCTAGATTTCACTCCAAGTAGCACGCCTGCTTATAGTTCAACTAACCTTGTCAAGAAAGAAGTTATAAAAAAATATATTGAAATTAATCAAGACGACAGAAGAAAAATTATTGTGCTGGATTGCTATCATAAACGCAGAGCTGCAGATAAGCCAACACAAATTTAACAATTTATAATTAACAATTAGGCAATAAATGAACATTAAATACAGCGAGAATCCTGCCATGTTCAAAAACAAACCATTTGGTTTTGTTCTGGCGATATTATTGGTACCGCTTGCGATTGGCATTATAATTTTATTAAGCTGGTATTTGCAGTGTAAATCTACCAAACTCGAGTTTATTGGCCAGGATTTAATTCTTGAAAAAGGGCTTTTAAGTAAAGATAATACGGAGTTAAATGTGAGCAGTATTCGTACTATCAAAGTCTACCAGTCATTTTTTAATCGCATTTTTGGTGTGGGTAAAATTTCGATATATACTGCAGGCGATATTCCAGAAATAGAAGTTGCAGGCATCCCCAGGCCCCACGACTTACGCGATCTTATTAAATCGCAACAGGCCGTTTAGTCATGGCGGGTGATACTGGGTCCAAAGACGAGAAAGAAGCCCGAACTCTGGCTATTGCGCTTATTGTTCTCGTGGTCATGCTCATCATTGGCATCTTATTGGCATTACCAATGTTGGCTGATTTTAGTCAAACCTATTTTGCACCAGGAGTGGGCTTAAAAGACTCGGCGATTATGGCGTTTATCAGCACAATTTTGGTGTTAATAGTTTTTGCTATTTCAGCTGGTGATGGCTTGATTGGTGAACTTCAGTTTATGTTGGTAGGGTTTTTTGCCTTTTTTGTTGTGCTGTGGCTGCTTATTGCCTGGGTTTTTTAAAGCCGTTAGCGTTTTGCATTCGATACCGCATAAATTCTATAGCCAACACCACACAAAATAAGCACTGCGCCAATAATAGGTAACAACCCTGGGATCTCATAGGGCGGTGCAAGCGCGACCCATATTGGGTTTAATACAGGGCCTATCATCGTAATGACAGCAAACTCAATTGGGGTAATCTGCTGTAGGGCTTTAGTAAATAGGATCCAAGGCAAGCCAAAAGCAACCACCCCAAGCAGCATAATCCACAGCCAAGCTGAGCCACTTATATTAGCAAGCGAAAATACAAAAGGTAAAGCAATCAAGACGGTGAGCAAATTACCAAATAATAAGGTTTTTAAGCGCAACAAAGGCGAGGTTTCTTGACCTAAAAATATCAAAACAAACGCATAACAAATCCCGCAGAACACCCCAAGGCCTAAACCAAGCAGATTATTCAGCTGAAACCCCTCTGAGACCACAAGAAACATACCGATCAATAGAATAGGCAAAACTATAAAGTCAAATTCTTCTATAGGCTTACGCCAGATTATAAATGAAAATAACACAATCCAAAAAGGCGCCATATACTGCAAAAACACAGCGTTGTGGGCGGTGGTTAAAATTGTTGCGTAGGTAAAGGTGATATTGGTTGCCGCAAAGGCAATACCAGTAATGATTTGTGATTTTTGCGGAATCAAAATTGCGCTGCAGCTCCATGCTTTGGTTTTAAAAAATACAAACCACAGCATAACCCCAAGTAAGCTCCGCGCCCCAGCAACTGCCATAGGGCTGAGTTCTGTGTCGGGGATTGCATTTTTTAAACACAGACCGGTTAGACTGAGCAATACCACGCCGAATAAGACCATTAAACGAGGGTTCAAATGTTGGCTCCAGTTTTTTTTAATAAGTAAGGGTTGTAGAATTGATGAATTTTTTAAGGCTTGTTTTGAGGGTTAGGATGGAGTGTATCTTTCCATACAATGTGTGTTTGTTCAAGTGTTATTATAAATTGCTTATGGTTAAAATTTTTTATCTGTTGAAGGTGGTAGATAAATAAAAGGATGATTAATTATCCCTTATAAATCATAGAAAGCCATTTCTATGTGTTTTGAATAGTGGAGTGGGCGAATCTTATTAGCTAACGCTTCTTTAGCGAACATCTGTGAGCTTGATTTTTTTTCAATGATGCTGGTGAATATGGATGCTTTGAGTTCATATTAGTTAATTTACATGGCTTGTTGATAGATGCAAAGATTAGTAAGCAGAAGTTTAATTTCATGGATTGTTTGGATTATAATAAACTTAGTAATGGCGATTATTTATTTTTAGAAAACAACTTACGTAAGTAAAATTGAAATTTTTTTTGATTTAATGCTTGTAATGATCGATTAGAAAAATAAGCTAATAAGCCTGCAAGTGGTACATGTAATAATGCTGCTGATTTTTGAGGGATATTCTATGGCTAAAGTAGATTGAAATATATTTTGTCAGTTACTTTGTTTAATGGATGTGTTGATTTTTTTTCATCCTATAATGAGCAGAAAATTTTTAATATTAATTTTGGTTGGCAGATTATGTAGGATTATTTGGCCTGCTGTCTAGTAAGGTAGTTACAGCATTCAATATAAATATGCTGTTAGCTACTGAGAGTCTTACAAGGTGAGTATAGTATGAGTTTGTGGGATAATAGAAATGCATGGATTGCACATTTTGATATCTTAGGGTATAAAAATATGTTGGAGAATGCTGGTGCCTCAGTTCCAATTTTAGTACTTCAAAGTCAAATTGACGATTTAATAGATAGTATAAAGGATTCTGTAAATACATTTACAGAAAGTATTGGATATTTTGTTTTTTCTGATACGTTTATTCTATATAGCAAAAGCAATTTAGTAAACGATTATCCAGCACTAATGACCGCTTCAAAAGCTCTAATTCAAAAATCCATATCTATGGGGCTACCTATTCGGGGTGCTATATCATTTGGTGATTGTGTTTTTGGGCATAATAATAAGATAATAATGGGTCAAGCATTTTTAGAAAGTCATGATTATGGTGAGGATCAAAATTGGCTAGGTCTAATATTAACCCCATCAGCATCAAAAGTTCTATTATCACATAACTTACATCCAACACGTCATGGCTTTGTTAATGAAGATATTCCATTGAGGAAGTTAAGTAGTGCCTTAGAATTCGTTTATGCGTATATATTTATTAACGGATCTACGAATTTTAAATGTCCTTTGCTACCCAAGCTAGAAGAGATGAAGCATTGTGCACCTGAAGCCACTAAAGAAAAATACTCAAATACAATTGATTTTATTGAAAAGCATTATGTCGTTCATAAAAGTAGCTAACAAGGTCTTTAAGTTGACCGCTAAACCTTCGCTTCGTTTTTGTGCTGCCATATCGCTTCAATCATTCTAACATTAAATTTTGCTACAGTTTGGCAGTCAGTTAGCGGGGCGTTCAGACTGTAGAATAACTAAAATTTTAAATTTTTATAGTTTTTTTTAAAAAAGAATGAGCTAAAAAGAGTTTCTCACGTAAATTTGTGAGTAATTATCATCGAAAAAAAGCTAGAATTTACGAGAAAGCGGAACGAATTTTAACCGCAGTGGTTTTTCTACAGTCTCGTTAGATTTTAGCCGTGTTCAGTGTGTGAGTTTCTATTGCAGGAGTGATGTGTTCGTGAGCAATGAACAGTTTAGGGGAATTCTTGGTTTCAATGCCTGGTATAAATATATTGAGTTTGTGCTAGGTGCATTTGACCAGGATAGTGACCAAAAAACTTTAGGCGAATTAAGGCTTGAATACCATGAAAAATTTCAAGTTAAACCCAGTGCTCTTCTAAATCAGTATTTTGGGCTTTCTAGGCTTCTTATAATATGTTGGATGGACGAAGTAAATACCAATCATGGAAAACCGATTAGAGATGATGACGTAAAATCGATGAAGATAATCAGAAATGCAGTCGCTCATGGTGATGTTGAATCTTGCCCGGAGGGAATTTTGTTTAAAAATGTTAAAAAAGGAACTGAAAAATTTATTTCGTATGATGATCTTGTGATACTGACTCACAAGATTGAAAATACATTTTACGAAAAGAGCAGGTTTAGATAAGTTAGGATGTTGAGAATTTCAATATATTATGCAATTAGCAGGACACCCATGATTACAATGGAGCTGGGTAAAAGTAGAGACTTGCTAGTCCACGTTCAAATGTGTCAATTATATATAAATATGTCATCGATTTATTGAGCTGAAGTTTACATGCCAATGCTTTTAAAAAAATCTATAATATTCATGATAAGCTTTTTCTGTACTTATAGAATTGTGGCGTACACAAATCTGCACTAAAGCTTTTTAAGCGATCATCAATGAACTTGATGTTTGATTTTGTATTGGCCGTTCATGACGGATTGATGATGGATTCTTCAAAGGTTCGGGTGAAAGTGTTGATGCCTCGAGTTCGTTTTAGTTAATTTACATGGCTGCTTGGGAAGAGCAAAGATCAATGAAGAGAAGCTGTGTTTTTATTGCTTTTGATGGGCAGATTTTATAGGATTATATGGGCTGCTGTCTAGTAAGCTGGATATAGCGTTCGATATAAGTAAGCTGTTAGATTTTTATAGGAGTTTTTTGTGGTTGAGTGGGACAATCCAAAGATCTTTGAGTCAGGATATGGTCCTGACCTAGAAGTGACTAGACTGGATCTTTATCGGTTATTGAATCAATTTGTTGCCAGTAAATCTTTGGCTAAGCTATGCGAATCTGATGCGTATTTGCATCATGCCATGTATTTGTTGGATAACTTTTTTGAGACTGAAGCAACTCGAATATTACTCAGTTCTGCTGTCGTTGCCCGTGTGATTGATGATAGAGATAATCATCTTAAGGATTATGAAACATTCTGCGGAAAACTGATTGAGGATTTTTCAAATTCACCAAAAGAGATTGATCTAACACTGCGAGAAGCATGTAATAAAATTATTCATGCTAAAGCTGTTAAATATGATGTTGAAGTGAATCGACCAGGTTTTGATCAGCGATATTTAAACCCATTTATTTATTATTATGGTGAATACCGACGAAAGGAATGGAAGGCTATACTTAATGTTATTGATTATATCAGAGTTTATGTGGATCATGTCGTTTGATTTAAGCCTGAAAATTTTTGGTTGGTCACATGCTGAAAATCTAACAAGGTTTTCAAGTTGACCGCCAACCCTACGCCGCATTTTCATGTTGCCGTTACGCTTTCGCTACACTATAACATGAAAATTTGCTACGGGTCGGCGGCAACTTAAGACGTGATGTGGTCAAGTAAAACTGTACAACTTAATAGGTAGTTTTTAGTGAGTCGTCTCGCCGGTGTCCTACGACAAGTTCCTTTGCTATCCATGCCGAAGGCATGGGCAAAGTGAACTTGTCGTAGGTTTATTAATGGAATCTTCAAGGCCTTAAGCCCTGGCTTGTTCAGCAGCAATAGGGCTTAAATAATTGTTGTAACTATGACCTCTCCTTGAATTATAATGATTCACTATATACTGAAAAATATCCTTCTCGGCTTCTTCAAAACTGGTGTAACAAGTGACTATGATCCCAAGTCAACCTTTTTTCCATAAAAAGCCTAAATTTAATGACTTTATGACATGCTTTGATCCCAGTGGGTACCGTTGCGAACCATGGTATTTAAAATGACTAATTGTTTGCGCATACAGGCAACAATTGCGACTTTTTTTGGCTT
>Ga0209309_10000333_pt1 | contig 59098 bp, 44 predicted proteins | sample COGITO_mtgs_1204_2_FD_184807 | JGI IMG/M metagenome (GOLD analysis project Ga0209309, IMG submission 184807) | Pelagic marine microbial communities from North Sea - COGITO_mtgs_120412 (SPAdes) (version 2) | ecosystem: Environmental > Aquatic > Marine > Epipelagic ... | reverse complement strand
ATATGTGTCATTGCCCCATAAGGGCGGATACAAATATTGCCCCCCTGTCTCTTTAATACCCTGTCCATTTTTTTGGTGGCACAACACACACTGTTGTTCAAATACCTGTGCACCATGGTTTAAATCTGCAGGACGGTTTGGCCATTCCATAGGCTTTAAACCTTTTTCCATAGCTGTGGCATACAATTCATTCCCCACATCTTTGGTGGTTTCCTTATTTAACCAGCCCAAGAAAGCCACTAAGGCTTTCATTTCTTGAGCCTTAACGTCCAAAGGCTTGCCATTCATACTTCTGGTTAGGCAGCCATTAATTCGGTCTTCTATGGTGCCTATTTTATTTTCCCTACCCCTGAATTGCGGGAAACGGTCTAATACCGTATTCAATGGAATTCCAAAGGCTTTGGTGCCTTCATTGAGGTGACATGAAATACACTCTAGGTTGTTTCCGGTGGTGCGCTTAGTGGCATCGGCCACTAGTGGCCCTATAACTTTGGAGGTATTAACCAGGACCTCATACCCCAACTGTAGTGAACGGTCTTGAGTGGCATAAACTGCCGCTTGTAAATCCGTTTGGTACTCAGTAACTGGTATTGGGACATATTTTTCAGGTGCTGCGGCATTAAATAACCCTATAAAAACAAGGACTACAACACCTACATATGCCAATAAAATGACCAACAAATTCTGGGCTAGTTTTTTAATCTGCTGTTGCATACTTAAAAATAGTAATTTTTTACAAGCGAATAAATAGTATGGAAGACCAAAGGTTTTTTTCTAAAATAGCCCCTTGTTTGTCTTGATGAATACGCTGGTAACCACTCACCAAAGTGGCTTTTGGAGACAATACTGCCCTAAAACCTAGAAAGGTCCAGTTCTGGTTAAAAGTGTGGGGGAATAAGCTTTTTGTTAACATAAAAACCTCGTTAAACGTTATGAATTCAAACTTTTTCCCCAAACCTAAGATAGGTTTTCTCCACCCAAACCTAAAACGAAGCCTACCGCCAAAATCAAAATCAGATGCCGTATTTTCCATCCACCTTTGCTCTGCCCTTATCCAACCAAAAAAAGTGCTTTTCTTGTAGGGAATGGTATAAAAAACCTGCTGCCACAGATTGTGCTCCTCTAAAAAGACAGCTTGCTTTTCAGTATTTAAAAAAGAATAGCCCCCAGACAAAGTAATCTGATTGTTTAACTTCCTGACGTAAGAAGGGCGCAAAATAAACTGCTGTTGCCCACCCCAAAAATCTTTGGTCCTATAATGGGTCTCTAAGCGAATGCCCTGTACAGAATCTATTTGGTAGTCTGTAAAAACCGCATTCCAAGTAAAGGTGTCTTGTGCAGAAACCAGAGATGCACTACTTAAAAAAAGTAAGCACCCTATTGCAGCTATACGAGGCAGGGCGTTTTTAAAAATAATATTAGGCATTTAGAAGTGCCTTAACCACTGTTGAGATAGTTTTTCCGTCTGCTTTACCAGCTAATTTACCACTGGCTTGACCCATTACCTTACCCATATCCTGCATGCCCTTGGCGCCTGTTGCAGCAATAATTTGAGCAACAACTGCTTTAACTTCTTCTTCTGAGAGCTGGGCAGGTAAAAACTGAGCCAAGACCACAACCTCATCCAATTCTGGCTGTGCCAGGTCTTCTCTACCCTGCTCCTTGTATATGGCTGCGGAATCTTGACGCTGCTTGACTAATTTTTGGACAATTTTTATTTCATCTGCCTCACTCAAGGTGGTTCCAGATCCGTCTGTTTGGGCCAATAATAGGGCAGATTTAATGGCTCTTAAAGAAGACAATGCCACTGTATCTTTGGCGCGCATGGCTTCTTTCATTTTTGTCATTACTGCGTCTTGTAAGCTCATAATATCTTGTTTTTTAATACTGCTAATATAAATAATAAACCCGAGAACAGTGCCTCGGGTCTATTGGGTGTAAGTGAATTGGTATTAATCTACATTATCGTGTAAGAACGAATTATTGCTGCGCAATTGTGGATCCTCATTTGAATCTGAACTCAAAGTAGTTCTTGAAATTTTTCCCTCTGTAGGACCATCTGACAAAGAAATACCCTGTCTTTTATAGGCGGGCTCTTTTTCTATCTCTTCAATCTTATTAATACTGTTATTGAATTTGTAATTAAAATCCCTCAGTTTTCTTCTTCGCTCTTCTGCTCGTTCTTTAAGCAAGGCTTCAATAGGTGCTTCCATAGGGTCTAATTCTTCCTCTTGGGGATTTGCCTTTGGAGAAGCAACAACTTTCTTTTCAAAAACCATTTCTTCTTCTGGGCTTTCTTCCGCAACAGGAGCCGCTTCTTTGGCAGTTCCTAAATGTGCTTCCAGCTCCATATAATCATCTAAGCTGTATCTTTTTTCTCCCCCAGCGTTGTATTCCAATACCGGAATTACCTCCACAGGATCTTTGACTTCCATATCCCTAATGTCGTCTTCCAAACTAAAAGTAATCATTGGAGTTTCTTCCTCAGCCGCCGCTTCTTCCATAGCTTGAGGCTGCTCTGAGTAAGATTCTTCTTCAGTTTCTTCAAAAGTGTTGTGTGAGAACGACACTTCTTCTACTTGGATTTCTTGAACATTTCTACGATCAATAGGCATGTCAAAAAGTGTATTTGTAAAGTCCATAGCTGCATTCTCAGTAAAGTCTTCAAAAGATTCCTCCGCCAATGCTGCAGAGAGATCTTCTGCGTCTACCACCTCAAAATCTCCTACTAAAGGCATAAAAGAATCTTTCTGTGGTTTTGAAGGAGGCAACAGCTCTTTGGGCGCTTCTACCAAGGTATAGTCTACCTCAATATCTAAAATAGCTTGGGTAGTAGGCACCAAAGGATTTACCTCATTTATTGGGGCATTTTCTTCAAAATCATCCATATCTAAGGTATGCACCACCACTTGGTCATTTGCCTTAGGCCCAGCTTCTTCTAGGGGGTTCAATGACTGAAAAGAAGGTTTTTCCGGACTGAGATTTATAGCCGCACGCTGCTCTTCTTCTAGGGTATGAATGATTTTTTTAGATTCTGTATTGACAATATTGTTTTGTTGCTCCTGATCAAATCCAGTCGCAATTACGGTGACTGAAATAGCTTCTCCTAGGTTATTGTCTTCTCCAACACCCATGATTATATTAGCACCGTTACCAGCCTCTGACTGAATGTATTCATTAATCTCGCCTATTTCATCTATGGTAATCTCTTGACTACCAGAAACAATGAGTAACAATACATTTTTAGCACCTGTGATTTTATTGTCGTTCAATAAAGGAGAATCTAAGGCTTTAGAAATAGCTTCGTGTGCCCTACCCGATCCAGAAGCGCTTGAAGATCCCATAATAGCGGTACCTGAGTTGGCCAATACGGTTTTGGCATCTCTAAGGTCAATATTCTGTGTGTAGTGGTGGGTAATTACCTCAGCAATTCCTTTTGCTGCAGTGGCCAATACCTCATCTGCTTTTGAAAAACCAGCTTTAAAGCCTAGGTTTCCATAAACCTCTCTAAGTTTATTGTTGTTAATAATAATTAACGAATCTACCTGAGCACGCAGGTTTTCTATTCCTTTTTGGGCTTGTTCAGAACGCATTTTCCCCTCAAATTGAAAAGGAATAGTCACAATACCTACGGTTAAAATATCTAATTCTTTGGCTTGTTTTGCAATCATTGGAGCCGCACCTGTTCCTGTACCACCACCCATTCCTGCGGTAATAAACACCATTTTAGTAGTAGTGTCTAACATGGCTTTAATGTCTGTCATACTCTCCAAAGCAGACTGCTCTCCCACCTCTGGGTTAGCGCCAGCACCTAGCCCTTCTGTCAGAGAAAGTCCTAATTGGATTTTATTGGGTACTGGAGAGTTTTGTAATGCCTGTGCATCTGTATTACAGACCACAAAGTCAACTCCGTTAATACCGGATTGGAACATGTGGTTAATAGCGTTACTACCACCACCACCAACGCCAATCACTTTAATTACGTTGCTTTGGTTTTTTGGAAGGTCAAATGCGATGCTGTCAAATTCGCTGTGATCACTCATAAATCTGGGTTCTTATATTTTTGGTACTTTATTCTGCGTTGTCTAAAAAATCTTTCAATTTCTCTGACCATTTGTCAAAGATGTTTTTTCTTGAGGCTTTGGCCGCCTCTGGCGCCTTCTCAGCCGATGCTACTTCAGATTCCGCTTCGGAAACTTCTTCCGTTCCGGGTGCTGATAGCGGTTTGTGCTTGGCATCTGAAGCTACAGCGCTCATTAATAAACCTACCCCTGTGGCATACAATGGTGAAGCTATTTCTTCTTCAGAATCTCCTGCTAGGTGCTCGTTAGGATACCCAATTCGGGTGTCCATCCCAGTAATGTATTCTACCAATTGCTTGAGGTGTTTAAGCTGACTCCCCCCACCGGTAAGTACTATGCCGCCAATGAGTTTTTTCTTCTGCTCCTCATGGCCGTAATTCTTAATTTCAACATAAACTTGCTCTATAATTTCCACCACTCTTGCGTGAATAATTTTAGAAAGGTTCTTGAGGGTAATCTCCTTCGGATCCCTCCCTCTTAAGCCAGGAATAGAAACAATTTCGTTGTCTTTGTTCTCACCAGGCCAGGCAGATCCAAACTTTATTTTTAAGAGCTCTGCTTGCTTTTCAATAATAGAACAGCCCTCTTTAATGTCTTCTGTAATGACGTTACCCCCAAATGGAATCACGGCAGTGTGGCGAATAATACCGTCTTTAAAAATGGCGAGATCCGTAGTACCTCCTCCTATATCTATCAGTGCCACTCCTGCTTCTTTCTCTTCCTGACTCAATACTGCATTGGCAGACGCTAGAGGCTCTAGAGAAATTTCTCCTAAATTTAGCCCAGCACTCTTAATGCAGCGAACAATGTTTTTTATTGAAGAAACCTGACCTACTACCACATGAAAATTAGCTTCTAAACGACCTCCATACATTCCAATGGGCTCTTTAATTTCTGCCTGACCGTCTACCTTAAATTCCTGTGGTAATACGTGAATGATTTCCTCTCCTGGAAGCATGACTAATTTATATACCTGATTGCAAAGGTTGTCTACGTCCTGGTAACCAATCACTTCCTCTGAATTGGCACGCGTAATATAATCTGAATGTTGTAAGGAACGGATGTGTTGCCCAGCTATTCCTACAGATACTGTGTCTATTTTTAAACCAGAATCTGTTTCTGCTTGTTGCACTGCTTGCTGAATAGACTCAATGGTTTGTGTAATATTATTTACCACACCTCTGTGAACACCCAAACTTTTAGATTTCCCAATACCGAGAATTTCTATTTTGCCATACTCGTTCTCCTTCCCAATAATGGCTACAATTTTTGTAGTTCCAATATCTAAGCCAACAGAATAATTTGTCTCTTTCATCTGAGTGTTATTATTATTTTTTGGTGGCAACCACCTGATTTTTAAACCTTACATCTACCAAAGAATAGCTTTGGAGGCTATTGTCATTTAAAGCTTTATTGTAAAAAGCCTTAAAATTAGAAGTCTTCTCTTGAAGGGCTGTTGCCGCTCCAAGGTGAACCTCAAATTGATCTAACCTACATTGCAACACATAGTCTTGATCTTTTCTCACCCTAATTCCCACAATGTTCTTTTTCAAGAAAACATCCTGAGACACAAATTCAATTATTTTATGACAATCCAGTAAACTTAGCTCAGAGAGATTTCCACTAATCATGGGCACCCTTGCAGAATGAAACTCAGAAAGTGGCATAGCCTTTCCGCGAGTATCTAGGTAATAAACGGAGTCCGTTACCACCCTTGCTTCTGGTGTTCTCTGAGTAAGAAGGGCCCTAAGTGCCCCATCTACAGTCATATAAACTGTGGCATTCTGAAGCATAGGGTCTTCAATGAGCCACTGCTCAATTGTACTCAAAGCTACTTTATCTTTTGGGGCTTTAAAAGCCCCTTTCTGTTTAACTATTAACATTTTATTAACCGCCTCATAGGTGGTGTATAAATTGTCATTCCCAATAAATTTTAAGTCAATTTCAGTGACCATTCTTCGCTCATTTCTATAATTAGTAAAAGCGTATAAACCCATTAAAACAATGCAGGTGAGGACCATTTGAATAACTTTCAATACTCTTTTCATAACAAAGCTTCTTTAAAATGAACCACTTGTTTTCCTATGTCTCCTGCACCCAAGCTCACCAAAACCTCGGGAGGGTTTTCCTTAAGGCTTTTTAATACCTCTGCCACAGTCGCTTTTGATTTTTTCTTTGAACTGATCATGCCGAGCAACCAATCAGAGGTAACACCTGCTATAGGTAGTTCTCTAGCTGGATAAATGTCTAACAAAAACAAGGTGTCGAACAGGGACAAACTGGCTGCAAATTCATGAGCGAAATCCTGGGTACGAGAATACAAATGCGGTTGAAAAATAGCGGTGATCTTTTTATTAGGATACTGCGCTCTCAAGGTATTGTAAACAGCATTTATAGCCGTTGGATGGTGGGCATAGTCGTCTATATATACCCTTTCTGGCGTATTAATTTCATAGGAGAAACGCCTGGCAATTCCCTTAAATTCAGACAATGCTTTTATTAAATCATTTGCTGGAACCCCCTGTGAATATGCCATAGCAAAAGCCACCAGCGCATTGAGTACATTGTGTTTGCCTGGCATTGGAAACAACACTTGTTCAAAAGTTTCCACAGGCGTATGAATAGTGCCCAAAGTCTGACTAGAAACTACTTTTAAATCAGAGATAAAATAATCTGAACTCGCTCGTTCCCCATAGCTAATTCCTGGAATAGCCACATCTTCATGAACAAACAAATTTTCCTTCAATGGCACAAGTCCCGCAAAGGAATAAAAGCTGTCTTCGAGCGCTTTGGCAGACTTATAAATATCTAAGTGATCTGCATCTGTAGAGGTAATGCAGGCTACATTGGGAGATAGGCTCAAAAATGACCTATCAAACTCATCTGCTTCTACCACAGTAATAGCCGTATCCTTTAGCAATAAATTACTGCCAAAATTATGTGCCACACCCCCTAAAAATGCGGTGATATTTACCCCTGAAGCGTCTAATAAATGAGCCAATATAGCAGAAGTAGTTGTTTTCCCATGGGTTCCTGCTACTGCGTAACAGAAGCTCAATTCAGTGGTTTCTCCCAGTAAAGCGGCCCTTTTAACCATATTAAACCCATTGGCCTTAAAATAGGAAAACCAATCACTGCTTTGCGGAACTGCAGGGGTATATACCACTTTTGTAACAGCGGCACTGTTTAATTGATCCGGTAAATGCGTATGATTGTCTTCATAGAACACCTCAATTCCTAAAGATTCCAAAGACTGTGTTAAATCTGTCTTTACAGCGTCATAACCCAGAACACAACAGCCTTTTAGGGCGTAATATTTGGCCAAGGCCGACATTCCAATGCCGCCTATCCCCAAAAAAAAGTAAGTGTCTAAAGTAACATTCATCTATCTGTACTGCTAGGGTTATTTTGGATGTTTCTCAATAATTTTTTCAATGGTCTTTACGATTGTTTCGGTTGCTTCTGGCTTGGCCATTTTTTGCATGGCCTCTCGCATGGATGATTGAAGCGCCAAATCCTTGATGATACTTTCAAATACTGTTTTGAAATTATTTTCTAAGTCTGCCTCTCTAATCATTTCACCTGCACCCATTGCTACAACCGCTTCTGCATTTTTTGTTTGGTGGTCTTCTGCCACATTAGGCGAGGGTATAAAAAAGGCGGGTTTACCCACCAGCATTAATTCAGATACTGCTCCAGCACCTGCCCTAGAAATAACGTAGTTTGCAGCAGTGTAAGCCAGCGGCATATTTGTAATAAAATCAAACAGCTGTACCGTATTGGACTGCAAATCCTTGTATTGGTCATAATACAGCGCACCACATTGCCATAGCAATTGAATCCCTTGACTTTCAAAATAAGGCAATTGACTGGCTACAAACGCATTGATTCTTTTAGCGCCTAAACTTCCTCCGAGCACCAATAAAACAGGAAGCTCAGGCTGGAGGTTAAATTCCAATAAACCCTTTTCTTTTGGGGGCAATTCAAGCTGAATTCCAGCTCTAATTGGATTTCCTGAATACACCAATGAATTTTCCGGAAAGTATTTTGCCATGTTTGGATAAGCCACGCAAATGGCCTTTGCCCTTGCGGAAAGCCATTTGTTGGTCACACCAGCATAGGAATTTTGTTCTTGTATTAGGGTAGGGAAACCCAACCACTGGGCCATTTTAAGCAATGGTGCTGAGGCATAACCACCAGTGCCAATCACCAAATCAGGCCTAAAGCGCATGAGAATGAATAAAGACTGCCAAAGACTCCAAATTAATTTAAAAGGAAAAATCAGTAAATCCAAAGATATTTTCCGAGACAATCCGGAAATCCAAAGTCCTTTTATAGCGTAGCCTGCCTGAGGAACTTTTTCCATTTCCATTTTGCCCTTAGCCCCTACGAATAAAAAAGACGCATTGGGATAAGCCTGTTCAAGGCCTTGTGCAATGGCAATAGCAGGATAAATATGGCCTCCTGTTCCACCTCCAGACAATATGAATTTATAGCTGCTCACTTAAAATCTCTAAAGGGTTAGTTGTTTCTTCTGTAACTGTTGCTGGCGCAGTTTGAGCACTTTTATTACTCGCACTCAATAGGATCCCTAGGGCCAAACAAGTCATCCAAATAGAGGTGCCACCACTACTGATGAGCGGCAAGGTTTGACCAGTTACTGGTAAAAGAGACACTGCCACCCCCATATTAATAAAAGCCTGAAATACGATGGGTAAGCCCACACCCAAAGCGATGAGTTTAGCAAAAAAAGTAGGCGCCCCATTGGCTATAACGATAATTCTAATGAGTAAAAACAAGTACAGACCCAAAATAATAAAGCCCCCTACCATACCGTATTCCTCAATAATAATTGCAAAAATAAAATCCGAAGAACTCTGAGGCAAAAAGTTTTTCATCACGCTTTTTCCAGCGCCAAGTCCAAAAACACCTCCAGTGGCAATAGCAATTTTAGCACGCTCTACCTGGTAATCTGCCTCCGTGATTTCATCTGAAGAAAAATTCTCAATACGACTCATCCAAGTGTCTACCCTGTTGGGAAATAGCCCAGGAAAAGCCTTAGCAGTCATCACAAATAAAGCCCCCATAACCAAACCTGTCGCGGCTATTCCCAAAAGGTATTTAATAGGGTAGCCCCCAATAAAACAAAGCATCATTACCATGGAAAAAAGAATGGCAGCTGTAGAAAAATTGGCTGGAAAAACCAAGGCAACCACGCTAAATACAGGTAGCCACAAAGGCAATATAGATTCTGTAAATCGAATTGACTGGTCTTTAATTTTTGACAAATACCTCGCTATATAAACCATTAAAACCACCATAGCTAAAGTAGAGGTCTGAAAACCTATAGAAGTAAAGGGAATTTTAATCCACCTACTCGCATTGGCACCTCCAATGGTGCTTCCCTGCGCTAAAGTATACACTAGTAAAAGCAAGACAATAGGCATTCCAATGAGAGAAAGTCCTTTAAAAAAATGGGTGGGGATTTTATGTATTCCAAACATAATGACAAAACCCATACCCAGCAAAAAAGCGTGCTTGGCCAAATGACCAATGGCCGTACCATTTTGCACGACGTTTTCTAAGTTACCACTGGCACTATACACAGGCAAGAAGGATATGAGCGCCAATAGCGCAACTACTGCCCACATGGCTTTATCTCCTTGTATGTTTTTAAATACGCCCAATTTATAAGTTTCTTATAGCGGCTTTAAACTGATCACCCCTGTCTTCATAATTTTTAAACAAATCAAAACTAGCACAGGCAGGAGACAATAAAACGGTCTCTCCTTTCTCTGCAATTTTATACGCAATTTTAACGGCTTCATCCATGGAAGTTGTTTCTACCAATATATCTGTGGCCCTAGAAAAAACAGCCTTTAGAGTACTGTTATCTGTGCCCAGACAGATAATTGCTTTCACTTTTTCTCTAACCATTGACATTAAAGGCAAATAGTCATTCCCTTTGTCTACCCCACCAACAATCCAAACCACAGGTGTTTTAACACTGTCTAAAGCGTAGAAAGTGGCATTAACATTGGTTGCTTTTGAGTCGTTAATGTAAGTGACATGTTGGATCTTGAGCACTTTTTCTAAACGGTGTGCTGCCCCCTGAAAGTGCTGTACACTATTGCGTATGGTTTCTTTTCTTATCTGCACCAATGTTGCTGCTGCTGAAGCTGCCATGGTGTTTTTAACGTTGTGGGTGCCCTCTAAGGCCAATGTATTAATCTGCATGCTAAATGTTTTTTGGTCTAATGCTATTTCTATGTTTTCGCCTTTTTGACAGGCGCCGTTTTTAATTATTTTTTGTGTACTAAATGCAATTCTTTTTCCGGTCTCAGGAAACTGATCCAAAGCAGCTCCAATCACCTCACAATCTGCGTCATAGATTAAATAATCCGTAGGCAATTGGTTCATTGATATGCGAAACTTTGCCGCCGTATATCGGTCCATCTCATAGCCATATCGGTCCAAATGATCTGGAGATATATTGGTGATTATAGCGATATGTGGCCTGAAATTTTCAATGTTGTCTAATTGAAAACTACTGAGCTCTAATACGTAGTAATCTATCTTTTCAGCCTCTGGTAAATGGGCTTCATACACCAATTTCGCAAAGCTTACGCCAATATTACCGCCCATTGCTACTGCTTTTCCATCCGACTTCAAAATATGATGGGTCAACATGGTCGTGGTGGTTTTGCCATTGCTGCCAGTAATACCTATCAACACAGCCTCGGTGTAACGAGCCGCAAATTCCACCTCATCTATCACCGAAACACCCTTCTGGCGCAATGCCAAAACCAAGGGTACCGTGTCTGGAATACCAGGGCTTTTTACCACAAGATCTGCTGCGAAAATAGCGACTTCACTGTGTCCGTTTTCCTCCCAAGGAATCTCATTTTGTACAAGAACGTTTTTAAAGACAGCGTGAATTGTGCCATGATCAGACACCAGCACACGGTACCCTTGTTGCTGCCCCAAAAGGGCGGCACCAACACCACTTTCCCCCGCACCTAAAACCACTAGAAATTTCATTATCTCAGTTTTAAGGTCACAATGGTTAGAACGGCTAATAATATCCCCACAATCCAAAAACGACTCACGATTTTACTCTCGTGATAGCCTAATTTTTGGTAGTGGTGGTGCAATGGCGACATGAGAAAAACACGTACCCCTTCACCGAATTTTTTCTTTGTGTATTTAAAATAGCCCACCTGCAACATGACAGACAGTGACTCGGCGAAAAAGATGCCACACAATAACGGAATGAGTAATTCCTTTCTAATAATAATGGCAATGACAGCAATAATTCCTCCAATAGTCAAACTACCCGTATCTCCCATAAAAACTTGAGCCGGAAAGGCATTGTACCATAAGAATCCTACCAATGCACCTACAAAAGCAGCAATAAATACCACCAATTCACCCACTCTAGGAATAAACATAATATCTAAGTAATCAGAGAAAATTACATTCCCTGAAATCCAAGCAAACACTCCCAAGGTCACCGCAATAATAGCAGAGGTGCCCGCAGCCAAACCGTCTATACCGTCGGTGAGATTCGCTCCATTAGAGACAGCAGATACTATAAAAATGACCACTGGAATAAAAATGAGCCAAGCGTATTTCTCGGCACCTTCACCTGTCCAAGAAATCCAGTCACTATAGTCTAATTCGTTGTTTTTGGTAAAAGGTATGGTGGTTTTTGTAGACTTTATTTCAGGACCTAAAAAACGACTCTTCACTACTTCTGTCTTAGGTACAGCAACCGCCTCTTTCATGGTAACGCCTGGATGAAAATATAAGGTAGCCCCAACGATAAGTCCAAGAACTACTTGTCCCAATACTTTAAAAACTCCTTTTAAACCAGCTTTGTCTTTTTTGAAAATTTTAATATAATCATCCACAAAACCTATGGCGCCCATCCAAAGGGTGGTTACGATGAGTAATACAATATAAATCTCGGCTAATTTAGCAAAGAGAAACACAGGAACTAGCGTAGCTATAATGATGATTAGACCTCCCATAGTTGGGGTTCCAGCTTTTTGTTTTTGCCCTGCTAAACCAAGATCCCTCACGGTCTCCCCTATCTGCTTTCGCTGGAGGTATTCAATGATTTTTTTTCCAAATACTGTTGCAATTAGAAGAGAAGTAATGATCGCCAATGAAGCCCTAAAGGTCAAAAAACCAAACAGGCTAGCTCCAGGAAATTGGTATTGCTTTTCTAAAAATTCAAATAAATAATACAGCATAGTACTTTTTTTCTATTGACTTAGATTAATGGTCTAAAAGGTCTAAATGATTCTTTACAATTTCATAGTCATCAAAAGGGGTCTTCACACCTTTAATATCCTGATACTTTTCGTGTCCTTTTCCTGCAATTAAAATGATATCCTTTGGAGTGGCCATCATACAAGCGGTTTTAATGGCTTGTTTTCTGTTTTCAACCACCAAAACTTTTTTTATATCTACCGGAGAAACCCCCGCTTCCATTTGTTCAATAATAGCTATGGGCGTTTCAGATCTGGGATTGTCAGAAGTGAGAATTACGGTATCGCTCTTTTCTGCTGCAATAGCACCCATTAAAGGTCGCTTTCCCTGATCCCTATCTCCTCCGCAACCTACTACAGTAATGAGCTTTTCATTCTTTGTTCTGATCTGGCCTATCGTTTCTAATATATTATCTAAGGCATCTGGCGTATGGGCATAATCCACAATAGCCGTAATCTGGTTTTTGGAAATAAAATATTGGAACCTTCCTGCCACATTTTCGAGGGTACTTATGTGTTGTAGTACCTCCAATGTATTTAATCCCAAAAGGGTTGCGGTGGCGTAAATTGCCAAAATATTATACGCATTAAACTGTCCTAAAAGGGTGGTCCAAACTTCTTGCTGGTCTATTTTAAGCAATTGACCCGAAAACTGATTTTCTAATATTTGCGCCTTAAAATCTGCTACTCCTTTTAGCCCATAGCTCATTTTCTTAGCCTTGGTGTTTTGGAGCATAAATAGGCCGTTTTTGTCGTCCGAATTTACCAAAGCAAATGCAGTAGGGGAAAGCCCGTCAAAAAGCAATTTTTTTGTATCCCTATAATTGGCAAACGTTTTATGATAATCTAAATGGTCTTGGCTTAGGTTGGTAAAAATAGCCCCTTCAAAAGTCAATCCCTTAATGCGCATTTGCGCAATTCCATGTGAGCTCACCTCCATAAAACAGTGAGAAAGTCCTTCTGACACCATTTCCTGTAAATACGCGTTAATGGTCCACACATCTGGTGTAGTGTGGGCTGTTTCATATGCTTTCTCGCCTACTAAAATTTTAATCGTAGAAATAAGTCCTGAAGGATATCCTGCTTTAGTAAACAATGCGTAGAGTAAGCTAGTGACTGTAGTTTTACCGTTGGTACCTGTTACACCAATAAGTTTTAGTTTCTTTGAAGGATGGTCAAACCAATTGGCCGCCATAACACCTAAAGCCTCTTGGCTATTGGGTACCACTACGTAGGTAACCTCAGCATGAGTAAGGCCAGGTAGGTCTTCACAAACCACCACAGTAGCGCCTTTTTCTATAGCCGTTTCAATAAAAATATGTCCATTTACCTGAACTCCTTTAGTAGCCACAAAAAGCGACTGAGCCCCTACTTTGCGCGAATCAAAATACACGCCCTGCACTTCCTTGAGCGTGCTACCCTGTAACTGATCTATAGAGACGCCGTAAAGTATGTCTTTTAATACCTTCATGAGCGAGATAATTCTAATGCCACTTTAGTGCCTTTTCCTGTAAATGTTCCCGCATGAATAGATTGTCCCACTACCTTACCCTGGCCGTTAACCTCCACCACAAAACCTAAGTTTTCCAATAGGGCTATAGCATCCATTCCTGGCATTCCCTTTACATCAGGAATGGTCTGGGTAGTTAACTCAAGTGCCTCCTGATAATTTTCATAGGATTCATTAACGGCTAGAGATGCTATGGCCTCTTTAGCTACTTGCACCTCCATAAGCTTAGAGGTGTACATTTTTTGTGCAATGGCCTTAAAAACAGGCCCTGAAACATCTGCCCCGTAATAACCCACAGATTTATCTGGCTCGTGAATCACTACAATGCAAGAATACTCTGGATTGTCTGCAGGAAAATAGCCTGAAAAAGTGGAGATATATTTTAACTTATTAGGGTCTCCTGAAGTATAGTCTTTTTGGCAAGTACCCGTTTTACCTGCCATTGAAAAATTCGGATCGTACAAACCATGTCCTGTACCCCCTTTTTTCTCAACAATATCTTTTAAAATCTGTTTTACTTGCGCGACCGTTTCTTTAGAGCATATAGAAGGATTGATAATGGTTTTACCAAAACGCTTCTCTACAATACCTCCTTTTCTAATTTCTTTAATCAACCTTGGCTTCACCATTTCTCCTCCGTTGGCAATGGCATTATAAAAGGTTAAGGTTTGCAAAGGGGTCAGAGACACCTCATACCCGTGAGACATCCAAGCCAATGAAACTCCAGACCAACCTTTTTCTCCAGGATACCTGATCACAGGATCTCCCTCCCCTAAAACAGGAAGTCCTAACTTCTCATGTAAATTCATATTGCGCAAACGATCTACGTAATCACTGGGTCTGTCTTTATAATTTTCATGGATGAGTTTAGCAAATGCTGTATTGGAGGAAACCTTTAAAGCCTTGGCTACAGAGATTTTCCCATAACCCCCATTTTTGGAGTCATTCACCGTCCTGTCATACACCCTGTATTTGCCTCTTTCGGTATCTATTACCGTGGCAGTGTCTACAATTTTATCTTCCAATGCAACGACCAAAGACATGAGCTTAAAAGTAGATCCAGGTTCATGAGACTCCCCAATAGCGTAGTTAAGTCTTTCGTAGTAATGCCCATTGGCATTTCTCCCTAAATTGGAAAGGGCTTTTATTTCTCCTGTTTTGGTTTCCATTACCACCACAGTACCGTGGTCTGCTTTGTATTTTTCTAGTTGAGTCAATAGCGCATGGTGCGCTATATCTTGAATATTTATATTAATTGTGGTAACCACATCTGCACCTTCTTCCGGTTCTTTTAGGTTGCTAGCACCTATGGGCTTCCACTGACCTTTGGCAATTTTTTGCTTGAGACGTTTGCCTTCTACCCCTTTTAAATAATCATCAAAAGCCCCCTCTAAACCTACTCGAGTAATGTTTCCTTTAGCATCTGAACTCACAAAACCCACACTTCTGGCAGCCATTTCTCCAAGCGGATGCTCTCGAACAGTCTTTTGAGTCACCACAAAACCACCCCTATAGGGTCCTTTTGAAAACAATGGAAAAGACTTTATCCTTTTGTAAGATTCATAACTAAGGTTGGAGGCTATTAAGGCATACCTGTTTTTATTGGCCTTGGCTTTTCTGAGTTTTTGCTCAAAATAATTTGCGGGTTTTTGGAGCAATACGCCCAAAGAATCTGAAAGTGCTATGAGATGTAACTCAAAATCTTTGGAGGGAACTGTTACTGCGTCAAATCTAATCTCGTACCTGGAAACAGAGGTAGCCAACAAACTGCCGTCGTCTGAATACAAACTCCCCCTATTCGGTTCAATCGTTACAATTTTTTCGGTCCTCTCTAAAGCGAGCTTTCTGTATTTAGCCCCATCCGAGACCTGGGTTTGAACCAGAGAAGCGCCAATTGCAATGGAAAACACCACCAAGAGGGCTACCACTACATACAGACGTGTTAAAATTTTTTTCTCTCGCACTATTGTTATTTTTTATCAGAAGTTTTTACCACGATTTTCACTGCAGGCTTGTCTGGAGGAAATATCCCTAAATCTGCTACTTTTCTAGCCACACTTGTCTCTAATTGAGCGCGCTGCAATCTTGACCTAAGTCCCACATATTCATTTTTCAAAGCTTTTACTTCCTGACTCAGCTGGGCAATTTCATATACCTTACGCTCAGATTCATGTGCTGCGCTAATCATGAGGGCACCTAAAACTGCTAGGTAAATAAAAAAACGCCAGTGTTTTGGAGCATCGTCTCCAATAAGAAAAGAACCTTTTAGAATATTAAGTAGCGATTTTCTCACTTTCTATTGGGGGTGTTTTTTGGTTTTTCTGCCACCCGAAGCTTGGCACTTCGAGAGCGGGTGTTTATACGTTGCTCTTCTTTTGTAGGTATCTGTAAGCCACCCACTTTTTTTAAAGGCACCTCAAAATGTCCAAAAATATCTTTCTCTGGCTCTCCTTCAAATTGTCCTGCTCGAATAAAGCGTTTCACCAATCTGTCTTCCAAAGAATGGTAACTCAATACACTTAATCGACCACCGGGAAACAACAAATCTGGGACTTGCGCTAAAAATTCTTTAATCACTTGAATCTCTTGATTCACTTCAATCCTGATGGCTTGGTAAATAGGTGCTAAAATTTTAGCGTCATTAAATCCTTTTAAAAACGGCGCCAAGGCTTCTTTTAACTGAGCAGTAGTTTCAATAGGCTGGATTTCTCTAAAAGCAATGATCGCTGCTGCAATGGCTTTTGAATTCCGCAAGTCTCCATATTGAAAAAACATATTGGCCAGGTCATCATGCGCATAGGAACCCACCACTTCTTTAGCCGTGATTGCCCCACTCTGATTCATTCGCATGTCTAAATCTCCCTCAAAGCGAGTGGAAAAACCCCTTGAACCTTCGTCAAATTGATGCGAAGACACGCCAAAGTCTGCTAATATTCCATGCACTTGTTTAATGCCGTGAAAACGCAGAAATTGTTTTATAAACCGAAAATTTTCTGGAATGAGGGTGAATCGAGCATCGGCCAATGTATTGGCCAAAGCATCTTTATCTTGGTCAAAAGCAAACAATCGTCCCTGGGGACCGAGCTGCCGTAAAATCTCTTTGCTGTGTCCTCCGCCACCAAAAGTAACGTCTACATAAACCCCTTTGGGATCTATGGCCAAACCCGCCACAGTTTCCTGCAGCATGACTGGATTATGATAAGTTGTTTTCTCCATCTCCCATGACTTCTTCTGCGAGACTGGCAAAGTCTTGCGCTGTTTCTTCTAATACCTTTTCATATTGCCCTTTGTCCCAAATTTCAATAATATTGATTGCTGCACTCAACACCACTTCCTGACTTATCTGCGCAATACCTATTAAATTCTTTGGAATGAGCAAACGACCACTACCATCCAACTCTACTACTTTTACGCCAGCAGTAAACCTTCTAATAAAGTCGTTGTTCTTTTTTACAAATCGGTTCTTCTCATTCATTTTCTCCATCAACAATTGCCATTCCGCCATGGGATACAACTCCAGACAATCTCTAAAAACCGCTCTCTTAATAACAAAACCTTCTTTCAAAATAGGGGTCAACTGCGACTTTAACGCAACAGGAAGCATTATCCGCCCTTTTACGTCTGCCTTGCAATCATATGTACCTATTAGTGAGACCACTATCTGTGCTGGTTTTAATTAATAAGTTCAAATATAAAGGATTTTATCCCACTTTTTACCACATTCTACCACTTTGTTAATAAGTTCTGTTTACTTCTAGCGAAAAAAAGATAAAAGCCTATATTCAGCAACACATCCAAAGCCAAGAAAAAGAAGCTATTGGTATTTAAATGAAATGCCTATATTTGCCAACTTAGGCGTAAACCAAGTCATGACACACCCAATCATTAAAGACGGAAAATACCAATACGTATCCCTAGGAGATGGCGCACCTATAGTCATATTACATGGACTCATGGGCGGGCTAAGTAATTTTCAAGGCGTTATGGATTACTTTCCTGAGAAGGGTTATAGGGTCATTGTTCCAGAATTACCTATTTATGACATGCCGCTCCTAAAGACTACTGTTAAAAGCTTTGCCGTTTACGTAGATGAGTTTTTAAGGCATTTAAACCTCAAAGATGTGATCCTTGTGGGGAATTCATTGGGCGGTCATATTGCCTTATTGGAAACCAAGATGGATCCTGAGATTGTGAAAGGCTTAGTAATCACTGGAAGTTCTGGTCTTTATGAAAGTGCCATGGGTGACGGATACCCTAAAAGAGGAGATTACGAGTTTATCAAGAAAAAAGCAGAGGAGGTTTTTTACGATCCTGCTGTGGCAACCAAAGAGATTGTTGACGAAGTTTTTGCTACTGTTAATGACAGGGTAAAACTGGTGAAAACATTGGCCATTGCGAAGAGTGCTATTAGACATAATATGTCTAAGGATTTACCCCTGATGAAAACACCTACCTGTATTATTTGGGGAAGAAACGACGGCGTGACCCCTCCGAATGTTGCAGATGAATTTAATGCATTGCTTCCTGATTCAGACCTGTTTTGGATTGAAAAATGCGGTCATGCACCCATGATGGAACACCCAGACACCTTCAATACACTATTGGAGAACTGGCTGGTGGCTAGGGGGTTTTAAACCCGCTTAAAAGCCAATTATCACACAGAAAAAAGCATTCATGAAAATTACTTCCGCAGAATTTGTAATGAGCAACGCTCATGTAGAAAAATGCCCCAAAGACCCTATTCCTGAATACGCTTTTATTGGGCGTTCAAATGTGGGGAAATCTTCATTGATCAATATGCTTACCTCAAAAAAGAGCTTGGCAAAAACATCTGGAAGACCTGGAAAAACACAGCTTATAAACCACTTTAAAATCAATCAAAATTGGTTTTTAGTAGATTTACCTGGTTATGGATACGCCAGGGTATCTAAAAGAGACAAGAAGACTTTTCAAAAATACATTACAGAATACTTTTTAAAACGAACCCAACTTGTTTGTGCCTTTGTACTTGTAGACATTAGACACGAGCCGCAGCCAGTAGACCTTGATTTTATGAGGTGGATGGGAGAAAATGAAATTCCATTTTGCATTATTTTCACCAAAGCAGACAAGCTAAAACCTGCTATTATCGAGGCCAATACTAAGGCCTATAACGAAAAGCTCACTGAAGAAATTTTCGAACTAGCCCCGGAACACTTTATTACCTCATCTTCTAAGCATTTGGGCAAAGAAGAATTATTGGGCTATATTGGCGCTATAAACGAAGCGTACTTTAAAGCGCAAAAATAAAAGGTGTTTGCTTAAAGAGTCAACTGAAAACCGCAACGGCTTTTTCTTTAATCAAAGATTGTCTGTAAGCTTTAACCTTTAGGATCCCTTTTTAATCTCTAGCTTTTCAGCAAAATAATCAGAAAACTCACGCATGGTTGCTGTCATTTTTTCATCTTGAGTGGCTTTCAAAAAAGTGTCAGACATAGCCACTAAAGTTTGGTGGAAAAATATTTTCATTTCATCTACGGGCATGTCTTTAGTCCAAAGGTCTATTTTAAGGGATTCTTTGTTCTCACTATCCCAAACGGAAAGCATCATGGCTTTAGCGTCTTCTTTATCTACGCCTCCGTCTTCTGCTGTCCATTGCAATTTTTCAGGAACTTGGTTTTCGTCCAAAGTAACTTTTAAAATAATTTCTGAAGTGTGGGTTTTTTGACTCATTTCTTGGGTTTATAGGAAGCCTCTTTCAATAAATCTATTGAAGAAACTTCAAGGAGTTTTTGTAAATTCTTGTCGTGCTTTTTATAATAGGCTTTGGCCATTTGAAGGCCTATAAACTGTGCAATTCTTGGCGAAGATTCCCGGTCTAAAGCCAGCTGAAATTTAGAAAAGGGTGCAGGGAATAAAAAGCGGTACTCCAATGAAGTGTCTGTACTGTAAAGGTATTCCCGCTCCATAAAATAACGCCACACCTGTGCTTCGTTTGCTACAGCCCATTCGTATTGGGCTTCACTGTATTTTAAGTGCTGGGCCTCTGTAGCGTGGGGCCAAATAAGGGTTTGAAGAAATGTTTTTTTACCCTCAATCACCATTTTATCTAAAAAGTACCCATTCGTATTCCCAGACACAAAAGGAGCCATTAGTGCAGCAGACATGTCAGAGACTAAATATTTGGCATCTAAATCTTGTTTTATATAGGAAGGAAATGATTTGTAATACTCGTGCTGAGGGCCCAAATAATGGTCTAAAGCAATCAGCCACATGCTGTCTGCAACCACCACCCTATTTTGAATGTCTAAGCCTGAAGACAAGGTGCTTAAGGCGTACACTTCTGGGGTCTGTAGGGCCGTTTGAGTAAGACCCAACTCTTGGCTTAAAAGCTGGTTGAAATGAGCGTTGAGATGGGACAGTTCAGTGGCAGTGGTTTTGAAATCTCCAAAAACACGATTTATCTCTCTAGAAATTTGCTTTTCAACAGTGTCTTGTAACTTAAATTTCCATATACTATCCGGAGTTTGGCTGGGAAAAAAGAAAGGGTATTTATCTCTTAATCGATCAAAATCTGCCACATTACCCTGCCCAAATTCAAGGTCAAATCGGTGTATTTTTAGATCCGTTTCTATTGCTTTTACTTCACTTTCAAGACTGCTGTCATTCGCACACGAGGCTAAAAAAACACCACACATAAACACCAGGAGTACGCGAAGAGAAAAAGAATTGGTCTTTTGCTTTATTATTCTCAAAGTAGGGCTTAATTTTATGGCTCAAAGTTAGTCGTTTTTAAACAAAACCACCCCTTATGCAAACAGAAAAAATCATTGATCACATAGTAAATTGGCTTAAGGAATACGCTCAAAAAGCAGGTGCTAAAGGATTTGTCATAGGAGTTTCCGGCGGAATTGATTCTGCGGTAACCGCTACACTTTGTGCCAAAACAGGACTTCCCCTTTTATGCTTAGACATGCCCATCCATCAGGCAAAAAACCAAACAGATCGGGCCAGTAAACACGTGTTGTGGTTACAAGAAAATTACCCCAATACCACTAAGACAACAGTGCCGCTCACCCCAGTTTTTGACAGCCTAGTTCAGGCATTTCCAGCTGTAAAAAACGAAGAAGATCGATTTATGAGCCTAGCCAACACAAGGGCCAGACTGAGAATGACAAGTTTGTATTACTTTGCTGCATTACACGGCTATTTGGTGGCAGGAACGGGTAATAAAGTAGAAGACTTTGGTGTTGGATTCTACACCAAATACGGAGACGGAGGGGTAGACCTAAGTCCCATTGCAGACCTGCTAAAAACAGCCGTTTTTGCCCTTGGAAAAACACTAGGAATTAATGAAGACATTTTAACGGCAGCCCCTACAGACGGCCTTTGGGGAGACAACAGAACAGATGAAGACCAAATAGGCGCCAGCTACCCTGAATTAGAATGGGCCATGGATATGCAAGACAAAGGAAAAAAGGAGACAGACTTCAAAGGAAGAGAAGCTACAGTGTATGAGATATACACCAGATTAAACCATGCCAACCAACACAAAATGAATCCTATTCCAGTCTGTGAGATTCCAAAAGAGTTTCTTTAAGCCTTTTGGTCTCTTTAAACCTTTTTGTTTCTTTTAGACCACTCTAGAAAAACCTATTTAGGCTCCAACAGAGCAGACATAAGTTTTTGCTCTAGGGTACATTAATTTGAATAAATTGTAGGAATTTACCTATATCATGTGATTTTTTTATACATTTAATGTATACTATTTTTCAAGAATCCCAAATCTTAAGAAAAATTAACCATGATAAAAATTCTTATTGCAGATGCACATCCTATAGTAAGGATGGGTCTGAGTATGGTAGTGAACAGTGCTGAGGAGTTTCAGCTACAAGATGCCGTTGCAACGACCACCCAACTTTTTACAGCTGTAGAAAAACAAACGCCCGATATTGTAATTTTGGAGATGGACATTCCTGAAATCAATGGAATTGCCACTGTTAGAAAGCTTAAGGAAATAAACCCAAACATTAAAGTACTTATTTTTAGCAGCCAATCAGAAACAGTTTATGCCCTAAGTGCCATAAGAGCAGGCGCTTGCGGCTACCTTTCTAAAACAGCAAGAATAGATCAGATACTCACTGCGCTTACGCAGCTTAAGGAGGGGAAAATATACCTCACCCACGCATTGTCAGAACAACTCAAAAAAGAAAAATCAGGAGATAAAGAAAAATCTGCGTTTAGAAAACTGTCTTCCAGAGAGATTGAGGTATTAAAATTACTGGCTTCAGGGAAGAAAAATAAAGAAGTTGCCGGTGGATTAGATATTAATGAAAAGACGGTGAGTACCTATAAATCCAGGCTCATGAAAAAACTGAATGTCACTAATATTGTAGACATGCTGCAACATGCTAAAGCCTTACAGCTGTATTAATTCAATAATTCCGCACAACCCCATGGCTTTGCCCCATTGAGGCACTAAGAAAGTACCCTGTTTAATTTTTTATTTAACAAGGCATACAACTGCAGGTAGGAGACCAATTCTTCCTTTACTTCTTGGTGGTCTTTTTCTTGATCTCTGGTCGTTTCCTGCATGACCCCCATCCGTTTTTTAATCAAAAAACACCTCAAACTCAAAATGGTTTCTGTTACCAATTGAGACACCCCCAAAGCCTTATCTTTTGGGAAAATATCTTTCTTCTCCCACTGTCCAAGCACATACTTCTCCTCCTCCATTAGAATGGAAGATATGGACGCAGAAAGTTCTTCTGATTGGTTTCTAATAAAAACTGGCAGGTCAAAATTTTCTGACTGATTAAAAGAGGCTATAAGTTCAAAGTAAATCCCTTTAAAATGGTCCTGCGTGAGCTCAATTTCGTCTTCTTGTAAATCCAAATACACCTTTTCAAAAACTTTTTGCTCTACCTTTTTAGGCGTTAAAACCAATTCTCCAGCCTCGTTAGAAGCTAAAATTAAGTCTTCAAATGTGGCCTTATGATTTCCATAAAGCAACAAAATTTCAATGATTTTCTTCTCTAGCACCCACTGAACATTAAGTTTTTCTACCTCAGGGGCTTCTGGCTTAACTACTTTAAAACGTTCTTCAGGGGCACCCCCGCTTTTTTGGGGCACTCCCTTAGCACTGGCCGCTGTTTTAGAAACTTGCGCCAGGGTATTGTAAAGCACTTGCTCAGAAATGTCCATAATTTGCGCGCAAGACTGCAAATAGACTTCTCGCTGTATAGCATCTGGTATTTTAGCAATACTCCCAACAATATCTCGAATGGTTTCTGCCCTTTTCACAGGATCATTGGCCGCCTCTTTAACCAAGATAGACGCTTTAAATTGTATAAAATCTTGCGAATTAGTCTCCAAATACTCTGTGAGCAGCTCTAGAGCATGTTTTTTAGAAAAACTATCTGGATCTTCACCTTCAGGAAAAGTGCAAATTTTCACATTCATCCCCTGCTCTAAAATAAGGTCAATCCCCCTTATAGAAGCCCTCAATCCGGCAGCATCTCCGTCAAAGAGTACCGTAATATTTTTAGTCAGGCGACTCAAAAGCCTAATCTGATCCGAAGTAAGTGCCGTTCCGCTAGAAGACACCACATTGTGAATTCCAGACTGATGCATTTGAATCACATCCGTATAGCCTTCTACCAAATAACAATTGTCCTGCTTGGCAATGGCTTGCTTGGCCATATATATTCCATAAAGCACTTTGCTTTTATTGTAAATATCACTCTCTGGTGAGTTTAAATACTTGGCTGCTTTTTTATCCTGCGTTAAAATCCTACCTCCAAAACCAAGCACCCTACCACTCATAGAGTGAATGGGAAACATGACCCTCCCTTTAAAGCGATCAAAAGTTTTGGCCGTGGCCTGCTCATTGGTCGGTTTCACAATAGTCAGTCCTGTTGCTTCAAGGTATTTTATATCGTATTTATTTTCAATAGCAGATTTGGTAAAACCATCCCATTCATCCAAACAATAGCCCAGTTCGAATTTCTTTATGGTCTCATCCGTAAAACCGCGCTCTCTAAAATAAGAAAGCCCTATAGCTTGGCCTGCGGCCGATGTCAAAAGGACTTCCGAAAAATAACGCGCTGCATATTCAGACACCAAATACATACTCTCCCTTTCATTGGCGGCCTCCTTTTGCTCGTCGGATTGAATGGTTTCCTCAATCTCAATTTGATATTTTTTAGCCAAATACCTAATGGCTTCAGGATAGGTAAAGTGCTCGTGTTCCATGACAAATGCCACCACATTACCACCCTTGCCACTAGAAAAATCTTTCCAAATTTGTTTTACAGGAGAAACCATAAAACTCGGAGAGCGCTCCTCTGTAAACGGACTGAGTCCCTTATAATTAGCCCCCGATTTTTTTAATTGAACAAAGTCGCCAATGACTTCCTCAATTCTAGCGGTTTCGTAAACTTTATCTATGGTATTCTTTGAAATCAATTCAAATGCATTTAGTCCATAAAAGTAACAAATAAAGACCGCTTTAAAAAGGAATAAAAAAAGCCGCTTTATCTTAAAGATACTGTAAGATTAAAAAGGTGATAAAAAATTATTTTTCTCGCTCTACCACAAAACGAACCATAGTGATTAAAGCGTTTTTATAGACTGAGTCTGGATAGCCTGCCAATAATTCAAGGGCCTGGTCTTTATAGGCATTCATCTGCGTAGTAGCATATGAAAGACCTCCGAGTGCTTTGACAAGCGCAATTAGCTCATGTACCCTTTTTCTGTCTGTATGGTGGTTTTTCACTGTATTGATCATCCATCTTTTTTGATCTGGGTCTGCTTGTTGCAAAGCGTGAATTAATGGAAGGGTCATTTTTTGCTCCTTAATATCTATCCCAGTAGGTTTTCCAATAGATTTTGTGCCATAATCAAACAAGTCATCTTTAATTTGAAAAGCCATGCCTATAAGGCTTCCAAATTCCCGCATCTTTTCCACCTCTTCAGATCCAGGGCTTACAGAAGCCGCGCCCAATGCGCAGCAAGCTGCTATGAGTGTAGCCGTTTTTTGGCGGATAATATGGTAATACACTTCTTCAGTAATGTCTAACCTTCTGGCTTTTTCAATTTGTAACAGCTCTCCTTCGCTCATTTCTCGAACGGCAACAGATATTATTTTTAAGAGATCAAAGTCATCGTTATCTATGCAGAGCAACAAACCTTTTGAGAGTAAATAATCACCCACCAATACGGCAATTTTATTCTTCCAAAGGGCGTTAATTGAAAAGAAACCGCGCCGTTTGTCTGAACCATCTACCACGTCGTCATGCACTAAAGTAGCCGTATGAATAAGCTCTATTACTGAAGCACCGCGATAAGTACGTTCCTGAACGCTGCCACCAGAAAGCATTTTTGCTGTTAAAAATACAAACATGGGACGCATTTGCTTCCCTTTCCTATTGACTATATAATAAGTAATCCTGTTGAGCAAGGCTACTTTTGAACTCATAGACTGAAAAAACTTCTCTTCGAAAAGAATCATTTCTTGTTCAATAGGCGCTTTTATTTGGTCTGTGATTTTCAAAAAATAGGATGTTTTATAGCGAATTGACGCCAAGTAAATTTAGGTAATTCAAGGGAAACAACCCGAATATTACGCCACTAATTAACGTCCCTGATAAGCTGCAATACGGACCCTGAAACCGCTGCAAAAAACCAAATAAAATTAGAATCAGCTGCCGCTACAAACCGCTATTAAAAAAAATAGCCCGGCGGAGCCGGGCTAAATAGATTAAATATTTAAGAAATCCTAGGCCAACATTGTTACTGGGTTTTCTAAAAATGCTTGTAATGTTTGCAAAAAGGCTGCTGCCGTAGCACCATCCACAGTTCTGTGGTCACAAGCCAAAGTAATTTTCATAGTATTTCCAACCACTATAGCGCCCTCTTTTACAACAGGCTTCTGAACAATTGCGCCTACAGATAAAATAGCAGAATTGGGTTGGTTTATGATAGAGGTAAATTCTTGAATACCAAACATACCTAGGTTAGACACTGTAAAAGTACTTCCCTCCATTTCAGCAGGAGTTAATTTCTTGTCCCTTGCTTTTCCAGCCAGGTCTTTTACTGCAGCGCCAATTTGAGACAGACTTTGTTGGTCTGCAAAACGAACTACAGGCACCACCAAACCATCTGGAACCGCTACCGCAACACCCATGTGAACATGACTGTTAAAACGGGTAGTGTCTCCCTGCCAAGTCGTGTTAACTTGTGGGTGTTTTTTAAGTGCCATAGCAGACGCTTTTAAAACCATATCATTAAAAGATACTTTTGTGTCTGGCAAACTATTGATCTGAGCTCTAGACGCCATAGCGTTGTCCATAGCTACCTCAACGGTTAAATAATAATGAGGTGCTGAAAACTTAGACTCCCCTAAACGCTTGGCAATTACCTTACGCATTTGAGAATTTTTAACCTCTGTGTAATGCTCTTCGCCAGCAGCCATTACTGGTGCCTGGGCTGAAGCAGTTGCTGAAGTAGTCGCAATTGATTGTGCTGCTGCAGGGGTGAAACGTTCTATATCAATTTTTACAATCCTCCCTTGCTCTCCGGTCCCTTTCACTTCTGACAAAGAAATTCCTTTCTCTTTGGCTAATTTTTTTGCCAAAGGCGATGCGAAAATTCTTCCTGTCTGAACAGATGCATTGACCGCAGTAGCGTCTGCTACTGGAGCTTTTGGCGTTGGAGTTGCAACTGGCGCAGCTGCTGCGTCATTTACCGCTACTGGAGCGGTTGCAACTGTTTTAGCAGCTACTGGAGCAGCTACTGGATTGAGTGCTGCTGAGATATCGGCCCCTTTAGGGCCAATAATAGCTAATAAGGAATCTACCGGAGCAGCTTCGCCCTCACCTATACCAATATGTAAAAGTGTTCCAGCATTAAAAGACTCAAATTCCATAGTGGCTTTGTCTGTCTCTATTTCTGCTAAAATATCTCCTTCTTCAATCACGTCTCCTACTTTTTTAAGCCATGTAGCTACCGTTCCTTCTTCCATAGTGTCTGAAAGTCTTGGCATATTCACTACAATAACTCCTTCCGGCAAAGCCGTAGCTGTGGCAGTCGCGACTACTACTGGAGCGGTTACTTCTGCTGCTGAAACGGCTGCTTCGGCTGCGCTGGCCTCAGAAGCCTCTTGGGCTGCTGGAGCACCACTAGATAACAAGGCGCTAATGTCTTCTCCTTTTTCTCCAATAATGGCTAAAAGCGCATCTACCGGGGCAGCATCTCCTTCTTGAATGCCTATGTGAAGTAGTGTACCTTCATTAAAAGATTCAAATTCCATGGTGGCTTTGTCGGTTTCTATTTCTGCTAGAATATCTCCTTCAGAAATAACGTCTCCAACTTGCTTTAACCATTTTGCCACAGTACCTTCTTCCATGGTATCACTCAGCCTGGGCATATTTACTACTATTGCCATATCTCTTATTTATGTGGTAAAAATGGATAATCTTTTTGTTCGTACACCATGTCGTACAATTGCTGTACTGGTGGGTAATCTGAAGCCTCCGCAAAGTCTTCACATTCTTTCACTAGGTCTTTAACCCTTTTATCAATCGCTTTGACCTGAGCGTCAGTAGCGTATTTTTTCTTCTTAATCACATCGAGAACCTGAGTGATAGGGTCAATTTTCTTGTACTCCTCTACCTCATCTTTGGTTCTGTAATGCTGTGCGTCTGACATGGAATGCCCTCTATATCTGTAAGTTTTCATTTCTAAAAACGTTGGCCCACCACCACTTCTGGCGCGCTCCACTGCCTTACTTACTTCTTCTGCAACTTTAACAGGATCCATTCCATCTACTGGACCACATGGCATTTCGTAACCAAGACCCAGTTTCCAAATATCTGTACTGTAGGATGTTCTCGCAACAGAGGTTCCCATAGCGTAGCCGTTATTTTCACAGATAAAAACTACGGGTAATTGCCACAACATAGCCAAGTTAAACGTCTCGTGCAAAGATCCTTGTCTTACTGCACCATCTCCCATATAACAAAGCGTTACCCCATTTTGCTTAAAGTACTTGTCTGAAAAAGCCAGACCAGCACCCAATGGAATTTGACCACCTACAATTCCATGACCACCATAAAAACGGTGCTCTTTAGAAAAAATGTGCATGGAGCCACCCATACCTTTAGAGGTACCTGTTACTTTTCCAAATAATTCAGCCATTACTTTTTTGGGATCTACTCCCATACCAATGGGCTGAACGTGGTTTCTGTAAGCAGTGATCATTTTGTCACAGCTCAAATCCATTGCGTGCAATGAACCGGCTAGTACAGCTTCTTGACCATTATAAAGGTGTAAAAAACCCCTTACTTTTTGCTGGATGTAAACGGCAGCTAATTTGTCCTCGAACTTTCTCCAGAACAGCATGTCTTCATACCACTTAAGGTATACCTCTTTTGTTACTTTTTTCATATACTTATATTTATATGTATTCCGTTGGATGGAAAGCAAAAATACAGATAAAATGGCTTCTGCAAAAAAGATTGATTAAAAAGATAACACAAAAGCAGCATTAAAATACCAATTGGTATTTTAAATGACACAATAGATTATTATTCAACTGTTTAAATATAAATAAGGCTGGAATTTATTTTAAGTATTTACTGCTAAAAGCGAAGGGAAGTAAGTCTAAAACACTGTTGCAACACACAATTTTCCCACTAGCCCCCATAAAAATAATTGGAATTAAAGTTGACTGCTTCTGCTCGTATTCTGCAAGGGTTTGTCTACAATTTCCGCAAGGAGATGCAGGTGTTTCAGATGGATCCAAATGGGTGTTAGCGGTCACTGCAATGGCTTTGATAGAAACACCTGGATACTGTGCGGAGGCATAAAAAATAGCAACGCGCTCTGCGCACAGTCCTGAAGGATAGGCGGCGTTCTCTTGATTGTTCCCTCTTATAATCAGTCCGTTTTCTAGTAAAACAGACGCCCCTACATTAAAATTTGAATAAGGAGCGTATGCATTTGCTCTAGCCAAAACAGCCTCTTGCATTAAGGATTGAAAAGAAGGGCTTAATTCCTCAAGGGTTTCATAAATAGTATATTCAAAAGTATGGGTCTGCTTAGGCATAAATAAACTAATTAGGGGAGTTAAATGAAAAAGAAAATCTCAGGGTATTTTCCAATGGATTTCTAATTTGCGATATAGAAAAAAGATACGACAAATCTATTTGAAAACTTTTAATTGTAACACCTGAACCTAAGGTAAAAAACCGCCTAGATCCTGTAAATTTCGATTCTGTAAAATACCCTGTTCTGAGCATGAATATCTTTCTCAAGGTATACTCCAAACCAAGCCCTAAACGCCACTCTTTGAGTTCGTCTGAAAAACCTCCTGGTGCATCTGAAAAAGAATCCAATATACCACTCACAAAATCTATTTGTTGAAATTCAGCCAAGTCTGCACTGTCTAATACTCCGTCTTCATTATAATCTTGGGGCATTGGCACCAAATATTTATTTAAATCTATAGATAATGCCAAAACACTGTTAGGACTATACGCAAAATCGTAGCCTATCCCAAGTCCTAAATTTGACGGTAAAAAATCTTCCTGACCATTAGCGTCATAAGCAATTTTGGGACCCAAATTTGAGATATTTAATCCCCACCTCCACCTACCGTCAAAGGCTGGAAAAGATTTAAAATCTCCCTGATAATATGCAGATACGTCTACAGAAAAACTGTTTGCAGCCCTACTGTCTATACTGGCCTCTTGTGGGAATTTTAAATCAGATCGAATAAAACGTCCAGCCACCCCCATACTCATTCTTGGAGACAACTTTAATGCGTAACTTCCATCTACAGCTATTTCATTGGGTTTTGTAATCATTCCTGGATCTGAAGCAAACTGCCTGAGCTCTATATCGCCTAAAGTAAAATACCGCAATCCTATGGAAAAAGCTGATCGGTCCGTAGGTTTTTTAAAATAGTATCCGCTTAAGAGCGCTATATCAGAAATAATACTTTCTAAGTAAGGTGTATATCCCAAACCAATTCCTGAATTTGCAACAGAAAAAACATATTTAGAAGCGTTCCATTGCATGGAAAATGCATCTGGAGCTGTAGCCACACCAACATCACCCATTCCTGAAGAACGGGCATCTGAAGCGATATTTAAAAAGGGTACCGCTGTGGTTATCACAGAATTTTGTTCCTGAGACAAAGCCCTAGTAAATCCTAAAAAAACAAAAAGTGCAACAAAAAATGACTTCATAAATGGTTTAAAAAAATAACGCTAAGAAAGTGACTATATTGCATAGCCCATTTACAATAAATTGCTTTTTAAATGTAATTACCTTAGACTTAAGCAAAAACTTTAACCAAAAGAACAATAAATTAGACAAAAATTAGTTTTAATAGCTCAGAAAAGAGATAATATTTTATTGAATACTGCCTAGACTCTTTAATCTATATTATATTTGTAGGGACAACGTGAAATTATGAAAATTAACTATCGATACTTTAGTCTTTGCCTTATGGCTTTGACGCTTATAAATACCTCTTGTAAGAAATCTTCAGCGAGCAGCTCAGTTTCAAGAGGAACTGGCTGGAAAATAGACAACTTCAAAACTTTTAAAGAGCAAGAAACAGCTCCAGGATTGGTTTTTATAGAAGGAGGTACATTTACTAAAGGTAAAGTCCAGGACGACATTATGAAGGATTGGAACAACACGCCAACCCAACAACATGTTCAGTCTTTCTACATGGATGAAACTGAAGTGACCAATAGCATGTACTTGGAGTACCTGAAATATTTAAAAAAAGTATACCCTCCAGAAAATCCAAAATTTAAAGGTATTTACGACGGAGCCTTGCCAGATACTTTGGTTTGGAGAAATAGACTTTCTTACAATGAAGACCTAGTGATCAATTATCTTAGACACCCTGCTTATGGTGAATTTCCAGTGGTTGGTGTGAGCTGGATACAAGCAAACCAATATGCAAAATGGAGAACCAACAGGGTCAATGAAGCCATTTTGGAGAGAGAGGGTTTTCTTTCAAAAGAAGCTAAATACGCCCCTCTAGACGGTAATGCCTCTGCTTTTAACACAGAGACATACCTCAATGTTCCCAGCACTACTTATGGCGGACAAATAGATTCTCTTCAAGGGAGAATGCAAAAAGACACTGTGGCTGTATATGCAAAATTAAGTAGCGGCATTATATTACCTTCTTATAGACTACCAACAGAAACAGAGTGGGAATATGCTGCTCAGGCACAGTCTGGAGATAGAGAATACAACAACTACAAAGGAAGAAAGAAATATCCATGGGATGGTGAATACACCAGAAATTCAGACAAAAGAGGTGTTGGAAACCAATTGGCCAACTTTAAAATTGCTAAAGGAGATTATGGTGGTATTGCTGGTTGGTCAGACGACGGTGGCGCTATAACTGTTGAAACTAAATTTCATGCGCCAAATAGTTTTGGACTTTATGGCATGGGAGGAAATGTAGCAGAATGGGTAGCAGATGTTTACAGACCTATTGTAGACGACGAAATCAGTGACTTCAATTACTTTAGAGGTAATGTTTTCAATAAAGCGGCAATTGGGAAAGATGGGAAAATTAAAGTAAATACTAATGAAGTAGATTTTGAGACTTTACCTAATGGAAAAATAATAGCAAAAACACTTCCTGGTGAAATTGAAAAAATACCATTAGATAAAAATGACACTTATCTAAGGGCTAATTTTTCACAGAGCGACAACCGTGGCTATAGAGATGGAGATATAGCCTCTTCTAGGCAATACTACGAAAACGTGTCTGAAGACAGACCTAGAAGAAATATGTATAATGCTCCTCAAAACACTGTCACCACTAATGAAGAGGGAGAACTGCTTAGAAATTATGACAAATCTGAATATAGAAGCACCTTAATCAGTGATGAAGTTAGGGTGTATAAAGGCGGCTCATGGAAAGACAGGGCTTTTTGGTTAGATCCTGCACAGAGAAGGTTCCTACCACAATATATTGCCACAGATTTTATTGGATTTAGATGTGCTATGTCAAGAATTGGAAGCAAATCAAAAATTCAAAACAAGACACCTAAAAACAAGCGTACTAAATAATTTTCATGGAGATTTCTGCACTCCACAAGCTTTTTTTACAAACAAAATCAGTCTCCACTGACAGCCGTAAAATTGGGTCTAATAGTATTTATTTTGCCTTATCCGGTGAGCGGTTTAACGGCAATGATTTTGCCATAGATGCGCTAAATAATGGCGCGCTATACGCTGTTGTAGACGCTATTAAACACAAAGACCATCCTGGCTGTATTTATGTTGCAGACGCCCTAAAAGCACTTCAAGCACTGGGAACTTACCACAGGAATTTTTGCAAGGCTAAAGTGATTTCATTGACAGGTAGTAACGGAAAAACAACTACTAAAGAGCTTATTTACAAGGTGCTATCTCAGAAATACAACACCTCAGCTACCTTAGGGAATTTGAACAATCATATTGGCGTACCCTTGAGTCTTTTAAATATTAAAGAAGGGACTGAATTTGCTGTGATTGAAATGGGCGCTAACCACCAAAAAGAAATTGAATTTCTTTGTGCATTGGCGCAGCCAGATTTTGGATGCATCACTAATTTTGGCAAAGCACACTTAGAGGGTTTTGGAGGAGTTCAAGGAGTTATAAAGGGGAAAAGTGAATTATACCAATACCTCATTGCGAACAATAAAACCATTCTTTACAACAACGAAGACCCCATACAAGCGGGGGCTTTAAGGCAATACGATCATAGCATTTCATTTGGAAAAGACCAAGAGAGCACTTATACAACTAGTATTCTTGAAAGCAATACGTCTGTAAAAATTCAATTTCAAGACACTACAATAAATACTTCCTTATACGGAGCGTATAATGCAACAAATTGTATGATCGCTGCCAGTATAGGAAGACATTTTGATGTTCCAATTCAGGACATTAAAAATGCTATTGAAAGCTACAAACCAAACAACAACAGGTCTGAATTAAGACAAATTGGACCACATATGCTCGTGTTAGATGCTTATAACGCCAATCCTAGCAGTATGGAAGTAGCTATTAAACACTTCTCAGAGCTGTCTCATTCTTCGCTTAAAAACAAAATAGTGGTCTTAGGGGATATGTTCGAATTAGGAGAAACAGCAGCTAAAGAACACCAGGCTATTGTAGCTCAATTAAAACTTTCTAAAATAAATAGGATTATTTTAATAGGGGCTTTGTTTCACAACACCCAACATTCTTTTGAAAGCTATCCTAACTTTGATGCTTTCAAACAAAAGAACAGCCCCTTCAAATCCAACCCTTCACTTATCCTAATTAAAGGATCTCGAGGGATGGCTTTGGAAAGAGTACTTCCGTTACTAGAATAATAAAGGCCTATTAAGCACCAGTTCTAAAGGCATAAATCTGAGAAAAATTCATAGGGACTATTTGCCCACTACTTTTAGCTAGTATGTTGGCTAGTCCAGTTTTGGTTTCATGCTCAAAAGAAGAAGAAACCACCATACCTTTAAGTGAAGAAGAGGAGGCATACCTAAATATTATTGCATTATTAAATGAAGACGGATACCTAACAGAAGGGAAAAAACTACACATTCATTTAAGCCATGAGAGGTATAAAAACCTTGAACAGAATGAATCATTTGTAAATGACATGGAAAATGGGCTCTTACTTTTAAGAAAAACAGAAGACGCGCTTTTGGCCTTTGACAACTGTTGCCCCCATCTAGGTAGCAGAAATCAATGGACTTTCTCCAATAATAAATTCAGGTGTAATAATCACGGAAATACATTTGGAACCTCAGAGGGTTTCACTTCATATTGCAGCTCTAATAGCAGGTCTGGAAATCTAAGACAGTTCCCCGTTGTAGTTTTTAAGGATCTAGCTACTGTAGATTTTTCATAACCATATAAACTAATGACTAAAGAAAGCCTTGTCTATGGTATAGATAATAATGCGCTTGTCTTTATCTGACTTTTTTGCCTCAATAAGATCACGATCCATTTTAAGAATGGTCTTCATCTTATAATTCAATTCTCCTATGATTTTATTTTTAGTTCTCATATTATGAGAATAATTGTGGTTCGGATTTTCAATAATTTCCATAATACTAGAAGTCTCCACGCCATCTGAACCAAGCAAACAAAGTAAGATTCCATTTTCTTCTACACTCAAACTATAATAAATTCTCTTATAAATTAATCCTCCTTTTTCAAGGGTCATTGCATTGGCCCTTGATCGGTAGTGTCTATATTTTTTTAACCCCACTGCAATAGCAAAACCAAAAGGCAAAACCAGGAGCAACCAAAAATAATTAAAATCATTGTAAAGCTTAGAAGTTTCCACTAACGGGCCAAAGAATTCATCTCTTCCCCTTACTTCAATACCTATAACGCCCGTAATACTTGAGTTCACAAAACTAACAAACTGATTGTTGTTGTATAGTGGCATTAAATTTTTTGTGACAATGATCTTTTTATGTAAAGTGGTGTTATTAAATTTAGTAACCTTATTTGTGAATGGATTGATCAGTGTTAAATTAGTATCATCTAAAAACAAAATTTCTTCACCCATTTGGACATAAGCTTTAAAATCTGAAAAATTTAAGGCAGAATTTCCCAAAAAAGTCCAAAGTTTATCTTTAAAATTAAATTTCCAAATTTCATTGGCTGGAGAAAAATCTACTTGATCAAAAACGTTTAATTTTTCGCCACCAAAAAATATAATTTCCTCAGATGAAATAGCATACTTGGATGTTATTGTTCCATCTGGAACTATATCTGAATTCTGAGCAGGTAATATTTCCCACTCTTTAGACTTAGGATCAAAGAAGGTAATAAAGTTTCTTACAGACCAAAATCCATATCCTCCATATTTAAAAACGGTATCGTTTTTTACAAACACGGTAGCATCTATTTGCATTCGGTGCTTATAAGACTTGTCAATTCTTGTTAAAGAATCCTTTTGAAACTCAAACACCCCACCCCCCAATGGGTCCAAAAAATATATTTGACTGTTTACAGGAGCAATAATTGATTTTAGTACTGGTAAATCATTGTTGGGTTTTAGAGGCAGAGAAGAGAAAGAGAAACTTCTAGATGGTGAAATTGGAGCGGAATAAATAGAATCACTAGAAAACAACAACAAGCTATCTCTCCAAATTAAAGCTTTGTCAAAGCGAGAAATTTGCTGTGAAAAAGCCGCAGAAACAAATAATAAAAAAAACAATCTTATCATACTACAAGTATAATAAAATTGTCTTATAAAATTAATAATAGTTTAAAAATAGAACTATTATATATTGGTAAATTGATTTTAAACACTAAATATGCAATGAATTACTCTTTATAGGTAAGTGCTGTTTTTATAACAATAACTCCTGCACCACCAATAAATCCGTATTTATTTGTTTCAGATAGAGACCGCAATACTTTTACATATCTTATTGTAGTGAGGTCTAATCCAGCGGGTGGTGTATCACGAACAGCACCATCTACATCCCAAACAGCATAAGGAGACCCAGTGTTCATAGAACTCCTGTCTCTAAGGATCACATTATTGCCTTGAACCCTAGCTGCGCCCAAATACTGCCTTATAGCCTGAGCCACTGTTGGTGCATTTATATCTATCCTGAATTCATTAAATTTTTTGGCTTCAGCTTCTGCTTTTATTTGCTTAGCCCTTTGTTTTGCTAACTTTTTAAGCTCCTTCTTAGTAGGCTCTTTACCATTCTCCTTATTATCTTGAGCTACTGAGGTAGTTAAAACGCTCAAACAAACTAATACAGTCAAAAAATATCTCATCGTTTAGATTTTTTAGTGCTTTTTCAAATATAAAACAATATTCATGCCAATCCCCTCCATGGCTAAAAATTCAGACCAACTGCCTAAAACATTGGATTAAGTGACTTTTGGGTATAAAAAAAGCCCCTCATAAATGAGGGGCTTTTTGTGGGCCCTACTGGGTTCGAACCAGTGACCCCCTGCTTGTAAGGCAGGTGCTCTGAACCAGCTGAGCTAAGGGCCCTTACTTTACTCCTTTGCAGAAGCGAGTGCAAATATAGGATTGTTTTTTAGTTCCCAAAAGAAAAAAATAAAAAAAGATGCATTTTTTTAAACCACCTCAGCCACTACAAAATTACTTCCTCCAATAAAAACCAAGTCTTCTTTTTTAGCTTGCTTTTTTGCCGCTTTAAAGGCTTCATTTACAGATTCATAGTGGTTGCAAAAAAGATTGTACCGTTTTGCTTGTTCAATAAAAACCAAAGGATCTAAGCCCCTTTGAATGGCTGGCGCAGCAATATAGTACAAGGCATCTACAGGCAGCAAAGGTAAAATAGTATTTAAATCCTTGTCTTTCACAAAACCCAACACCATATGAAGGCGTTTGTGGGGGGGCTTTAAAAGTTGCTTTACCACTATTGAAATACCCGCTTCATTATGCGCCGTATCTGCAATGACAAGTGGTTTGTGTTGTAACACCTGCCACCTGCCTAATAATCCCGTCAGACCAACCACATTAGACAAACCCATCTTAATATGATTAGAGGTAACATTAAATCCTGACAAATGCCTTAAGGCAGCAACAACACCTTTTGTGTTTTTTTCTTGATAAGCGCCTTTTAAATCCGTTGCATACTGCTTTTCAATAAGATCACTAGCAAAATAAATGGGCGCACCTACAGCAGCAGATTTTGCCTTAAAAGCAGCTTCTGTGTCCCTATGCCACTCACTAATGACCACAGGAACGCTAGGCTTTATAATTCCAGCTTTTTCAATGGCAATTTGAGCGAGCGTATTGCCCAACAAGTCCATATGATCAAAACCAATATTGGTGATTAACGAGACTTCAGGTTTAATAATGTTGGTGGCGTCTAAACGCCCTCCAAGGCCTACTTCTATAATGGCAATGTCTACCCTAGCTGATGCAAAATAATCAAATGCCATAGCCACAGTCATTTCAAAAAAAGACAGGGCATTTTGGCTCATATAATCTTTGTGATTCAACACAAAAGAAACCACTTCATCCTCAGAAATTTCAAGACCATTTATTTTAATACGCTCTCTAAAGTCTTTTAAATGTGGTGAGGTATATAGCCCTACCTTATAATCTGCTTCTTGTAAAATAGCGGCCAACATATGAGAAGAAGATCCCTTTCCATTAGTGCCAGCCACATGAATGCTTTTAAATTTTTGGTGTGGCTCTCCCAAATAGGCACAAAAATGTGTAATCCCGTCTAATTTAGCATTAAGGGCCACAGCCCCTTTTTGCTGGTACATAGGTAATTGATCAAACAACCATTGAGTGGCTTCTGTGTAATTCATTACTGTTGCCCTCCCAGCTTAAAATTAATGACTACAAAACCAATTTGCTTTTCAGGCGCCTCAGCATCTGGGGCCCACTGATACATAAATGCAGTCGCTTTGGCAGGGGCTAAAAGGCAGGGGGCGTTGTTGGTAGAGCCTTTCACTCCCGGATCTGCAGCAATTACTTTTCCTGACCTGTCCACCGTAATAGCCACAACCACCCTGCCCTCTTCGTTGCAATCAGGTGTTACAGATCCTTTAGAAGCCAAACTTCTACCTGCCAATCCAAAGCCAAAGCCTTGAACTTCTCCTGTAGTACTGCCATAAAATGAATTCGCATACTTAGATCCATCAGAAAATCCTTGATTGGCAGATTTTTCATCATTTCCTACACCTGACCCTTGGGCTTCTTTAGCGCCTAAAATATTTGCCAGGGCCGCTTTTGTAGCGGCCGATGCCTGTTGGATTACTTTCTCAGGTGTTTTTTCTGGGACTGTTTCGGGCACTTTTTCTGGCACTGATTCGGCCGCTTTTTCAGCGAGCTCTTTGGGAAGAACTAGCTCGGAATCTGCTGTAGTTAAAACTTCTTCAAGCGCTTCTGAAACCACTTCCTCTACCATTACTTCTTTTACTTCTGGAGCTGCATTCATCTCAGGTACAATTGTTTCTTCTGTAGTGGCTTGTATTGAAGGTGCTAGCGTTAAACTATTACCGGGATCTGTATTTCCAAAAGCAATGAGTATGCCATTTTCTGGCGGCGGATCTAGGTACCTAAGACCTGCAAAAAAAAGGAGTATCAGCACCGCTAATAGAATAAAAGCAGTGGTCCAAAAAGATTTTTTCTCGTATGTGGTTTGTAAAAATGCCATTAATTTGGCCTTACTGCAAGGATTACCTTGAATTGGTTTCTGTTGGCTACATCCATGACAAATACAGCCTCTTTTATCGCAATGGATTCTGCCGCCCTAAGTATAATTGTAGGGGCATCTTGTGCAGACAGTTCTTGAATTAAAACAGCCTCTAACTGGCTCTTTTCCACTAACTTTTCATTTAAAAAATACCTTAAATCTGCGTCTATACTCACTGAAACCTGTTGGGTATTAGTGGTCTTACCTTTGGCTTTTGGCAGTATTAAGTCTAACGCATTAGGACTATTGGAGGTAAGTAAAAAAAATATAAGCAACAGAAACACAATGTCCGTCATAGAAGACATACTAAATTCTGGACTGATCTTATTTCTACCTTTTAATTTCATAAAAACTAGACAGGTTCGTTCAATAAGTCTAAGAAGTCTACTGCGTTAGCTTCCATACTATGCACCACTTTATTGGTCATATTAACCAAATGGTTGTAGCCAATATAGGCTATAATACCCACGACTAAACCACCTACCGTAGTAGTCATTGCGGTATATATACCTGAAGCCAACGCCCCCATTTCTGCCTGACCACCAGAGGTAGCCATTTCATGAAAGGCCAATATCATTCCAATCACCGTGCCTAAAAATCCAATCATTGGAGCGGCACCTGCTACTGTAGCAAGCACGCTAACATTCTTTTCTAATTTATACACCTCTAAAGTACCTGCATTCTCAATGGCTGTATTAATGTCGTCCAAAGGCTTTCCTATTCTAGACACCCCTTTTAAAGTAAGTCGAGCAACAGGTGAGTCTGTTTGAGCACAAAGTGATTTTGCGGCATCTATTTTACCATTACTGATATAGTCCTTTATCTGGTTCATGAAGTTCGCGTCTATTTTAGCTGCTGCTTTTATAGCAAAAAGTCGTTCAAAATAGATGTAAAGTGCTACCGCCAAGAGGACAAAAAGTAAGCCCATAATAAATACGCTCCCTGCACCTCCATTAAAAATAAGGTCTATAATGGATAGGGTTTTCTCACTAGAAGCCGCAAGCTCTAGGGTATTTTCAGCCAAGTTATCTTGCATAAAATAGAATCAAATTAATTTATAAGCTAACGTAAGAAAATGCAAAAAATTATGCGTTCAACACAAAATCACGCAATAAAATGAATGTTAAACCACCACTTAAGAAGCCAATTAATGCCAACCAAGCAATATTTTTAAAGTACCAGAAGAAATCTATTTTCTCCATCCCCATAGCTACAACACCAGCAGCGGAACCAATAATAAGCATACTGCCCCCTGTTCCTGCAGAATAAGCAATAAAGTGCCACAAAGGATTGTCTAATCCTTCAGAGAACATACCAATACTAGCGGCAACTAGAGGCACATTGTCAATCACTGCAGAGCCTGCACCTAATAACAGCACCACAACATCTGAATTGGGAATGGCTGCGTTTAAACCCTCTGCGAAATGAAATAACATTCCAAGAGATTCTAAAGCTGCAACAGCCAACAATATCCCTAAAAAGAATAAAATACTTGGCAACTCAATTTTAGACAATGAGTGGTGCACTGGACTGTGGTGGCCAGCCTCCTCACTCTTACCGTCTACGTCAGATAAAGAGAATTTTGAGCTAGAATATATCTCAGCAAAAGTGGCTACAACAGCCAAAGATAGCATCATACCCACATAAGGTGGCAAGTGTGTAATGGTCTTAAAGAAAGGTACGAAAACAATTGCTGTTAAACCCAAGTAAAGCATGGTAGCACCATGTCTTGATTTAGGCCCATCTTCTTCTGAAGGATCCACATCTAGGTTTCCTTGAAAAGCTTTAAAACGGGTAGCGATTAAAGTAGGGATTACCATACATACGATTGAAGGTAATAATACATGTTCCACCAATTGTAAGGCAGACACCTTGTTGGCAATCCACAGCATAGTTGTAGTAACATCTCCAATAGGAGACCAAGCCCCTCCAGCATTTGCAGCAATAATCACCATACCAGCAAACCACATACGCGTTTCCTTTTCCTTAATTACTTTTTGAAGGATCGTGATCAGTACTATTGTAGCCGTTAGATTGTCAATGATCGCAGATAAAATAAATGCCAGAACGGAAAACAACCATAGTAATTTAGATTTTTTCTTATATTTTATAAAACCTTTAATGGTAGCAAAACCATCAAAATAATCTATAATTTCTACAATAGTCATTGCCCCTAAAAGGAATACTAAAATCTCTGCAGTTTTACCAAGATGGTGTAATAAAATCTCCTCTATATGGGTAGGAACCAATTGGCGGAGTGCGGTGTCTACCTCAAAAACATCCATATGAGTTAAAGCTATAATCGCCCATAAAATAGCCATCATGGCCAAGGCAGGAATTAGTTTGTCAATTTTAAGGTTGTGCTCTAAGGTAATGGCCAAGTAACCTAAAATAAATACAATCAGGATAATAGTTTCCATAAAATATACAGTGTTTTTGAATTTTTCAACTTAACTGAGACTCAAAAGGAATCCCAACATCTACGCTAACAAATATAAAAAAATGAGCAAGTAAAAATCATTAATTATCAGATTGCTTTAAAAATAATTAATGCGCTTATACTTGAAGGTCTAAAAATCAATTGATTTCAAAAATCATTGTTTTCATATTTACTATGCATGCATAGTAAATATGATTATATTTGAATAGATTAAAAATAGTTTTCTATGGATTTTAAATTGAATGAAGAGCAAAAACTCATCAAAGAAGCTGCTTCAAACTTTGCGCAACAGGTACTCCTTCCTACGATTCTAGAAAGGGACGAAACCCAAACTTTTCCTATCCAAGAAATTAAACAACTGGCAGAATTGGGGTTTATGGGAATGATGGTAGACCCTAGCTATGGAGGAAGCGGATTAGATACTATGTCTTATGTATTGGCCATGGAAGAACTCTCAAAAATAGATGCTTCTGCCTCTGTAATCATGTCTGTAAACAATTCACTGGTCTGTTGGGGATTAGAAAAATATGGAAACACCCAGCAAAAAGAAAAATACCTACCCGATCTATGCAATGGAAAAAAAATAGGGGCTTTTTGTCTTTCTGAGCCTGAGGCTGGATCAGATGCCACCTCTCAAAAAACAATGGCTGTGAAAAAGGGTGATTACTACGAAATTACAGGGACTAAAAATTGGATCACCAACGGAAGTAGTGCGAGTATTTATTTGGTCATAGCACAAACAGACCCTAAAAAAGGCTCCAAAGGCATTAGTGCTTTTATTGTGGAGAAGGAAAGTCCAGGTTTTGTGATAGGGCCAAAAGAAAATAAATTAGGTATTCGCAGTAGTGACACCCACTCCCTTCAATTCAATCAGGTTAAAGTGCATGAGGAAAATAGGATCGGAGAAGAAGGATTTGGTTTCACCTTTGCCATGAAAACGCTCTCAGGAGGAAGAATTGGTATTGCTGCACAGGCACTCGGTATAGCTGCTGGCGCTTATGAATTGGCCTTAAATTACGCCAAACTAAGGGAAGCTTTCGGGAAACCCATTAGTCAGCATCAGGCCATTGCCTTTAAATTGGCGCAAATGCATACTAAAATTGAGGCTGCTAGGCATTTGGTTTACAAAGCAGCTTGGGAAAAAGACCAGGGACTCAATTACGATTTATCAGGAGCAATGGCCAAATTATATGCCTCAGAAGTGGCTATGGAGGTCAGTGTAGAAGCCGTTCAGGTCTTTGGTGGAAATGGTTTTGTAAAAGAATATCATGTAGAGCGACTCATGCGGGACGCTAAAATCACGCAGATTTACGAAGGCACTTCTGAAATCCAACAAATGGTAATATCTAGGGCTATTTTAAAAGACTAAATAAAGGCCATTATTGAAATCTCATTTAAAAGTGGTCAAAATTATCACATTACATTTATTTCAACGTTTTTTTAAAAACACTGAACTTTTTTGTTATAAATGACTACATCATTGCCGTAAATTCAACATATTGGATATTTTTGTGTAAATATCCAATACTTATGAGGCTAAAAAAACAGGGGCTGTATTCCCCAGAATTTGAACATGACAATTGTGGCGCAGGATTTATTTGTAGTCTAGAAGGAAAAAAATCCAATGATATTATCCACAAAGCACTCGAGATTCTAGAAAAACTAGAACATAGAGGCGCAGTGAGTTCAGATGGTAAAACTGGAGATGGTGCGGGAATACTCATTGACATTCCCCATGATTTTTTTGTAAGTGAGTGCTCGTTTAAATTACCAGAGCCAGGAAATTATGCGGTAGCTAATGTATTTTTACCTCAAAAAGACAACCAAAGAAATTTCTGTACAAAAGAATTTGAGAAAGAAATAAAATCTCAAGGGTTGGTCCTTTTAGGATGGAGAGAAGTCCCTGTCAATAAATCCGTGCCAGGAAGAATTGCCATGGAAACCATGCCTTTTATAGCCCAAATCTTTATTGGAAAAGAGCAGTCTGAGCAGGACACAGCTACTTTTAACAGAAAATTATTTATAGCTAGAAAAAAAGCAGAACACACCATATACAACTCAAAACTATCTGAGCAAGGGTTCTTTTATCTGCCTAGCCTTTCCACCACAATCATTATTTTCAAAGGCTTGCTCATGCCAGAAGACATTAGTCTTTACTTTAGAGACCTACAGGATACTAGGGTTGTGACTAGGTTGGCCTTGGTGCATCAGCGATTTTCCACCAACACCTTCCCTACATGGGATTTGGCACAGCCTTTCAGGTATATGTGTCACAATGGGGAGATAAACACTTTAAGGGGGAATGTCGCTAGAATGCGTTCCAGAGAAGAACTTTTAGAGAGCGACCTTTTTGGCGAAGACATAAAAGCGATCCTTCCCATTATATTACCCAACAAATCAGATTCAGCCACGCTAGATATGGTCGTAGAATTACTGCTTATGACAGGAAGATCTCTTCCAGAAGTCATGATGATTTTAGTGCCTGAGGCTTGGGAAAAAAACGACAATATGTCTGCGGCTAAAAAAGCCTTTTATGAATATTATTCCTGTATGATGGAGCCTTGGGACGGACCTGCCTCAATTCCTTTTACGGATGGAAATTATATTGGTGCAGTTTTAGACAGAAACGGTCTTAGACCCTCTAGATATTCTGTGACAAAAGACGGTTATGTAATTATGTCTTCAGAAACTGGCGTAGTAGACATTGATCCTAAAAATTTAGCGCATCATGGACGTTTAGAACCTGGTAAAATGTTCTTAGTAGACATGTCTGCAGGGAGAATCATCAATGATGAAGAAGTTAAAGAACAAATTGCCAAAAAGCATCCTTACGAAAAATGGGTCAAAGACAACCTCGTACATTTAAAAGACATTCCATATAACGACTGCCCCTTATTTATTGGAGAAGCCCCACTTGCCCAAAGAAAAGCAGCCTATGGGTACACCTTAGAAGACATAGACACCATAGTAATGCCTATGGCAGAAACAGCCAAAGAGCCTATTGGTTCAATGGGAACAGATACACCCATAGCTGTATTATCGCAAAGACCACAATTGTTGTACAACTACTTCCAACAGCTCTTTGCCCAAGTGACCAACCCTCCGTTAGACGGCATTAGAGAGGAGATGATTACGGACATTAGCCTTACCCTTGGTAGCGACCACAATATATTTGAGGAGACCCAAGAACACTGTAGAAAATTAAAAATTCAGAATCCTGTAATTTCTAAAGAAGATTTAGACAAGATTAAGAATTACGATATAAACCCACACTACAAGGTTACGTCCCTACAAATGTTATACACCCTAGAAAGAGGGCATAACGGATTAGAGGAGGGACTTGAATCTTTGTTAGCAGAAGCCAGCAAAGCCATTGAAGAAGGCAGTAATATCATCATCCTTTCTGACAGGTATATCTCAAAAGACAAAGCAGCCATCCCTGCCCTACTCGCTTGTTCTTATGTAAATAATGGCTTACAGCGTTTGGGAAAAAGATCTAAAGCGAGTATAATCATTGAATCTGCAGAGCCTAGAGAGGTACACCATTTCTGTTTGCTTTTTGGGTATGGCGCCAGTGCCATAAACCCTTATTTGGTTAATGAAATTATTGCAGAACAACTCAAAGAAAACGATATTACAGCATATACTTTTGAAACTGCCATACAGAACTACAACAAAGCAGTAGGAAAAGGCATTTTAAAGGTAATGAACAAAATGGGGGTGTCTACCTTAAACTCCTACAGAGGGTCTCAACTTTTTGAGTGTATTGGGATTAACACCAAAGTAATAGATAAATACTTCCCGAGAACCACCTCTAGAATTCAGGGAATTGACCTCCATGAAATTGAGAAAGAACTCAGCAAAAGACATGCTAGGGCATTTTCAGAAAACCAACCAGAGGCTTCTTTAGACTTAGAAATAGGCGGAGATTACAGGTGGAGAAGAGAGGGCGAAAAGCACTTATTCAACCCACTTTCTATTGCTAAATTACAAAAAGCAGTAAGAAACAACGAAACGAGCACTTACAAAGAATACGCCCAATTGGTCAATGATCAAGCCAGAGACCTCATGACCATTAGAGGTTTATTAGAATTCTCTAATTACGACCCAATTCCTCTAGAAGAAGTAGAGCCGTGGACAGACATCGTGAAAAGATTCAAGACAGGTGCTATGTCTTACGGATCCATTAGCAAAGAGGCTCATGAGAACTTAGCCATTGCCATGAATAGGATTGGCGGAAAAAGCAATTCCGGAGAAGGGGGAGAAGACGCAGAAAGATTTTATAAAAATCAAACTGGAGATTGGAAGAACTCTGCTATTAAGCAAGTAGCTTCGGGACGTTTTGGCGTGAGCTCAAATTACCTGACCAACGCTTCTGAAATTCAAATAAAAATGGCCCAGGGAGCCAAACCTGGAGAAGGGGGGCAATTGCCTGGTCCAAAAGTCAATCCAGATATAGCCAAGACAAGAAACTCAACCCCATATGTGGGTTTAATCTCCCCACCACCACACCATGACATTTACTCTATTGAAGATTTATCTCAACTTATATTTGATTTAAAATCTGCCAACAGAGAAGCTCGAATTAACGTAAAACTAGTCTCAGAAGTGGGGGTTGGAACAGTCGCTGCTGGGGTTTCTAAGGCCAAGGCCGACGTTATACTGATTTCAGGTTTTGATGGTGGTACGGGAGCTTCTCCTTTAACATCTTTAAAGCATACCGGACTTCCATGGGAATTAGGGATTGCAGAAGCACAACAAACCCTTGTAATGAATGACCTTAGAAATAGGGTTAGGTTGGAGTGTGACGGACAGTTAAAAACAGGTAGAGATGTAGCTATTGCTTGTCTATTAGGTGCAGAAGAATTTGGTTTTGCAACAGCTCCATTAGTTGCTTCAGGATGCATAATGATGCGTGCCTGTCACCTAAATACCTGCCCAGTAGGTATTGCCACACAAAATCCAGAATTGAGAAAAAAATTCAAAGGACAACCAGAACACGTGGTTAACTTCATGTACTTCATAGCACAAGAGCTCAGAGAAATCATGGCAGAACTTGGATTCAAAACCATTGACGAAATGGTAGGCCAGGTGCAAAAACTAGACAGAAAGAAAGTATTAAACCATTATAAGTCCGCAGGAATTGACCTAAGTCCAATTTTACATCAGGTAGACGTTATTCCTGGAACAAAACTGTACAATACCACTAAGCAAGAACACCATATTGAAGACTCCATAGAGTTTGACATTATAGAAAAAGCCCACCCTGCACTCTATAGAAAAGAGAAAATGAGTTTAGATTTTCCTATTAAAAATACGGACCGTGCCGTTGGAGCTATTATCTCAAATGAGATATCTAAAAAATATGGCGCAGCAGGAATGCCAGACAACACCTTGAAACTTAATTTTACAGGAGCAGCAGGACAAAGTTTTGGTGCATTTGCCACCAAAGGTTTAACCATGACGGTGTATGGAAACACAAACGATTACCTTGGAAAAGGACTTTCTGGGGCAAAATTAGTCGTGAAAGTACCTGTAGAAGCTACTATTGTTCCGCACGACAATGTCATTACAGGAAATGTGACCTTATACGGTGCTACGGCAGGAGAAGCCTATATTAACGGTAAAGCAGGGGAACGTTTTTGTGTGAGAAACTCAGGAGCTATAGCTGTAGTAGAGGGTATTGGAGACCATGGTTGTGAGTATATGACCGGAGGAACAGCGGTAATACTCGGGGCAGTAGGAAGAAATTTTGGCGCAGGTATGAGTGGTGGAATTGCCTATGTCTATGACCCTAATAAGACCTTTAAGTCTATTTGTAAAGAAGAAGGATTAAATCTACTGGCTGTAGAAGATCAGACAGACATAGACCAATTAAAGACACTGATAGAAAATCACTATCACGCCACACAAAGTCCTAGGGCTCAAGAAATATTAGAACAATGGGAGTCTCAGCTGGGGCATTTCATTAAAGTATTCCCAGAAGAATACCGACTCGCACTAGTTAGAATAGCAGCAGAAACCGCTCAAACTTTATAGGAAAATGGGAAAGATAACAGGATTTTTAGAATTCGACAGAAAAGTAGAATCTTACGAAAAGCCAGAAGAGCGCGTAAAGAATTATAAAGAATTTACGGTTCCTTTAGAAGAGAAAGACCTCAAAGATCAGGGTGCAAGATGCATGAACTGCGGTATACCATTTTGTCACAGTGGGTGTCCATTAGGAAACTTGATTCCAGATTTCAATGACGCCGTTTACAAAGGAAAATGGGAAAAGGCAGCTAAGATATTACACGCCACCAACAACTTTCCTGAATTTACAGGAAGGCTGTGTCCCGCACCTTGTGAAGAAGCCTGTGTATTGGGTATTAATGAAGATCCAGTAACTATAGAAAATATTGAAAAAAGCGTAGCAGAAACAGCCTTTGCAAAAGGCTGGGTTGTGCCTCATAAACCAGCCATAAGAACTGGAAAAAAAGTGGCTGTTGTTGGATCTGGTCCTGCCGGACTAGCTGCTGCACAACAATTAAACAGGGCGGGGCATTTAGTGACCGTTTACGAAAGAGACTCTAAACCAGGCGGATTATTAAGGTTTGGTATACCAGATTTTAAGATGGAGAAAAATGTCATAGACAGACGTTTGGCTATATTAGAAGAAGAGGGCATTGTTTTTAAAACAGGAATTGAAATAGGAAAAGACCTAAACGCAGCTGATCTTAAAAAAGACTACGATGTTGTATTACTAAGCGGTGGTGCAACTATAAGAAGGACATTAGATATTCCTGGAGCAGACCTAAAAGGGGTGGTTCAGGCCATGGACTTTTTAAAACAAAGCAATAAACGCGTAGGAAAAGAGACCTACACCAATGAAGACATTTTAGCTACAGGGAAAGATGTCATTGTAATTGGCGGAGGAGATACAGGATCTGATTGTATTGGAACCTCTATTAGACAAGGGGCTAATACCGTGTCTAACTTTGAAATTATGCCTAAAGGCACTAGCGAACGACCAGAAAACCAGCCTTGGCCATTTTTTCCAATGCGACTCAAGACAACTAGCTCTCACCAAGAAGGTGCCTCGCGTTTCTTTAGCATTAATACCAAAGAATTTGTTGGAGACGCGAATGGAAACCTCACAGGTTTAAAAACCATTGAGGTACATTGGGAGCACAGCCCAGGACAGCGTTCAAAATTGGTAGAAGTAGCTGGAACAGAGAAAATATGGAAGGCAGAAATGGTTTTATTAGCCATGGGCTTTACAGGCTCTGAGAATACAGTAGCAGAACAGTTGGGGGTAGCAATGGATCAAAGAACAAATATTGCTGCAACTGAGGACAACTATAAAACCAATATAGCGGGTATTTTTACTGCTGGCGATCAAAGAAGGGGACAATCACTCATTGTTTGGGCCATTGCAGAAGGAAGACAGGCTGCACACCATATAGATAGCTATCTCATGGGGAGCTCTAACTTACCATTAAAAGGAGAAGGCGATTTACCGAGAATCTAACTGGACCATCAGTAATTGCTTTTTAAAGGGAACCCGTTGGGTTCCCTTTTTTTTGTGATTGCAAATGTGACTATACCTAATATTCCCTTGGGAATAGGGCAAAAAAAATCCCGAACACATTGCTGTATTCGGGATTCAAAAAAAGGCAACGACCTACTCTCCCACTTGGTATAGCAGTACCATCGGCGCTGATGAGCTTAACTTCCTTGTTCGGAATGGAAAAGGGTGGGCCTCATCGCCATGATCACCTTAAATCTTGGTAGCTTTCTGTGGCTTTCGCCGCAGATACACTACGCTATTTCTTAACATACTAGGACAGTGTGAGGAACAAGTTCCACACTCATTTAATAAAAATACTTCAATAACATAAGAGTAAAAGTCTGTGCAGCTCCCTAGCCTAAACCAGGGAGCGTGCGTGCGCAAGCCTATGGGCTATTAGTATCACTCGGCTACATACATTACTGCACTTATACCTATGACCTATCAACGTAGTCATCTCCTACGACCCTTTAAAGAAATCTCATCTTGTGGCGGGTTTCGCGCTTATATGCTTTCAGCGCTTATCCCATCCCGACATAGCTACCCAGCAATGCTCCTGGCGGAACAACTGGTGCACCAGAGGTCAGTTCAACTCGGTCCTCTCGTACTAGAGTCAAATCCACTCAAATTTCTAACGCCCGCAGTAGATAGAGACCGAACTGTCTCACGACGTTCTGAACCCAGCTCGCGTGCCACTTTAATGGGCGAACAGCCCAACCCTTGGGACCTTCTCCAGCCCCAGGATGTGACGAGCCGACATCGAGGTGCCAAACCCCCCCGTCGATATGAGCTCTTGGGGGAGATCAGCCTGTTATCCCCGGCGTACCTTTTATCCTTTGAGCGATGGCCCTTCCATGCGGAACCACCGGATCACTATGCTCTACTTTCGTACCTGATCGACTTGTAGGTCTCTCAGTCAAGCGCCCTTGTGCCATTGCACTCTACACACGATTACCAACCGTATTGAGGGCACCTTTAGAAGCCTCCGTTACTCTTTTGGAGGCGACCACCCCAGTCAAACTACCCACCACGCACTGTTCTCTCTTAAGAGAGTTAGGCCCCAAATAAGCAAAGGCTAGTATTTCAACAATGACTCCACAACGCCTGGCGACGCCGCTTCAAAGTCTCCTAGCTATCCTACACATTACTTATCCAGGGTCAATACGAAGCTATAGTAAAGGTGCACGGGGTCTTTTCGTCCCACTGCGGGTAAACGGCATCTTCACCGTTACTACAATTTCACCGAGCTCATGGCCGAGACAGTGTCCAGATCGTTGCACCATTCGTGCAGGTCGGAACTTACCCGACAAGGAATTTCGCTACCTTAGGACCGTTATAGTTACGGCCGCCGTTTACTGGGGCTTCAATTCAATGCTTCTTCCGAAAAATAACATCTCCTCTTAACCTTCCAGCACCGGGCAGGTGTCAGGCCCTATACGTCATCTTTCGATTTAGCAGAGCCCTGTGTTTTTGATAAACAGTCGCCTGGACCTCTTCACTGCGGCCCCCCATAAGGGGGCGACCCTTCTCCCGAAGTTACGGGTCTATTTTGCCTAGTTCCTTAGCCATGAATCTCTCGAGCGCCTTAGAATACTCATCCCAACCACCTGTGTCGGTTTACGGTACGGGCTGCTTCACTTGTTTTTCTTGGAGGATGATAAGCTGGATTATCACCTTGGCCGAAGCCTCAGTGTACTATCAGTAGCTTCCGCTACCTTCAACGAAGAATTCCGTCTCTTCGCACCAACGCCTCATCCCCGTCACTTTTAATGTGAGCAGGTATCAGAATATTAACTGATTGTCCATCCACTACCCCGTTCGGGTTCGCGTTAGGTCCCGACTGACCCCCAGCTGATTAGCATAGCTGGGGAAACCTTGGTCTTTCGGCGTGCGGGTTTCTCGCCCGCATTATCGTTACTTATGCCTACATTTTCGTTTCTATGCGCTCCAGCACGGCTCACGCCAGCACCTTCAATGCCCATAGAATGCTCCCCTACCCCTTGTCATAAGACAAAGTCATAGCTTCGGTGGTATACTTATGCCCGATTATTATCCATGCAAAACCGCTCGACCAGTGAGCTGTTACGCACTCTTTAAATGAATGGCTGCTTCCAAGCCAACATCCTGGCTGTCAATGCAGTTTTACCGCGTTTTGTCAACTTAGCATACACTTGGGGACCTTAGCTGATGATCTGGGTTCTTTCCCTCTCGGACATGGACCTTAGCACCCATGCCCTCACTGCTCAACAACATTTTATAGCATTCGGAGTTTGTCAGGAATTGGTAGGCGGTGAAGCCCCCGCATCCAATCAGTAGCTCTACCTCTATAAAACTAGTTAAACGCTGCACCTAAATGCATTTCGGGGAGTACGAGCTATTTCCGAGTTTGATTGGCCTTTCACCCCTACCCACAGGTCATCCCAAGACTTTTCAACGTCAACGGGTTCGGTCCTCCACTTTGGGTTAACAAAGCTTCAACCTGCCCATGGGTAGATCACACGGTTTCGCGTCTACTACTACTAACTATGGTCGCCCTATTCAGACTCGCTTTCGCTACGGATCCGCACCTGAAGTGCTTAACCTTGCTAGTAAAAGTAACTCGTAGGCTCATTATGCAAAAGGCACGCCGTCACCCCTTACGGGCTCCGACCGCTTGTAAGCGTATGGTTTCAGGATCTTTTTCACTCCCTTATTCAGGGTTCTTTTCACCTTTCCCTCACGGTACTGGTTCACTATCGGTCTCTCAGGAGTATTTAGCCTTAACGGATGGTCCCGCTTGATTCATACAGGGTTTCACGTGCCCCGCACTACTCAGGATACCACTATAATTAACGCTCTTTACTTGTACGGGACTATCACCCTCTTCGGTCACTCTTTCCAAAGTGTTCTAATTCATTACGCAATCAATGTCGTGGTCCTACAACCCCAGTATTGCCGAAACAACACTGGTTTGGGCTAATCCGGTTTCGCTCGCCACTACTCCCGGAATCACTTTTGTTTTCTCTTCCTCCGGCTACTTAGATGTTTCAGTTCACCGGGTTCACTTCCCTTACGGGATACTATACCTTCAATATAGTGGGTTGCCCCATTCGGATATCTGCGGATCACAAGTTATGTGCACCTCCCCACAGCTTTTCGCAGCTTATCGCGTCCTTCATCGCCTCTGAGAGCCTAGGCATTCCCCATACGCCCTTATCTAGCTTGTCGCCAGATCTTTTGCCGCAATATGTACCTCGTACATATTGCTGAGCATTCTCTTAATTATTATTTATTACAATACATATCCGAAAATATATATCGCTCGTATTTCCATTTTTTATCGTGTTGCAATCCCTGAAGATTACAATCACAATGTCCCAATATGTCAATGAACGTTTTTAATCTACTCCATAGTTCATGCCGTGTAGCAATCCCTATAGTATCTGCAATTAATCGTGGAGAATATCGGAGTCGAACCGATGACCTCCTGCGTGCAAGGCAGGCGCTCTAGCCAGCTGAGCTAATCCCCCATTTAAAACTCTAAAGTCTTTCAAGGTTCTAAGCATGTTACCTAAGGTAACACCCCGTAACCCAACTTCTAAAATTTCCTAATTTTTATCTCTATGAACGTAATTTTGATAAAACTCTAACAATAACATTTTAAGTAGTAAGCCCTACAGGCTTTCTACAAGATTAATTACTTTGAAAATAGAAAATACATTTTCTATTTATTTAAGTAATAACTTGTAGTCTCAGGCAGACTCGAACTGCCGACCTCTACATTATCAGTGTAGCGCTCTAACCAGCTGAGCTATGAGACTGCGCATTGTTAAATTTCTATCTCTAATATGATGTAAGCAACTATACCTACATAACACTAGTAATATATCTTAATTAAAAAGAACAGCAAGATTGAATAAACTATCCAAAAGAGTAAGGTACTTAAATCTTTTGGTTGTTTTTCTCTAGAAAGGAGGTGTTCCAGCCGCACCTTCCGGTACGGCTACCTTGTTACGACTTAGCCCTAGTTACCGATCTTACCCTAGGCCGCTCCTTGCGGTGACGGACTTCAGGCACTCCCAGCTTCCATGGCTTGACGGGCGGTGTGTACAAGGCCCGGGAACGTATTCACCGGATCATGGCTGATATCCGATTACTAGCGATTCCAGCTTCACGGAGTCGAGTTGCAGACTCCGATCCGAACTGTGACCGGTTTTATAGATTCGCTCCGCCTTGCGACGTGGCTGCTCTCTGTACCGGCCATTGTAGCACGTGTGTGGCCCAGGACGTAAGGGCCGTGATGATTTGACGTCATCCCCACCTTCCTCGCGGTTTGCACCGGCAGTCTCGTTAGAGTCCCCATCATGACATGCTGGCAACTAACGACAGGGGTTGCGCTCGTTATAGGACTTAACCTGACACCTCACGGCACGAGCTGACGACAACCATGCAGCACCTTGTAATCTGTCCGAAGAAAACTCTATCTCTAAAGCTGTCAGACTACATTTAAGCCCTGGTAAGGTTCCTCGCGTATCATCGAATTAAACCACATGCTCCACCGCTTGTGCGGGCCCCCGTCAATTCCTTTGAGTTTCATTCTTGCGAACGTACTCCCCAGGTGGGATACTTATCACTTTCGCTTAGCCGCTCAGAACTCAAGGTCCCGAACAGCTAGTATCCATCGTTTACGGCGTGGACTACCAGGGTATCTAATCCTGTTCGCTACCCACGCTTTCGTCCATCAGCGTCAGTTAGTACTTAGTAAGCTGCCTTCGCAATTGGTGTTCTATGTAATATCTATGCATTTCACCGCTACACTACATATTCCGCCTACTTCAATACAACTCAAGATGACCAGTATCAAAGGCAATTTTACAGTTGAGCTGCAAACTTTCACCCCTGACTTAATCATCCGCCTACGGACCCTTTAAACCCAATAATTCCGGATAACGCTCGGACCCTCCGTATTACCGCGGCTGCTGGCACGGAGTTAGCCGGTCCTTATTCTTACAGTACCGTCATCACCTTACACGTAAGGCTTATTCTTCCTGTATAAAAGCAGTTTACAACCCATAGGGCAGTCTTCCTGCACGCGGCATGGCTGGATCAGGCTCTCGCCCATTGTCCAATATTCCTCACTGCTGCCTCCCGTAGGAGTCTGGTCCGTGTCTCAGTACCAGTGTGGGGGATCTCCCTCTCAGGACCCCTACCCATCGTTGCCTTGGTGAACCGTTACTTCACCAACTAGCTAATGGGACGCATACTCATCTTTTGCCGTAACCTTTAATTATTAATAGATGCCTATCAATAATACCATGAGGTATTAATCCAAATTTCTCTGGGCTATCCCTCAGCAAAAGGTAGATTGTATACGCGTTACGCACCCGTGCGCCACTCGTCAGCAAATTAGCAAGCTAATTCCTGTTACCGTTCGACTTGCATGTGTTAGGCCTGCCGCTAGCGTTCATCCTGAGCCAGGATCAAACTCTTCATCGTTGTTTGTTAAATAATTTCTAACAACCTATATAAAAAACCTGTTCCCTAACTCTTTTTAAGGATAATTTAATTCAATCTTATTGTAAAACCATATCGCTATGATTCTACGCGCTGTCTTTTCAATATGTCTATGAACTTGTTTTTTTTATTCTCACTCTGTCTCCCAAAGCGGGTGCAAATATAGAACGAGTTTTCTGGTTTCACAACAACTATTTGTAAAAATATTTAATCTTTTTTTAGACCACTGCACACTACCCTATTTTACAAGTAGTTAGCCAGAATAAAAATTGAAATGAAATGGGAAAAAGCATCGGCCAGAGGCCAAAAGAGCCTGTAAGTAAAAAGAAAAAAGGCGGCAAAAAAGCGAGTTGGCTATTTAAAGAAGTTCCAAACTAATCCAAAACGGACCACAAAATCTCTAAAAGGGTAACCGGGCGCTACGTAATAATCGTAACCGGTAATGGGCGCATTAAAATGCTCTGCCTTTAAATAGATCCTGGTCTGTTTGACCTTTCCATTCATAAAAAAGTCTACCAGCGGGTAACCGCCATTGAAAGTGCTGTTCTGGGTGTAGAATTCTCCCAGCACCGGGCTGTAGCCATTCATGAGAAAGGAAGAGAAATACTTAAAAGTAAGACCGGTTTGGAAAAACATGGCCCCATTAAAGATGTCTTTGGAAAAATACAAGGTATTGCGCGTGGTGATTTCTGGCACAAAGAGCGCCCCATTTTCTTGAGACACCTTCTGGTACATGACGGTATTGTTGAGTGCAAAATGACCCAATCTAAATTCCTTCTGGTATTTCACCTTGATGAGTGCCAGATCTGCCGCCTCCTGAAGGGGCATCACATAGGCGTTGTCCAGTACCTGCTCAAAGACATAGTCTTCTGTACGCTGCGCAATAGGAATCACGGGCTGCTGCCCTGCAAAGTAGGTGTAATTGCCAATCAGGGTATAGCGGGCGTCTAGATTCCCCCATATAGGAGAGTCCAATTGAACAAAGGCAGACTTGTGGTCTTCCATCTGAAAATCTGCCGTGTGCTGCCAATTAAAATTTTCGTAATCACTTTGGTAGAGTAAGAAATTAAAGTCTGGCATTCTAAGCTGGCTGTTCACCCCCACACGGAGCCGGTGCTTTTGCCTATATACATAGGCCAAAGATGCATGGGCTTTATGTGCGGTTAAATCTCCTACCAAGGTATAATCCAAAGATCCTTCCAATTCAAAAGAAGGGGTTTTTTTGAGGTATCTGGCCCCCACAGCCACTTCCTGACCCGTGAGCGCAGATTCAATAGTCTGCGTTTCGGTAATCAATAGACTATTAAAGTAATACCTGTAATCGTATAGACGGGCCTGTGTTTTTAAAATTCCAAGCAATGGATTGCTAAAGGTAGCAGACACCTCTTGGGTAAGCGTTTTTAAATGGGACTTATCCTTTATGATATTCCTAAAGGCATCTCCAAAATAGGTGTTTTTAGAAGATTGCAAAAACTGGAAAGACCTGGTTTCATAAGCAATACTGTGGCCCAACACCAGACTACTCTTTCTTGGCTTGGCTAAAGAATCCTTAGACCTTGCGCGGGTAAGCCTGTAGGTCTGGTCCAAAAACACCCGTTTCCCACTGGCTACAGAAGTGGCATTAGTGAAATAAAGGTCTATTCTAGAGCGGTCAAAAAATCTGGGATTGGCAGACTGAAACTGTCTTTCTTTAAAGGGCAAGCCCCCGTGCTCTTCTCCCTCTATATTTTGAGCGGCGTAATGCCCCCTGACGGTATAAGCGTTGTCCTTAGACTGGTAGTTATAGGTCGCAATAAAACTCCCGGCTTTCATTTGATCATAGGCGTACTTCCCCTCGGACCTAAATCCTCGGTTGTAGAGGGAGAAATTGGATTTTCTAGAGGTGTTGGCCGTGAGCAAGAAATCTAAAAACTGGCCCTGCTCCAAGGAGGTCTTAAACATCATCTCTGTAAGCGGCGTGGGTACATTGTAATAGGAAACGTCTTCTAATTCCTGATACCCAAAGTGCCTGGCCTTTGCCCCAATAGAGGGCATAAAAGACTTGGTGTCTAATTGCGCCCCTAAAGCGGTGTAGGGTTGCCCCATATTGGCCATAGGCATGTATTCAAAGTCGTCCCTTCTGAGGTAATTGTATTTGTAGTCTTTTTGAATGGTTAGGGTGGTGTCTACAAAAGTGGTGTCCCTCTGGTGGGAGATAATCTGGTAATCTTTAATGGTGATTCTAATGGTGTCTATCTTAATGGCTTCTCTACCCGCCATTTTTTTGACCAGTAGCTTAAGACTGTCTGCCTTGGTTAAGACCTTTGTGCTGTCGGGAAGTTTATTAGGCAAAGAGTCTCGAACTTGCAGTAGCAGGGAATCTGAAGTTTTTACAGGAATGGTGTCTGCAACTTTTACGGGAATAGTGTCTGCGACTTTTACGGGAATAGTGTCTGTTGCCTTTACAGGGATGGTGTCTGTTTTGGCCTCCGGCAAATGTGCCTTTGTCTGCGCATGACCCACAAACAATCCCAGCGAAAAAAATAGTAAAACGGCACTTAGAACACTTCTCATTAAAAACGCTTATTAAAAGAGCAAAGGTAATGGTTTTGCAAAAACATGGTTGGTAAAATAAAGCTAAAAAAAACGGCCCCCAATTGGGGGCCGTTTTATATCATTAAGCAGTTTTATTAGTTCTGCTCGCTTAAGTTTGGATTAAATGTGATTTCAGCCTGAGGAATCTCATAAGTCAAACGTTCGTCTGTGTGAGAGAAAGACTCTCCAGCGTTGTCCAACCAGTTAGCACCTCTTGTTCTAGTCTCGCGTCTTCTCTTCATAATAAAGTAAGACTGACCTTCTGCAAAGAGCTCTAAACGCGCCTGTAAGGCAGCTTCTTCAGCTAAAGCTTTTCCAGATAAAGCGTCTACATAAGAACTGTCTCCAATTCTTAGATCTAACAAAGCTTTTAAGCTTGATCTAGCCGCCCCATCGTTTCCGTTTTCAGCAGCAGCTTCTGCGTGTAATAAATACATTTCAGCTATTCTCATATAGTGAGAATCAGAGTCAATGTTAGACTGTGGTCCAGAGAAAGGTCTAAAGTTATTAGCATCTGCTCCTTTGTAATAAAATTTACCTGTTGGCATTAAAATAGAGTTAAACTGGTACTTTCTAATATCGTCTGCTTTAAAGTTAGCGTAAAGGTCTGAATCCATTCCTTTTCTATTACCAACTGCAGCGTAAGAGTAGCTATAATAGTCCATGAAACCCCACCATGAGAATAGAGAAGCTAATCCCTGTCCTGCTGGTGTAATATCAATACCCCACATGACTCCATTAATTGAATTAATATCATTGAAACCACCAACTGCACCACTTTCTCCTGGCAGTAGAGCAACCTCATCAGCCGTCATAATCGGATATTTTCCTGAAGTAACTACTTTAGCAGCATATTCTTCAGTTTTAGGCCAGTTATTCAGTGCTCCGTAAGTTTTAGCCAATAATCCCCTTACCACATCCTGGTTTATTTCAATTTTGTCTGTTCTTACATATCCCTCTAATAAAGTCTCTGCAGCAGTTAAATCACTAATCACTAAGTCAAAAACATCTTGCAAAGAGCTTTTAGGCTGGTCTAAATCTTCCGCGCTTCTGTAAATAGGCAATACTGCCTTACCCATATCTGTAATATCGTTTACAAATACATGTGCTAAAAAGAAATAAGCATAGCCCCTAAGCGCTTTTGCCTGTCCTAAAGTATGTCTTGCAGATTGAGAATCTGGTACAACATCATTACCACCCGCACCATCAATCACTAAGTTAGATAGGTTTATAATTCTGTACAAGAACCTCCATGGTCTGTAGTTGTATTGGTTATCTGGATCTTGGGTTGCAGTTAGTTCAGAGATAGCCGTCTGGCGGTTATAACTCTTTCCTAAGTGCGCCATGTCTGCAGACAACATGTCTAATTGAATATACTGTGTAGTGATACCAAAATCTTCTTGACTTGAAGTTCCACCACTACCCCTACGGTATAAGTTCTCATAAATTCCTAAAAGTGTTCCTTTTCCAACACTAGGATTTACCTCAGCGGCTTCATTCACCTGCTCCTGAGATAACACATTTGTTGGGAATGTCTCTAAGAAATCTTTCTCACATGCAATAAGTGAAACAAAGACTCCTGCTAATGCTATTTTTTTTAATGTTTTCATAATCATTATAAGTTTAAGTTAACACCTAATACAATGGTAGATAATGGATTGTATCTGTAAATACTTGTTCCTCCAGTTATGGCTGTAGAAGGATTGAATCCTTGTCTCGCAGACATTAACCATAAGTTGTCTCCAGTTACAAATACATCTGCCTTTTTAAGTCCAATTTTAGATGTAATAGATTTAGGCACACTATAACCAATTCTAATATTGTTTAAAGCTATGAAGTCAGATTTAGTTAAAAATCTTGTAGAAAGAGAATTTTGCTGAATCTGCTTACGAACATCCTGTCTTGGAATATTAGTTACATCTCCAGGTGCTTGCCAACGGTCTCTAATGTCAACGTGGAAGTTGTTTGTACCATTTAAATCATTATCCATTAAGCTAGCATAAGCAGAGTCATAGGCCCAACCACCCAATTGGTAGTTAAACAATGTACTCAATGAAAAATCACCAAACTGAGCGTTTAATCTGAAAGCTCCTCTAAGGTCAGGAATAGCGGTCTTATTGATGAATTTATCTGTAGCTTCTGCATATACCTCAGTCAATTCCTGTGCTACATTAGCAGAAGGATTGTCATTTAAATATTGGGTTAAAGAAGTAATTTGCGTATCTCCTTCGTCAAAAGTACCGTTGCTGTTTTTGTCATCAAAGTTACGCTCCCACTGAGCAGCTCCAGTTTCTGCGTTTACTCCTGAGTAAACTGGCATATACCAGTCATATTTAGAACGACCAACTTCATAAGCATAGGAACCATTGATGAACTTTTGTTGCTCTCCAGTAGCTGGATCAATTGGCAAAGCCAAAAATTCGTTTGTCAAACTCTCTCCATTAATACCTAAGTTTAATGAAAACTTACTGCTCTTAACCAAACTAAAGTCAAAATCAAATTCTATACCTCTAGTTATCAACCCTCCATCATTTACTTGAATAGATGAATATCCTACAGATGGACCTACGTTTCTAGCAAAGAACATGTCTGATGTTTCCTTAGTATAATATTCTATGGAACCTTCTAGAAAACCAAACATTTCAAATTCAAACCCTGTATTAAATTGGTTTGAGCTCTCCCAAGTAAGGTCTTTATTCCCTTTTGTTGTAAATGCCAAAGAAATATTGTCATTTAAGTTGTTAACAGAATAAAGATTGTAGCCTGGATAATATCCTACTCCAGCAGATTGTCCTAAGACCCCATAAGAAGCTTTTACTTTTAAGAAGTCTACAAAGTCTACACCAGACATAAAGTCTTCTTGTGTTAATACCCATGCAGCACCTACAGAATAAAAGTTACCCCATTTGTTATTTATAAATCTTGAAGAGGCATCTCTGTTAAAAGT
>Ga0209309_10000332_pt1 | contig 59143 bp, 57 predicted proteins | sample COGITO_mtgs_1204_2_FD_184807 | JGI IMG/M metagenome (GOLD analysis project Ga0209309, IMG submission 184807) | Pelagic marine microbial communities from North Sea - COGITO_mtgs_120412 (SPAdes) (version 2) | ecosystem: Environmental > Aquatic > Marine > Epipelagic ... | reverse complement strand
ATTATGGAAGAGGTGAAACAATCCTACAACAAAGAGAAATCATTAAACAGAAAACAATGAAAAAACGAAGAAAAAATTACCTCTCGCAGGTTATTAATGTATGACTTAACTTAGCATGTCTCTGGTAAACTTTCTTTGAAGACTTACAGTGCAGACGATTTACATCCTTAAACATCAGCCTCTCCAGAGCACTCGCTATTGATTTGCATTTCTTATTTTAGTCGACAAGCCAAAGTCGCAGCTATACGTCGGACTGAACGAGACAATTTTAACCAAGCTGGGGTTGATTAAGTAAATAACAAAAGAATAAAATGGACATTAAACAGATCTTCGAAAACAATCAAAATTGGGTTGAGAATCAATTGAACCTCGACTCTAGTTACTTCAACGATTTGTCGAAAGGCCAAAGTCCAGACATTCTCTACATCGGTTGTTCCGACAGTCGGGTGACTGCAGAAGAACTTATGGGCGTTCTGCCAGGGGACGTATTTGTACATCGGAACATTGCCAACATGGTTCCCAATACTGACTTGAGTTCAATGTCGGTCATCGACTACGCTGTAAAACACCTGAAGGTAAATCATGTAGTTGTTTGTGGGCACTATTACTGCGGCGGTGTGAAGGCTGCTATGGAATCCAAGGATTTGGGAATTCTCAATCCATGGTTGAGAAACATCCGCGATGTTTACCGTACCCACAGGGAAGAATTAAATTCCATTTCTGATGAAGACAAACGCTACCAGCGCCTTGTTGAATTAAACGTTCAAGAACAGTGCATCAACGTCATTAAAACTGCGGAAGTTCAAAAAGCATATCGAGAGAGAAATCTTGCGGTTCATGGTTGGGTCTTCGACATCCATTCCGGGAGGCTCATCGACTTAAAAATTGACTTTTCTGAAATTTTGAAAAACGTGATGGAAATCTATCGCCTGGACATCTGAAGTTAGGCATCTAAATTCGTTGCGTGGATGCGTTTATAAATACGACTTCAAAAGCATGACATAGCTGTCCGGACAGATTTGCTAAATCATGAGTGAGGCCTAACTCGAGCTCTTTAAATGTCCATAAACAAGAATCCTCTGACTCCATATTCCAAATGCAGTTCATCTGGAAGTGGGCTTGAGTGATTCATCAAAAACTCAAGATAATGACGAATCTCGAAGCAAGTGTAATCGGGACCTTCGGCTTTTCCAATGAAGAATTCCAGAGCATCCAATCCTTTTTCAAGCCTCTGAGCATTAAAAAAGGGGAATACTTTTTAGAGGAAGGCAAGTATTGTAGGTACTTGGGCTTTGTTGAGAGTGGAATTCTAAGAGAGCACATGTACATCAATGAAAAGGAAGTAACCAAATGGTTCTCGTCGACTGGATACTTCGCTACTGATTTAATCGGATTCCTTCACGGGGAAAAATCAAGGGTAAACTATCAAGCCATCAACGACGTGGAACTTATGGTTTTGTCGAAAGACAATTACGATTTGCTTGGTAAGCACGTTGAAAGATGGGCGACTTTAGAAAAGTTGTTCTTAACCAAGTGTTTTTCGGTTTTAGAGAATCGAATTGTTTCGCACCTTTCCATGAACGCAGAAGAACGATACAAGGCATTTTTTGAATTCCAACCTTCCTTGTTCTACCAGGTTCCACTGCATCAAATTGCTTCTATGTTGGCCATGTCGCCCGAAACCTTGAGTAGAATGCGCGCCAAATAGCTGAGTTGAACTTCTTGATATATGTCAAGACGAAGGCTGCCAATGTTGCTGACTTTTGGTGAAACAAAATTCAATAAACATGAAAAAGTCAATAACAGTATCACTTTTAGCCGCCATTGCTGTTGAAGTGAAAGCCCAAGATCAAGCAACAATTAAAATCAACTCGCAAGCAGCAGTTGTACAAAGCCAGGAGATCATCATCAATTCAAACCCCGACCTAGTCTGGGAAATACTTACTGGTGTTGAAGATTGGCCTTCTTGGAACGAAAAAGTAACGAAGACAAGCATAAAAGAAGAACTGCAAGTAGGATCCGTTTTCAGTTGGAAGAGCGGCGGAGTAAACGTTCACTCAAAACTCCACAGTTATAAAGACCAACAAATTATGGGTTGGACAGGCCATACCATTGGCGCCAAAGCAGTACACAATTGGCATCTCATTCCCACGAAAAACGGGACAAAGGTCATAGTAGAAGAAAGTATGGATGGTTGGCTGGTCGAACTCTTGAAGAAATCGATGAACAAAAAACTAGAGGCTGATATGATTTTCTGGTTGAGTCGATTGAAATCGGAATGTGAAAGTCAAGCCAAGGAAATTCAAGTAAACATCTAAACTTAAAAGCTTTGTGCGCTTCAAGCCCGAGTCTTTATTGAAGTGAAAAATCTTTCGGAGGATGAGTTAATTTGCGTGGAAAAAGCCTCCGAAAGATTGCACGAGTGCGGATTTGAAATTCTCCGCGACAATTTATAGTTTAGCCCTTCTCGCATTGCAGCCAAGCGATGCATCGGCAGAGTATAAACCTATGAGCTGGAAACGAATTCTCGCATTCATTGCATTCTCGACTGTGGTATCGAATGTTTTCAGATTCGATTTGTTTGACCATAAAACCGCTTTGGAAGTACTTCCCACTTGGATGTACATACTGGCGAATGTGCTTCTAGAAGGCAGCGGGGTTTTTATTGGTGCATTGATCGCTCTTTCGTTTTTGAAAAAAGAGCGGAAGGTGGAGACGAGTCTTTTTGGCAGCTCAAAATCAAAAAGCTTGATCATGTTGGTGATTCCAGTCATTCTAATATCAGTCATTGGAGTGGACAATCAATTTGAGATGGACTCCCATTTCTATGGTTTGATTGCCGTTCTGGGGACTTTGGTCTACTGCATCATGGAAGAATATGGTTGGCGAGGCTATTTACAGGAAGAATTGAAAAGCTTCAACCCTCGTCTCAAATACTTGATTGTTGGAACCGTATGGTATTTATGGCACCTGAGTTTCCTCACTACAACCGACATCGGTGACAATTTATTCTTCTGGCTTATGATGATTTTCGGAAGCTGGGGCATCGGGCAAGTGGCAGACTCAACCAAGTCGATTTTAGCATGCGCCTGCTTTCATTTAATCATCCAAATCATGATGTTTAATGCCTTGATTAAAGATGGAATCAACGGAACTGAAAAACTCACAATTCTTGGCATTTCTGCAGTCCTATGGTTTTTTATTGTCAAGAAATGGGAAAGGGCAAACACAAAACCAGAAGGAATACAAGCGTCTCAATCAAATGGGAATCTAGAACGAAATTCGCAGACCTAGAATTAGGTTTAAGCCTAAATCATTGGCGAAATACCTCTGGCGATTCAAGTAATCCCGGTAAGTTTCATTGAGCAAATTTTCGGCCTTTATGTGCACACTCACTCTCATCTTTTTTAATTGTCTTTCTGCTGAAAGCCTCGCTCCAAGCAAATAATATGAACCTGGTGGAGCGACAAAATCTTGAGAGGGCAGCACATCTTTTTGTTCAAAAACGTATCTGTTGTTGAGCTCGAATTCCAGCTTCTCAATTTTTCCTATGGACGGAAATTGATACTTAAAGCTCGCGATTAAATTATTCGACGGCATAAAAACCAATGGCAGATCATTCGTTCGATCGTATCCATATATGAAGCTGTATTTCCCCATAACATTAAATCGGTCTGTTGCCTGAAAGCTGGTCTTAATGTCAAATCCCGTCAATTGTGCGTCTGTTTGTTCGTAGCGGAAAACAGGAAAAGCTCCACGAATGGTCAATCGAATTTCATCCTGTGGACTGAGATAAATGTAGTCTTGGATGTATTGGAGGTACACCAATCCTTCAACGAACAGCTTATTCTTCACTTGGCCGGTGAGCGATAATGTGCTTTTAATGGAAGTCTCCCTATTGAGATTAGGATCCCCTTCTTCAATTCCACTGACCCCCTGATGCAGTCCGTTGCTGTAAAGCTCATTTATTTCAGGGTTTCTAGCCTTGTACCCAATGTTCAGTGTTGACTTCCACTCTGGCGTAAACTTATGTGCAAGGCCAAGCATTGCACTCATGTTATGAAAGGCGGCTTCGTAGCGGACAATTTCTCGGGGTGTGCTGATGGAAATTGCCGCCACATTGCGACTCTCAAAATCATATCGACCGGCGAGCTCGAAGCTCGTTTTCTTCCCAGAATTTCTGAGCAAAGCAAATGCTCCCAACTTGTTAGAAATATAATCTGGAATAATTGGTAGAATGCCCGTTTCTGGAAGGTTGATGTTGGAAATTCGATTGATCTGAACACCACTCTTTAGCACCCAATTTCGTGCTAAATAGTTTGAGTATTTGCCCTCAAGAAAATTGGATGTTTGTTCTAAACTCAATGCTGGAATCTCAGATCTGCCACTTCTGCGCACATCAAACTCTTTTCTCAAATCGTATTGCAGGCCATAGGTCAGCTGAAGTTCTTGTTTTTCACTAAGGCTGTATTTTGAATGTAGTTTGAACAACTGATGGTTGACCTTTTGAGAGGGCGAAGAGATGGAATAACTAAACTTCTTCTCAGTAAAAAAAGGAACGTCGCGTTCGAGTGCTGCTTCTAAGTCTGTGAGATTGCCGATGTGTGAACCTCTCAGAACACCGTAGTTCGCATTGAAAGAGCTGAAATACAATTCAGTAAAGATTCTTTTTGTCCATGCCTTTTCGAGTTGCAGCGCGAAATTCGCAGACTCGCTTCCCGTATTTCTGAGGTAGTACTTTGACGTTCGTTTGTCGCCACTTTTTTTGATTGTACCCACAAGACGCCATGCGAGCGACTTATGGTATCGCTGCAATTCAAGGTTGAGTCCGTTTGCCAATCCATTGCTCTCAAAAAAGTACCGTCCTTCCCCATGAAGATGTGGTTCTTGGTTTATTTTTTCAGGCTCAACCAAAACAACACTTCCGAGTGAACTTCCTTGATATTCGAGTGCCCCTACTCCCTTTATCACGGTAATTCGATTGGCCGCCAAAGCATCGATCTCAGGACTGTGATCTACACCCCACTGCTGGCCGCCTTGAGTAATTCCGTTGTTGATAATGCTCAGGCGATTTCCATACAGCCCATGAACAACGGGCTTAGAAATTCCACTGCCGTTTCTTATCGTGCTCACTCCTGCAATATTTTCAAGCATCTCGCCCAAAGCCTTTTCGGTATTTCTAGAAATGTTTTCCGAATTGATCGACTGGCTTTCCTGAAGAATGGCACTTCCACTCTCCCCCACCACCGCCACTTCATCTAAGAGTTGGCTGTTGTGATCCAAGAATATCGTAAGACTTGTATCGCCGTGAATGTTTAGGAAAAGTTGAATCGTTTCGCAGCCTATGTGTGAGACTGCCAGATGGTACTTTCCGGGACAAAGAGATTCGAGTGTAATAAAGCCAAGAGTGTCGCTGACAACGCCCGATTGGATTTCCTTCAAATAGATGTTGGCATATGGAATTGGGGCTCCTGTGCTTAAATCTTTGACAAAACCAGAAACTTGCAGGTCACAGTTCTGCGAATAGCCCGTTGTTCCCGAGAACAAGAGGATGAAGAAGCCAATGGCAAGCCTATTGAACTTCCACATTAAAAGTCACTTCTAGGTCTGTTTCGCCCCCAGCATTGGAGATATCGCCTTCTGAAACCCCAGATGCATTCTTATCCGGTTGATGTCTTAAGGTTATTTTGAGGACTCCAGAACCTGCTTCCTCAGTGCTTATAGTCGTTGACAAACCTATTGGCTGACCGTTTACATCCGCATCGCCGTATTCCACCTTCAGCCCCTCGACTGTAGTTTCAAAAAAGAACTGATGCTCAGCACCTTCTTCTTCAATCTCAAGGCTAATGTCGGCCGTAGGAGTCTCCAATTCATTCAACAAAGTAATGGCCCCGGAATAGTTCGTGTTCACTATAAGACTTCCACCTGTAATTGTGGGTGGATTACCTCCGTCTCCATCCAAATCCATAAAGCTCAGCACGACCGGACTTCCTCCTCCACCAGGAGTAAGAGTGAAATTGAAGCTTGTAACAACTTCTTCCTCATTCGGAATGATTGGATCCTCTGGTTCGTTTTTATCACAAGAAGTGCTGCCTATGACCGATGTGAGGCTTATGCACAAGAATGAAATGAGTCTACTGCTTTTCATTGCGCCTAAATTTTTGAATGTGGCAAAAGTATTTCTTTATGCAACATCGTTGCACTAAGAGGGGAGTCCTTTTTAGATAACAGCTAAACTTGACATAAATGCAATCTACATTACTGTTGCAATCGTTCCACGGCTAAATCAATAGATCGTACTAGCCATCAAACACTTTAGGTTCATCCTTTCGTCTTGAGGGTGGATTGACTTCCATCGATTTCAAAAAAAGGCCGTCATTTAAAAGACAAAAAATGGAATTGAATGGTCCATTGTATCCAAAATGCTTTGTGGCAACCTGCAGTACCTCAAGATTCTCTGTGAGACTGGAATTGAGGAAATCTGCGATGCGCGGATCAGCAATCTAAGGTTGGTGAAAGAAATCAATCCCGCCATCCGGACTGTTTACATTAAACCACCCGCCAAAAGAAGCATCAAGAACATCATTAAATACGCCGATGTCAGCTTCAACACCCAAATAGAAACCATTCGTTGGCTGAGCGAAGAAGCCCAGCGACAAGCCAAGAAACACCACGTTGTGATTATGGTGGAGATGGGTGATTTGCGCGAGGGTGTTCTTGGGGATGATTTGGTTGACTTCTACGAAAAGGTCTTTGAGTTGCCCAACATTGAAGTGGTGAGTTTCGGAACCAATCTGAATTGTCTTCATGGAGTGATGCCTTCTCACGACAAGCTCATTCAACTCAGTTTGTACAAGCAACTGGTTGAAACCAAGTTTCACCGCAAAATCCCTTACGTAACGGGTGGCACAAGCGTGGTTATCCCCCTGATTTTCAACAAACAACTCCCGAAAGGCATCAACCATTTCCGTGTTGGTGAGACCCTTTACTTTGGCAACAATCTCTTCAGTTTGAAGCCAATTAAAGGAATGAAATCGGACGTATTCAAACTCTACGCAGAGGTCATTGAAATCTTCGAAAAGCCAATGGTTCCAAGCGGAGATTTGGAGGCCAATCCTTCGGGAGAAGTATTTGAAATAAACGAAGAAGACTACGGTAAAACTTCATATCGAGCAATCATTGATTTAGGACTGCTCGACATCTCCCCCGACTTTTTAATTCCAGAAGCCAAAGATTTTGAAATCATTGGAGCCAGTTCAGATATGATTGTTCTTGATTTGGGCGACAAACCAAAATATAAAGTGGGCGATCTGGTGCCCTTTCGCTTGAAGTATATGGGCGCTCTTGCACTTATGAACTCGAACTATATTGAGAAAAAGGTCGTGTAACTAGCGCTGAAGTCAACAGTCAGATTCTTCGTGCGGGCTTAATTATATTCGTTGAACCAATTTGCGTTCAGCTATTAATATCATGACCTCAAAAAAGCTGTTGCTCGCAATCATTCTTATAGCCATTGGCTTGCTCGGAGTGTTTTCTATTCTCACGATGGAATTGCCAATTCCTGCAGAAGCTGAGGCCATTTTAAAAGCGAGGTTTACGGATTTTCAAATCCAGCTCCTACTCTTAATAAATCCAACACTAATGTTGCTCATTGCAGTGGCTGTTGGCACTGCACTCTTCCAGAAAGTGAATCTGGGAGTGCCAATCATTGAACGCTTCATTGGAATAAAAAACGACTCCTTAAAGCTTTCGGACATTCTCAAATATGGACTCCTCGGTGGTCTCTTATCAGGAATTCTCTTGAGTCTTGTTGGGCTCATCTTCAATCCAATTCTCCCCGCAGAATTTCTCGAATTGGGAGAATCATTTCAACCCTCTTTGGCAGCACGTTTTCTTTACGGAGGCTTAACAGAAGAAATATTGATGCGCTTTGGCTTGATGACCTTCATCGTATGGCTGCTCTCATTGATGTCAAAGAATAAGACTCCACTGCTTTATTGGATCGGCATTCTCATTTCTGCAATCATATTTGGGATTGGGCATTTTCCGATTGCATTTCAATCTCTCGAGTCCCCTTCTGTTGCCTTATTGTCCTACATTCTCATCGGAAACTCAATCGGCGGGATCGTGTTTGGTTGGTTGTATTGGAAAAAGGGATTGGAAGCTGCTTTCATCGCTCACATCATAACGCATGTTGTGATGCTCATGGCTGAATCAATCAACACCTAGAATTGAATGCAGTAATTATTCTCAAATTGATGAGAAGGTATGTCTTCCTCGTATTACTGTTCAGCCTTTACATCGGATTAAGTTCCTGCGATGCCGTAAATCGACTTCAATATTCGTTGCAGAATAAAACCGAAGAAACCATAAGAGTTCGAATTCCCAATTTCCCTATTGAACCTGAAAAAGGCGAATTCAGCACTAGACTAGATACCATCATCGAAATCGCGCCAGGTCAGTCGCTGTGGATTGGCAGCTCTCCCACCGACATCAACTTCCCTTGGGCAACGAAGAACATCTATAAGGAGGCGCCAGGAATCTGCGGTCTGGAACTCATTGCACAGGGCAGCCTTATAAAACTCGACTGTTCGAAGGCTAGTTGGAAGTACAAAAAGAGGTGGTCGACACTCAAAATCAATTAATGAGCCCTCAGACAAGAATATAAAGCTATACTTGAGGTATACAAGAAAGTATCAGCCCTGTAGAGAATGGAAAAATCAGAATTTTTAGAACAGCACGTCTTCAATGAATTGAAGAAGGTTAAAACTGGAGTTGAGTCGGTAGAGGCTCAGTCTTTTTCCGAATCGGATTTTGAAATTATCCTCAAACGAATTGAGCACTTTGGAATCGGAGTGTACAAAATTGAGGCTTGGCAGGAGGACAAAGTCGTGGACACTTCAAGTCATGAAGATTTTAAGAAGAAAGTGACAGATTCGTCTTGGTACAAGAAAGCCTTTTTAACCCTTAAAACACGCCAAGCCGGACTCAGCTACTCTGCCAGCTATAAAATCTCACCCAAACTTTTGGCAAGAGATCCATTTGTGGCAAGCCCTACTAAATCCGCCGACGATGTTCAAGAAGCCAAAGATTTAACAGAGGACTAATATTTAAGACCGCAGAAATGAAATCAAAGCAATACCTAAGAACTGGAGAAGGCGAGAATTACAACTACGCTCAAGATCATTGTTTCATAAAGCTTTCATCCAGGGACACAAATGGTGAATTGTGCATCATCGAAGACACCTTAAAACCTGGCTTTCACCTTAAGCGTCATCATCACAAAGTAATGACTGAAGTCTTCTACATGTTGGAAGGCACAATGGAGCTCATCTTTGACAATGAGACAATCACTCTGAGCCCAGGAGATACGATTACGGTTCCACCAAATGTTTGGCACGAAGCCATTTGTGTTGAAGGAGGTAAAATGCTGACGATCTTTAAAAATGGTGAATTCGACGTTTTTCTGGAAGGTCTTTCGAAGATGAGCGAGGCTGATTTTTCCGACGCAGAGCTTATGAAGTCGTACTCCGAGAAGTTTGACATTTATGAAGAATAAAACGACTATGAAAAACTCCATCTTAAGTCTTGCACTGCTTCTCATTACAAATCTTGCCTACACCCAAGAAAGGGCCTACGTGGTCTATACGGCCCAGGGAAAGAAAGTGTCCTACGAAAAGATGATGAAGTCCCTCGTGAAAAGCGATGTGGTTCTGTTTGGTGAGCTCCACAACAATCCAATCAGTCACTGGTTGCAATATGAAGTGACTTCGGAACTCAACAATACACGTGAACTTGTTCTAGGCGCTGAAATGTTTGAAGCCGATAATCAGATTCCACTGAATCAATATCTGCTCGACAGCATCACTTCCAAAGAACTCGATACCCTGGCCAGACTATGGCCGAATCACAAAACAGACTATGCTCCATTGGTGAATTTCGCGAAGGAGAACCAGCTTCCATTTATTGCCACCAATATTCCAAGAAGGTACGCTCGTATGGTTTTCAAAAAGGGCTTCGAAGGGCTTGACTCTCTGACTTCGATGGAAAAAGAATGGATGGCACCCCTACCGATTCCCTTCGACAGCGAATTGCCAACTTATAAAAACATTCTCGTCATGATGGGCGATCATGGCAGCCCCAGCTTGGTTAAAGCCCAAGCCATGAAGGATGCCACCATGGCGCACTTTATTTTGGCAAACTATAAAGCAGACCAATTGTTCTTGCATTTCAACGGCGCCTACCATTCTGATTTTTATGAAGGCATTCTATGGTATTTAAAAGGCGCTCAAAAGGATTTGAACTACACGACCATCTCCACGGTTTCGCAAGAAAACATCAAAGAATTGCTCGAAGAAAATCGTTCGAAAGCAGATTATATCATTTGCGTGGACGAGAACATGACCACAACCTATTAGAGAAGAATAAGATTCCCATATGACCAACAACGACATCTTTAGGCGAATCAGATACGTATTCGACCTTGATGATAGCGCGATGATTGCGCTGTTTAAATTGGCGGAATATGAAGTTGATCGCGCGCAAGTGAGCGACTGGTTGAAAAAGGAAGACGATCCATTGGCGATTGATATTTCCGACCGAGAACTGGCCATTTTTCTCAATGGTTTCATCATTGAAAAACGTGGAAAAAGAGAGGGCCCAATGCCCGAACCTGAAGATCCTTTGAGCAACAATATGATTCTTCGCAAACTGAAGATTGCACTGGACTTGAAGACTGAAGACATGCTGGAGCTCTTCTCTTCGGCAGGAAAGAAATTAAGCAAACATGAGTTGAGTGCCTTTTTTCGAAAGCCTGACCATAAATCCTATCGCCTTTGTATGGATCAATACTTACGCAATTTCCTTAGCGCACTGCAAACGAAATACAAAGTTGAGTAAGAGAACACAATAGAGGTTTCGTTTTTCAGTTTACATATGAAACATTCATCAATGAAAAACACACTATCAATCTCTCTCTTGTCAATTTTGCTTTTTCCTTGCAGCAAAGATTATGAAACTGGAACCGTCAAAGATTATGGAGCTCAAGCTCTAGATGGCTGCTGATGGGTGATTGAAATCGGAAGCGAGGTTTATTCCACTACCAATTTGGCCACTCAATATCAACAAGACGGACTATCAATAGAGTTGGAATACAAAGAATTGAACTCCATTTACACTTGTGGGTTGTTGCCTACATCCTATCCCGAAATTGAGATTAAGGATGTGAAATAACTTCAACTCTCTGAAGCAAATGTCAAAGCACGTCGCTTGAACTCCACCTTACATCTCGACAAAGTGCATATGGAATTGTGGCTTCCATTACTTTAGCTTCTCTTGTAGTAAAATTCACCAAAAGTAATTGACTAGTTTAGCTCTTTCTAAAATGAGCACATGTCAAAATTAAGCACCCTACTAGCCTTAACAAGTCTTCTTACGTTCTCTCAGGTTCATTCCCAAACTCTTCCATTCGATTTCGAAGACTCTTTATCAAGCTCAAACTTTGTTGACTTTAGTGGTGGCGGTGCCATTGTTATGGCAAATCCTTTCTCGGGTGGAATCAACACCAGCGATTCTGTGGCCCGCATCATTCGCAACGGTGGCCAAATTTGGGCAGGAAGTAAAATCATTCTTTCGGCCAATCTCGACTTCTCGGTCTTAACCAAGATCAGCATGAAAGTGTACACCACTGCTCCAATCGGAACTGTGGTGAAGTTAAAACTTGAAGGCAGCGCACCTTCCGTAGAGGCCGATGCCTTTACAAGTACGTCTGGCGCATGGGAAACGCTGGAATGGATCTTCGCTGGCACACCCAATACGCTCAACGAGCTCGTGTTTATGTTCGATTACGGGAACATTGGCAATGGATCAGCAAGTTCCACTTTCTATTTTGATGATGTTCAACAAGTTCCTGGCCCACCTGCCCCTCAGTTGATTTCATTGCCGATAGATTTTGAGTCAGGAATTGTGAGCAGCGATTTTCTCAACTTTGCTGGAGCTGGAGCAATCCTGATTGCAAACCCACAAAAGCAAGGCATCAATACCAGCAATACAGTTTGTGAGATTATTCGCAATGGAGGCGATTTATGGGCTGGAGCTACCCTTCTGCTCGACAGTGTTTTGGATTTGTCGAACATGTGGCATTTTTCTACGAAAGTGTTTACCTCCGCTCCGGTTGGAACACGCATGAAACTGGAACTTCTCGGCCCAACAAGTTCACACAGCATAGATGCTTTCACAAGCGTTTCTGGTGCTTGGGAAACGATCGAATGGAATTTTCACGGACAACCGAACACCTTCAATAAAATGGCCTTTCTCTTCGATTTTGGACATGTGGGTGACGGAAGTGCGAGCTCTACTTTCTTATTCGACGATGTGCAGCAGTTCGTAGGCCCTCCTCTGCCCGCACCAGTTCCCACCAGCCTACCCATTGACTTTGAATCAGGAATGCTGAGCTCCGATTTCACCAACGAGTTCGGCGCTACTGGTAGCGTAGTTGCCAATCCTCAGGTCGGCGGCATCAATACAAGCGACACCGTAGGCCACATCATTAAAAGTGGTGGGCATGGATATGCACGCACCAAATTGATCTTGACCAACAACATGGACTTTTCAACTTTAAGTTCAATTTCCATGAAAGTATATTCCGATGCTCCAGTGGGCAGCATCTTGAAGCTGAAGGTGGAAAGCACAACTTCAGGCGCTGCAAATGAACGAGATGCTTACAGCACCGTTTCTGGCGACTGGGCAACATATACTTGGGATTTTGCTGGAGATCCACCTGTGTACAATGTGCTGACCTTCATGATGGGCTTCGGCGTCATTGGTGATGCTTCTCCAACTTCCACCTTTCTCATCGACGATATAGAACAAGTTGCCGGCTTGCCTCCACTTCCTAAAGCCAGCTTGCCCATCAACTTTGAAAATGGTGTTAGCACCGCTTCCTTCTTAGATTTTGACGGAGCAGGTTCCACGGTAATTTCCAATCCCGAAAAGAATGGCATCAACCCTTCTGATTCTGTAGGAAAGATGGTTCGAAATGGTGGCCAAATATGGGCCGGCAGTAAGCTCTACCTCGACACCACTTTAGATTTCTCAAGCTTTCCATACCTCACAATGAAGGTCTTCACCCAAGCTCCCATTGGAACAACCGCGAAACTTAAATTGGAAGGGACTGCTGGCGCTGAAACTGAAGTCGATGTTGTCACCACAGTTTCAGGTGAATGGGAAACGCTCAAATGGGATTTCAGTGGTGAGCCAAGCATTTACCAAGACATCGTCTTTATGTTCGACTATGGAGCCATTGGAGACAGTTCATCCGCTTCAACCTTCCTATTCGACGATGTTGAGCAAACAGATGGCACGAGCAGCAATACGGGTTTGGATCTTATGCCTCATTTGGAAGTGATCAAGAGCTTTCCAAATCCTGCAACAGAGTTCATCAACTTCGCTGCAGAAAGCACCATTGAGTCCATATCACTTTTCGATGTACTGGGAAATGAAGTCTTAAGTCAAGGAAGCAATAGTAATGAAGTAAGAATGGATGTAATTGGCATCGCCAGCGGCGTCTACACAGCTCAAATCACCACTTCCAAAAGTCATCACAGACTCAAGATTGTGATTGAATAAGCCTGAATTCCTATGCTTATTGGGACTCAAATGAGTTCTCGCCTCTTGAGTTTTCTTTCCAATTTGCTGATGGCCATTTTTTGCATCAGTCGCTCCCTTTTTGGTGACTTCCTTCTACGAGCTGACCAGTTACCGTAGGCGTTTTTGCTCATGAATACTCTAAAGAGCTTACGTTTTAGCTTTGAGCCATTCACTCTATTTCGAGTTATATTACCAATTACCTTTTCCCCTTCAACGATGAGATAATTTTCAAGGCATAGATCGAGCACCAACATTTTCCCAGTGAATTCGCTGGCCGCACCATACTGAAAAGAATTCCATTCATTTAGCAGATCACCTGTGACGATGTATCTCCTGCCCGGCTCCTTGTGCGGTAGACTGTGAAAACACTCAAAACCTTTGTCATTCAACAAGTACAGCGTGTCCAAGCCATAATCTCCTTTGAGTAGGCGAAGAACCTTTAAGCGAGTAATGGTATAGGCATACTTCGAAGTATCGAGCGCTTGCACATCAATCACTTCCACCTCCATCATATGTTGACCGATAGAGTTCACAAATTTATCGGGCCCCTTACAAGAACAGCACATTACCTGAACGTGCAGCACGATCGCGAAAAAGCTCAATGCAAATGCTCTGGGAATTCTCATCGCTCTTCTTGTATTTTATAGCGGAAAGGAAGCATGGTATAGCAAGCACGGCTCTTTCCTGTTTGATCTTTCGCTGGTTCCCAAGCTGGCATTGAGCGGGCCTTTTGCATTGCTAAACTATCTAAAATGGGATGAAGGCTTCGCTTCACTTCTACTTCTGTAACCAGCCCCGATTCGCTCAACATTAGTTGAAGAACAAGCTTTCCCTCTACTCCAATCTCAGTCAATGGGTTCTCATTTTCCAAAAGAAACGCTCTTAAATCCTCGGCCGAAAAGGGAGGCTCGGCATTTTCTTGTAAAAACGCACAGGCGATAATTTCTGGAGTACCTGAAACAGCGATGATTGGTTCTTCTTCAACCTCAACTTCCTCCTCAATTTCATCACCCAAACAGCACCGTCCTCGCGCTTCAAATGCCTCGATCATTGGGTTGTTCTGGGCCATCTTAAGAAGAGCTAAGGAATCAATTCGAGCTTTGTACTCCTCATTCGCCGACTGGTACTCATAGACTTCAAGAAATTCCCGAATGCATCGGTTGTAATGCCAATGCCGTAATCGTGTACGTCTCCGCCAATCTGTATTGCCCAAACAAAATTGCCCTGAACATTTAATTTTAGGATGAAGGCATCATCCGTCGGACTGATGATTCCCGGGGTGGTTAAGAAATACGTGGCCGAACCAGGATCGAAATCAACCGTCCCCTTAAAATAGCCAGTGACTAAAACATTGTGATTGATATCTACAGCAATCGAACTTCCCTCATCATTCACATTTGCTCCGCCCAAAGATTTGGCCCACAAATAATTACCATTGGCATCCAATTTTTGAATGAAAACATCTCGTGCGCCGCCGTTGGCAACCAAGTTATTTACTGAGCTGCCCGGGTCAAAATCTACCGTGCTGCCAAAATAACCAGTGGTAAGAACATCACCATTTTGATCTGCAGTAACTGCATTTGCTGAACTGTTGTCCATTGATGCAGCCCAGATAAAGTCTCCATTGGTGTTCAGCTTTTGAATGTAGCTTCCAGTGCCTACTACCGTCATCATAAAGGAGGCAGATCCAGGGTCAAAATCGATGGTTCCCCTAAATGTTCCTGCGGTGATTACATTCCCACTTTGGTCTATGCAAATAGAGTAAGCAAATTCGTTGTTGCTCCCAACAATTCTCTTCAGCCACTGGTAATCGCCATTTTGATCGAGCTTAAGTGTGAAGGCATCGCGATTTCCACTTGTGTTATAAACGGCCGTCCCCATTCCAGGATTAAAATCAACAGTACCTTGAAAATACCCGGTAACAAATACGTTCCCGATCGTATCGACTGCAATTGCTGATGTTATCACAATATCCGCAGCTACTGTTCCCCCAATGTTTTTTACCCAAAGGAGGTTGCCGTTCGCATCCAGTTTTTGAATGTAGGCATCAAAACTGCCTGTGCCTATTGAGGTGTTCACTGAACTTCCAGGGTCGAAGTCTACAGTATCTTGATAGGTACCAGTGCTGTAAACATTGCCATTGATATCTGCAGCTATTGAATTCCCTACATCATTACCTTGACCACCCATCGCTGCAGCCCACTCAAATGTTGGGTTTTGTGCATTGCAGATCAATGCAAAAAGAATTGATAAAGAAGTAATTAGATGCTTTCTCATGATTCGAAAAATTCGCTTGGCGCTAAATTACATATTGATGAGCTATAGCATGCCTTCTCAAGTGAAGAAACAAGACTTGTGTCACTTCTTCGCCCTTCGGATAGCCTTACCTTTGCACTGAATCAATCTCAGGACGAAAAACGATTTCCTAATGGTCCTTAGATATTGAAAACTGCCGCATGATTTTCCGCCTCATCCTCTTCCTTGCGCTCAACTTTGCCGCTTTGGCTATAGGAGGCATATTCACGAGTAATGGAATTCCATCCGATTGGCATCTGGGCTTGGCAAAAGCACCTTGGACACCCCCAGGCTGGGTTTTCGGTGCTGCTTGGACAACGATCATGATTTTCTTCGGATTGTACCTAGCTTACTTATGGCCCACGGTTGAAAACAATTATTTATTCATTGGCCTCTACGTCATTCAATGGATTTTGAATGTTGGCTGGAATCCAACCTTCTTTTACTTCCATCAGGTCTTTGTAGGTCTAGTGGTCATAAGCAGTTTAACGCTGCTCGTAGGTTTCTTCCTCTTCTACTATTGGCCAGAGTTGAAACTCAAATCTGCACTCATACTCCCCTATTTCATTTGGTTGCTGATTGCGACCTCCTTGAATGGGTACATTCTTTTCAAGAATTGATTTAAGCCTTATAAGATGAATAACACTATGAATAAGGAGCAAGAATTGAAAGAGATCGTGAAAGAGCGGTATGCTAAGATTGCCGAACAAGGAAAGGCGGAAAACGCGTCTTCCTGTTGTGGTGCTACCACTCCTTCGAACAAGGTCTACAACATCATGATGGACGACTACTTTGATACCGAGGGTTACTCTCCCGACGCAGATCTCGGATTGGGCTGTGGCTTACCTACTCAGTTCTCCAACATTCAAAAAGGAGATACCCTGATCGATTTAGGTTCTGGCGCTGGCAACGATTGTTTTGTGGCGCGTCATGAAACTGGTGCGGAAGGAAAAGTAATCGGCATCGACTTCACCCCAATTATGGTTGAGAAGGCTCGGATGAATGCAGAAAAGTTGGGCTACAACAACGTTGAATTTCGAGAAGGTGATATTGACGCCATGCCGGTGAGCGATGATGTCGCTGACGTGATTGTCAGCAATTGCGTGTTGAACCTCGTCCCGAACAAGCAGAAGGTCATACACGAAATTTTTAGGGTTTTAAAACCTGGCGGACACTTCAGCATTTCAGACATCGTGCTGGTTGGAGACTTGCCAGAGGCCTTGAGAGAAGATGCAGAGATGTATGCTGGTTGCGTAGCTGGTGCCATTCAGAAATCCGATTACCTCGGGCTGATTGAGGATCAAGGTTTTCAAAACATCAAAGTTCAGAAAGAGAAGACCATTGTCATTCCAGATGACATTCTTGAAAAATACCTCTCCACTGAAGAGATTCAGTCATTCAGCAAAGGAACTACTGGGATCTTCAGCATCACGGTCTACGCAGAAAAACCCGGTGTAAAAAGCGGTAAAATCAAGCTAAAAATGGCGGATTTATCTCAGGGGAATTCTTGCTCTCCCGAGAGCGGATGTTGCTGATATCCGTCACGCTGTTTTAGGCCATTTGTTGTAAAAAATGGTCACTACTCTTCCTTGTATTTAGATCACCACTTCAGTAACCATCGGCGTCAAAGACTCAGTCAGTCTGGGATAAAGCCATTCATGAGAAGCTAGATTATGGATTGATTGACTTATTGTACATTTGACCTTTAGTTCATTTCCACACACAATTCCATTCCCATGAAATTTGGTTTAACAACACTAGTAGTACTTCTCTCTTCTTATTTCGCTCTAGGTCAAAACGTACCCATCGATTTTGAAACTCCAGGCAATGGAGCTACATGGAATTGGACGGTTTTCGAAAATGACGTCAATCCTTTATTGGAGATTATAGTGAACCCAGACCCATCGGGCATCAACAAATCGTGTACGGTTGCCAAGTTTACCTCTCTTGTAGCTGGAAGACCATACGCAGGCGTTGAGTCATTGCACGGTGCAGGAATAGGAAGTTGGACCGTTACAGACTCTACCGACACCATTCGAATTATGGTTTGGAAATCCGTCATCAGTGACGTTGGTATCAAACTGGTTCGTTCCGACAACTGGTCTTTAGGAGAAATCAAGATTGCGAATACAGTTACGAATGAATGGGAAGAAATCATTTTTGACTTCTCGGCACACATTGGAAACACTTACGATCAAATCGTCATCTTCCCTGACTTCCAGGCAAGAACCACCGACAACATTTCTTACTTCGATCACATTTATGGTGATGCAAGCACCTCAGGAGGTTGTGGTTGCACTGCTACTGAAACTGCGCCGGTTCCAGACAGCGTAGACTTGGCTGATGTGGAAGGAACTTGCAGCGTTGATAGCTTGGTTCCACCCACCGCAACCGACAGCTGTGGCGAGACTGTATTTGGAACACACAATGCAGTTCTTCCAATCACTACTCTTGGCAGCACCATCGTTACTTGGACATACACAGACCGTGGTGGAAACGATACTACCCAACTTCAAAATGTTGTCATCCGATGTGCAAATGGATTCGATGACATTCAATCGTCGAAATTTTCGATTCACCCAAACCCCTCTAAGGGTTTCGTGACTATCGCGACGAAAGATGCGTTCGAGGGACAAATTGTGCTTCGAGATCTTCTCGGACGTGAATTGAAGCGACTTGATGTAAATTCAAACGAAACTGTACTGGATTTACGCAGCTTGCCGTCAAAAGGCATCTATTTCACTGAGCTCGTCGATGCGAACGGCAGCACTCTAGAAGTTAAAAAGGTGATCTACGAATAATAAAGTAGACGCCTTTCTCCTAGCCTTTCTGGTTCAATACAAATTTTTCTAGCCAGCTTTCATGGCTGTAACCGTAGGCTTTACCAAGATGGGCCACATGATGAAAGTTCTCTTCAGGGCTGCTTTAAGCAAATTTAAATTGGCCCAATTCACGGCAGAGGCCAATACCAAGGATTTGGAAATTCTAGCTGGCATGATTGAAAATAAGAAGGTTCGTGTTCATATTGAGAAAGTCTACCCCTTCGAAAAAACACCCGAGGCCATTGCTTATATTGAGTCAATGCGGACGAAGGGAAAAGTGGTGATGGTTTGGGATGAAGAGCTGAATGCTGAGTGAGCCGAAAATAGCGCGTACCTTGTTCGATGATAGTTCGGCAAGGCCTTGTTAATAACTAACATGAACATTCCAGTGCTGGCTGTGTCCTTATGACTAAATGAAAATTCTACTCACTGGCTCAACCGGATATATTGGAAAACGCATACTGCCCGTACTGGTAAACAAAGGCCATCACGTCGTTTGCTGCGTTCGGGATAAGTCGAGGTTCAATCCACCTCAATCTTTAAAAGCCAACATATCGGTCATTGAGATCGATCTACTGGATGAATCGTCGTTGGAAAAGGTTCCTTATGACATTGACGTCGCCTACTATCTCGTTCATTCCATGTCATCCTCCGACGACTACAAATCCTTGGAATTGCAATGTGCTGAAAATTTCCGAAAATCCCTTTCCAGCAAGAGAGTAAAGCAAGTCATCTACCTCAGTGGAATCGTAAACGAAAGCAATTTATCGACGCACTTAATGTCTCGAAAAGCCGTGGAAGATGAGCTGGGAAAAGGCGATTACAGCCTTACAAGCTTACGAGCGGGCATCATCGTTGGATCAGGAAGTGCCTCGTTCGAGATCATGAGAGATTTGATTGAGAAGCTTCCAGTAATGATTACACCCAAATGGCTTCTCACGAAATGCCAACCCATTGGGGTTTCTGATGTTCAGCGCTTTTTAACAGAATGTCTCTTAGTCGAGAAAACCTTCAATCGAAATTTTGACCTTGGCTGCGAGGACGTACTCACATACAAGGAGATGCTTTTGGGAATAGCGGAAGTGCGAAATCTAAAACGTAAAATTTGGACCGTTCCGGTTATGACGCCAAGGCTCTCCTCCTACTGGCTTTACTTCGTGACTTCAACGTCCTATAAACTCGCCAGCTCACTTGTTGATAGTATGAAGGTTGAAGTCGTGTGCCGGGATAACGAGATCAATCGAATTCTGAACATTCAACCGATATCCTACAAAGAGGCGCTCATTCGCGCCTTTGCCAAGATTGAAAGCAATGAAATCGCATCCAGTTGGAAAGACTCGTATTCCAGCAGCGATCTCAACATAAACATCTCAGAATTTATCCGGGTTCCCACCTTTGGGTGTTATAAAGATGAGCGCAAAAGAAAGTTCATTAATCGCGATTCAAGCATCCAAAAAATCTGGAGCATTGGAGGTGAAAAAGGATGGTACTATGGGAATTGGCTCTGGAGAATCCGAGGCTATTTGGATAAACTCTTCGGTGGCGTTGGCCTGAGGAGAGGACGTACCAATGTGACTTCTTTGGCCGCCGGTGATTCCTTAGATTTTTGGCGCGTTTTATATGCAAATAAAGAAGAAGGGCGCTTGCTGCTTTTTGCGGAAATGAAACTGCCTGGAGAAGCATGGCTGGAATTTCGATTGGAGGGAGACCAATTGGTTCAGACGGCCACCTTCAGACCTCTAGGCTTGGCAGGAAGAATTTACTGGCTAGCCGTCACACCTTTTCACGGCTTCATTTTCAATGGCTTGGTAAGCGCCTTAAGTAAGGACAGTTAAGCCGAAGCACCGTCACTACTTTAGCTGTTACCATCCCCTCTGAATCCATACCTTAGCCATTCATTTCAATCAACGCATATGAATCTCTTCTTCAAGTCAATGATTGCAATAGTTATCGTTGGTTCCAGCTTCGCCTTCACAAGCATTCAGAATGAAGGATTGGAAGTCACATATGGTGTTTCAGCAGACAATCCATCGAGCATTGAGCTTCGCCTGAACAAAGACTTCAGCGTTAACTATCAAGACTTTTCAAACCCAAAGCAAAAGATTAAGGTTCAAGGAACTTATACGCTGAAGAACAGAAAGGTTCAGCTCACAAGTCAAGATGCGAGCCCCAGCTTTCACGACAAATGGAAGTTTAGCGAAGAAGGCACAAAAGCAAGCTCACGAAAAGGCTTGGCTTTTTACACCTTGAGTAAAAAATAGATCACCAGCCAACAAGAGTATTCCCTGTTGGAAATCAACGAATTAAGCAATAGCCTCATGAATAAGTTGTCGATTTTTAGTGCCGTATTTTTCATTTTCGCACTAGCTATGCCTTCCTGCTCTCCGTCAAAAAAAGTAACACGGATTGATGAAAAGCAAGCCGTTGATCTCAGCGGGAGATGGAACGACACGGACTCAAGAATGGTTTCTGAAGAAATGATTCGCGATGGCTTATCTGGAGATTGGATATCTGATTTTGTGGCAGCGAAGGGTCGAAAACGGACGGTTTTAGTCGGCATCATTCGAAACAAAAGCAGTGAGCACATCAGTACCGACATCTTTATTAAAGACATCGAACGGGAATTCATCAATTCAGGAAAAGTAAAAATCGTTCAGGGTGGAGAAGCGCGTGACCAGTTGCGAAAAGAACGCTTGGAACAGCAAGACTTCGCCTCTACGAAGTCAGCAGCCGAATGGGGAATGGAACTTGGTGCAGACTATATTTTACAAGGAACGGTAAATTCCATCACCGACGCAAATAGCAAACAGAAATTGGTCTTTTACCAGGTTGATTTAGAGCTGACACATATGGAGAGCAACGAAAAAGTCTGGCTAGGTAGCAAGAAGATTAAGAAGGTCGTTAAGTAGGCGATCAAAAGTTACAATCACTCACCTCTCATTGAATAAATCAAGCATTAAAACACAATCCCAAGCCTATACTATTGGGATTGTACTTGCAGGGCTCCTAGTCTTCATTTCAAGTTGCGCAACCTATTATGAAAAGAGTTTGTTGTTCCAAGAACAATTCGTTCAAGGAAAGTTTGAGGATGCGCGCAAAACGCTAGACAAGAACAAAAGAGCCGCCAAGGATAAGAATCGATTGCTCTATTTTTTCCAGAAAGGTGTCGTTCTTCAAATGCTGGAGAACTACTCTGAAAGCAACGAATCCTTTGAGGAGGCCTACATTTTCTCCGAAGATTTCCAAAAGAGCTACGCGCGACAGGCAGCCAGCATTCTCAGCAACCCCACCACAATGGTATATGCAGGAGAAGATCATGAACTCGTTTTGATGCACTATTTCAAAGCCTTGAACTTCCTGCGCATGAATCAATTTGATGAGGCTTTGGTTGAATGCCGAAGAATCAACAACAAATTGAACCTATTGAACGACCGTTACGAAAAGAAAAAGAATAGGTACAGGAGGGACGCATTTGCCCTGAATTTGATGGGCATTGCTTACGAGGCGTCTGGAGACGTCAACAATGCTTTCATTGCCTACAGAAATGCATATGAGGCCTACGACGAGGACTACACAAAGTGTATTTTGGGACTGAGGTTCCTGAACAACTCAAAAAAGACCTCCTCCGAACGGCCTATATGAATGGCTTCAAAGAGGAGCTTGAGAAATTTGAAGGAAAATTCTCAATGAAGTATGTACACGAAGAGAAAGCTGGTGGTGAGTTGGTGTTCTTCTGGCACAACGGCTTGGGTCCTGTGAAAGATGAATGGAGCGTAAATTTCTTCCTGGTTAAAGGCCAAGGAGGACTTGTTATGTTTGAAAATGAGGAACTGGGACTTAGCTTTCCTTTCTCAACATCCTCTAATGGACAAAGCTCCGAAGGCATCGGCGATTTGAAATTTGTGCGTGTCGCATTTCCTCGATATCGCGAGCGCAAGCCCTATTACCGGAGTGCGATTTTGATTTCTGAAACTGAGACTTACCCGTTGGAAATGGCTGAGAACATCAACGACATTGCTTTTAAAACATTGGACGATCGAATGCTTAGAGAACTTTCGACATCACTCATGAGATTGGCTGCGAAGCAAGCTGCCGAGCAAATGCTGCGGAAACAAAATGAGAATCATGGCGCATTGCTCTCTGTCATCAACAGTGTTTCGGAAAAAGCCGACACTCGAAACTGGCAAACACTTCCGTACAGCATTTCCTATGCGAGGGTTCCTCTTATAGAAGGAAGCAATCCAATGAAACTGAAAGCCTTTTCCCCCAGGAAAAGCAGGGACACCGAAGAAGTGTTCAACTTTCAGGGAAAGACTGGACAAACTCAATTTTATATTTTCAATAGTCTTGAGAGCATTCCACTCAACTATTGATTTAATCGGCGTAATCCTAGATTAAAAGTGACAAAAGAGGAGAAAACAAAATCCGAGGGTCGTACTGTCTCCCTTGTTCTTGGGAGCGGAGGAGCTCGAGGATTGGCTCACATAGGCGTCATCAAGTACCTTGAAGAGAACAACTTTCAAATCAAATCCATTTCAGGCTGTTCGATTGGCTCTTTGATTGGTGGGGTTTATGCCGCTGGTAAACTCGACGAATTGGAAAAATGGATGCGCTCCATCGATAAGGTAGATATGGCAAGTCTTCTCGACCTCTCTTGGGGGAATGGTGGTGTTTTTAAAGGAGACAAAATCATCGATACCTTGATTGATCTCATAGGGGATGTGCAAATTGAAGAAATGCCGATTCCTTTCACTGCTGTGGCTGCAAACATTGAAACTGAGAAGGAAGTTTGGTTCAATTCAGGCTCCTTGTTCGATGCTATTAGAGCCTCGGTATCTCTACCCCTATTTTTCACTCCTTTTGAACATCAGAGTGAACTACTCATCGATGGCGGCATACTAAACCCTGTCCCCATCTCACCCACCCACCGAAGATAAACCGACCTTACAATTGCAGTGAACTTGGGCGGAGCTCCTGAGAGTGAGAGTGAGAGTGAGAGTGAGAATGAGAGTGAGAGTGAGAGTGAGAGTGACCTTTCCTTTCAGGATGGTATTAAGAAGTTCTTAAAGCGCTTTCAGAATGATGAGGATACTTCAGAATCAAAAAAATGGGGTATGTACGAAGTAGCCAATAAGTCGTTGGATACCATGCAAGGGGCCATTGCCCGCTATAAGCTTGCCGAATGTCCGCCCGACATCGAAATAAAAATTGCACGCAATGCCTGTGGAACCTACGACTTTGATCGGGCCAAGGAAATGATTCAATTGGGATATGAGAAGGCAGAGTCGGCCTTGAGACAGAACTAAAGCAATTCAAAAACAAATAAGCCGTCGTCAAATGAAAGCTGCCGTAACCACCAAAGCAGGTAATCCCGAAGTAATCCAACTGCAGGTGGTTCCAAAACCAAAGGTCAAGGATGGCTGGGTGCGCATTCAAGTAAAGGCCTTTGGACTGAACAGATCGGAACTCTTCACCAGAAGAGGAGATTCGCTAGGAGTAGATTTCCCGCGAATACAAGGAATTGAATGTGTGGGAATTGTTGACGAAGATCCTTCAAACACCTACCCTAAAGGTCAGCAGGTTGCAGCCATTATGGGCGGCATGGGCCGCTTCTACGACGGTGGATATGCTGAGTACACGCTGGTCCCTCTCGAAATTGTGTTCCCATTTAAGAGTAAGCTCGACTGGGACATCCTAGGTGCCATTCCCGAAATGTTCCAAACGGTATCGGGTTCATTGAATCAAGCCTTGGAAATTCAAAGCGGCGAAACCCTATTGATTCGTGGAGGCACTTCTTCCATTGGGATGTTGGCCTGTCAGCTCGCTAAAACAAAGGGATTGTCTGTGGTTTCTACCAGCAGGAACCCCGACAAGGTGAAGCACCTAAAAGACAATGGCGCCGATCATGTCGTACTCGAAACTGGTACCATCAGCGAATCCGTTCGAGAGATATTCCCAGACGGAGTCAACAAGGTTTTGGAGCTGATTGGAACTAGAACATTGAAAGATTCACTCAAATGCATCGCTCCAAGGGGAGTTGTTTGTATGACCGGAATTCTGGGAAATGAGTGGACAATACAAGAGTTTACTCCAATGGGAGACATTCCATCCTTAGGTAAACTCACTGTTTATATGGGTGTATCTAAAAACCTCTCTAAAAGTCTTTTACAAGAATTTATTGATGAGGTTGAAAGCGGGAACATTCGACTGAACATCGACCATGTATTTGGGCTCGACGAACTTGCCATTGCCCACCAATACATGGAAGACAATAAGGCAAAAGGGAAGATTGTTGTACGACCATAAATGAACGCACCTGCCCCATCAAGCTTTGCGTTAAGATTTTACCGCCCATCTCATTGGCAGGCTTGAACACTTTTTGGACTAACTCGTTCTTTCTTTATCTCTAGAACAATGCATGAATTTCAAGCTTCCCCCTCTCACTGAACGCGAATTGAACCGTGTCATTGAAATGGCCTGGGAGGACCGCACGCCCTTCGAAGCCATAGAAGTGCAGTTTGATCTTTCTGAAAAGGATGTCATTAAATTGATGAGAAAGCATTTGAAGGCTTCCAGCTTCAAACTTTGGAGAAAGCGTGTAAATAGCGGCGTGAGCCAAAAGCATCTAAAAAAGAGAAGCAGCGAAATCACGCGCTTTAAAAGTAAAAGTCAACGAACAATCGCGAACAATAAAATCTCTAAGCGTTGAAATTCGAGGCATCCTATCAATTCGTTCTCGACAAAATCGACCGGATAGATCCATCGGCTTATGCACGAACTCGCAATTATGCGGATGGAGCCATAACAGGCCTCTCCCCTTACATTTCCAGAGGATTCATCTCCACAAAGTTTGTTTTTGATAAACTTCAGGAGAAGGGATTTAAGCCCGGTGAAATGGAGAAGCTTCTTCAAGAGCTTGCATGGCGAGACTATTGGCAACAGGTGTGGAAGTCAAAAGGAGATTTAATCAATTCCGACCTCAAAAGAACTCAACCCGATTTCGAACACTGCCAGCTACCTAGTGCCGTATTGAATGGTGAAACTGGCATAGAGGTCATTGATGAGCACATCAAACTCCTAAAAAGCACCGGATACATTCACAATCACATGCGCATGTACATCGCTGCGCTGGCCTGTAATCTTGGAAAAAGCCATTGGATACTTCCTGCTCAATGGATGTATTATCACCTCTTAGACGGCGACTGGGCTAGCAATGCCTTAAGCTGGCAGTGGGTTGCAGGAAGCAATGCAAACAAGAAGTATTACGTTAATCAAGAGAACATCAATCGGTTCTTTTACAGCAATCAACTAAACACCTTCTTAGACGTCGACTACTCTTCCTTTGAAAATCCAGTGCTGCCAGAAGAGCTGAAAAAAACTGAGGTGCCAATACTGACGACGGAATTGCCGACCGCGGAAGCTTTATCGATTCATCCCGAACGACCTAGTTTGATTTACAATTACTACAACCTTGATCCTGAATGGCACAAAGGAGAGGACGTAAATCGGATTCTACTGCTGGAACCGGAAGTGTTTGCGAGCCATCCAGTGTCAAAAAAATGCATCGACTTTGCCATGGGACTGGCTGAGTGCATTCCAGGAATTCAGCTCTATGTAGGCTCTTTCGAAAACCTAATGCAGGAATACAGCTTGAAGGACGTCTTTTACAAAGAACATCCCTTGAACACATCCTATCGTGGAACTCAAGAAGAACGCGATTGGATGTTCACGGTTGAGGGCTACTTCCCATCCTTCTTTGCCTTCTGGAAAAAATGTAAAAAAGAAATCGGTCTATAAATCGCTAAGCGCGGTCACACTGTCCTTAGCTCAAACGAAGTCCATGTACCTCTCTAAGTCAGACATTAAAAACACAGAACGCGTTAAACGCCTGAACATCATCAATTCGGTTTCGGGAATTAAGCCTGGCAATCTTATAGGCACGCGCTCGAGCGCGGATCAGGCGAATTTGGCCATCATTAGTTCCGTAGTGCACCTTGGCAGCTCTCCGGCCTATTTAGGTTTTATCATACGGCCAAGCAATGAGGTGCGCAGACACACTTTAGAAAACATCCTCGAAAACGGATGCTTCACAATAAATCACATTCAAACCAATTTCATCGAGAAGGCGCATTACACTTCAGCAAAGTTTGATGCAGAGGTTTCGGAGTTTGAAGCCTGCGGACTCACAGAAGAGCAGCTCTATGGATTTCGAGCGCCATTTGTTGGGGAAAGCACTCTAAAGATGGGATTGAAACACGTAGAAAGCGTGGACATCAAAAGCAGTGGAACTCAAATGATTGTTGGGCAAATCGAACATTTGATCATCCCAGATGAAGCCATGGATGAAAGAGGTTACATCGACCTAGCGGCTGCAAATACTGCAGGCATTTCAGGCCTGAACTCCTACTATGGCTTGGAAAAGCTCCAAGATTTCCCTTATGCCCGTGTTACGGAAGTTCCAAAGTTCAATGTATGAAAAAGGAACACCTGCCACACAAGCTTTGCCCTGTCTGCAATAGACCATTTAGCTGGCGAAAAAAATGGGAACTGAATTGGGATTCAGTTAAGTACTGCAGTGAACGTTGTCGTCGCAGTCGATCCAGTCAAAAGTCAAAAACATAAAAACTCAAATAGGCAGTAATTGCTCGCCTTTTGGCTCCCCATTTGGCAGCACCTGACTCACTTCTTTCAGAATGCTCTCTTTCATAACCTCTAGGATCTTGTGTTTTACAAAATGCTTGTGAACTGCTAAACCAATGGTCCTGAATGGAACCGGCTTAGCAAAGGCGCTCAGGCGCTCTCTTTCTTCTTCCGACATCTCTAGAGTTGCAAGGAATGGTAAGAGGGTACTGGCCTTGTTGGCTTTCACGAATCGCAGCAAGCTGTCGATCGACCCGGCTTTGTAGTCAAAATTTAAGGTGCTTCTCAAGTTGAGTTTATGCAGGTCGCACAGGTTCACCACTTGGGTGCGCATGCAATGACCTTCCTCAAGCAAACACAGATTTGACACGTCCATGCTATCTGCAGTCAGTTGATCTTGCCTCTCTTCTCCTGCATTGTAGAACATGAACGGCTCATGGTAAAGCGGATACTCGACAACGTCTTTCTGCACCAATGGCGTTGAGACAATACCAATGTCAAGCTCTCGCGAACTCAACTGACGCAATATCTCACCTGTTGTTTGCTCCTTAACCTGAATGCTCAGGTTTGGAAATTTCTTGGCAAAACTTTGCAAGAACAAAGGGAGTAAAAAGGGTGCTATCGTTGGTATGACGGCAATGCTGAGTGTTCCCTTCACTTCACCCTTGATCTCTTTGGTCATTTCTTCGAGCTGACCAATTTCCCTTTGGATCATCTTGATTTGCTCTAAAATCCTTTCCCCTTCAGAAGTGAGTTCCACCGGCTTCTTCGATCGGTCGAAAATCTTGAGACCAATCTCATCTTCAAATTTTGAGATCATCGTACTCAAGGTAGACTGACTGATGAAACATTGCTCTGAAGCCTTCACAAAATGGCGATTCTCCGCAAGAGCGACTATGTATTGAAATTGTTGAATATTCATCGACTGTATAGATATTGGAATCTAAAATATCATTTCTATAGAACATAACAAGCACATACCTTTGCCCCAACCAAAAAAGGGAAACCAAAACCACAAAGCATGAAACGCATCCTACTCATCTCAAGCTTAGTCCTTAGCTTTACTGCATGCGACAAGAGCAACACAACTGAAAATACTATGGAAGAAAAAGCATCATGCCCCTTTGGCTTCGACGGAGGGAAATCCGCGGGGACAACGCTAAAAGGAGAAGGCCCTACGAATAGAGACTGGTGGCCAAACCAACTCGACCTCAGCATTCTCCGTCAGCACTCGAACCTCTCTGACCCAATGGGCGAGGATTTCGATTACGCCGAGGCATTCAATAGCATCGACTACGATTCCCTAAAAAATGACATTCGAAAAGTCATGACGGAATCCCAAGATTGGTGGCCGGCCGACTACGGCAACTACGGTCCACTTTTCATTCGCATGGCCTGGCACAGTGCAGGAACCTACCGCACTGGAGACGGACGAGGTGGCTCTGGAGAAGGGCAACAGCGATTCGCCCCACTCAACAGCTGGCCCGACAATGGGAATCTTGACAAAGCACGACGACTTATCTGGCCAATCAAGCAGAAGTACGGACGTAAAATTTCCTGGGCAGACCTCATGATTCTGAGTGGAAACGTCGCTCTCGAATCGATGGGTTTTGAAACCATAGGTTTTGGTGGTGGTAGAGCCGATGTATGGGAACCAGCAGGGAACGTATACTGGGGAGCCGAAGGCAAGATGCTTGAAGACAAGCGTTACTCAGGCGTTAGAGAATTGGAGGATCCATTGGCCGCGGTGCAAATGGGACTCATCTATGTCAACCCAGAAGGACCCAACGGAAACCCTGATCCAGTTTTGGCTGCAAAGGACATTCGTGAAACCTTTGGTAGAATGGGCATGAACGACGAAGAAACTGTTGCACTCATCGCCGGCGGTCATACCCTAGGCAAGACACATGGCGCAGGTGACGCCTCATTGGTAGGTCCCGAACCCGAAGCAGCTGACATAGAAGAGCAAGGTTTTGGCTGGAAAAGTGAGTATAAGTCTGGAAAAGGAGCTGATGCCATCACATCTGGCTTAGAAGTCATTTGGACTCCCACTCCAACTCAATGGAGTCAAGGTTTCTTCGTCTCGCTTTTCAACAATGAATGGGAACTAACGAAGAGTCCAGCTGGAGCTGCTCAATGGGTTGCTAAGGATTCCGAAGAAATTTTCCCAGATGCTTTTGACTCCGAAAAGAAGCACAAACCAACCATGCTTACCACCGATTTATCTCTTCGCTTCGATCCTGAGTATGAGAAAATCTCAAGAAGATTTTTGGACAATCCAGAGGACTTCAACAAAGCCTTTGCTCGCGCTTGGTTCAAACTGACTCACCGAGATATGGGACCAAAAGCCTTGTATTTAGGGCCCGAAGTACCAAAAGACGATTTCATCTGGCAAGACCCAATCCCGGCTGTAAGTCATCCTTTGGTAAATACTCAAGACATCGCATCATTGAAGGCGAGCATTATCAAATCGGGATTGACTATTCCTGAAAGGGTTTCTACAGCTTGGTCCTCGGCTTCTACTTTCCGTGGTTCAGACAAAAAAGGAGGTGCCAACGGGGCGCGCATTCGACTCGAACCTCAACGCAGTTGGGAGGCTAACAACCCTGAGCAACTCAATAAAGTGTTGACGGCCTTGTCAAAAATTCAATCAGATTTTAACACAAGCTCAAAGAGTGCAAAGGTTTCCATGGCAGACCTAATCGTATTGGCTGGAAATACAGCCGTCGAAGAAGCAGCCAAAGCTGCGGGGAATGAAATTAAAGTTCCCTTCACTCCTGGAAGAACTGATGCCAGCCAGGAACAAACAGACGTCGAATCAATGGCTGTATTGGAACCAATGGCCGATGGATTTGTCAATTATCTGAAGAAGCCATACAGCATCCCTACAGAAGCCCTCTTGGTAGATAAAGCTCAACTACTAACTCTAACATCCCCAGAGATGACGGTATTGGTAGGTGGACTGCGTTCCTTGGATGCAAACTTCAAAGGTTCTAAACAAGGGGTCTTCACTTCTCGCCCTGGCGTTCTGAGCAACGACTTTTTCGTGAATCTCATGAGCATGAGCAATTCCTGGAAAGCAACTTCAGAGACTAAAGAAGAGTTTGAGGCTTTAGATCGTGAAACTGGCGAAGTTCAATGGAGCGCTTCAAGAGCAGATTTGATCTTTGGTTCGAACTCAGAATTGCGTGCTTTAGCTGAGGTATATGCCAGCGACGATGCCAAGGAGAAGTTCGCACAGGATTTTGTTGCGGCTTGGACTAAAGTGATGAACCTCGACCGTTTCGACATAAACTAAGCATTCAACATTCACAACAGAAAGAGCCAGTTCAACGACTGGCTTTTTTTTGGACCAAAAGTTCTCTCGGAGAATAGCTGCGCAATTGAATACAAATAATGCAAGCTTGATTTTCAGTTTGGATTCTAGTCGCTGCAACTTGTGTAAAGAAGGTTGTTGGCTTGCCTCCCTCCTAGCTTTAGCCTATTTTCGGACAAACTGTTCCAAAAAACTTAGGCCATCAGCTCATCTCGAAAAATTGGGTTTTTCGTAGGACCTCTCCTCTTTCTCATCCTAGTTGTAGGGCAACCTTTTGATGAAAGCATTGTCAACAATGTGCTTTCGGTGTCGGCTTGGATGCTGACTTGGTGGATTTTGGAAGTATTCCCAATTTACGTCACCGCCTTGCTTCCCATGGTCTTCTTTCCAGCTTTAGGAATTCTAGACCTCCGAGAGACCTTCATGCCTTACGGAAGCCCGATTGTATTTCTTTTTCTTGGCGGCTTTATCATAGCTCTTGCGATGGAAGAACGTCGACTTCACGAGCGCCTTTCCTATGGCTTGATCCGATTAACCGGCACACGTCCTAGACAGATCATATTAGGCTTTATGATTGCAACCGCCCTGGTGGCAATGTGGATTTCCAATACTGCTACAGCGGTGATGCTCTTGCCTATAGCTCTATCAGTTACCGAGCTCCTGAAAGAGCAGACAAAAGACGAAGTTCTGTTGAAGCGATTTCGGCTTGTCCTCATGCTGGGCATTGCCTATGCTGCCAACATTGGCGGCACCATGACCTTAATTGGAACCCCTCCGAACCTTGTGTTTGCAGGCTATTACTTTGAGACTTTCGGCACAGACTTTCCCTTTTCGCGTTGGTTTATTTACGGTCTGCCAATTGGAGGCGTTTTACTTTTTCTGAGTTATCATCTTCTAACTAGGGTGGTGTATCCGGTAAAAGGAAGCGCAATAATTGGGGCGAAAGAACTTTTCCAAAAGAAATGGATTGAGATGGGGCGCATGTCGAGGGCCGAGATATCTGTTCTTGTAGTGTTCGCTGTAACTGTCTTCCTCTGGGTTTTCGCGCAATCCATCAACGACCTGATTGGACAGAGGGCGCTCAACAACACCAACATCGCTATGTTCGGTGGTCTTGCCATGTTTGTTGTTCCTGTAAACTGGAAGAAGAGCGAGTTCATCCTCGATTGGAAAAGCACCGTGAAACTTCCGTGGGGAATCCTCCTACTCTTTGGAGGGGGCTTAGCCATGGCAAAAGGCCTTGAAACTGCCGGTATCATCCAGGCAATTGGTGATTTCATTTCACACAATACCGACTTGAGTCCGTTTATGCTGGTCTTACTTCTAACGGCTTTCGCCCTTTTTGCAACAGAACTCATGTCGAATGTTGCCCTAGTAACCGTTTTATTGCCGGTTGTAATTGGTATTGGAGAAAGTACTGGCGTTGACCCTCTGCTTCTAGCCATCCCAGTTACTCTTGCTGCAAGCTGTGCTTTCATGATGCCCATCAGCACACCTCCAAATGCGGTTGTTTACTCAAGTGGACATGTCTCTGTTCAACAAATGATGCGCGCAGGTTTTTGGATGAACCTTGTGTCAATCGCTGTGATCGTTGGTGTCGTGATGTTGCTTCTCGGATAGCACTCGATAAATGGAGGGCACCTTTCTAATTGAATCAGAACCTATGCTCTTCTCTGTTGCCTATTTTCGCACCCAGTCAGCAACTTCCATGATCAAGAACTTCTCTAAACAAGCATGAGCATCATCAAATCACCCAGCTTAAATCCAATTCTTAGATTCTGTTTGAGAACATGGAACTCCATCGATGCCGTGATCAGGGGCAAGCTCTTAGGCAAGATTCGCTTCTCTGGAGTAGCAAGTTTGAAGCTCGATGACTTGAAGTTTAAGATGTACTCCAATTGCGATGATACCATCGTCGATCGTCTATACTTTGACCAAAGCAAATACGCCGAGATTACAGAAATCAAACTCTTCAAAGCCTTTGCTAAACAGAGCTCGGTAATATTTGACGTTGGCGCGAATACCGGACTGTACTCTGTGGTTTCGCGTGGAATCAATCCCAATGCAAAAATTTATGCCTTTGAGCCCTACCTCATCAATGCACATCGATTTAAGAAGAACATGCAGCTCAACAACATTGAAGATGTGAATCTGCTGGAAAAAGCCGTAGGAAATAGCAAGGATGATATTGAATTTGCCGTCCCAGCCCACGATCAGATCTGCGATGTACTCTCAGCAGACACCGAGTTCACAAATCGTTTCTACAAGAAATGGGGGAGTTACAAAAACGTGATGGTCCCACAGATTACGATTGACACCTTCATGACATCTGAAAACTTGAATGGAATCGATCTGATTAAAATTGACGTCGAGAATTACGAGTCTTTTGTTTTGGAAGGAGCATTAGAAACACTCGATAAATTCTCCCCCACCATCTTCATAGAAATCTTTGTAGACACTGAGAAAATCAAGTTTTACGAGGAGAACTTAAAACCCTTGGGATACCACTGCTACTCGCTGTTGAATGAAGGAATCATCCGAAGAGAGAGCCTCGTTGCCAACCCCGATTGCTGGAACTTCATTCTCTCTAAAGCCCGCACCCAAGACGAATATCTCTCCTTTTCGGAGCTCGACAATTTGGTTGAACAGCTAACATAAATTCCGACGCAAATAAGGGTTCAATTGGGCATTAAAATGTTGTTTTCTGTTGAAGTAATGTGCATGGTTTTTTTTCACATTATGGATGCAGTAGGTTTTTTCGATGTTTTCGTGCAAAGCGCTCAACTATGTTTAAAATTCTATCTTCAATACTTGTTCTTGCGAGCCTAGGCATATTTCAATCTGCTAGCGCTCAAAATTTTGTTTACAGCCCAAAGAAAGACCACTCTTCAATAGTGGAAGTTGGGAGACTCATCACCTACCAATCTGATTTTCTCCCTGCCGACTCTTCCGACATTACGTTTAAGTGAAAACAACTGCAGAACACCATTGACAGCGCTTGGTCGTATTCTCTTTGCGACTATCAAAACTGTTATGTTGGCATTCCCGACTCTGGAGTTATGGGGACTTTATCGACTGCAGAATTTAGGAATGGAATCAGCGGTATGTTCCAATTGGTTTTAGATACCGACGATGAGCCTAGAACAGCGACTGTTCAACTTTATGTCTACGACTCTAGAGATATTAGCGTTGGTGATACGGTGACCTTTCACTTGCAAACCATCCCTGAAGATACTGGAAGTCCGGCTGGCTTGAACCTTAAGAACATTGAAAACACTGTAATTCGCCCAAATCCTGCACAGGATCAAATCTTTGTTCAGGCCGATGTTCAAGAAGTGAAATTGATGAACATTAATGGTCAGGAAATGGCCATCCGACCAGAAGCTAAAGATGACGGAATGTTGATCTCTGTGGGAGCTTTCGATCGAGGAATCTACTTCTTGAAGTATGAAGTTTCAGGCAAGGCATACGTTCGGAAAGTGATCCTGAACTAGCCTGGCTTAGTGAGAAAGCGACTATCTCTTCTTCTATTTCTTTCAATACTTTCTACGCAGCTTTTTTCTGCCATAGAAGCACGTCTATACATCAACACAGGATTATACACGGCAATTGATGGCAGTCAGTTTGAATTTGCTGCATTCAACCCCACTCCTGTTTTCTCGCCAATCAATGTTCAACTGAATATTGTGTTTGGCGATACTCTTATCCTTACGCTGCTGAATACAGACTCCGTTCAACGGGGCTTTCACATTGAAGATTTGAACGTCAGTATTGTGGTTTCAGCTGGAGACAGCAGCGTCCTCAGCATCTCTGCCCCTCCTACGAAGGCTTCATACATCTACTACGACCATCTGGACTTTCCAAGGAACACGGCGCTTGGCTTAGCTGGAGTTCTTGCAGTAGGCTTCGAAAATTTGAGCACCTTCTATTGGAATTTGAAAGAATTTCAAAAAGATTGGGCCCCAAGGCATGCGAGCGGGCAGAATGTAGATTGGAGTACTTACTACCCAGACTACTTCACCATCAATGGCAAGAGCAGTCCCGACATCAATTCTGACACAAACGCACGTGTGCTTGGCGCTGTTGGTCAAGACCTCTACATCGTGATTGTCAATTCTGGTCAATCAACACACTCTCTTCACTTCCACGGATTCCATGCAGAAATAGTGTACTCAAGTTCAGCCCCTCATCACGTGGCGCGAATCAAGGACACATTCCCAGTAAAGCCAATGGAAAGTATGGTGCTCAAGATTACTCCCGATAAAATTGGAGAATACCCAGTACATGACCACAACCTTGTTCCTGTTACCGCAGGGGGGGGTATATCCAAACGGAATGTTTACTACAATGCTCATTCGATGATGAACTCTACTCGAGCTCTTCTCCTAGGTTTTTTAGTTTCTTGCTGCTCAAGTCTAGTGGCGCAAACTGAAATATCCCTAATCGGAAGGAACACGGGTAAAAAGGTCTTATCCGATGGCAACGAAATACGAGTGATGGGATTTGCTCGGAAACTGAATGAAAATCCAGGTGTTCCAGGACCAACCCTAGAGGTAGTTGAAGGGGATTCAGTAGAAATTGATTTTTGGAATGTTTCTCAAGGTGCCCCGCACACGATTCACTTGCATGGTTTAGATGTAAATCAAGAAAACGATGGCGTTCCTCATCTGTCCTTCTCAGTAGAACATATGCAGCACGGATACTACAAGTTCAAGACGCCGCATCCTGGGACCTACCTATACCATTGCCATGTGGTTTCAACAATTCATGTGCAGGCTGGGATGTTCGGAATGCTCATCGTTCGTCCTAAGACTGAAAATAAAACATGGGAAGGTGGATACAAGATCGATCGTGAGTATTCATTCCTCATGTCGGAAATTGACACAAACTGGCATGCCGATTCTGTATTGCTCCACGATCACGACAGCAATATGCCGATGATGCAGATTCCTGTTCCTGTCTATGAACCCCAACACTTTTTAATCAACGGGCGGGCCGAGCAACAACTTCTTCAGGCTGTTGAAGTTCAAGCTCAGGCAAATGAGAACATCTACCTGCGACTTGCCAATCTTGGATATATGTCGAACCGCATTGTTTTTCCAGCTGAACTCAATGCCCGCGTCATCGACTCGGATGGCCGACCCCTGCCGACTGAAGAAGCAGTTGACACTTTGGAGATTTATCCAGGGGAGCGCTACGGTGTATTGTGCAATTCATCCATCGAATTTCAAGCGCAGATGTTGGTGCAGTATTTCAACTTGAATACGCATTTGATGGAAGATCAACAAGAAATCGAAGTTCTAGTTGAAGGTTTTAATGGACTTAAATCAATTCTAGACAAGCAAGAAATAAAAATCTTCCCCAATCCTTTTGGCGAATGTTTCTCGCTCGAAGGTGAGAACATAAAGAACTCCCAACTTAAACTACTCGACCTGCAAGGAAACCAAGTTCACCAAAGTATGGAAATGAGTGACGCAGGTGAGATTTGCTTACCCGGCTTGAAGCCTGGAATCTACCTCTTGAACATCTTAGATCACGAAAGCCATCAGAGCTCTGTGATTTTCAAATATTAGGATTGTTAAAATCAGCGAAATATTCTAGCAGACTTAGTCAAGTATTTCAACCCAAGCAATAGCACATAAGCCTGTATTTTCATAGAGGCTTTTTATATGTTTCCCGCATTCCTACATACAAAGAGGGCACATTCAAAATTCAGAGAGAACCCTACTCGCTTTTAAAGCTCTTAGTCTACGAAAAGTCCGATAGAACCTTACTTTTGCAGCAAGTTCATTCTGAAGAAAATACTCTATGGCAACGCACAAAATCATCTACACCAAAACCGACGAAGCACCTGCTTTGGCAACTCAATCACTTCTACCAATCATTAAAGCTTTCACAATCAAAGCGGGAGTTGATGTTGAAACCCGAGACATCTCTCTAGCGGGAAGGATTCTTGCCAATTTCCCTGATTGTTTGAACGAAGATCAAAAGGTAGCAGATGCTTTGAGTGAATTGGGGAAACTAGTAAACCAGCCCGATGCGAACATCATCAAGTTGCCGAACATTAGCGCTTCCATTCCACAATTAAAAGCCGCCATCGCCGAGCTTCAAGCACAGGGTTATGGGATTCCAAACTTCCCAGATGAACCTGCGAACGCACAAGAAGCAGATTACAGAGAGCGTTACGACAAAATCAAAGGAAGTGCTGTAAACCCAGTACTTCGTGAGGGAAACTCAGACCGAAGAGCTCCAAAAGCCGTAAAGGAATATGCGCGCAAAAACCCGCACAGCATGGGCGCCTGGAGCGCAGACTCTAAGTCGCATGTGAGCAGTATGACCGACGGCGATTTCTACGGCAGTGAGCAGAGCTATTGTGTTCCCGAGGATACGGAAGTGCGCATCGAGCATAGAAGCCTTTCTGGGGAAACCAACATCTTAAAATCGAACTTCCCTGTGCTTTCTGGGGAAATCATCGATTCTGCAGTATTGAGTAAAAACGCCTTTGTGGAATTCCTAAAAGCCCAGCTTCTGGAAGCCAAAGAACAAGGCGTTTTATTCTCGATCCACCTGAAGGCTACCATGATGAAGGTGAGCGATCCAATTCTCTTTGGACATGCAGTGAAAGCATACTTTGCTGAGGTATTTGAGAAACATGGAGCAGCCCTCGAAAAAGCAGGAGCAAATCCGAACAATGGCTTGGGCAACGTACTCGCTCAAATTGCCAAACTCCCAAAAGAACAGACTGAATTAATAGAAGCTGACATTAGAGCTGCTTTCGAGAACGGACCAGATTTGGCCATGGTGGATTCCGATCGTGGAATCACCAACCTCCATGTTCCCAGCGATGTCATCATCGATGCTTCCATGCCAGCCATGATTCGCACTTCAGGAAAGATGTGGAATAAGGAAGGGAAAGCCCAAGACACCAAGGCAGTAATCCCAGATCGCTCTTATGCCGGCATTTACCAAGCCACCATTGAAGATTGCATTCAACACGGTGCTCTCGACCCTAAAACCATGGGAAGTGTTTCAAACGTTGGTTTGATGGCGCAAAAAGCCGAAGAGTATGGCTCGCACGATAAGACCTTCGGAATCCCTTCAAATGGAACCGTGAGCATCATTGATTCAGAAGGAGAAATCTTGATGGAGCATGCAGTAGAAAAAGGCGATGTCTTCAGAATGTGTCAAGCGAAAGACGCACCCATCCAAGATTGGGTAAAACTCGCTGTGTCGCGTGCAAGAGCTACAGGAAATCCTGCCGTTTTCTGGTTGGATGAAGAGCGCGCTCACGATCGTCAAATCATTGAAAAGGTAGAAGCCTACCTTCCAAACCACGATACCTCAGGCTTGGAGATTCACATCATGTCGCCAACGGAAGCAACCAAGTATTCTCTTGGAAGAATTCGCGAAGGAAAAGACACCATTTCCGTTTCAGGAAATGTATTGCGCGATTACCTCACCGACCTCTTCCCTATCCTAGAGGTTGGAACCAGCGCCAAAATGTTGAGCATCGTTCCACTCATGAACGGCGGTGGTTTGTTTGAAACAGGTGCCGGTGGATCCGCGCCAAAGCACGTTCAACAATTTGAAAAGGAAAACCACTTACGCTGGGATTCACTTGGTGAGTTTCTTGCCTTGGCGGTTTCACTAGAACACATTGGGAACACAGCGTACAATAAGGCTGCTTTAATCATGGGTGAATGCCTCGACGAGGCAACAAGTAAGTTCTTGCTGAACGATAAGTCTCCATCACGTAAAGTGGGTGAATTGGACAACCGCGGGAGTCACTTCTATTTGGCTCTGTATTGGGCGGAAGCTCTGGTGGCTCAAAACAAGAGTGCGGAATTGAGTAGAGCTTTTACTGATTTAGCCAAGACTCTGAGGGAGAATGAAGAGAAGATTGTAGCCGAACTGAATGCGGCTCAAGGCCCTTCCATGGACATTGGTGGTTACTACCACGCAGACGATGCAAAGGCGAGTGCAGCGATGCGACCAAGCCCAACGCTGAACAACATCATTGGTTAGGATAAACCTATCGAACGAACCAGGCTCTTTTAATTAAGCCAGAATCGACTTCATAGATCGCAACTATTTTGAATTCCTTGTCACGGCCTTTGATCCATTCGTGATCGAACACAAAGTTACCTTAAACCATACGGCCAATTAAGGTTGAACGATTGTTTGGATTCTCGGTAAACATCTTTCCATAACGCTCTTTGATTTGGGCTCTTCCCTGCATACTGGGTTCTGTGTCTCCAATATTCAAGAAGATTTTGGCGCCCTCATGAAAGGTGGCTGAGAAACCCTCAATGTCTTGATTGTTGTATGTATCCAGCTGCTTCTGAACAACTTCAATGGGATTTTGGGCCATTCCAAGAACTGAGAGCAGAAGAAGTAAAATGATTGAGCTGATTGATTTCATTCGTAATTGGTAATTGGTAATTGGTAATTGGTAATTGGTAATTGGTAATTAATCATCGACAATTGTTCACCGCTATTTGTTCAGTCAATCTTTAATTTAGCGCACTGAATTCTTTATGCTACAAACAACAGCAATAAATTGAGTCCTTCGGATCACATCAACGCCTACCCAATTCGCTTCATTGAACCAGTGGTTTTGAAAGATGGGACACTGATTCAATTGCGACCGATTCATCCCATCGACAGCAATCAGGCTGAGGCCTTTAGAGGAAAGCTCTCGAGCAAAAGCATTTACGACCGCTTCTTAGGTTACGTCCCAAAAATCTCGAGTAAATTGATTGAGCGATTGACGAACATCGACTACACGAAGGAAATGGCCATTGTGGCAGAAGTTCAGCACAAGAAGGAGAAAGAAGTTATAGCCGTTGGCAGAATTGCTGGTGAACAGAGCGCCGGTGCCGACATCGCGGTGATCATTGCCGACGATTGGCAAGGAAAAGGGCTCGGAAGCATTCTCACGAATTACATGATCGATGTTGCCGAGGAGATGAAGTATGAAAAAGTGTACAGTACTGTATTTGCTCACAACACTCGTATGTTGGAAATTTTGCGTCATCGCGGATTCAGCATTCGAATTGAAGAGTACAACATTCGCTATGCAGAATTGATTTTGACTACCACAAACTAGCATGGCTTCCAACAGTCCATTCCTTTCTTTTGGAAAATCAAGTCGGTGGCTGGCCCTCGTTTTTTTCGTTTTCAATTACATCCTTGCTCTGTTTAAGCATCCGGGAATGAATCCCCTTAAAATATTGCAGCAGGATAGTTTGGGTTACTATCAGTTCTTGCCGGCTGTATTCATCGACGGAAACATACGACATCTGCCTTGGGCTACTGTTCTGGAAAACGGAAACCATTTGAGCCTTTTCCACATTGGAGTTGCAATTCTTCAGGCTCCTTTCTTTTTACTTGCCCACCTCTCCTCAGTCGTTTTTGGTTTTGAAGCAGACGGTTATTCGGTGCTTTACCTGCACGCACTTTTTCTCGCAGCAAGCTTTTATCTGGCCATTGGACTGTATTTCAGTTTCAAACATCTTAAAGCTTACTTCAATGCAAGAACGGCCTTGATGGCCGTCATCCTCATTTATCTCGGAAGCAACTTGATGTTCTACAGCGCCAAAGAAGTGGGAATGTCGCACATCTACTCCTTTTTCCTTTTTGCTTCCTTCATCTACTGCACTCCAGGTTTTCTCGCAAAACCTAGCTGGAAAAACTCAAGCATCATTTCTCTTCTCTCCGCCTTGATTGTTCTAATCAAACCGAACAACGGGATTCTCCTCCTCTATCTTCTCTTCTACGATGTGAAATCCCTCGAAGACCTTCGAATTCGCTTTCGTCTGTTCCAATTGAACTTTTCAAAAATCATTTGGATGATCGTTTTGGCTGGAATGGCAGTCTTCCCGCAGCTTCTATATTGGAAAACTGTGACCGGCGATTGGATCGTATACTCCTATGGATTCAAAAATGAAGGATTCAATTGGTTGGCTCCTGAACTATGGAATGTGCTTTTCAGCCATCAAAACGGTTGGTTGCTCTACTCACCTTTGCTGGTTTTCGCGCTCATAGGCTTGTTTTGGGGCGCGGTAAAGCGAGTCTCCAACTTTGCTCTCACGGGCTTGATTCTCCTGCTTGCTTGGTACATTTTCGCCAGTTGGTGGAACTGGTGGTTTGGTGCTGCTTTTGGCCATCGAGCCTTTGTTGAGTACTTAGCTCTTCTGATGGTTCCCCTCGCCTTTTTCCTGGAACGAATTCAAGAAAAACATCTATCCAAGTGGTTCTATTTTATTTCGAGCATTCTTGTTTTTGTGAATATCCGTATGATGTCCGTTTATCATCCTCCATGGGATGGTCCTGATTGGACTTGGTCCAGTTTTTTGGAGGTTTTGCAGAAGGTTGTATACATTGGAACCCCTCTTTAGGGAACAGAGAAAAGAGAAAAGAGGAAAAGGGAAAGAGGAAAGGGCAACTCATCGCGATCGCTACTTTCGTCTTGTCTGATTTCGGCAACAACACACAAATTATGAAACTAGGAATTGTGATTTCTTCAAACGACGCTGAAACGGTATGGAACGCCTTCCGACTTGGAAACCTCTCTCTCACGAAAGGCGACGAAGTAAAATGTTTTCTGCTCGCGAAGGGTGTTGAAACAGAAGGTTTGAGTTCTGAAAAATTTGATGTTCAAGCTCAAATGGAAAAATTTGTCGAAACTGGTGGGCAAATCCTTGCCTGCGGAACTTGTTTGAAGATCAGAAATTCTGAAGGCACAGAGCTATGCCCTCTCTCAACCATGGAAGACTTGTACAGACTCATTGATGAATCGGACAAGTTGCTCAGCGTTTAGGAGCTGTCGGTGCTCTCTAAAAACTAACTTCAGCTAGAGTCATTCGTTTTAAATTAGCAGGAACTGACTTCGCATGAATAAAGACCGACTCAGACTTTTCATTTTAATCTCAAGCATACTTCTAGCCATGCCGCTCTTGGCAATGGAGTTCACGGATGAAGTTGTGTGGGAACGTGCAGATTTCGGAGTTGCAGCAGTTCTACTCTTCGGCACGAGCATATTACTTGAGCTGATACTAAGTAAACTCAAAAACAAAGGCTTGCGGATAGCTATATCGGCAGCCCTAGTCTTGGCTTTGATCCTTATCTGGACTGAACTCGCTGTCGGGATTTTCAATTCACCCATAGCAGGGAGTTGATCTATATACTGACTTGATTCAGGTCAGGAAAAAATCTGCTGCGCCAGCCCTTTCCGACCTCCACATTCTCATTTCAGACAGCTACAAACTTTAATTGTGCTCACTTGTTATATTGGCATTCCTAATTCAGGCATATTCACACAAAATATCACAGAAGCTGAATGACATAGATAACTTTAAAAGGAAACCCAATCAATACTCTTGGTGAACTTCCTTCAATTGGCGAGAAAGCCAAAGAATTTCATTTGGTAGCCAAAGACCTTTCAACAAAATCATTGAACGACTTTGCAGGAAAGAACTTAGTCTTAAACATATTTCCAAGCATCGACACAGGCACCTGTGCCGCTTCCGTGCGAAACTTCAACAAAGTTGCCGCTGACCTAGACAACACACTTGTACTCTGTATCTCAAGAGACCTACCCTTCGCTCAAAGCAGGTTTTGCGGAGCTGAAGGCATTGACAATGTAGTGATGCTCTCTGATTTCAAAACAGGTCAATTCGGCAAAGACTACGGACTGGAAATCTTAGATGGTCCCTTAGCAGGCTTGAATTCTAGAAGTGTTGTTATCGTGAACACAGAAGGCTCGGTGGTTTACACTGAACAGGTTGCGGAAACTACTGAAGAGCCAAACCACGAAGCAGCCTTGGCAAGCCTTTAAGGCCATCTTCCTGCGCTAAAGTAAGCCCTATATATTTCAAGTTTCCAATCCTCATTTAGAGGTAATTTGAAGGTATTTGTTTTTGCAGCGCTAAAAAGTCTATCTTCGGGCCACATTTATATATATTTTTTATGAGCACCGGTACAGTTAAATTTTTCAATGACGCCAAAGGATTTGGATTCATTACTCCAGAAGACGGAACCAAAGACGTATTTGTTCACGCAAATGGCCTTATTGACGAAATCAGAGAAGGAGACAAAGTGACCTACGATGTAGAAGAAGGTCGCAAAGGTTTGAACGCAGTAAACGTAAAAGTCGTTTAGTCGTTTTCCTTTAAACTTATTTGTAACAAGAAAGCCCGTCGAAATCGATGGGCTTTTTTTATTTGCTTTGGTGAAGGTTTATTTTGCCAGATATATAAGCGGAATACATTCAAGCTCTCGTTATATGATTCACAGGAAAAGAATAGCTCATTTCGGATTGACCCTAAGCGCCTCATTGCTCATTGTAGCCTGCGCAGAACAAGAAGTAAAACAAGAAACAATGCCTGAAAATATTTTGCTGCAAGAATGGACTGGACCTTACGGCGGTGTTCCTGCATTCGATGAAATGAAACTTGAAGATGTAGCCCCTGCCATCCTTAAAGGAATGGAGCTGCGACTTGCAGAAATCGACGCCATTGCAAATCAAGAGGCTGCTCCAACTTTTGACAACACCATTGTCGAGCTCGAACGATCTGGAAAAGAATTGGATCGTGCGTTCAACTATTACGGCATTTTCAGCAGCAATGCCTCGAGTCCTGAGTTTCGACAAATTCAACAAGAGCTCGCACCTAAAATATCGGAGTACAGCTCCAAGATCACTCAGAACGAAAGGCTCTTCCAGCGCATTAAAGCCGTTTACGATGCTTCTCAAGAAAAACCTCTTGAAGCTCAAGAACAGCGTGTTGTAGATCTTACCTACAGAAGCTTTGCTATGAACGGGGCTGAGTTAAGCGCAGAGAAAAAAGAACGTTACGCTGCCATCAGCAAGGAACTCTCTAGCCTCTACACCACTTTTTCATCGAATGTTCTTCACGACGAGGAGAACTACGTCACCTATTTGAACGAAGATCAACTGGGCGGACTCTCTGAAGGCTTCATTAAATCTGCCGCTAAAATCGCTGCAGATAAAGGACAAGAAGGTAAGTATGCAATTACAAACTCACGCTCTTCCATGGACCCCTTCCTCACCTATTCCACTGAGAGGGAGTTGCGAAAACAAGTATGGACTAATTACTACTCCAGAGGCGACAATGGAGATGAATTCAACAACAACGAACTCATTGCAAATGTCTTGCGACTTAGAAGAGAACGCGTGGAACTCTTAGGTTATTCAAATTACGCTGAATGGAGACTGCAGGACCGTATGGCTAAAACACCCGAGAATGCCATGGGACTGATGGAAGCCGTTTGGCCAGCCGCCATTGCACGCGTTGCTGAAGAAGTAGCCGACATGCAAGCAGTTGCCGACCGCGCTGGCGACAACATCACCATCGAAGCTTGGGACTACCGCTTTTACTCAGAAAAAGTTCGAAAGGAGAAATACGACCTCGATTCTGATGAAGTGAAACAATACCTGCAACTGGACAAGCTTACCGAAGCCATGCATTATGTTGCAGGACGCTTGTTCGATTACGAGTTCACCCCTGTTCCAGAAGGTTCCGTCCCTGTTTTTCATGAAGACGTGAAGGTTTGGGAAGTGACCAATAAAAACAATGGTGAGAACGTCGGCTTATGGTATCTCGATCCATACGCACGTCAAGGAAAACGTTCCGGAGCTTGGGCTACAACATACAGAAGTCAGTCGAGTTTCGATGGCGACAAAAACGTGCTCGCCTCCAACAATTCAAACTTTGTAAAGCCAGCTCCTGGAGAGGCGCTTTTAGTTTCTTGGGACGATGCAACCACCTTCTTCCATGAATTTGGTCATGCATTGCACTTCTTCTCTGCCGATGTGAAATACCCAACCTTAAACGGTGGTGTTCGCGATTACACAGAGTTTCAGTCGCAGCTGTTGGAACGCTGGTTATCGACGGACGAGGTGATCAACAACTTCTTGAAACATAACAAAACTGGGGAGGCTATGCCAGCCGAGCTGATTGCGAAGATTAAGAAGGCCGCTACTTTCAATCAGGGTTTCTCAACGACCGAATACTTGGCTTCAGCTCTTATGGATATGAAACTCCATTTGGCCGACCCGAGCAATATAGACATCGACCAATTTGAACGAGAGACCTTGGATGAATTGAAGATGCCTAAGGAACTTCCTATGCGTCACCGCACTGCGCACTTCGGTCATGTATTTTCAGGAGAAGGATATGCGACGGCTTACTACGGTTATATGTGGGCAGATGTATTGACGTCAGATGCTTCAGAAGCCTTTGCGGAAGCTCCAGACGGCTTTTACGACAAAGAGTTGGCCACCAAGGCTGTTGAGCTCCTTTTCGCTCCTAGAAACGCCATGGATCCGGCGGAAGCGTATCGCAAGTTCCGTGGTCGCGATGCGAACATCGAAGCATTGATGCGCGATCGAGGATTTCCAGTGCCTGGAGAATAGAGAATTGGGAATGGAGAAATGGGTATGGAGAATGGAGTGCAACGAAACCATTTTAGGTTTTAAAAGTAAATCTCCAAGCCTTCAGATAATAACCTAGAACGAAGAGATTATAACCAATAACCGTATTTGGTAATAGGGAATTGACTTAGGTCAGCTCATAGTTTTTCACTCTTACACTCCTTCACTCTTGCACTCATGCTTCGAGCAAAATTCACCTCTACGTGCAACCCGTAACCTGTAACCCGTAACCCGTAACCTGTAATTGGTAATTAAACCTACTCCGGTTCCACAAAAGTAGCTGGATGCTCTACCTCTTCTGCTCCGTGCGTAAGTGCTTTCAACTTCTTCACGAAGATGAGAATGAGGAATCCCAGCAAAATGCTGAAGACTGAAATCCCCGTGAAAATGGCCATTTCACCAGCGTCTTGCGCAGCTTCCCCAAGAATTCCTGCAAGCTTATTCCCTAAGCCAGTGACAGCGAAATAGGTTCCCATCATCAAACTGGCGTACTTCATTGGAGCCAACTTTGTGATGAACGACAGAGCAACTGGAGAGATGCTAAGTTCTGCCACAACGTGCAAGAAGTACGAAAGGAACAACCAATAAACGGGTGCCTGATTCAACACGCTTTCTGAAACGTCGTAAGCAGCTCCCATAAGAGCAACAAAACCGAAGCTCATGATGATGGAACCAATTCCCATCTTAAATAGGGATGAGGACTCTCTCCCACTCTTTCTCCATTTCACCCAGAAATAGGCCATGGGAGCACCAAGGATGACCACGTACAGTGCATGCAAGGATTGAAAAAAGCTCGTAGGGATTTCATAACCCAACACTACGCGATCGATTTTATCCCTGGCATATAAATTCATCAAACCACCCGCTTGTTCATAGGCAGCCCAGAATACCATCACAATTAAAAAGGAGATGAACATCACCAGCATGCGGTCCTTTTCAATCTTGCTCAAAGGTTGAGATGCCAGATGGGCATGTTCCGCCGACTTCTTGAATAAGTCTCCAATTCCCTTCAAGTACTTTCCTCCAAACACATAGACTATTTGGCCTAAGATCATTCCGAAGCCAGCCAAGGAAAAGCCGAGATGCCAATCGACCATTTCGCCATAATAGCCAACGATCAATGGCGCCAATACCGCTCCTATGTTGATGCCGATGTAAAAAATGGTGAATCCCGAATCTCTTCGAGCATCACCCGATTTGTACAGACTCCCGACCATGGTGCTGATGTTAGGCTTTAGAAGTCCAACCCCAATGACAAGCAAGAACAATCCGCTGTAGAAGGCCGTCATGCTCTCCACCGCCAAAGAGAATTGACCTAAAATGATGAAGATTCCGCCGAGCAACACCGACTTTTTCTGACCAAGCCAGTTGTCGGCAATGGCACCCCCAAAAATTCCTGTGAAGTAGACGAACATGCCATACCAACCATAGAGAGCCAAGGCCTCTTTACTTGTCCACCCCAAGCCTGGATTGATCTTGTCTGTGGTTTCGGCGGTGAGGTAAAGCACGAGAATCGCACGCATTCCATAGTAGGAAAAGCGCTCCCAGAGTTCTGTAAAAAAGAGAATGAAAAGTCCTGTTGGGTGTCCGAGAATAGTGCCTTTCGCCATGTCGGTTTGAATTTAGTTCGACGAAAGTAACTTATTGTTGGAAAGATGAAAGCTGAAGGAATAAAGAGGAAAGAAGAAAGAAGAAAGCTGAGATGTTAAAGAGGGGGAATTCCGACTCAAAAGACTATAAAACCAAATCTCTTGCCCACATCTTACATCACCTTCCCCTGCCCTTGCTCATATCTTCAAGATGAAAAAAACGTCAAGTTCTAAGCTGAAATCTGGCTCAATCTCATCTGAAGGCGATTCTTCTTCATGACGATTAAGCTTACCCAAATCACCCACCAAGCATCAAAAACGAAGGTGATTTTCTGTAAGAATGGAAGGTAATAGAAGCCCAATTTGCTCACAAAGATGAAGAACACAATGAAACTTAAGATGTAGCAAAAGAAGGCCAAATGCCGGAGTCCCTTCTTCGGGTACTTGTTGACTTCAATGAAAAATGGAATGAGCGCAATAGTTCCGAGAACGGCTGTGAGCGTGACAATAGAATCGTGGTACTCCGTATACATAAATACGAAACCGATCATAGTGAGCACCCCAAAAAAGCGTACAAGCTTGGTGTTTCTATTTTTCACCGAGAAAATATCGGGTAGAATGTAGAAGAAAGCCATCATTGTGATGCTCAGAATGAGATGGGAAACAATCGCCATGGAACGGGCATCGTTGAGAATCCCTCCTTGGGTGACCGGATTCATCACATCGCACAGGAAATTGTGGAAGAAGCTATAACCCGAATGATCATTCGGAATATTCACCGAGCCACCGGGATAACCGGAAGCAGCGATGATGAACACGATCAGATAGGCAATCATTCCTACAATAGGAATGAATGGGTAATAATGTTGTATTCGTTTGGCCAACTTCATCAATTTCCTTGAGTTCGAATCATACGGATCGACTTTACAAGAGCACAACACCCTTTCGAGGCAAATGGTTTGAGCACTCAAAAGATTTCCCGGAAAGATATAAAGAGAATTTTGGCATAGACTGCAGCAGATTAGGAACTTGTCATCGCAAAGGTGATGATAAGTCGCCGTGATTCAAATGGCCATGCATTCTCTATATTTGACTCAAGCCCCACTCATTCAATGACCTGGACAATCGCCATTGTGATTTTACTTTTCTATTTAGCCGCCAATGTCGGTGTGTACCTCTGGCAAGAACGGCTCCTTTTTAAGCCTGAAAAACTTCCTGCCGATTTCGAATACAAATACGCCAACCAACAATTCAAGGAGTACAACATTGACGTTGGACCTGGGGTGAACATCAACGGAATTCATTTTCACATCGAAAAGCCTAAAGGCATCGTTTTCTACTTAAAAGGCAATTCTCGTTCGATCAAAGGATGGGGGAAATTCGCCATCGACTTCGGACGTTTGGGTTATGATGTGGCTATGGTCGACTACCGCGGTTTTGGTAAAAGCACCGGAAAGAGATCTGAAGAGAGCATCAAAAAGGATCTTCAAATCGTGTACGACATAATCAAGGAACAGGTGGACGAGAAGTACATCATTCTCTACGGAAGATCTATGGGCTCTGGCTTTGCTGCAAAGCTGGCCTCCACCAATAAGCCTCGGATGCTAATTTTAGAATCTCCTTATTACAGCATGAAACGGCTAACGCATCGTTACGCTCCCTTCATGCCCTTGTCGATTCTGCTCAAATTCCCCATTCGCACCCACACCTGGTTGAAGTACGTCGAATGCCCCATAAAGATCATTCACGGCACGAACGATAAGCTGATTCCCTTTAAAAGCAGCGTAGCTTTAAGTGAAATTAGATCTGAGAACACACGCATCTACCCAGTCATTGGCGCAGGGCACAACGATCTTAATACTTTTGAAGATTACCATCGTATGCTCGAGGAAATCGTGAATTCTAAACTCCCTGAGGCCATCAACCCAGAAGAGACAAGCCTCAATTTCACTCGAGGAAAGACTAAAAAGAAGAAAGAAGTTGGGAATTTATAGCATCATCCTCGTTGGAGTCGCAGTCATCTACATTTCCGTCGCTCTCTTCTTTTACTTCTTTCAGGAACTCTTGTTGTTTAGGCCAACAGAGTTGGCCGACGACTATAAGTTCAACTTCGATTTTCCTTTTGAAGAGCGCAATTTCGAGATGAAAGATGGGGCGGTCATCAATGCGATCTTTATCCCGGCTGAAAATGAAAGGGGTGTCCTACTCTACTTCCATGGAAATACTGGAAGCCTGGAGCGCTGGGGACCCATTGCCAAGTACTTCACTCAATTTGGCTACAGTATTTTGATTCCCGACTACCGCGGATATGGGAAAAGTACTGGAGTTCGAAGCATGCAGAGTTTTTTCAACGACGCGCTCTTTCTCTATCAGGATCTTCAAAAAACTTATGAGGAGAATCAGATCGTGATTTACGGACGCTCGATTGGCACTGGTACCGCCAGTTGGCTCGCTTCTCAGACGAAGAGTAAGGCGCTCATTCTTGAAACTCCATATTTCAGCGTGGCCGACATCACTTCCATTCGATTGTTGTTTTTGCCTACTAGCCGAATTCTACGCTTTCCGTTTCCCAGCCATCGGTATTTAAAGTCGGTTGAAACTCCCATCCACATCATTCACGGCACCAAAGACGCCGTTGTTTCCTATTCTTCAGGAATGAAACTCTATGAGAGCATACCAAACAAAACCAATGTTCATTTCACGACCATCAAAGGCGGGAAGCACGGTGATTTGGCAACTTTTGAGGAGTTTCATTCAACGATTGCCTCCATTCTCGATGATTCCAAGAATTAAAAAACTAACCGCTAGCGCGAATCACGGCTAGCGCGAATCTCCTGATTCGTGCGGGTTCATTATTCTCACTAAATAAATTCGATGGCTTACTTTAGACTTGGAATTCTAATTTCCACGAGGCAAGTGGCAATTCATTCAAGTCGGCTTCAGTTAAAGAACCAGCCTCGCGGGTGTTGGGGATTTAGCGAGCTTTAAGGAGTTTCACTCAACGATTGCTGCAGTGCTCGATGATTCCAGCTATTAAAGCACTACCTCTGTTTATCATCAACTCCGATGTAAGCTAAACTCAAGCCATTGAATGGAATAAAAACTTGCCTCCTCTTCCTGATACTCATCAATTCAGGATTGCAAGCTCAATCGCAAGTTGATAAGGTCTATGCTGGCATCAACTACGGGCGCTTCAATCTCTCCGGTTACACGCCAAGAAACTATGGCGGTCTCAATTTGGACATTCAATTGGAATCCAATCTTGGCTTTCATTACAACATTTCCTTTGCCCGAGACTATTTTCACATGCCGGCTGTTGGAGCTCTAGGCTTTCAGCTTGGGGCTCACATTGCATCATCCAAGAAATCGACCGACACCACAAACGATAAAATTGGTCTGGGCATCTTCATCGCTATTCTAGGAATGCTTATTCCTGAAGGTATTTATTACAACTTTCAAGTCAATGATTGGCTAAGCTTTGCTCCTTACCTCAACCCTCTTCAGATGGACTTCATCAGCAACAAGTCGACTGAAGAAAACCGAAGAAGCTTCGGCGGTGCTTTGGGTATAAGGACCCACCTCTACTTTTCAGATAAAAAGTTTAGAATTTCCCCATATGCAGAGTACAAGATTCACTACGATGAGAAACTTGGTAAAGGACCAGCCTTTGGTTTGTGCTTTTCCATAAACTTGAAGGGGAATTCTGCCAATGGCTAGTCGATTGAAATATTCATCGGGCCATGGCGTTAAAAGAAGGATTTTAAAATAACATCACATGAAAACAATACTCTCAATTGGCCTCATCTCTCTCTTTTCCCTGTTGAGTTGCAGCAAGGATAAATGTGAGGAGAACCCGAAAGACGATTGTTATGTCACCTACGAGTACAATCCTGTGTGCGGCTGCAATGGAAAAACCTACGCCAATCCTTCGGAGGCCGATTGTCAAGGCATCACTGAATACACCAGTGGAGCTTGTCAATAGTTCGAACCTAACTTAAGATCAGAGACGGTAGATTAATCTGTGATTGGAGTTGGTTCCAGGTACTCGCCCGAATCAGCCCTGCCTGTCGGCAGACAGGGATTCGCGCTAGCGGGTTGTTTAACCAAACTGATTAAAACTGACCTTAGCGTCACCAAACATTGCCTATGTCAGAAGAAATGAAACCCTGCCCAAAGTGTGAAAATCCTTACGGCTACTCCCTTCGTTATGAGTTGTATGCCTGTCCGGATTGTGGACACGAATGGGTGCCTGAGGATCCCAATTCTGTAGACGCCCTAGTGGTAAAGGATGCCAATGGGAACGTACTCAAGAATGGTGACACAGTAATTCTAGTTAAAGGTCTACCTATAAAAGGCACGGCTGGAACCATTAAGGTTGGTACTAAAGTCAAAAAGATTCGTTTGGTTGAAGGAGACCACAACATCGACTGCAAAATTGATGGATTTGGAGCCATGGCTTTGAAGTCGGAGTTCGTGAAAAAAGCCTGATTAGTTCGATTCTCAATTATTGATTATCATTGATCCATTGGCGATTGGACCGAATGAAAATCAAAAAAGGCCCTGAGATGATTCTCAAGGCCCTTCGAGTTTGATTGTTTCGATAAGCAATTTAAAGTTCCTCTCCCTGTGAGGCTCCGTCTTCACTTTTATTGAAATAGGAAGCTCCTCCCTTTTCATCTTTTTGAAACTTCTCGCATCCATTTTCGTGGTTTCGGTAATGATGCATGTACATCCCTCCTTTTGCTACGAATAAGCTTCCGAATGTGAGGGCCGCAGTAACGACTGCTATGGTGATGTGTGATCTCTTTTTCATGATTGATTGTGTTGAGGGTTTCTAGTTGTAACAGTGGCTTTTGCCAAAGTTTGATTAGAAATTCGCGTAGTCTTCGTCTCCCATATTTCTGATCTTGTCGACGTAGGCAAGCTTGTGTGCTCTCCACTCTTCTCTTCTTCCTCTACCCTTTCCTGAAAGCTTGAAAATGGCTCCAACGATGAGTAGGATTAAGATGAATTTGGTTGCAACGAAGAGTAAGACACCGAAAAGGAGGCCGACTAGGATTGATCTAAGAATTGGATATTTCATTTCGATTATTTTAATTGTTTGTTTCTACCATTGAAGACGCAGCACTTCAGATTTTACTCTAAATCATAAAAAAAGGCCTGCAACTCAATGGTTACAGGCCTTTCTACAAACACTAAACACTCTACTACGACTTACATCGTGCCTTCCATTCTTCCTTGAAGCTCTCTTTCTGCTCGTCCGTAAGTGGTCGAATCTTTTCCTTAAAATTCGCTCTGTTGCTTTTGTGCTTTGAATGACCACGACCAAATCCACCGAAGAGGATTTTGCTCAAGATCAAAATTCCAAAAGCCTGCCAGTATGTAATCGGAGTTACGCCAACTACCTCAGGCAGGATTGCGTTCCACAAATACATGACTACCCAAACCATTAATGCGATGCCAATCGGGACCAGTAAAAACAGTAGAGGCTTTTTTCCCTTCCAATTTCCTTTGTTCATGATCTTCGTCTTAATTATTCAATTCGTCGTAGAGGTGGCTCAACCTTTTCCGCAAGTGTTTCACGGCGTAGCCTTTTCTACTGATGACGGTCTTTAATTTTGTTCCTGTTTTGTCTGCAATTTCTTGCAGCGTTTCGTCTTCAATTTCATTGAGGACAAACACTTCTCTCTGATTCTCCGGAAGCTCATCTAAGGCTGCGGTCATTTCTTGCCAAAAAGCTTCTTTGAACATGGCCAACTCTGGATTACCTGAATCGTCGGCCAAGAGAATTTCCTTGAAGAGCAGATCACCCTCCTCGTTCTCTGTTTCAAAACTCCCGATGGGCTCCGCTTTCTTCTTTCGGTAGGTGTCGGTAATTCTGTTTCAAGCTACACGGTATAACCAACCGCTGATGCTCTCAATTTCGTCGATGTTGGTGAGTCGGCTCAGCTGATACCAAACATCTTGAAGGATATCTTCGGCATCATCGGCACTGTTGACTCTGGCTTTTATAAAACCCGATAATTGATTGCTGTACCTCTTGATGGTATTCACCACCGAAGTTTCGGATTTCTATGCCATTGTGAGCGGAATTGCGGCGTTCATATTCATGAAGACGCAGCACCTTAAATTTTACTCTAAACTTTCTTGATTTATTTTTTCCGAGTGAAAAAGTCCAACTTTATTTGCTTCTGACAACTGAATTTAACATCGGAGCTTACTCTCAATAACGGTCATATTGTGTGATTTTCCTGAAATCTTGAAAAGCTCATCTAATTTTTAAGAGACCTAATCACCAATCAACAAAAGATGAATACACTAAGAAACATCCTCGCAGTCGTTTTAGGAATTGTAGTTGGAAGTGCCGTCAACATGGGGCTTATTCTAATCAGCAGTTCAATTATTGCACCACCAGAAGGGGCAGACATGACCACCATGGAAGGTTTACTGGAAGCCATGCCCATGATGGAACCCAAACATTTTATCATGCCCTTTTTAGCTCACGCTCTTGGCACATTGGTAGGCGCAGTGGTTGCAGGACTTATATCCGCCACGCATAAGAAGAAGTTTGCCATGGCTATTGGTGTTTTCTTTCTCATTGGAGGAACCGCGAATGTGTTCATGCTACCTTCTCCTACCTGGTTCATTCTTGTAGATCTTGTAGGAGCATACATTCCCATGGCTTGGATTGCTGGGAGATTGACATCAAGGTAGTTTTACGAGAATCTTCCATTTCCAAAAGAATCATTCCCTTTCTTATTTTGTTTTGTATTGCTCGGCCCTTTTAGCTTCAAGCATTCGCGACTTCATTCCACTTTAGATGTATAGACTATGTATACAAAAAACGTTTATAAGATCAGTGAAATGGCGCTTTGGACGCGCTTTGAAACACTCTCACTCAGCCTGATCATCATCGCTTGGGTGGCAGCCTATTTCTTTCTGCCAATTGCTTGGCTACAGATTCCTTGGACACCGATGGCCCTCATCGGTACCGCGGTGGCTTTTGTGATAGGTTTTCAAAACAATGCGGTTTATGGACGTATTTGGGAGGCGCGCAAGATTTGGGGAGGCATTGTAAATACTTCAAGAACCTTTGGAGCCTTCCTTCAGGATATGATCACCAATGAACACGCCAATCAGAAGCTCTCAGAAGAAGAACTTAAGACTGAAATAAAAACACTTACCTACAGGCACATTGCATGGATGACGGCCCTCAGGTATGCTATGCGTGCTCGTAAGCTTTGGGAAACGACGAGCAGCCATAAAACAAATACAGAATGGGGAATGAAGACTCCCGAAAGCACATTAGCCTTGGAGGAAGCCTTGAAGCCCTACATTACTGAAGAAGAATTGAAGGAGGTCTTGAGTAAAAGCAATCATCAAACAGCATTGTTGTACATGCAGTCGCATCATCTTCGAAGGCTGAAAGAAAAAGGTGTCATCTGGGAATTCTCCTTCCTTGAATTGGAGGCCATTATACAAGAGCTCTTTAGCTTACAAGGCAAAACAGAACGCATTAAAAACTTTCCCTATCCGCGCCAATACGCTACTCTGAACAAGTATTTCATGTGGTTGCTTCTACTTCTACTTCTCCTTCCCTTGGCTCTTGTGCCTCAGTTTCTTGAAATCGGACAAGAAATTGCGAAAGAAAATGCGACCATCGGAAAGTACTTCGTTTGGTTAGCCGTTCCTATCTACCTCGCAGTATCATGGATGTCTCACACCATGGAGCGCATTGGACGCACAGGAGAGAATCCATTTGAAGGAACTTCCAATGATGTTCCCATCTCAACCATCGCTAGAGGAATTGAAATCGATCTTCGTCAGAACCTTGGGGAATCCAAAGAAGTTATTCCTGCTCAATTCGAGGAATACTTCAGCATCCAATTTTAGGCGCCCCTCCTGAAAAGGGGCCAGGTGCTTATGATTCTCAGGGGTTTAGGCCTCTAGTCTAATCTCTTTTCAAAATTTCCCCAACCCCCATTTTATTTTGGAGTCTTTGTAAGTAGTAATCTCTATTTACAACAACCAAATACCTATTCACAACCAATCAATTTACCATGAAACAAATTAGCATTTTAATTCTATTTATCGGGCTTAGCTTAGCCTCTAAGGCCGACACGGTTTACGTCTCTGGCCAAATTACAGACACCAATGTCATTGGTCTTTCTGGCTTCCCAGTTTGGGTGGGTGAGTCTTTTTATGGCCCAGGAAACACTACCCTATACACAGACAGCTTCGGATTTTACACTGGATATCATGTAACCAACTCTACTCAAGGTAATCTCCTCATCATTGTTCAAGATTGTGTGTATGATTCAATTCATTTGACTGTGAGCTACAATGCAATGTCAAATGTCTTTGTGAATCAAGACATGCAAATTTGTGCTACGACCGGTGGCGGAGGATCTGGCAATCCACCATGTTCAAACATGAGCGGAAATGTACTTCTCGGAGGTGGTTCGCCCACAGACGCCATGGTATACCTCTATGCACATGACACTTCCGGTGGAGCCCTTGTAGACAGCACCTTGCTGAACTCCAGTGGTATGTTCACCTTCCTTCCTGCCAACCTCGATTCATTTACAATCTACTCCTTGTACGCTCGACTTCTATCATCAGATTTGAACTACGGCCTGTACATCAACACCTATTCAACCAGCGCAACCACTTTCGCTACTGCAGATTCTTTGACCTGTTTTCAGAACCAAAACACGATCATCATGAATCCTCTTGGAACTCTTTCAGGTGCCGGATACATTGGTGGCGCAACCGCCCGAGTTACTCGCGGTATTGAAGTAGAAAAGAATGTACGCGTACTTCTTTATGATGCGCAGAAGACAGTGATTGCCGAAACGTGGAGCGACAACGACGGTAATTATGAATTTGCAGACCTCGACAATGGAACTTACTTCATCAACATCGACCTGATCGGAGTTGAAATGGAACTTCATGAAGTGGTTCTTGCCAATGGAGCGGAATTGGACGGGCTTCAAATCCTCATCGACGAGCAAATGGCCACTGTGAACAATCTCACTGGAACCAAGCAAACAACGCTTAACGAAGAAGTAAGCGTATTCCCAAATCCAACTCAGGACATCATCAAAATCAATGTTTCTGAAGGTGGACTTGTTGATTACGAGATGATTGACATTCAAAGTCGCATGGTTCTTTCAGGAAGCAGTGATCAGTCTGTTATTGAGTTGGATATTCAGACTCTAAGTGAAGGTACGTACCAACTAAAGGTGGTCTCGGAACTTGGACAAAACACCTTTAAAGTGATAAAGAACTAGCCTCGCAATAAAAGCGCTAGTTTCATTCGTCAAAGAAGAATGATCAGATGATCCGACGTATGAATTATATCATTAGAACAGCATTGGCAGGGCTCCTTGTGGGCCTTGCCTTTTCTGCTTCTTCTCTTACACTTACCTTTTCTGGGCAGATTAGCCAGTATGGCTTTCCAGTGCCAAACAAAACAGTAAGCTACGATCTCAATGGAGCGCCATATTCGAGCGTAGTTTCCGACAGTCTAGGGTTCTTTAGCTTCAATATTATCGACAGTCTGCTTTCTGGAAATGTAAACGTCTCGATTGTCGATTGCCAGCAGTTTCAAGTCAATCAAAGCTTCATTTACGATTCGAATACCACCCAATTCAACAACATCCTATTCAACTATTGCTCCGACTCCCTACTCTACGTACAGGGCAACATACAAAGTCAAGGACTTCCAAGCCCAGGTGCAATCCTCGAGTTCTCCGTCGACGGTTTCAGAAATGTGCTTGACTCTACCTTTACAAACAGTTTAGGAAACTTCTCCCTACCACTTTATATAAGCAACCAGCTTGCTGGCTTTCTACATTACCGATATACGGATTGCAATCAACAGCTGATTGAGAAGGACAGCATCTATTTCCAATTGGGAGATACTGTTTCAATAAACATAGAAGCCTGTCCTTTCATCGACACCACTTCAGTAACAGGTTCTATGTTCTCATCAAATGCTTACCCTGTAACCAACTATCAGGTTCAGTTGATTGCCTTAGACAGCTCTCTTTCAAATATGTACCTCAAAGATCAAAGGAGTTCAAGCGCTTCAGGTGGCTTTGCTTTTCCGAACGTTGATGAAGATTTTTACCTACTGCGCTGTGTTCCTCTGCAGAACATTGTAAGTGCTGACTCCGTAGCTCCGCCCTCCTATTTTGGTGGTGGTATTTTTTGGTCGACTTCACCCGCCCTTTTTCTAACTCCTGGGCAAAGACTGGCTCCCTGGGCTTTAAATGAAATAGGACCAAGCTTCGGTCCTGGACAAATCTCTGGAAGAGTTGATGTTCATGCTGACTTGGATCTTGGTTTGGGAAGAAGTCCGATATACCTTCTAAACGATAGCGATTCAAGTATTGTGAGCTATGCCGTGCAAGACACTGAGGGGAACTATAGCTTCAAGGACATTGCAGTTGGCAACTATTTGGTTTACCTCGATTACCCAGGCCTTCCTACAGACGCTGCCAAAGTGAGCCTTAGACTTGGCAACACGGATTTTGACATCGACATTTACGCCAATCTTGGCGGTGTTTCGCACGGCTCTTTTCTTGGCCTCGAAGAGGAACGCTCAGAAATTCGAGTTTATCCGAATCCCGCCCACGATCTGATCAACCTAGAGCTTCCCTTCAATGAAGGAGTTTTAGTGCACTCTCAATTGGGGCAAGAAGTTTTTTCACAAACAACAGAAACCACAGACTTTAAAATTGATGTGCGTGAATGGAATTCTGGTATTTACCGACTTTCCTTCATGGAGACAAGTGGAAAACGACACAGCATTAAAATCTTGAAATTGTAGAGCGAGGGCTCATCATGAAACCTGCAATTGATCTATTAACTGCCTGCATAAAGCAAGAAAGGAAGGCGCAGTTCGATCTGTACAAGCTTTGTTATGACCCACTCCTAAACATTTGTTTTCGCTACAAAAACAATCGAGAGGATGCAGTTGCGCTGCTCAATGGTGCGTTCTATAAAGTGCTGACCCAATTAGAAAAAAAGAACGAAGACGCTCCTTTTGAGTTCTGGGCCAAACGAGTCACTATCAACCACTGCCTCTCTGTTCTCAGGTCAGAAAAGAAAGACAAACTTCTTCAATTCACCGATGACGAAAGCGACTTAGAATATTACGCGGAAAATGAACTGGAGTTTGAACTCGACGAGGCCGAGCTTTCTCAAGAGAGAATCGAAGAGATGAGGAAAGCTCTGAACGAGCTTCCTGAAACAGCCCATGAAGTTTTCCAACTGCACGTGTTTGAAAGATATACACACCAAGAAATCGGGCAAATTCTCGACATCTCGAAAGGAACTTCAAAATGGCACCTGCACGAGGCCAGAAAGAAATTACAAAAAGCATTAAGCCTTCTTAGGCAAAACATGTAAAGCATCATCGCATGAGTGAAAATATAGACGAGCAATACCGCCAAGCCTTTCTTAAGGTTAAGCACAGCTTCCAGCAAAGTGACTGGGATGGCTTTGAGAAGGCATATCTCGGCAATCGAAGAAGACCATTTCTTTGGGCGCTCCCCTTGGGACTGGTCCTCATCTTCAGCAGCTTCTTAAACGGCGACAATTACGACCTCTCCACCAATTACATCAGCAGAAGTTCAATTCCTAATGCTGTTGTAATTCCTGCTAAATACCCAAGCGAGCTGGCGATGAACAAAAGCCTGAACTCTAAAAATTCGAATGCCAAACCACCAAAAACAGAAAGTCTGGAAAATGCCGTGCTAGTGGAAAAGACAAATGAAATCACTGAAAAAATTAACCGATCTCAATTGGAAAAGCCTGCATTAAACACCGAGAAATTGGCAGACTTAGAATCAAATTTTGAAAAAGAGAAACTTTTAAATCCTGTTCCAATTGTAATGGAGGCTGAGGCTCAAACCAAAGAATCTCAATTGTTCACAGCAGTAGAGCCTAGTTTGGCGCAAAAACTTACACCTGCAGCGTCTGTTCCTTATGATGAGGTAGTTCTGGACCTCATGAATTCCCCATTTACAACTCTGGGGTTCATCGATTGTCTTCGACCTATTTCTAATTCAGAGAAGAGCATACTTGAGCCTATCCTTCCTGAATTCAAAGCGAAGAAACTTCACTGGGGACTCGCATTCTACAGCTCAGGATTCCTCGCATTTGGCTCCAAGGAAATATCAGAAACTATGACTTCCCAAAATTTTCTAAGTCGAGAACTTGGGATATTGGCTATGGTAGACAAGAATGCTTGGTCGGCTGAACTTGGCCTAGGCCAGCGATCCATCCAATCTTCTGCCTGGCTTTCGGAAAAAGTGAGTTGGATTGAAACATCCATAAACATCGTTTCAAACAGAAGTATCCAAGGGAT
>Ga0209309_10000331_pt1 | contig 59203 bp, 49 predicted proteins | sample COGITO_mtgs_1204_2_FD_184807 | JGI IMG/M metagenome (GOLD analysis project Ga0209309, IMG submission 184807) | Pelagic marine microbial communities from North Sea - COGITO_mtgs_120412 (SPAdes) (version 2) | ecosystem: Environmental > Aquatic > Marine > Epipelagic ... | reverse complement strand
TCAAAAGATGTTTATGATGATTATTTAAGTTATCAGCAAATTGTTAGAGAAAATGAATCTTCAATCTACCTTGCTAAAAACAACAATTTTATTTTACGATATAAGTCTATTAGAAAACTCAATAATGAGTTTTTAATGGTAATTCTTTTTAGAGATCCTTTAAGTCATGCGCATTCATTGTTAAGCCAACACAAAAAATTCTGTAAACTGCAAAATGAGTCACCTTTTATTGAGGAATATATGAACTGGTTAGGTCATCATGAATTTGGAAATAATCAAAAACAATTTGTATTTAATACTGTTGACGAGATAATTGAAGGAGATAAGTTTACATTGGATTATTGGTTGAAAATTTGGTGTAATTACTATTCTTATTTACTAATATTAGATAAGGGTAAATTAGTAATTATAGATTATAAAGATTATTGTGAAACTCCTTCTGTTGTAATCAATGAAATCATTTCTAAATTGGATGTTGATTCTGAATTAATAAAAAACGAGGGTTTTTCAAATCATAGAAAATGTGAAGAGAGGTATTCAGAAGAATTATATAATAAATCAATAGATATATATAACAAGTTGATAAAGTTGACCAATCAGTAAAGAAGATTTATTATGCTATTTCAAATAGAACTATATTTATATTCCAAGTAAAATGATGTCAAATCCAATTTTTTCAATAGTCTTGCCTTCTTTTAACAGGGGTCACATGTTACCTGAAACAATAGTTAGTGTAATGAATCAAATCTATAGTAACTTGAAGGTTTTACTAATTGATGATGGTTCAAGTGACGACAGTAAAGCTATGCCTAACAAATTTATAAATAAAGACTTAGAGTCATGCGTCAGGATAATCAGGAACGAAATGCTGCACGTAAATATTATTCCTGAAAAATGGATACAAGTTCCAGTAAACTTATGAGATCTACCGAAAGTTTATTTTTTTCTATAATACTTCCAACCTACAATCGTTCGTATATAATAGGCGAAACGATAAAAAGTGTTATAAATCAAACATATGATAAATGGGAATTAATTGTAGTTGACGATGGCTCAACGGATAATACCAAAGAGGTTGTTGCGGAAATTAAAAATGGTGATAATAGAATAAGATACATTTATCAAGAAAATAGTGAAAGAAGTTCAGCTAGAAATAATGGGATACTTAATTCTAAGGGAGATTTTATATGTTTTATTGATAGCGATGACTTATTCAGGGAATATCACATCTTCAAAATAAATGATGCAATTAAAAGTTCAGAAAATCTTAATGCAATTTTTATAACAGGGCAGTCGATATTAAAAAGTGGGAAAATTGAAGACTTGCCAGAAGAAAGGATACTAACATCAGCTCCTGATTTCTTTTTTACAAATACTATAATCACCGGTAGAATGGCTATTTCTTCAAAGATATTGAAAGAATTTCATTTTGATACAGATTATAGAATATCAGAAGATACTGATTTATGGGTTAGGATTTCGTCCTTATACCCAGATATTATCCAGTTAAATTGTCATACGCTTGTTTATAGGGTACATGATTTTAATAGTGTGAATCCAGAAAAATATAACGCTTACTTAGAGAGGAAATTGACCCTTAAAAAGATTTATAACAGTAATAAAACTAATTTGAATAAAAACTTGGTCTCGAAAACTATAAACAATTGCTATTTTGGAATGTACAGATATTATAAATCAAATGGATATTCGTTTAGGGCTTTTTTTTCAATGCTAAGAGCTATAATTGAACTACCCAATCACAGATTTAAAGAGAAAATATATCTACTTATGACTAGTATTGGGATTCCAAAAAAAAATAAAAGTGAAAAAAATAATAACTAAAATTTTCTTTTCTACTTTATCAAGTAAAGAAAAAGTAGAAAAATATCAAAAGATTATTCGTGAAAATGAATGGAATGATATTTCTAAATACATATCAAAAAATTCAAGTTTTTTAGATGTTGGATGCGGAGCTGGTTATGCAATGTATAGAGCCAAAGTCGACTCTAATTGTGAAGTTAATGGTGTTGATCCCGATCCAGGAGCGCATGGCGTTGGAAGGTTCATTGAATTATTTTCAAAGGATGAAATACACATTACTAAAGGATTTGCTGAAAAGCTTCCTTTTGAAAACGAAAAATTTGATGTGTTATACTGTTCTCATGTTTTGGAGCATGTTAATGATGAACAGCAGGCTATTATTGAAATGAATAGAGTCTTAAAAGATTCTGGAGTAGCTGTAATTGGCATGCCAAGCGCAACAATGGCATTTATTAGCTTAGTTTCTCAAATTGTTTTTACGACCCACATCAAGACCTATGATTTCTTTAGACAGTTTTTTAAGCGAGGTACCCTCAAAAGATTTCTGAAGATATTTATAATCGAATCACACAGTAAACCCAGAGCAAAATATATTTTTTATGATTTAATTCATTACCGAGAAAGTAACTGGAAAAAAATAGTAGAAACGCAATTTAAAATAACTAAAGTAATCAGACCATTTCTATATCCCTATCCTGATTTTCCTCAATGGTTTAAGATAAGGAAGAGTAAAAACTTCAGCAGCTCAGTTTTTTTTATTTGCGAAAAAAAATAATGAATATTATTCAAATTATACCCTCTCTTAATAAGGGTGGTGCAGAAAGGTTAGTTATAGATATTTGTTCTCATTTATCGCAGATATCAGGGGTTAGGGTCAAGCTAGTTCTTTTAAGAGACGAGATACAATATGACCTGGATAGAAAAGAATTTGATATCGATGTGGTAAATGTTAATCTCAAATGTTCTCTATGGAAGAAAAATAGGGTAAATGTATCAGATCTTCAAAAAATATTTAACGACTTTCTGCCAGATATAATACACACCCATTTATTTGAATCTGAATTAATATCAAGGTTTTGCTATTATCCTCATGCTAAGTGGTTTAGTCATTGTCATGATAATATGATTCAGTTTCAATATCCCAAACTGAATAATTTTTTATCGAAAAAAACCATCGTTAACTTGTATGAAAAAAATATTTTATTGAAGAATTATAAGAGAAATGGTGGGACTACTTTTATTGCTATTTCGGAGCATTCGCAGAAATATTTTTTGCAGAATCAAAAATTATTTGATGTTCTTCTTTTAAAGAATGCAATTAATATCAAAAATTTTTATCCACCTGATGATGCAAAAATAATAGAAACTTCAAGGGAGAAAGAAATTAATATCATAAATGTTGGCTCATTTGTCACTAAGAAGAATCAAATTTTTTTAATCGATATTGCATGCGAACTGGAAAAATTAGGAGTTAATGCTCGAATACATTTTTTAGGCGATGGTCTTTTGAAAAATGTAATTAGAGATAAATGCATTGAATCCAAATTAAATAGTAAATTTATTTTTCACGGAAATGTTGAAGATGTTCAAACCTATCTCTGGAATGCGGATATTTACGTTCATACTGCAAAATACGAACCCTTTGGCTTAGTTTTACTTGAGGCTATGGCTGCAAAAACTCCAATAATTAGTTTAAATGGGTTAGGGAATAAAGATATTATTACCGATAATATAAATGGATATTTGTTGCAAGAGGAAAATCCCGAATATTTTGCAAAAAAAATAATAGAAGTATATCAGAATAAAATTAATCGAGATAGAATAATTCGGAATGCCAGTAACTTTGTAGAAGAATATGATATTTCAAAATATTGCCAGAAACTCATCAGCACTTATAAGTCTCAGTTAGATCAAAATATCTTATCAGAATGAAAAAAGATATTATTTTATTAACCCATTATTTTCCGTTTGGAAAAAAGGAATCTTTTCTTGCAACGGAGATCGAACATATATCTACTGCTTTTGAAAAAGTGCATATTTTTAATGTCGGAATTCAGATAAATAAATCAGAGAAAAGATTAATTCCTAAGAACTGCATTATTTACAATACTAATCATCAAAATAGTTTCAAAAATCGGTTTACAGCACTTTACAGTTTATTCAGTATACATTTTTATGTTGAACTTTTTTATTTAGTTTTCATTTATAAAAAGACACCTAATCTAAATAGAATAAAAACAATTCTTATATCATTAAGAAATTCTAAAGCGATTAAACATTCAATTGAAAATCAAATAGATCTCTCAAAATCTAACCTAACTATATATAGTTATTGGAGTGATGATAATGCAACTGCGATAGCAATGCTGGCAAAAAAATATCCTCAACATAAATATATTTCAAGAGCTCATGGCTGGGATTTATATTTTGAGAGATCAGTATGTGATTACCTGGCATTTAAGAAGCTTATAATAAAGTATTTAGATGAAATTCATTTTATTTCAAATGACGGATTAAAATATTTCAGAAAAAAACATAACCTTCCAAATCAAGATAAATTATTTGTTTCAAGGCTGGGTGTCAAAGGACATTTAGTGGAAATTGACAGCTTCTACAAAAAAGACAAGCCTTTTACCATACTTAGCAATTCTTATATCTATCCAAATAAGCGAGTTGATTTAATAGCAGAAGTTGTTTCCAAATTGGATGGGGATATAAATTGGTGTCATATTGGCGACGCAGCATATGATGATGAACATTTTGAAAAACTTAAGCGTTTTACAGAAAGGTTATTGAAAGATAAAAAAACAATTAATTATACCCTTTTGGGTGGAATAAGCAATTTTGATGTAACAGAAATTCTAAAAACAAATAAAATAGATTTGTTTGTAAATTTAAGTCTTTCTGAAGGGATACCAGTAACCTTTATGGAAGTCATGTCCTTTGGTATTCCGGTTCTTGCTACAAATGTCGGTGGAGTAAATGAAATTATTAATCAAACTAACGGAGTTTTAATAGATAAAGGACTGGAGGCAGAACGGATTGCCAAAATTATATCTGAATTTTGGAGTAAAAATGAATTTGAAATACAGCAGTATAGAGTTAATGCTTTTAATCAGTGGGGTAATAAATATAATGCCGATCATAATTATCTAAACTTTACTAAACATATAATATAAATAATTACAAAAATGTCAGATCACACAAAAAATGCAATTGATACATTTTTCAATTTAATTGACAAAGAGAGAAATATATACGAGGAAGCTCAACTATTTCATCAAACAAGGAAACCTATTTCCGAATATGTAAACATTTTACAAGATCCGATTACCGGAAATGAAATCGGTTTAAAAAATCAGGAATTAATAAGTGATCGTAATTATAGTGCAAAAAATGATATTGCCAATTTTATAAATGAAGATGTAAATAGTGAGGAATGGCAGAGGTTAAATGTTCAATTCTTGAATTATCATAAATCTTTATCCGTTTATACAGCAGTAAATTGTTCACCGTTGATAAACTATTTATCTCTTAAGACTGAAATTGGACTAAGAAAAAATATCAAAGTTCTAGATGTAGGCGGAGGGACAGGTCATACGCATTGCAGTTTTTTTCGATTTCCAGAGGAAATAGATTATTATTTATTAGATCCAAACCTGAGGTTATTACATGATCAGTTTTTGCGCTTTTATCCTAAGCTTTCCTACTTACCTATGGGTCATATTATAGCAAATGCAGAACAACTTCCTATAAAAGATAATTCCTTTGACCTTGTGTTAAATATATCAGCGATAGATCATTTGAATGATTACAAAAAATTTATTTCTGAATCATTTAGAGTTTTGAAAACAAATGGTACAATTTTAATTTCAAGTCATTTAGATATACCCCCAGAATCAAATGATAAAACCAAAGTGAAAACCAAAATATTTTCATTTGGTTTTTGGGAAAGACTCTCAAGATTTTTATACTTTAGAAAGCACAAAGTTGGTGATGATGATCATACTCTTCACCTTGAGAATATGGATCCGATTGAGACGGCATTAATTGACAATGGGTTCAAAATAACCAAAAAAGAAATCTTTAAGCGGTATTTTTGGATTACTGCTAGTAAAAAATAGAGTTTGAAAAAAATACTAATCATATCTTATTTTTTCCCTCCTTGCAATTTAACAGCATCGCAAAGAGCTTATAATTGGGCGAAGCATTTAAAAGATTTCGGGTATGACCCAATTGTCATTACCCGCAGATGGGATACTTCGATACAGTTATTAGGTGATGAATGCATTTCTTCTTCGAGTAAAGAGGTAATTGAAGAAGTGAATGAACGATTCAAAGTGTTTTATATGCCATATATTGGGTCTCTTCGAGATCGAATATTTATAAAAAACAGAGATAGAAAAAAAATATTACGAAAAGCACTATCTTTTAAAGAACAATTTTTTCAGAATTTCTTTATTAATTCATTACCTTATTCCAATATCTATCATAAGGCCGTTGAGCTAATAGAAATTGGAGATATTTCAAGTGTAATTATTACAGGGAGTCCTTTTGAAAGTTTCCATTTTGGATATAAACTAAAAAGAAAATATCCTCATATTAATTGGGTAGCAGATTATCGAGATGATTGGACAACTACTGAACTTTTTCAAAGTGGAAATGTGTTAGAGAGAGTGTTGTTTAAGCTGGCTAAGAAAAGTGAAAAAAAATGGTTGAATTCAGCTTGGTTTTTCACTACTATTTCAAGCCACTATGTGGATAAAATTTCAAATTTCACAGGTGTAAAAGGGTATGAGATTATTAATGGGTTTGGAACCGATTTGACAGAAATAAATACTGAGCCGAAAAAGAATAATGAATTTCACATTACTTACAATGGCACGTTGTATCCATCTCAAAATATAGAACCTGTATTAAGGGGTATAAAAGATGTAATTTTTGAGTTTCAAGATCAACTGGAAATACATTTAAATTTTCCAGGTCTCTCTTTTACTAAAGAAGCAGAAGAAAGAGTAAGAGCTGAACTTAAGGGACTGGAAAGAGTCTATATTACTGAAAGAATTAGTAGGGAAGAAGTTATTAAAATTCAACAAAAATCTCATCTAATGCTAATGATTGCGCATAAAGGGATTAAAGGAATACCTTCAAGTAAACTTTATGAATACATCGGACTAAAAAAACCGGTCTTGTTGTTCCCTAATGATCATGATATTATTGAAGAAACTTTGCTAGATACTAGACTAGGGATTATTTGTGAGTCTGAAAATGAAATTAAAGAGAAGCTTACTTTTGTTATTCAAAGTTTCATAAATAATGGTAAAGTAGGGATAGATGGAGATATTAAACAAATTAAAAAATATTCTCGAAAGAATGGAGTTAAGAAATTTGCGAAATTGTTGGATGAAAATTAATATACTTATATAGTTATGAAAGAGTTAAAGTACATATTCACTGATGTAGAAGAATGTAACATGTGTCAGAATAAAACAGTTGATAATAAGATATTAGGTCAAAGATTAAATAAGTCTCAAGGATTTAACCCTAAAATGAAAACAGGGATTAGCGTTTCCGTTATTAAATGTTCGAAATGTTCGTTGATTTATTCTAATCCTCAACCAGTTCCGGTTGATATTCAGGATCATTACGGAGTTCCTCCCGAAAATTATTGGAAAGATGAATATTTTGTGAATGATCCAAATTATTTTTCTTTTCAAATAAATGAAGCTAAGAAATTTATTTCCTTTGAAAAGGGAATGAAAGCATTGGATGTCGGCGCTGGATTGGGGAAATGCATGATATCGCTTCAGAATGCTGGTTTTGACGTTTATGGTATTGAACCATCTGAAACGTTCAGAAATAAGGCAATTGAAAAAATGAATATAGTTTCCGATCGATTAAAGCTAGGAATGTTAGAAGAAGTTGATTACGATGCAAACAGTTTTGATTTTATAACGTTTGGAGCCGTTTTGGAACATCTATATGATCCAGCTCAAAGTATAAAGCAAGTCATGAAATGGTTGAAACCAAATGGTGTTATTCAAATCGAGGTTCCTTCTTCAAAATGGCTAATCCCTAAGCTATTCAACAAATATTTTAAGTTAAGAAGAACTAATTATGTGACTAATTTAAGTCCAATGCATGAGCCATTTCATATGTATGAATTTGATATTGAATCATTTCGCCAACTTTCAAGAAGGTTGGATTTTGAAATTGTTGAGCATCGATATGAAGTATGTAGTATTTATCATATTCCTAAATTTATGCGACCTGCCTTGCGCTGGTATATGAACAAAACAGATAAAGGAATGCAATTGACTGTTTACCTGAGAAAAAGAAAATAGCGGTTTATCATGTGTGGAATTACGGGTATAATTGATTTTAACAAGCAATCGTCTGAAGAGATTTTGGAGGCGATGACTAATTCATTGAATCATCGTGGCCCAGATGGTAGTGGTGTTGATCTAGACTCGGAAAATGAATTTCAATTAGGTTTTGGACACCGACGATTATCAATCATCGATCTTACTGAAAATGCCAAACAACCCATGCAGTTTAATCAGTTTTCGATTACTTTTAATGGCGAAATTTATAATTACAAGGAAATAACAAAAGAATTAGAACAGCTAGGGCACATATTTAACTCCTCATCGGATACTGAAATGATATTGCATGCATATTCCCAATGGGGTTCAAGCTGCTTGGGTAAGTTTATTGGAATGTTTGCTTTCGTAATTTATGATAAAGAAAAACAAGAAGTTTTTTGTGCGAGAGATAGAGTAGGAGTTAAACCTTTTTTTTATTACTGGAACGAAGGTTTATTTTTGTTTGGATCAGAACTAAAGGCTTTTCATCAGCACCCTGCTTTTCAAAAAGAAATTAATTTGGATGCTGTTGCTGCATTTATGCAATATGGAAATGTGCCTACAAATCAATGCATTTTTCAAAATTGCAGCAAATTAAAACCAGGTCATTATTTACTATTTGATTTGAAAACAAAAGACCATAAGTTGCAGCGTTATTGGAATGTTTACGATGCTTACAATAGTCCTAAGCAGAACATTTCCATGGAAGAAGCAAAAGTTGGAACAGAAACAATATTACAATCGGCTTTTGACTATAGAATGGTTTCGGATGTTCCTGTTGGCGTGTTTTTAAGCGGAGGTTATGACAGTGCTTGTGTAACGGCTTTATTGCAAAAAGACAGGACCGATAAGTTGAAAACTTTTACGATTGGTGTTCCTGATATTGGATTGAACGAGGCTCCTTATGCTAAAGATGTAGCGCAGCATTTGGGGACAGACCATCATGAATATACATGTACGCAAAAAGAAGCAATTGATTTAATTGATGATTTACCCTATTATTACGATGAACCGTTTGCCGACAGCAGTGCTATTCCAACTACGTTGGTGAGTAAAATGGCAAAAGAAAAGGTAACGGTTGCGCTTAGTGCTGATGGTGGAGATGAAATATTTGCAGGTTATAATCGCTACGATTATTTAATTCGTTACGGGAATAAATTGAGTAAAATACCGGGTTTTGCACGAAAGACTCTAGCGGGATTAATGAATGTCGTTCCTTCCAATAGTATTCCTGTTCTCAAGAATAAATATAATTTTCATAATCGCTACGAAAAATTAAAGGGAATATTGAAAGACCCTTCTCCCGGAAAAATAATGTTGAGTTTGAGTCAACAATATACAGATGAGCAAATTCAAGCAGTATTGAAAAATTCTGTAAATGTGTTAGATACCGCATACATTAGTAATGAATTAAAAAAAGATACGTTTTCTCCATTAGCTTATATGATGGCGATAGATTACCAAACGTATTTGGTAGACGATATAATGCAAAAAGTTGATCGTGCCACTATGAGTGCAAGCCTAGAAGGTAGAGAGCCGTTTTTGGATCACCGCATTATTGAGTGGGCGGCAACCCTGCCGGATAACTTCAAATACCATAACGGAGTAAAAAAACACATTCTTAAAGAAATTGTGCATCAATATATTCCGAAGGAAATGATGGATCGACCAAAAATGGGTTTTGCAATTCCTATTGCTAAATGGATGAATGAAGAGTTAAAAGAACGAATTGATTCATTTATTAATGAAAAGAACATTGTTGAACAAGGGATTTTTAATTGGGAATATATTTCAAAATTAAAGACAGATTTTTATAACGGAAAAAAGGAATACGAAACCAAATTATGGTACGTTTTAATGTTTCAAATGTGGTATGCAAAATGGATGTAGATTTTCAATGCTGTGTCATTCAGAACGATGTTTTGCATTATTCAGACAGTATTTTTTTGTCATTCAGAACAATGTGCAATAGGTTGAAATCATTGTCCTTTCGAATGCTTCCTGTTTTTTCATCGGGATTGTATCGAGAATAGATTGTTTTATTATTCAAAACTCACCCTAAATATTTCCTTTTTTCTTTTTGGTGTTTAAATAATAGATCAAATAAATAGCTATGAATAATAGAGATATTAATTGTTGGACGTCACTGAAGACAAACATGCCGATATAAATGATTACTTTTAGTTTTTAACGTTAACAATGCTTTTTAACTCAATAGATTTTGCAATTTTCTTGCCAATAGTATTTATACTCTATTGGTTTGTAGTAAATAAGAACCTCAAACTGCAGAATATACTTATTGTAGTTGCTAGTTATTTATTTTATGGCTGGTGGGATTGGAGGTTTTTATCATTAATAATTTTCAGTACGGTTGTTGATTATTTTATTGGTATTCTTTTATCAAAAGAAAAAGAACTATTTAAAAGAAGACTACTTCTATGGACAAGTATTGGTGTTAATTTGGGTTTTCTAGGCTTCTTTAAGTATTATAATTTCTTTTTGGATAACTTCATTTCGGCCTTTTCATTTTTTGGAATGGATATCAATGCCAATTCTCTAAACATCATATTGCCTGTAGGTATAAGTTTTTACACTTTTCAAACACTTAGTTATACAGTTGATGTTTATAAAAATAAACTTGAACCAACTAAAGATGTTATTGCTTTTTCTGCATTTGTAAGTTTCTTTCCTCAATTGGTAGCTGGTCCTATAGAGAGGGCTACAAATCTTTTGCCTCAGTTTTATAAAAAACGTGAATTTGACTATTCTAAGGCTGTTGATGGAATGCGTCAAATACTTTGGGGCTTGTTTAAAAAGGTTGTTATTGCTGATAACTGTGCTCAATATGCAAATGAGATATTTAACAACTCAGCGGATTACGGAGGAAGTACTTTAGTTCTCGGGGCTCTCTTTTTTGCATTCCAAATTTATGGAGACTTCTCCGGCTACTCGGATATAGCTATTGGAACATCTCGTCTTTTTGGTTTTAACCTTAAGCAAAACTTTGCTTTCCCATACTTCTCAAGAGACATAGCTGAATTCTGGAGGCGATGGCATATCTCGCTGTCAACTTGGTTTAGAGATTATCTTTACATCCCCTTAGGTGGAAGTCGCGGAGGTGCTTGGGTGAAAGTGAGGAATACTTTTATTATTTTCATTATCAGTGGCTTTTGGCATGGAGCAAGTTGGACGTTTATAGCATGGGGAGTTTTAAATGCATTTTATTTTCTGCCCATTTTATTAACTGGTAACAATAGAAAAAATTTAAATACTGTAGCTGAAGGGAATTTTTTTCCATCTATAAAAGAAACTTCATTAATGATATTCACATTTGGATTAACAGTTCTCGCTTGGATATTTTTTCGTGCTGAAAATATTGGACATGCACTAAGTTATATTAAAGAAATTTTCTCGTCATCACTATTCAGGATTCCTTCAATGGACGGTGGAATATCTTCTGCCTTATCAACAATCATGCTTGTGATAATATTTGTTATTATGGAATGGATAGGAAGGGAGGGGCAATATGCTATTGCTAATATAGGACTGAAATGGAAACGGCCATTAAGACATGTAATGTATTATGCTATTATTATAGCAGTATTTTGGTTTAGTGGCAAAGAACAACAATTTATTTATTTTCAATTTTAACAACTGAAAAAATTTATAATTAATATAATTTTATTTCTTATCATTCTTCTATTTTATTTTGGAGGGAACATGATTATTAATTGTATCATCTTTACATCACAATCTGTGAATATAGATAATACTAGAATATTAATTGCAGGTGACTCCCATACTCAAAAGAGTTTGAATCCTGATTTCTTTGAAAATGCACAAAACATATCTCAAGGTGCAGAACCATATGTTTTAACATATTGGAAATTGAGACATATATTTAAATATTATAAGCCTGATACATTAATTTTAGGATTTGCACCTCACAATATTTCTCAATTCAATGACTATAAATTTAGTAGTAGAAAATGGTCTCAAGAAATGTTTAAAAGAAGTTATCCAATCGAAAATTTTAAGGATGTTGAAAATATAATTCCAATAAACTATTTTGATTTTTACATAACATTGTGGAAGCAAACCGCCTTTTCTCCAAAGAGAAAGCATGTTAATTACTTAGGGAAGTATTCTAATAATAAATTCAATGACGTTTCAGATTGGCAATCTACAATTAAAGGTCATTATTTATGGAATGATAAGGTGCTTGGAGTTTCAGAAGTAAGTGTTAATTATCTAGATTCAATAATAAAAATTAGCCAACAGCAAGAGATAATAGTTATTCTAACTAGTAGCCCAGTCTACAATAAATATTTTGACAAAATTCCGCGTTCAATAATGAAAAAGTTTAACTCTCTTAAAGAGCAATATGAAAACCAAGCTATTATTTTTGATAAAACTCAAGAAATATCTTATCCCGACTCACTATTCTTAGATGCAGATCATCTGAATTTAGATGGGGCCACCAGGTTTACAAATGAACTAATCATACATTTAAATAACAAAACACAAACGACAACAATTAATATAAAATAAACGAGCGAAATATCTTTAGAAAAAAAAGCTCATGCCGGAGATCAAATCAATTACAAAGTCAAATTAGCGTTGGATAGGAATAGCCTATTTTTTTAAATATAAAACACCTACGGGTCCTGCAAAAATATCGATCCGAGCTTATAAGAGGCTAAACTATTTCCCAGAAATGAAATCTATTAAATCCATATTTCTATTTTCTAATTAAAGTACAAATATAGTTTTAGCTATTTTCAATAAACCAACAAAACGAAAATAAGAGCGATTAAGTTTTCATTAATAACCAAATTGAGAATTATTACTTCAATACCAACCTCCCAGGGCAAACTCACACTTTCTCATTTTTAATGATAATAATTTAATTGTTTTTGTAGCTTTTGTCAGTTCGAGTGTTCCGATTTTATTCATCGGAATGTATCGAGAACAAAAAAGCTTATTCTCGATACACTTCTCGTTCCTCGAAGCACTCGAACTGACAGCTTTTTACTGTTTTAACAAAATTAACTGTTGTAAAAAAAGTGTGAGTTTGCCCTGATCCCTCACACGTAAAACTTAGTGAGCGCGTTAAAAAAGGTTAGATTTGAGTTACACAATTAATTCAATAGAATGGACCTAAGTTCCCTTATTTTACCGACCGAATTTCATAATCATTTTACGAGGATAGAAGTTTTGGAATTATGTGACATTTCCACAAAGGAGCATATTTTAGAACTTCATTTAGAAGAGAAGAATAATCTTCCGTCAGGATATCCTTCTTCAGAATATGAATCAAAAGGATTTTATCCCTTGATTGAAAACTGAAAACTGGTTACAGTTTTCGGATTCCCGGAATTAGCAAAGAGGAATAGAAATTACAAGGTTATTTGCTACTATTTATCTTTTGAGTGAATCATGAAGTTCCCAAAGTATTTCCAGTCTTTATGGATGTACAAACGACTAGTATTTTCGGCTTTTTTTGATTGATTGAAGTATCGAGTAAAAGGTTTAGTAAGACCGAATAGCTTCGAGGAACGAGAAGATCATTTGGCCGCACTTAAGCTTTGCGCTGATGGTGATTGAATATCAAAAGTAGCCGCATAGTAAGCGTCCTTTTTTGCCTACTTTTTTTGACGCAGGAAAAAAAGTAGGAAGAAATACTCTTTACAAACTATTCGATAAAAAGTCTTTCTAATCATTCATTTTGAATTCAATAGCTTTTCGGCCCCCACTGAGCTGAACCTACTGAGCTGGTCGAAGTGCTGAAGGCACTAGAGTTCTGAATGAAATTTTTCTAGTAATGTTTTGCGTCATTTAGAACAATGTACAATAGTTTAAAATAATTGTCCATTACCTTCGGTGAGAACGCTTCGCTAAGTGCGAATGCTTCCTGTTTTTTCATCGGGATTGTATCGAGAATAGATTGTTTTAATATCCAAAACTCACCCTAAATATTTCCTTTTTTCTTTTTGGTGTTTAAATAATAGATCAAATAAATAGCCGAGAAGTAATAAGGCATAAATGGAATTTTATAGCGCGATAATGCTCCAAAATTAGTGCTAGCCATTCCGACACCAAAGGCGAGCAATAGACTAAAGAAAATGGAGTATAATAGTAAGGGTTCCCTAAAGATTATACGGATTATTTTTCTAGGATTTGTTTTTAAGAAGAGAAATAAGGTTAATATGAGAAGAATCGTGTTTTCCAAAGCTGAAATAACCATTAGAGGCGAACCTACCTCAAAAAACAAGGGGCGGTATAAAGCGGTAAATATGGCAAGTGGAGCAATACTGGACATTCCTGCAGCCGTTCCGTCAATCTCTCCTAAATTATAGTTATTAGCCCCATATTGGTCTTCACGTAGTAAATCTTGTTGAATAATTTGTGCTTTTTCTACAGCCTGATCAATGTTTCCATAATCCCCCATTAAACTGCTCATATTGCTATATAAAAAAAATCCACCACCAAGAATGATTACCCCTAATAGTGGCATTACCAGCATTTTTACAAAACCGGAAGTAACCTGCTTTAAGTATGCGTTGTTTAGCCATAATAAAGCTCCAGGAAGAATGGAGAGAATTACATACGGCTTCAAGGTCATAATCATTGAGATATTAAAAATTACAAGCAGTGCATTGATTAATATTTTTTTTCTTAAAATAAACACATTGTAGAAATTGTAAGAAAACCAGCAAGCTGCTGCTAATACATAAGAATCTTTCATTATCCCAGATCCCCAAAATAATAATGAAGGCATAAATAATATACAAATTGCCAGTGCCTTTTTTGTGTCAGGGTAAGTAGCTGTAAACAAACGATACAGTTTCCACATTCCGATATAAGAAAATGATGCAACGAGCAAACTAGTAACAAAAAAACTCTTTGCACCTAGTAAACAAAATACGGCGGAATACCTTGAAACGGCAAACGTACCAGAATCTCTCCACATGTAGTGGGGAGGGTAGCCTGTGCCTTCATTAAAAGAAAACCAGTTTTGTCCGGATAAATCATTTTCAAAAACAATGGAGTAGAAAGCAGCAAAATCTTCCGTCATTAAGTTGACTAGAGCCAATGAGCCTTTATAATAATTTACAGTATCACCTCCACCGTAGTAAAGCCCATATATCAGGCAAAATGCTGTTGCCCCAATTAATTTTGCCGTCAATCCACCAATAAAATATTGACTATCTAGCCCCTTTTTTTGTTGCTGTGACTTAAGTCCGTAAGCTATGGCGTAGATTATTCCCAAATAAACTATCCCTAAAAAAAAATCTTGTACTGTGAGTATATTCATTGCTTATATTAGCGACTTCAAATATATGCAAAATGAAGATACTTTACCTGTCATATGATGGAATGACGGATTCCTTAGGGCAGTCTCAGGTTTTACCTTACCTACTGAGGTTGGCTGAGAAAGGAATTGAATACACAATAATTAGTTTTGAAAAAGAAGAAAACTTTATTACCAATAAAACTACCATTGAAAATTTGCTGAAAGGAACCAGTATTAAATGGATTCCTTTAAAATATACGAAAAGGCCACCCGTATTATCTACTATTTTTGATGTTTGGAAATTGAAGAAGGCGGTTAAACAGGAGCTTCAACAAGGCAAAGTAGATATTATTCATTGCCGCAGTTATATTAGTGCATTAGCGGGTTTGTCATTCAATAGAAAAAACAATATTCCTTTTGTTTTTGATATGCGCGGTTTTTATGCAGATGAAAGATTAGACGGCGAAATATGGAGCCTTAAGAATCCTGTTTTTAAATTAGTTTACAATTTCTTTAAAAAGAAAGAAAAGGAGTTCCTCACAGAATCGGAAGCGGTAGTTTCTTTGACAGCTTGTGGCAAGCAAGTAATAGAATCCTGGAAATTATCGAATCAATCTCCGATTTCAGTTATTCCTTGTTGTACAGACGAAACACATTTTGACCCTGCTAAAGTAGATTTAGAGCGTTTAAAAGCGCTCAAAAAAGAATTAGGAATTGAAGAAAAGGATTATGTGATTTCCTATTTGGGTTCAATTGGAACCTGGTATATGCTGGATGAAATGCTTGATTTTATTAAGGTTTTGTTTGCTAAAAAAGAGAATTCAAAAGCTTTGTTTATAACAAGGGAGCCCAAAGAAATGGTGTTGTCTAAAGCCAAAGAGAAAGGCCTTGACACTTCGAAAATAATTGTTCAATCAGCAAATCGAGAAGAGGTTCCAATGATGGTGTCATTGAGCGATGTCTCTTTGTTTTTTATTAAGCCTGTTTTTTCTAAAAAGGCATCTTCGCCTACCAAGATGGGGGAGATATTGAATTTAAATATCCCTATTGTTTGTAATTCAGATGTAGGTGATGATGATTTAGTGATGAATGAAATTCTGCCGGAGTATTTAGTGAAAGAGTTTTCTGATAAAGAATACGAAAGAGTTGTTTCCTCTCTTTTAGAGAATCAAAATAAGCCAAACACAGCTTTAAGAAAATATGCTTCCGGTTTCTTTTCTTTAAATAAAGGAGTGGAAATTTATTACTCAATATTTAAGAGAATCTCTACTATTAAAAATGGTTAATGCCAATTAATCTAGGAATAAGAAATTTCCGACCTGGTGAATGTTCTTTAAAAACTTATCCGCAGAGAGCGTGAAAAAGTGCAAGTTGTTTGAACGAGAGTAACGAGAGATTTCTTGCGCTTTAGCGATGAGGAATAAAGTTTTAAAGGTTATTTGCGTAGTCTTGATTTTTTCGTTCTTTTACATCAAGGTAAAAGGACAACAGTAACTACTTTTTATATTCTTTACAATTTAAACAAAGTGATAAGTATCTTATGAAATTAGTTTTCGCAACCAACAATCAAAATAAAGTCAACGAGATAAAATCTTTACTTGGAGAAGGAGTTGAAATAGTATCATTAAAAGATATTGGTTGCAATGAAGAATTACCCGAAACGCAAGAAACATTAGAAGGAAATGCTTTGCAAAAAGCGAGATATGTTGCTGATAATTATAATGTAAATTGTTTCGCAGACGATACAGGATTAGAAGTAGCGTCATTGAATGGTGCTCCGGGAGTTTATTCTGCCCGTTATGCAGGTGAACAATGTGCCGCTGAAGATAATATGACTAAAATCCTTTCTGAATTAGATGGTAAAGAAAAACGGGAAGCAAAATTTAGAACCATTGTTGCCCTTATATTAAAAGGTGAAGAACACTCTTTTGAAGGAAAGATAGATGGAAGTATTACCCGTTCTAAAAGTGGTTCTGATGGTTTTGGATATGATCCAATATTTCAACCAAATGGATTTGATATTACTTTTTCAGAAATGTCGATGGCGGAAAAGAATGCTATAAGTCACCGTGGAAAAGCTGTTGCTAAGTTGGTTGCGTTTTTAAAAGAGTAATTCCTACTGTTTTAGCCTTTCAGCGCTACTTCGATCACATCTTCAAACAATTGTTTTAATGAAAGACCTTCATGTGCTGCCATTTTTGGAATAATGCTTTCTGTAGATTGTCCTGGAACAGCATTGATTTCAATTAAATGCGGTTCCCCATTATGAATGATGTAATCTGCTCTAGCAATTCCTGAAAAATCAAGAATTTCATAAACCTTTAATGTCATTGCCTTAATTTTAGAAGTCATTTCCGCTTCCAAATCAGCTGGGGTAATTTCGTTAGATTCTCCTTTGTACTTTGCGTCAAAATCAAAGAAAGCATTTTCGGTTACTATTTCCGTTATTGGTAATACATGTATTCCTCTCAGCGACTTATAAATACCATTAGTGACTTCTCTTCCGTTTAAAAAAGATTCTATCACCGCTTGAGTACCATGTTTTAATGCTAAAGTGATAGCACCTTCTAATTGACTTTCATTCTCTACTTTAGTCACACCATAACTACTTCCACCATCTGTAGGCTTAACAAAACAAGGAAGCCCAACTTTTTCTATTATTTCTAAACCATTAATCGCTTCATTTTCCCGAATCAATACTGCTTTAGCAACAGGGATATCGAAACTCTCTAAGAAACGATTGCAGGCAAATTTATTGAATGTAAGTGTAGCTGCTAAGTGACTACAAGTTGTATAGGGTATGTCTAGCATGTCAAAATAGGCTTGCAATTTTCCATCTTCTCCCGGAGTACCGTGAATTACAAGAAAAGCACAGTCGATCGTTATTTTTTGCCCATTTATGTCAAAAGAAAAATCAGTTCGGTTGATGAGTTGTTTCTTGTCATTTTCATCAAATCCAAACCAGCCGTCTGTATCAATTTGAATTTTATAGACGTTGTATTTATCTCTATCTATATTCTCAAAAACTGTTTTAGCACTTTTTAAGGAAATACCTTTTTCGTTACTATATCCACCTCCAATTACAGCAATGTTTTTCATGTTATTTCTTATATAAAGTTCGACAATAATTATGTATCTAAGATACAAGATTGCTTTCCAAAGTTATGTTTCTGTACATTCATTTATTAAGCGCTCTAAACTAATTATTAACAGCGGTTCGTTATTGCTATATTCAAACTGATTTACTATTCTTAGAGTTGTGCGAATTATAATTTCCTGTAGAAAAGCAAAATTTTGAATAATAGCGGATGCTCTATCAATAAATTTACTGATAGCCAAGCAGACGCGTTAAAAGTATTTAGTGTTATTTAGTCTAAAAAAAGTGTCACTTCGAGTGAAATTCTCCCGATGACTATCGGGAGAATTTTGTATCGAGAATCACTTTTTGGAGTAAAATAATTGATTCTCGATACAATTTTTTTCACTTCGTTGCAAAAATTACGCGCACTTAGCGAAGCGTTCTCACCGAAGGTAATGGACAATTATTTCAACTCTCCAATCGTTTAGCTATTTTAAATGCGTTTACTCTGATGGTAAATCGAATTAATCTCATAAAAAAATTAATCTACTAGCATAGTAAAGGGGAATCAGGTAAATTTTAATGCAGCGACAGGATAAAAGACAAAGCGAAAAATTCGTGAAGTAAAATGGTTTGAATATGTGTTTACAAAACAATATTTTTATCTTTGTTTCGATTTAAAATGAATATGGGTATAGTAAAAGCATTTTTCAGATTTTTAATTAGTAAGTTGTTCTTAATCAATCTAGCACTTGTAATCTTGGTTGGATTTATGATTCCTTATTGTTCTTTAGGAGCTTTAGAAGATTTTACAAACAATGATTCTGAAAATTATCAGCGTAATTATATAGCGGTGCCAAATTTTATTGGCGTCCATATGGATAAGATTGATGATTTTATTGGAAGTAAAGATTTGAACTACGTTATCAATGATTCTGTTTATTCTGACAATGCACCTGCAGGTTCTGTGATTAGTCAAGATCCAGATCCGCATATTGAAACGGCTGATGATACGATCCCATCATTTGTAAAACCTGGCCGTAGAATATATCTTACGGTTGTCAAAAAAGCTGGAGAGTACAAAGTTCTTCCAGATTTATTATCGGTGAACAATTCTAAAAAATTAGCGAAAGTAAAATTAGAAATGCTCGGTTTTAAAGTTAATTTCGAACCAAAACCCCATAAGGATGATGGTCGTGTTTTGGAATTGAAATACAAAGGAAAAAAGATAGAAGCAGGTAATAAATTGCTAAAAGGTTCCGTTATAGACGTCATCTACGGAAGTGGAGTAGGTGGGAAACCTATTAATTTACCGATGCTGGTTGGAGAAACGGCATTTAATGCGCAACAATTATTGGCATTATCAGGCTTAGAGTCTGAAGTGCTATACGAAAATGCATTAACATCTGAAGACTCTTTATCCTTTGTGGTTTATGGACAAAGTCCTCATCCTCGAAGTGTTGTTAAAGGTGTAGTTCCTTCGGGCTCTTTAGTGACAATAATGGCAAGAAAACACCTTGTTGTATCGGATACAACAGCAGTCGTAGATCCATTATAGATATTGATTGATGAGAAAAATAATAGTTCTACTTACTGTATTTATTTCTTTTGCAACTTATGCACAAGAAGAACTGCAGCCATTAAGATATAATGGTAAAATATTGAAAGAGGAAGCGGCTCAGAAAGTAAGCGTTTTACACGAATCTTTTACTTACCTGTTTGATACACTTGCCCTTCCTTTTTTTGATGACTTTTCCAAAGATCACTTCAAAACCTTTAACGATACCATTGGTGGTTCAAATGTGGAAGATTCAACTTGGTTTTTGTTAGAAATAGCGGGTATTCCAGATGCTTGGGGAAGCTCCTACATGCTGGATACAAGCTATCGCTACGAATATGATACGGTTCCAGGATATGGTTTTGACTCTATATCGATTGATACAATTGCATTATCATCTTCATTCGTTGACGTATTTATATTGGATAATTATCCAGTTACGTTTTCAAATACAGAAGTTTGGCCTTCGTTTTATAGCATAGATTCACTCTGGACTGTTTCCTCTCCAGATGCAACAATTATTGAAGTAAACCCAGATTTATTGCAAGATTCCCTAACGATGTATTTCGTTTTGGAATCTGCTGCAGATGCAGATATTTTTTGGCAAGATCGCTTTGTTTATTTAAATGATACTTACCCTATTCAGCCGCATTCTATTGGTGTTGCTACTTTTGATGGTATTGATGATATTGGATATCCTTATGATTGGTCTTCTCCTTCTGCTACCGGGTTATCGGATGTGTTAACTTCCAAGCCAATAAACCTTTTAGGAACAGTTGGCGATGTTTACTTTAGTTTTTTATACCAAGGCGGAGGAATTGGAGAAGCACCCGATCAATTTGATTCGTTAACCTTAGAGTTCTGGTCACCTGTTACTTCTCAATGGTTTTCTGTCTGGAATACAACTGGGAGTTCGTCTTCAACCTTTAACCAGGTTTTATTTGAGGTTACCAGTGCACAATACAAACAAGATGGTTTTCAATTCCGTTTTAAAAGCTATGGTTCACTTACTGGGAGCTTGGATCATTGGCATATTGATTATGTTGAATTGGCAGATAATAGAGCTTTTGATGATTTTTTTGAAGATGAATGGGCATTTCAATATCCTGCACCCTCTTTTATCAAAGAGTATACCTCTATGCCCTGGACGCATTACCAAGTAGATCCAAAAAGTAGAATGGTAAATGACAGTGTGAGTTTGTCCACTTATAGTTCAAATCCTAATCTAGCAGGAATAAATGTATCAGGAGGTACTGGAATGGAATTGTATTATGATGGAATATTACTCAATTCAATAGATTATTTGGGGGCAGCAACGGTAAATCCTTTATCTAAATTTGATTTAAGATATGAACTTCCGGATTCTGGACCTGAGGAGTTTTGGTTTGATACTGCTTATGCAGATACATTTGCAGTTTTTGATTTAAAACATTTTCTGGGGACTGATACTGATAATTTATTCCGTGGAAATGATACTCTTTGGCAGGAACAAATTTTCGAAAACTATTATGCCTATGATGATGGGAGTGCTGAATCCGCCTATGGGATAGTAGGTAGTGGTGCTGAACTGGCCTATAAGTTCACAATGCCAAATGGAGTAGTGGATTCTTTACGAGCCGTAAAAATGCATTTTGAGGCCTCGGTAAACGATGCGAGTAGTGAGCTGTTTTATATTCAAATTTGGAATGAAATTAACGGAGAACCCGGAGATTTAATTTATACTACGGATGATGAGTTACTTCCAACTACCTACTTGCCAAAGTATAAGTATGGTGTAAATGGCTATTTTGAATATGTATTACCTGAAACTGTTGCTTTATCTGGTACTTTTTATGTTGGATGGAAACAGTCTTCTGCAGAAAGGTTAAATATTGGTTTTGATAAAAACATCAACAATCAAGACAAGATTTTTTACGATATGGGCTCAGGTTGGACGAATACTAGTTTTGAAGGTTCATTAATGATACGGCCAGTTTTTGTTTCGGGATTTGATGATATACTAGCCTCAGTCAATTCAAATAATTCTGTAATCGATTTTGAGATGTATCCAAATCCAGCAAATGATTTATTAAACATAAATGTTCAGGATGGATTTGAAGGAGAATTCAAAATATACGATATGCAAGGGAAGTTATTGTTGGTTGATAATTTATTTGGTTCAGTTCAAGTAAGTATTACTGACTTGTCGGTTGGAATGTATATTGTTCAAATAATAAGTAAACAGGGTGATGTCGCAACAAGTAGATTGTCCGTTTCAAGATAATGGTTATGGATGAAGAGGTAGAGGAGAATGAGGATAATATAGAAGAACAAAGTGAGTTATTCGAACACCATCATTTTGTAGTTGATCCAGGACAGCAACCCTTACGAATAGATAAGTTCTTGATGGCGCGTATTCCAAATATTTCAAGAAACAAGCTGCAAATAGTTGCTAAAAATGGAAATATTCTGGTAAATAAGGTTGTTGTTAAACAGAATTATCGCGTTAAGGGAAATGACGATATTTCCATTGTGATGCCCGAACCTGTAAAGGTTTTTGAAATGATTCCCGAAGATATTCCAATTAAAATTGAGTACGAAGATGATGAATTGGTGATTGTAAATAAAGATCCAGGTATGGTTGTTCATCCGGGTTTTGGAAATTACTCTGGAACGCTAGTGCATGCATTATCATTTCATTTCGACAATCTTCCATCGTTGCCTACAGACTATTTTGGAAGACCAGGGTTAGTGCATCGATTAGATAAAAATACTTCAGGGATAATGGTTGTTGCGAAAACTGAAAATACACTAACCAACTTGGCAAAACAGTTTTTCGATAGAACAACCTTTCGCAGGTATTATGCTTTGGTTTGGGGAGATTTTGATGAGGAGGAAGGAACGGTAGAAGGTAATATTGGGCGTTCTCAGCAAAATAGAAAGGTTATGGATGTATTTCCGGATGGCGATATGGGAAAACATGCCGTTACACATTATAAAATTTTAGAACGATTTGGTTACGTTACTCTAATAGAGTGTCGTTTAGAGACCGGGCGAACGCACCAGATACGGATCCACATGAAACACATAGGGCATCCAATATTTAATGATTACGAATACGGAGGTGATAGAATAGTGAAAGGAACTATTTTTTCTAAATACAAGCAATTTATTGCTAACTGTTTTAAAACTATTCCTCGGCATGCTTTACATGCAAAGTCACTTGGTTTTACGCATCCTAAAACAGGAGAAGAAATGCGTTTCGATTCTGAGTTGCCAGAAGATTTAGTAAATGTTCTAGAGAAATGGAGACGCTATAAAGGAAATTAATCGTTTTAGATGATGAAAATTTTATATATCCACGGTTTAGACAGTTCCCTAAAACCAGAGAAGATAGAGATACTCAAGCAATATGGGGATGTTATTGGTCTTCATTTGGATTACAAGAAAGAAGAAGATCCCTTTAAATTGTTAAACGATACAATTGAAAATGAAAATATTTCGCATATCGTTGGAAGTAGCTTAGGTGGGTTTTTAGGATTTTGGTTAGGCGAAAAGAATAGCCTGCCTTGTTTACTTTTTAATCCTGCAATGGGAATGCGGTCTATTGACGTTCCTGTAGAAAGAAACTATAATAAATGCCCTAAAAGATTAATTGTATTAGGAGAACAAGATGATGTAGTTTTACCTTATCACACGATAGAGTTCTTGCGTCCTTTAAGTCGAAAGAAAACGAAACAAGAAATTATTATTGATTCTACTATGGGACATAGAATCAGTGATAAAAATTTCGCAAAGTATCTCGATTACTTTTTTTAACCTATCAAGTCAATCTCGTGGAAGGCAAATATAGAGAAGCGATTTAAGTCAATAATTAATCCTTAAATTTACTCATTGAAAAACCAACCTTTGAGCTTTAATTACAAATCCATAGACCTACCCGTAGTAGAAGTGATTCCTGAGATCCAGGAAAAGTTAAAAACAGATGCAACACTTATAGTCAAAGCTCCTCCTGGAGCCGGAAAGAGTACGCTTGTTCCACTTACTTTAATGAATGAGCCTTGGTTAAAAGGTCAAAAAATATTGATGTTGGAACCAAGGAGATTAGCGGCGAAAACGATCGCAAATCGTATGGCTGATTTATTAGGAGAGCAAGTAGGGGAATCTGTTGGTTTTAGAATTCGTTTTGAAAATAGGGTAGGACCAAATACGCAAATTGAAGTTGTAACGGAGGGTATTCTTACCAGGATGATTCAACAAGACAATGGCCTTGAAGGAGTTGGATTAGTAATTTTTGATGAATTCCATGAAAGAAGTATTCACGCTGATGTAGCCATGGCACTATGTCGTGAAGCACAGCAAATCTTGCGTCCTGACTTACGAATAATGGTAATGTCGGCGACGTTGGATATGCCTGAATTATCCGCAATGCTCAATGCCTCGGTTGTAATTAGTGAAGGAAGACAATATCCGGTGGAGATAAATTATTCTGGAGAAAGCGATATGCGCTTACTGCCAGAATTGGCAGCTAGAGTGGTTAAGTCTGCATTGCAAAAGCATGAAGGAGATATATTAGTATTTCTGCCTGGGCAAGGTGAAATTCGGAAATGTGAAGAGTTTTTACGCAATTCTACAAAGGGAGTAATGATTCATCCCTTATATGGACAGTTACCACCAAATAAGCAGTTTGCTGCTATTATGCCCAATCGAGAAGGTAAGCGAAAAATTGTTTTGGCAACTTCGATTGCCGAGACTAGTTTGACGATTGAAGGCGTAAAGGTTGTTGTAGATTCTGGCTTTGGAAGAACCTCTCGTTTCGATCCAAATTCTGGGTTATCTAGATTAGAAACGGTTCAAGTTTCCAAAGATTCAGCTGATCAGAGAGCAGGAAGGGCAGGTAGGTTAAGTGCCGGAGTTTGTTATCGTATGTGGACTTTGGCAACCCAATCTCGTTTAAAAGAACATGGAACTCCTGAGATAGAGCATGCAGATTTATCATCATTAGTCTTGGATATGGCGCAATGGGGAATCGTAGATCCGCAGCAACTTTCATGGTTAACTCCACCACCTAAGGGTCATGTAGCCCAAGCATCTGAATTGCTCCATGAATTAGAAGCTCTAGAGAATAACCGTATTACGGAACATGGTAAACAATTACACCGGTTACCAACACATCCTCGAATTGCGCACATGCTAATTCGCGCCAAAGAAGAAGGACAATTGGATTTGGCAACGGACATAGCTGCAATTGTAGAAGAAAGAGATCCTTTACCAAAAGAAGCCGGTATAGATATTAATTTACGAATAGATGCATTGCGTCGTTACCGAAAAGAAAATGTAGGTGGAAGAAAATTAGCTAGAATCGAAAAAATAGCTGAACAATACAGAAGAATTTTCAAGATAGAACCGGACAATACCCCCCATGATGATTTTGAAACAGGTTTGCTAATTGCTTATGCATATCCAGAAAGAATAGCATGTGCTAGGCCAGGAAATAATGCACAATTTCAAATGGCAAATGGGCGATTTGCATCTGCCGGACATCGAGATGATTTGGCACATGAAGCATGGTTGGCTATTGCCCATGTAAACGATAGAGATAGAAGTGGGAAAATATTTATGGCTGCTCCTCTTAACCCAACTGATTTACAACCTTTAGTTAAAACGCAAGAGGTAATTACTTGGGACACGCGTAAAGGAGGCTTAATTGCAACTTTGGATATGCGAATTGGGAGTATAATTTTAAAAAGTACTCCTTTACCAGACCCAGATGATAGTCAATTGATAAAAGTAATTACTGACGCGGTTCAAAAGGAAGGTGGTACCTTGTTAAACTGGAATGAAGATGTAGAACAATGGCAAAATAGAGTTTTATCTTTGCGCAAGTGGAACCCTCAAGAAGGTTGGCCAGAGGTTAGTATGGAAACTTTACTATTGACAAATGCCGAATGGTTAACTCCATATTTGAACAATATAAAGAAACCAGAGGCTCTTAAGAAAATTAACCTAAAGGAAATTTTACAATACAGTTTACCACAAGAGTTACAAAAACAATTAAATGTTTTAGCGCCAACGAAAATAGATGTTCCCAGTGGATCAACAGTTAAGTTAAACTATCAAACCAGTGGGTCTGACCCTATATTGGCTGTAAGGCTGCAAGAGTGTTTTGGGTTGGAAGAAACCCCAACTGTTAATAAGGGTAAGATTAATGTGTTAATGCATTTACTTTCTCCTGGCTATAAAGTTGTTCAAATCACAGATGATTTAAAAAGTTTTTGGGCAAATGCTTATTTCGATGTTCGGAAAGACTTAAAGGGGCAGTATAAGCGGCATTTTTGGCCGGAAGACCCACAAGATGCAAAAGCGATAAAGGGGACGAAAAGGCAGAATAATATTAAATAGATAAGATTGAAAAAAGAGTAATTAAAACGTTGCCTTAACCTTTCTCTTTTCCTTTTTCAGGTATCTCGTTCCCTTCTTTATCATACTCAACTCTAATAGTTTTCCTTCTTCTCAACTTTCCCTTTTTTGACTTTTCTTTTTTTGACTTTTCTTTTTTGCTAATGACGTTACCATCTTTATCAACTTTAGCCTTAACAGTTCGAGTTTTAGGATTTTCTTTCTTCACTGCGGTCTCTGTTTCACTTTTCTTTTCGCTATTGTCTTGACTAAAACTTATAACTGAAGTAAATAAAAATATTGATAAAATGATAACTTTCATTGCTTTGGGTTTTTGTTAATTTTAAAATGTAACTCCTCGAATATAGTTATTTAATGCTAAACACCATCAATAAAATAATAGAAGCTTAATTTATTACTAATTATACATGTGTGGTAAGCGTGGCATGTTCCCATAAGAATTTTTTTAGGTGTTTGGATTAGGATGTTAAAAATCTTTCTCTATCTTAGCTTAAATAGTAAGCAATTAAAGTTTAAAAAGTAAACAATGTCTAAATTTTCAGAAAACGTAAGGTATCTTCGTAACAAGAGAGCAATCTCTCAAGAAGCCTTTGCAGAAGAATTACAATTAACACGTAGCAAAGTTGCTGCATACGAAGAGGCAAGAGCAGAGCCTAATATTCATACTTTGATTGGTTATTCAGAATATTTCAGACTTCCTGTAGATGCATTGATTAAAACGAATTTAACCAAAGGACGTGAGGACACTTTTATTGATATAGGAAATAACCGTGTTCTGTTTCCAATTCTTATAAATGAAGATAACGAAGATGTGATTGAATTAATATCAAAGGAAGCTTCAGCGGGTTATTTACAAGGTTATTCTGATACAGAATATATTGCTAATTTGCCAATAATGAATTTGAATTTTCTACCTACTGGAAAATACAGAGCCTTTCCTATTAAAGGAGATTCAATGTATCCATGGGTAAAGGATGGAGATTTTGTTGTTGCAAAATACATGGAAGATCCTAAAACAGTTCGAAACAATAATTGTTATATCATTCTTACCAAAGAAAATGGTTTGGTGTATAAAAGAATAATGACAGACCGTTTAGAGGATAATTTTTTGACTTTATCTTCTGATAATAAACAATACCATCCTTACGATTTGCATACTTCAGAAGTATTAGAGATTTGGGAATTTACGGTAAACTTGAGTCTTGGTCAATATGAGGAAGATGAGGTTAATCCTGCGCATGTAATGAGTTTGTTGAGGAGTGTAGGAGTGGAGTTGAAAGATCTTAAGGGGCGATTAGATGTTATAGAAACACAAGCGTAAATGTCTGCCGGTTTCGTTTATATATTAAAGTGCTCAGATGGAAGTTTTTATACAGGGAGCACTAAGGATTTGGAATTAAGAATTCAACAACATAAAAGTGGTGAGGGGGCAAAACATACAAAAAACAGATTGCCAATTGAATTGATATATTTTGAAGAGCATCAAAGAATAGATGCAGCTTTTTATAGAGAAAAGCAAATTCAACGATGGACCCGGAAAAAGAAAGAAGCTTTAATTTTTGGAGCTGACAATTTACTTCATCAATTGGCGGTTTGTAAGAACGGTACACATTGGCTTCGGCTGCGCTCAGCCAACGGTGAGAAAGAATAACCGTAATAATGATCAAATTATGTTTTCTGAGTGCAGTAAGTTATGTTCACTGGTACTAGAACGAGATAGGTTCCAGTCATTAGTTTCTTCTGGCCAATTAACAAAACGTCCTTTTCCAGCGTAGTAAATTATTTTCTCTGCGCTCAGCCAACGGTGAGAAAGAATAACCGTAATAATGATCAAATTATGTTCTCTGAGTGCAGTAAGTTATGCTCACTGAGTGTAGTAAATTATGTTTTCTGATCGTAGTAAATTATGTTCACTGAGGGCAGCCGAAGTGCATAATTTAAGATCCTCGTAAGAGCTTTGTTTAAAATAAGAAATGTTACATTTGTTTTTATGAAAACATTAGAAGATTGGCTTGAAGCCTATGCAGTTAGTCATCAAAATAAAACAAATAAGTTGATACATTACTTTTGCGTTCCCGCAATCTACTTTTCAATTGTAGGTCTATTAATGTCTATTCCATCCGGGGTTCTATCAAATGTTAATATGAACGAACCTATTTTAGTTAACTGGGCAGTTGTTGTGCTAATACCTGTATTCATATTTTATGCAAGGCTTTCCTTAAAAGTGGCTTTCTTGATTTTGGTTTTTTCTGCCATCTGTGTTTTTGCTAATTATCAAATATCGACAATAGCTAACTTATGGATTGTTTCTGTTGTCATTTTTGCAATTGCTTGGGTATTTCAATTCTATGGGCATCACATAGAAGGAAAGAAACCCTCTTTTTTAAAAGATATTCAATTTTTATTAATCGGACCAGCTTGGATATTGGAAGCGCTTTTTAAAAAGTAATTATTACTTGTACAGGTAGTTCAAGTTTATAATTGCGGTACTATTCATCGTTGAATTAAGTGTAATAGCCTTTTTTCCAAATCCTGATCTAATTTCTAATGCCGCTGAATTCGGTTTTACACTTCCTTCATTGTGCGCAACCATTTTTAAGATGTTTTCACCAGGTTCCAGTTTTATTTTAATCTTCTTTTTGTCGTGTGTTATTTTATAATTGGATAGAACAACCTTGTCATTTAGAGTAAATGAAATAGTATCATTATCGATAATCCCAAAATCCCAAACTTTAATTGTTATTCGCCGACTTCTACAATCAATTTTTCCTTGCTGATCAAGTTCTCTGGCTAAATGATCCTCTGGTAAGTCTATTTCCCATTGATTTGGAGTTCTTTTTTCTTTTTTACGTAAATCGTAGTCAACGATTAAATTTAATCCTAGGTAATTCCCTAGATGACTAGATGTAGCTTCTGAATTAGTGGAACTTAAATCAAACGTAATAAATGGGTAGTCTGAATACATGTAAGTAAACTGAAACATTAAGGAATATCCAAAGCGCTCATCTCTTTTATACGTTCCAATTTGTGGAGAGATAAACAACGGCCTACTTTTGTGAGAATCGGTTAATACATGATAACCACCTTCCTGCTTCTGTAACTGATTATTTGAATGGAATGTGTAACCAACTCCGCATCCTATTGTTATGTATTCGAATGTTCCCCCTAAGTAAAAGTACTTGTTCAAAATGCTTTCTGTTTTTAATCCAATATAACTAACTACGTAATTGTACCCGGGTGTCGAAAACTCATAATTATATAGGTTAAACCCTCCTCCAAAAGAAAGCGAAAAGCTATTTTTCCACCTTAATTTGATACTTGGTTCAAGAGTGATTACTGGAGCAATTGAACCTCTCCATTTTTCCTCTCCAGTATTCTCAATAGAATTGTACAAGGCTCCAAATGTTAATCTTCCTGACGCAGCAAGTTTAAGCCTTGCTTGTCCAATTGTCGTAATTGTTAAAAAGCAAAGCATACAAATTATTAGTATGTGTTTAATTTTAAAGATACCTTTCTTTTAGTATTTTAATGTGATGTTTTTGATGGCCTCCATTGATATAAATTAAGTCAATTACTTTCATGTTGCTGCCATTTGCATTTCCTGCCATTTGTAGCATTTCAGTAGAAAAAGAAGCGATTAAGTCATTAGTAGATTGATGAAGGTTTTTATATTCCTTCAAAAGAGAATTAAAACTTCTGTTTTTAGCTTTCGCACAAGCAACATAATCGTTATGGTCATATCCTAAGATAGCTTGTTTTTCTCCTCTGGAAATTGCAACCATTCTATAAGTGAATATCCTTTCTGAATCAATAATATGTTGTAATATATCCTTTATTGTCCATTTACCTTCCGCGTAAGCGTAGTTTGCCTTTTCTTCAGGTATAGTTGTCAAAATAGCAATTGCATCAGCAAATACGTGACTTAAAAGATCCAAGTAATCAGCATCCAAAACGGATTGAATGTACTCTCTGTAAAATTCTGGAATTGCATTTAAATTAGGCTTCATATTCGCATTTAATGTTAACACTTATAAATTTATCATATAGATGTTCAAATATATTGAATTGAGTTTATAGTTTCACTTAAGCTATAGAGGCTTTTCTTTTTTCTTTCAAACTTGTCGTCATTACGAAAGTTTAAAAAACCAGAAGCAACCTCACCCTTGAAAGAAGTGGTTTAATTAAATCTTATAGGGATTCGGATATAATGAATAGCCATATAATTATTAACAATCCTTTCTCTTATCATCCAATCTTCCTATGTTTGGTGAAGTCAAAATTTAAAGGAACATGAAAAGAATATATTTTTTTACTGCAATATTGTTAAGTGCTTTTATAGTTGGTTGCGAACCAACTGCAGAGGAGAAAGAACAGGAAGAAAAGGAGGTAGCAACGCAAAAGCGATTTACGATTGAAACTATTTTAGACGAATATAATGATTGCATTGCAAATGCAGAAAGCAGAAATGATTGTAAAAACTTTACTGCTCGTGCTATTTGCGAGTATTATGGTATTGATGATTTGAAGAAAGGCGGAGAATACGTGGAATACCATGATATTTTTGATTTTGTAACTAAGGATGCTAACTGGAAAAACTTAGGTATGGCAACAGAACAAGAAACTTTAGATAATGCGCAAAAAATGGCTAACGATGGTTTTGCCGTTGTTGCTATTGATACAGAAGATAAACATAAATTAGCAATAATAATTATTGAAGGGGAACAAGTTAAGTCTGGATCTTGGGGATTAAATGCTCCAATGTGTGCAGCTTTTTTTCCTTCAAGTGGTCCTAAACCTTTTATTCACAAGACATTAAATTATGCTTTTAGTTCACCTGAGGGAATTCAGCTTTGGGTAAAAAATTAGCTTATGGCATTCCTAGATAGATATAAAAAAGGTTTTAAAGGTGATTTTACTGGTGGAGTTACTGCAGCAATAGTTGCAATTCCATTGGGGTTAGGTTTTGGAGATTTGAGTGGACTAGGACCAGAGGCTGGTTTATATGCTGCAAGTATATTGGCAATAGTTGCGTCTTTAATAGGGGGGACTCAAACTTTAATTAGTGATCCTACTGCTCCAATGACTTTTGTTGCTGGTGCAATTATAGCTGCTGGAATCAGTCATAACGCCGGTGGTTTAGATAACCCTCATACCTGGGTTCATATTATACTTACATTTTCCCTTGCAGGTTTATTTCAGATATTATTTGGTTTTATCAGAGTGGCACAGTATGTCAAATTTATTCCATATCCAGTTATATCTGGTTTCATGGGGGGGATTGGTATTATAATTATGATTGGACAGATTTTTCCGATTCTTGGTCAAAAATCTCCAAAAGGAGCGATAAATATTTTTAGTGAGTTACATGCTGTTCCAAATATTAATTTTTGGACGCTAGGTTTAGGATTAGGAACAATAGCTTTGATTTATCTAGTGCCTCTTTTGTCCAAGAAAATTCCTTCAGTTTTAGTTTCGTTAATTGCGATGACCGGTTTCTCAGTAGTAGCTATTAAGATGGGGTGGATGGATTTGGGTCCGGATTTAATAGTTGGAAAGTTTCAAGGTGGTTTTCCTACTCCGAAGTTTAGTATGCTCTCTGAAGTAAGTTTTGATGATCTTAGACTTGTTGTTATACCTGCTATTACGTTGGCTTCTTTAGGAACAATAGATACATTGCTAACATCTGTAGTTGCTGATAATATGACTAAAACCAAGCACAATGGCAATAGAGAGTTAATGGGGCAAGGTTTAGGTAATTTTATTGGAGCATTTTTTGGAGCATTGCCTGGAGCAGGCTCCACAACAGGAACTGTAATCAATGTAAAGTCAGGTGCTACAACACATCTTTCGGGAGTAATTAAAGGACTATTTATTATTTTAGTATTACTTATATTAGCTCCTGTTGTCAAACATATTCCATTAGCTGTATTGGCCGGAATTCTTTTTACAATAGGAATTGGGGTAATGGACTTGAAGGGGCTCAAAATGTTGTTAAAAGTGCCGCGAGCGGATTCTGCTATTCTTTTAATAACCCTAGGAGTTACTGTTTTCGATACTTTATTGGATGCAGTTGCAATAGGGGCTTTAATGGCTGTAGTTACCTTTATGAAAAAGATGTCTGAAGTAATGGAGGATATGACTAAAGAAGGTGATTTAGGGGCCTTTACGCGTGATGATAAATTGCCTGAGGAATTATTGAAAAAGATATACGTTAAACAATTGGATGGACCTATGTTCTTTGGTTTTGCAGATCAGTTTAGACAGCAGATGAGATCTATAAAAGGTTATGAAGCTGTAATAATTGATATGAAGCAAGTTCCTTTTATTGATGAAACAGGTTTATTGACATTGGAAGATGCAGTTGCCGATTTATACGAAAGAAAAATCGCGATTTATATAAGCGGCGCAAATGATTCAATTTATACGCAGTTTGAAAAGGTTAAAATCCCAGGAAACCTAGTTCCAGAAGATCATTTCTTTCCTTATTTCAAGCATTGTGTAAAACATTTGCGTAATAAGCATAAGTATGAGCAAAGCTTATTGGAAAAGGAAGCATCAGAACCAGAAACCGAATAAATGAAATTCGGCCAATTAGATACTTGGGAGGATGTTAATTTTAGTTTTCCAAAGTTGTCCAAACAAACAAAAAGTTATTTATCTGTTTTAGAGAAGGTTGATAAACCTAATTTTTATATTGGAGCCCCTGTGTTTTCGGATAAAAATTACAAAGGAACTTTGTTTCCTGTTGACACCAAGCAAAAAGATTTTTTACAGGCTTATGGTGAGCAATTTAATAGTATTGAAGTTGCAGCAACTCGTTTCGGTACTCCAAAAGAATCAACTTTACAAAAGTGGAAAGATAGTGTAGCTGATGACTTTAAGTTTTCATTAAAGTTCCCTCAGGTAATTACACATCGAAAAGATATTAATGAAGCTGCTGCAAAGCAAAGACTAGAATATTTTTTGGTGGCTCTTGATTTTATGGGAGAAAACAATGGTGTCGCTTTTGCGGTTATGGCAAACTATTTTCGTCCCGATAAATTTGAAGGACTCGTTGAGTTCGTTGAGTATTTACCCAAGGATGTTCCATTTGCAATTGAATTAAGAGCTCCTGAATGGTTTGAATCAGATACTTTACAAAATGAATGGCAGGCGTTATTTGCAGAGAATAACATTACCCCTGTTTTAACGGATACGCCGGGTAGGAGGGATGTGTTAAGTTTTAAACTGACAAACGAAAATTTATTCATTCGATACGTAGGTGATTTTTCTAACCCTCTTGATCAAAAGCGAGTTGACCAATGGGTAAATCGCATAATTGAACTTGTCAATTTAGGAGTGAAAAATGTATGGTTTTATGCACATCAACCTGGAGACAAAAGAGAGTTAGTAGTTGAGTTTTTTAACTATTTAATTGAACGAATTAATAATGAATTAAATCTATCAATTAACAAACTCATCAATTATAGGAGCTAAATTAAATCATCATATAACGTTTCTTTAAAACTCATCTGAACCATCTGGTCTAGCCTGTTTTCTATTGTAATTATTTAAACGCATTGATAGAGCAATACTTACTATCGGTGTAATTGGCTCCTGAAATGAAACCGTTTTAAGGTTGGTGTTTTCCTTTTCTGTTATTGTTCTGGAGGTACTAAAAGCATCTCTAACCTGCATTGAAGCAGACATCTTTTTATCATTTAAATCTTTTTTAATCGATAAGTCCATGGAGTAATTATCACCCTGACTACCCAGAGGAGTAACAATTGCACTGTTGTATTTTCCAGTGACTTGAAGTCTCCAGTTTCCTTTTAATGTTAATGTATTGTTGATCCTCCCGTTATAGCTAAATGATTGCTGGTCAAAAGATCTTTCACTAAGTTGTCCTGTAACCTTGTAGTTGTATGCGTTTCCAGAGAGCGCTAGTTTCCACCATTTTGCTAATGGATAATTATATGAAGCTTCTATACCTGTAGCGTATTCTTTTCCAATGTTTTCTGGTTTAGTAATAATTACGTTTGCTGAATAAACAGAGCTTATTCGTTGAATTTTATTGCTTACGTCTTTATGATATGCTTCTAAAGAGAAGTTTCCTTTTTTTAATTTTCGAATCCATCCAATTTCATAGGATAAAATATATTCTGGGATAAGGCGCGCATTTCCGGTTCTCACAGAAAAAGCATTTTGCCAAGTAATAAAAGGTTCGAAATACCAACTTCGAGGCCTTTGTATTCTTCTAGACGCATTTGCCATAAATTGATTTTCCTTATCCAATTCATAGGAAAAGTGAGCACTTGGAAACAAGTCTAATCGGTCTATTTTAGTGGTGGCAGAAACTCCGGTAGAGGTAATCGTTCGGTCTGTATATTCTCCTCTGAAACCAAATTGATACCCTAATTTTTTATGTTTCCCTGCTAAAATTGAATACCCAGCATAAATATTTCTGAAATAGTCGACAGTAGTATTGAAAGCCGTTTGCTCAATGTAATCTTCGGAAATGGTATCGTATTGAAAAGCAGTTGTTTGATCACCACTGATTCCAATTTGAGCCTGTAAACCTACTTCCAGCCTTCCTTTTTTGCGCAGAGGACGAACATAATCCAAATTTATTCTCCCCATATTGGAAGGCCCTGTTTCGTAATTAATATTTCCACCTTGTATCTCATTCTTGTTATTGAAATATTCAGTGCTTGATATTTCGCTACCATCATGCACATTATAGTTTGCTCTTATATTTAAATAGTGCTTTTTATTTCCTCTAAAATTGTAGATTAAGGATGTGTTTAAAGCATAATTTAGGAAATCTCTAGTAGCTATTTCAATGTTATGATATTCATTGGATAAAGTATTTTCAGCACTTTCTTTGAAAATAAGATCTGAACTGGAATCATATTTTCTTTTCCCCAGTTTTCCTCCGGCTGTAAAAATCGTTTTTCGATTAGGTCTCCATTCAAATTCAAAGTTAGCGCCATAGCCACCAAAGTTTCTGCTTACTATTCCCTCTTGTTCAACGCTTGATAATATTGAGTTAAAAATAGTCTCGTTAGTCGCTCTTTTGTATCTAGGCTTTTCTCCTTCTTTATAATTACCACCAATTGTTAATGATGTTTTTTTATGATTAATATTGACTAGGAAATCACCTCCTAACTGATTAAATTGACCTATTTCAGTACCGGGAACGGTTCCTAAATTTGTACCTGTATTCGCATTTATTAACGCGCTAATTCCGCTGAGTCTATTTTTCTTTAAAATAATGTTAATGATTCCACTAACCCCTTCTGCATCGTACCTTGCTGATGGGTTTGTGATTATTTCAATTTCTTGGATAGAGTTTGCAGGAATTAATTTTAAAGCATCTGTAACATCTAAATTTGTTGGCTTATTATCAATTAATAATGTAAAACTAGAGTTTCCTCTTAAGCTTACATTTCCATCTATATCAACGTTGATAGATGGAACATTTTCCAATACTTCCACTGCTGATTCTGAAGCGGTTGTGTTCAGATTACTAACGTCAATTACTTTTTTGTCTATTTCATATTTAACAAATGGTTTATCACTCGTAATATCAACTTCCTCTAATTGGTTGTCGATAGATGATAAAAGAATTTTACCTAAATCAATACTGCTGTTTTGTGGATGTATTTTTACGGAGTCCATAATTTTTGTAGCGTATCCAATAAATGAAAACCGAACTTGATACATTCCTCCTTTGATACTGTCCAATAAAAATTCGCCATTTTTTCCGGAAGTAATTCCCGAAGCTAATTCCATGTTACGCATGCGAAAAACCGTGATGGTTGCATATTCCATTGGTTTGTTTGAGTTCTTGTCAATGATTTTTCCGCTGATTTGCCCAACAAAATCACCGTTCCTTCCTCCTGGTTTTCTTCCTCCTCCAGGTCTTTGAGCGTCTATAAATAGACAACTTAATAGTAGAGTTGTAAAGAGTAAAGCTTTTAGCATTTATTGGTTTTTTTATTCCGTTGAGACTGCAAAGATAGCAGAAGGTTTAATGGAATTTTAAAATAAATGTTAAACGGAAATTTTTAAATTCTAGTAAGGTGTTTAAAGTTTTTTTTAGATTAAAAATCGTAATCGTCTATATTCTCATGACCTTCACCTTCACTTTCGTCACCAAATTCATTGTCGCTGTATTCATTCAAGATATCATCGATTTCGTCTTGCTGTGATTTCTTTTTTGGCTCTTCATCAAACATTCCTTCTGTTAAGTCTGGAATTTCTTTCGAGGTTTCTTCTGGAGATAAACCAGCTTCACGAATACACCTAGGGTATCTGGTTCCTTCTTTAAAGTCTCTTTCTTCAAAAAATTCAACGTAAAAAATCCACATTCTAAGGAAATCATAGAGGTATAATATCTTTTCATTTTTTTCGCTTACCATTTCCTTAATAGTGGTAACGTTCATCATTCTGGGTCCTTGTTCTTCTCCAAATCCCATATCCATTAGTCCAATCTCTTCACCTTTGTCCCAGTTTTCATCACTCATATAAAAGGATGCCATTTGGTCTCCTGTAAAATCGAAAGATTCAATAATCATATCGTGTAAGTCTTCAAAGTTTTGAGACCCTAAAATCTCAATATCTCTAAAAACATCTTCTTCGATGTCGGCTACTACTCTAAAAACGTATGTCTTCATTTTAATCAGTTTGGGCTATAAGTCCTAATTCTTCCCCTTTTATCAGCATAAAATTATATGCAGCATCGTAATTATTTTCAATTTCTCCCTCTAAGATAGCTTCTTTTATCGCGTCTTTTATATTTCCAATGTGCTTACATGGTTTCAAGTTAAAAGTCTTTATAATAACATCTCCCGAAACGGGTGGTTGCCAATTTCGTATTTTATCTCTTTCTTCGACTTTTTTAATTTTGATTTCAACCTCTGAAAATCGCTCTAAATATTTTTTGACTTTTGTTTCATTCTTTGAAGTAATGTCTGCTCTACAAAGCTTCATCAAGGGTTCTAAGTCTTGATCTGCATCAAAAAGTAACCGTCTTAACGCACTATCTGTAACAATTTCCTTGGTAAGCGCAATCGGACGTAAATGAAGTTGAACCATCTTTTGTACAAACTTCATTTTATGATCTAAAGGTAACTTCATTCGTTTGAAAATTACAGGAACCATTCTGGCTCCCTTATCTTCGTGTCCATGAAAAGTCCATCCTGCTTTTGGATGAAATCGTTTGGTTGGCGGTTTTGCAATATCGTGCATAATTGCAGCCCACCTTAACCATAAATCATTCGTGTTGGGTAAGATATTTTCTAAAACTTCTAAAGTATGGTAGAAGTTATCTTTATGCGTTTTTCCATTTTTATTTTCAACTCCTTGCAAATCCGCCATTTCCGGGAAAATAATCTGTAAGATACCTGATGAGAATAATGATTTAAAACCGATTGAAGGATGATTTGAAAGAATAATTTTATTCATTTCATCGGTAATTCTTTCTTGTGTAATGATTTCGATTCTATTCTTATTAACTTTAAGAGCTTTGAATACTTCAGGGTCGATATTGAAATTTAACTGTGAAGCAAAACGGACTGCACGCATCATTCTTAAAGGGTCATCCGAAAAAGTAACGTCAGGATCGAGTGGGGTTTTAATAACTCCCTCTTCTAAATGATCAATCCCGCCAAATGGATCGATTAAAGTTCCATAATTATCTTTATTTAAACTTATGGCCATTGCGTTAATGGTAAAATCTCTTCTTTTTTGATCGTCTTCCAATGTTCCATCTTCGACAATAGGGTTTCTCGATACTCGCTTGTAAGACTCTTTTCTAGCACCAACGAATTCCAAATCAAATCCTTTGTGGTGTATCATTGCAGTGCCGTAGGTTTTAAAATAAGAAACTTTTGTTGCTTTTAGTTTTTTAGCTAATAGCTCTGCTAAGGCAATGCCGGATCCGGCTATCACAAAATCAATGTCTTTACTAGGTCTTTCCAAAATTACATCACGAACATAGCCACCAATAACAAAAACGGGTTTACCTAATTCTTCTCCACATTCAGCCACAATCCTAAACACCTTGTCATGAATTACTTTTTGAATTTTCTTTTTATTTTCTGATGATATCGAGTTCACCTTTTGGGCCTATTTTAATTATTGATGATGGTTCGTTGTTTTTTTCAGAAGCGCGCAAATGTACTACATGGTCCACTGCTTTCAAAATTTCAGGGGCTATGTCTTTAAAATCTTTTGGAGCATTGCTCCCCGCGATATTTGCAGAGGTTGAAACAATAGGGTTTTTAAACCGCTGTATTAATTTTCTGCAGAAATCATCTTTTGTAATCCGGATGGCAATTGATCCATCTGAAGCTACTAAATTTTTTGGTAAATTGATGGCCTCGGGATAAATAACAGTCGTAGGTTTTATTGCGTAATCCAAAATGTCCCACACAACTTCAGGTACTTCCCTTACAAAACGATTCAATTTTCGGTCATCATCTAAAAGAATTATCAATGATTTAGAATGTATTCTTTTTTTTATTTCGTAAATTCTTTGAACGGCTTCTTCGTTCTTAGCATCACAACCTAGTCCCCAGATAGTATCTGTAGGGTAAAGAATAATCCCTCCATTTTCTAGTATGGTTATAACTTTGTTGATCTCTTCTTGCATTGGTGCAAATTTACTATGTTATTGTTTAAAACTGCTAATAAACTTTAAATTTACCTTATCAAATTGCTTGAAAATAAAATGAACTAAAGGATATTTATTATCTTCGTTCCATGAGCATTAATCATCTTATCATATTTGTTAAAAATCCAGAGCTAGGGAAGGTGAAAACGCGATTGGCTAGGACAATTGGAGATGAAAAAGCTTTGTATATCTATAAGTTGTTGTTAGAGCAAACTTTTCAGGTTACTCTGCCTGTATTGGCTGACAAGAAATTGTATTATTCAGAATTTGTTCAGAATATGGATCAATTTAACGATTTGGTTTATGAAAAACATATTCAGAGTGGAGATGGTTTAGGTGATAAAATGTACAATGCTATGAAGCATAGCTTTGGTGAATGGGCAGGTAAAGTTGTTTTAATTGGAAGTGATTGTTTTGAATTAAATTCAGGTATAATCGAAGAGGCGTTTAAAGCTCTTGAGGAAAGTGACTATGTTCTTGGACCAGCTAAAGATGGAGGGTATTATTTGATTGGCATGAAGGAACTTAATTTAGAAATATTTCAAAATAAGGAATGGAGTTCCGAAAATGTATTTTTAGATACTTTACTGGATATCAAAAACCAAGAGAAATCACATTATTTATTGCCGACTCTTTCTGATGTAGATACAGAAGAGGATTTAGGAGACCTAAGAGGGTATATTGAAGGGTGAGTCAATAAACTTAATTAGTCCTAAGAGAAAAAAACAAGAATGAATCTAGAACGGATTGCCGAATCGATAAGGTTTTTAAAAGGAAAAGGAGTTACAACTCCTCAAATTGGAATTGTATTAGGAACGGGCTTAGGAAACTTGGTTAAAGAGATAAAAGTTGAATTAGAGATACCTTATGAACAAATCCCCAATTTCCCATTATCTACAGTTGAATCACATTCAGGTAAGTTACTGTATGGCGTCTTAGGTGGTAAACAAATACTTGCAATGCAGGGACGTTTTCACGCTTATGAGGGTTATTCAATGGAAGAGATTGTATTTCCTGTTCGAGTGTTAAAACAATTGGGAATAGAAGTATTATTACTATCAAATGCAGCTGGTGCTATGAACCTTGAATTCAAAAAAGGAGATTTGATGTTAATTACAGATCATATTAATAAATTTCCTTTCAATCCTTTATTAGGGAAAAATGAAAATGATTTAGGTACTCGATTTCCTGATATGAGTGAGGCTTATTCAAATGATTTAGGTAATAAATTGCATGTTATAGCTAAAAGGGAAGGGGTTGTTTTGAACAGAGGAGTATATATCTCTGCTGAAGGACCAATGTTAGAAACACCTGCTGAGTATAGAATGCTCAGAACCTTAGGAGGAGATGCTGTTGGTATGAGCACTATTCCAGAGGTTATTGCTGCTCGCCATATGGAGTTGACATGTTGCGCTGTTTCTGTATTAACGGATGAATGTGACCCTGATAATTTAAAACCAGTTAAAATAGAGGATATTATTGCTGTTGCTGGTAAAGCAGAAAAGAAGCTAACGAAGCTTTTTGTTGGTTTGATTGAAGAGATTTAAGAATTAGTAATATTCAAACCATGAAACGAATATTGTTTATCTTTTGTCTATTAATGCAGGTAACATCCTTTAGTCAGAATGATTCAATTCCAAATACTATTGAAACTTCTGGAAATATTGAGTTTTCAATTGATTCAATAAATAAAGGAGCAAATATTAATTTTGAATTCATAACAGAATTCAACAAGCAAGTTAGCTTAAAACTATATTCATTAGAAGGTGTGTTGATTAGCACAACATTAATAGAGGTGTTTTCTGATAGGGGATTGGCATTAGCAACGCGAAGTTTTGAAGTTGGAACTTATTATATGTGTTTAAAATTGAAAACGAAGACTTTGATTAAAAAGGTAACGATAAAAGCCTAATGTTCTTTGTATGCTTTTTCCCCTGCTTCAATTCTAAGGTCTAAAAAATTCTCTTTTGGTGGTATTGGACAATTATATCCAGTTGTATAATGACAATAAGGGTTAAAACAATAGTTAAAGTCTAAGTTGAATGTATTTGAAGTAGGTATTGTAGCTTCAATATATCTTCCGCCTCCATAGGTTTCTTCTCCATTTGTTAAATCTGTAAAAGGAATAAAGATATAATCTCGGTAAAGAGGATTCGTCATCAACTTTAAATTCTGGTAGATCGGAAGAACATAATCGATACTATCTATCCTGAAAAGGAGATTACCATAAACTCTAAATTTTTTTGATTTCCCAGAAGAAGTTGTCATGTCGAAAGGGGTACCAAGTTCTTTTACAAATTTTGCCTGAATATTAAATTTTGGATTCGGTGCAAAATAATTCAAACTGTCAAAATTAGCAATGTCCTTATGGAAAGGAGATTTTAATGAGTCTTTGTATTCATTGTTTTTATTTGTTCTATGCTCTAATACATTTTCGATGTATTGGTTTTGAGAGTATGTGATAAATGGAAGTAATAGAAGTAGTAGGGCTAATTTCATATAACGCTGGCTTAATCAAATTTAATACCTCTTTTTTGAATTATTTCAATCACTTCATCCAAATCTTCTTGCGTGTCTACAGATAAAGCATGATGGGTAGTATGAGCTACTTTTATTTTACCTCCATTTTCTAACCAGCGCAACTGTTCCAAAGATTCGGCTTTTTCCAGCCTTGTTTGATTCATCGAAGCAAATTGCTTAATTGCTTTGGGAGTAAATCCATACATTCCAATATGCTTATAATAAGCATGGTGCTCAATCCAATCATCTTTTTGTGCACCTCTAACGTGCGGTATAACCTCTCTGCTAAAATATAAGGCATAATCATTTTTGTCAATTACAACCCAAATATCACTCGTAGATAAAAGTTCTTTTTTATCATGTACTGGCCTTATTAATGTCGCCATTTCGGTTGAAGGCTCAGTAAAACAATTCGCTAAGCTTGTTAGAATTTCAGGTTCGAGTAAAGGCTCATCTCCTTGGATGTTTAGTACAGCATCAAAATCAATATTTAACTTCTTTTGAACTATGTTATATGCTTCAACACATCTATTGGTTCCGGTAGTGTGTTCTGCCGAGGTCATTACCACATTTCCGCCAAAGCTTTTCACTTCCGCTTCTATCCGAGAATCATCCGTTGCTATATAAACGTGTTCTAAAGCTTTTGTTGCTTGTTCATAAACGCGTTGAATCATTGTTTTTCCACAAATATCTTTCAATGGTTTTCCTTGAAGGCGAGTAGAAGCAAATCGAGCTGGTATTATTCCTAGTATTTTCATTAAATATTCAAAGTATGGGGGTCATTGTTTCTCATTTCGATGTGATTTTTAACTTCTGCCATCTTAAAAGCTAAGGTTGCATACATCATATCATATTCTCTCAGCCATTTTTGAGCTCCTGGGTGGTTATCTATTGCTAATCCCATGTATTTTAATAAATCAAAATCAAATTCAGTTAACCATTTTAAAGCTATTTCGTCACCTTCACCAGCAGAAATCATTGCCAATAAATGCGGGTATCCATTATTCATTAGCCAGTCTTTCCCTTTGACATCGTTTTTTAATGCATGGCAAAAAATACCGAGCTCAGGATAACCGTTTTTCATTAACCAGTCTAGTATTTTTGAATTCCCAGAAATAGCTTCACCCCAAGCAACTAATATCTTTGGAGGATAATTAATTGGCTTAATAGAAGCCTTTCCAGCTTTCTTATTGTTGTCCTTATTTTTTTTGAATAATCCCATGTTTAACTAGCCCCTTCAATAAGTATTTGTAATATATCCTGTGCTGCTTTACTAATTTTTGTTCCAGGTCCAAAAACAGCTGCAACCCCAGCATCAAACAAAAATTGGTAGTCTTTCTGCGGGATTACACCCCCAGCAATTACCATAATATCTGCCCTGTTTAATTTTTCTAATTCTGCTATTACTTGCGGGACCAGCGTTTTGTGACCAGCAGCTAAAGAGGAAATTCCTAATAAGTGAACGTCATTTTCTACAGCTTGTTTCGCCGCTTCTTCTGGTGTTTGAAACAAAGGCCCAATATCAACGTCAAATCCTATATCAGCAAACGAAGTAGAAACAACTTTTGCACCTCTATCGTGTCCATCTTGACCCATCTTTGCAATCATTATACGTGGTCTCCGGCCCTCTAGTTTTTCAAACTGATTGCTTAACTCAATTGCCTTTTTAAAGTCTTTGTCTTCCATAGCTTCTGATGAGTATACACCCGATATAGAACGAATTGTGGCCTTAAATCTATTAAAATGTTTTTCCATTGCCAAAGAAATTTCTCCTAAAGAAGCTCTTTCTCTTGCTGCAACAATTGCGAGTTCTAGTAAATTTCCTTCACCCGTTTTAGCAGCTTCGGTTATGTTGTCTAACGCATTTTGAACTGTTTCGTTATTTCTTTCGGATTTCATTTTATCCAAACGTGCAATTTGTGATAATCTAACTTTTGTATTGTCAACCTCTAGTATGTCGATTTCTTCTTTACTATCAGTCTGATAAGCATTTACTCCCACTAAAATATCTTTTCCAGAGTCTATCCGTGCTTGCTTTCTTGCGGCAGCTTCTTCAATTCTCATTTTCGGTACTCCCGACTCAATTGCCTTGGCCATTCCTCCTAATTCTTCAACTTCCTCAATTAAGCTCCATGCTTTATCCATGATGTCCTTCGTAAGTTTCTCTACATAGTAAGATCCAGCCCAGGGGTCTATGGCTTTTGTAATGTCGGTCTCTTGCTGAATATACAATTGCGTGTTTCTTGCAATTCTTGCAGAAAAATCAGTAGGTAAAGCAATTGCCTCGTCTAAGGCGTTGGTATGTAGAGATTGTGTTCCGCCTAGAGTTGCAGCCATTGCTTCTATACAAGTTCGAGCAACGTTGTTAAATGGGTCTTGCTCGGTTAAACTCCACCCACTGGTTTGGCAATGCGTTCTCAAAGCCATTGACTTGTCACTTTTTGGATTGAATTCTTTTACAATTTTTGCCCATAGTAATCTTCCAGCTCTTAATTTGGCAATTTCCATAAAATGATTCATTCCTATTCCCCAAAAGAATGAGAGCCTTGGAGCAAAAGTATCAATGTCTAATCCTGACTTTATTCCAGCTCTGAGGTATTCCATACCATCAGCTAGGGTGTATGCTAACTCAATATCCGCAGTAGCTCCCGCTTCTTGCATGTGATACCCAGAAATACTGATAGAATTGTACTTTGGCATGTTTTGAGAAGTATATTCAAAAATATCCGAAATAATTCGCATCGATGGAAGAGGAGGGTAGATGTATGTATTTCTTACCATGAATTCCTTTAGAATATCATTTTGAATAGTACCAGATAAAAGTTTTTTATCAACTCCTTGCTCTTCTGCTGCAACAATATAAAAAGCTAAAATTGGAAGTACTGCACCATTCATAGTCATGGAGACAGACATTTTATCCAATGGGATTTGATCAAACAATATTTTCATGTCCAATACCGAATCAATAGCAACACCCGCCATACCAACATCGCCAACTACTCTTTCATGGTCAGAATCATAACCTCTGTGTGTTGCTAAATCAAATGCAACAGATAGTCCTTTTTGACCTGCAGCCAAATTTCTTCTGTAAAAAGCATTCGATTCTTCAGCAGTACTAAAACCAGCATATTGTCTTATTGTCCAAGGACGAGAAATGTACATAGTAGAGTAAGGACCCCTTAGAAATGGCGGTAATCCAGCAACATAATTAAGGTGAGTAACATCAGCTAAATCTGTTTTGGTATAGCTGTTTTTAATAGGAATTTGTTCAGGAGAATTCATTATATTTCCTGAAGATTCTGTTAGTTTCTCCTCTGAAGATTCAATATTCACATTTGTAAAATCTTTTCTCATTCTACTTCTTTGTTTTGTATGGTAAGTGTTTTGTTAATTCAATTACTTTAAAAAATACGCCATTAGCAGTTTTTTGCGATTGAATATTAAGAGAACTGCAAATATGACTTTCGATACACTTTTAGATGTGAAAAAAGCAGCAGGTGCCTTTATATTGTGGTGGAGGTCAAAAACTTTAAAGGGTTTAAGTGATCTAAATACGCCTTCTGTATATGTTTTATTTACATCAATTATGTCACAATACTTATTCATAACTGGCGCTTAACCTCATTTGAGGGATAGGGTTAATAGAGGCGTTCTCTAATCTACCTTTCAGTTCTTGATCTGCAGCATAGTTGTCATTTTCATTAATAAACTTATTGACTCCAATCATTGTTCGCTTATCTTCTTTTAAATCATTAACCTTTTTCTCTAGTTCTTTATTGATTTGATTCTGAATATCACCATTTGTTAATGCAGTTATATATCCACCTCTTTTTTCGATGGAGAGAAAATTTACCCAAGACTTTTTCTTTATGACACTAATCAAGTTTTCAACGTAGTAAGAGCCTTTTGAAGTGTCTTTTACTTGGTTTAAATAGCTTTCTTCTTGAAAGAGTAGTTGAATGTTTTTTGAAATTCGTTGACCAAACTCATCGTTGCCAGAATCATTGCTGTTAAATGGAAGAAGTGAGAGTGAGTGACAGCCTCCGAGAACGGCGCTCATGCCACATGTAGTGGCTCTTAAAAGATTGTTATACATGTCCTTGTTAGAATAGTATAAGTTCGCATTAATAGCGTGAATTTTTGTTTCAATATCTTCTATTGAAATGTACTGATTAATTATAATTGACCAAAGAGACCGAAAAGCTCTAATTTTAGCAATTTCTAAAAAATACGATGTGCCAATCCCAAAAGTAAATTCTGTTTTTTGAATTATCTTTTCAAGAATAATAAGGTCATGTTTAAATAGGTTTAAGTACTCGTTAGCATGCGCTATAGCACATGCTATTTGTGTATCCACATTTGCTCCTCCGTTACAATAAGTGGCGGCATTAATGTTAAGAATAGAGAAATTATTAAAATTATTTGCAGCCAGAAGTATATCCTCAATTGAGGATAAATCTTTTTTTTCATCTTCCAGCCAATTTCCAGATAATGCAACATTCCCAATAGGGTCGTAGATAAACCCACCTTTCAGGTTTTTAGTGTCAATTTTTTCCGAAGTACAATATTGATAAAATATATCAATAATAGATTTAGGATTAGTTGTGTTAATGTCGATATAAACGTGAATAATATCAAGCATAACTCCACTAAACACATCGTTAATGTTTTTAGATGATAAATTAAATATTTCAATGGAATTAACCCCTCCTTTTAATGCTAATAAAATTTGCTCATTGGCGCCTAGCGCAGCAGCGTCAAATCGCTGTCTAATGTTCCATCGGTTGTTTTCTTTTTGTTGGAAGTTGTCAGAGGTAACTTCTTCATAATTAAAAAGAACTGGATTTATTGGTCCTATTTCAGACTCCCAAAAAAGAGATTCCAGCGATTTTCCTTTTAAATCAGAAGTGATTTTTTTTAACCACCCTTCCTCGGTTCCTGGTTCAAAAAAACTTAATAAATCCTTTGTCATAATAGGTTGTTGTCAAGTCGCTAAAATACAAAAAGTTGAGAAATGTAAGGGATATAAAGGGGGTTTTATTTCAAACGAAAAAAGTTAGAAATGCAAAGATTTACATTGCTGCAGGTTTTTTCCAACCTTTAGTTCTTCTTCCTTTGAACAGCGCATTATTTATATTCGCCCATTGGAACGAAACCTCAAAGCCGCCTTGGGCTGCATTGTTTAATTTGGAAGTTGTTATTTCATAACTAAGACCAATGATATAGTTTCCTAGTTCAAGTTGAATTTGAGGTACAATGGCATCCTTAGACCTGTATGTTGCTCCAATAGAGAAATAGGACTCAGAGTATAATCCAGTATACCTAGTTCCTTCATGGGTCCTAAATTTTACGAGTAAGGTACTTAGTACTTCTTTAAATTTATGTTGCCGGAAATAAGCGAATGACGGTGCTAAAGTGATTTTTGACCCTGGAATATCCAATTGCATTCCACCATGGAATACCATTTTAGAATGAAGGCTATCGGCTGCGCCATTACCATAGTTTAAAACAGGTTGTGAGAAATGAAAGTAAGAGATTCCTCCGTAGAAATTTTTTATTTCCTCTCTTGCGAAGGTAGATTTATGACCATTATATCTGTAAAAAACGCCAACTCCAAAATCTGGGTAAATAAATGAACTAATATTTGCTTCATTAGATGCAATTTGAGAGTCAAAACCATCTTGACCATTAAATTGATTTCCCCAATTTAATTTACTCACATCACCACTTCTTTGGGCTCCTCCAACTTCAATACCAACAGATGCTGTTTGGTCTTCTGCAACTTGAATAATACCGTTAACCGCTAAGCTAAATTTATTTGTTCCAAATTTTGCATCACCCGCAACATCGCTGTAAAAATTTAAACCTATTCCCAAATAACCTTTGCTCGTACCATTTTCATTTTTTAAAAGGTTTAAGTCAGCAGAAAGTTGGGAAGTAACATAAGGACTTCCAACAGAAAGCCATTGTTGACGATGTGAAATACTTACTCTTTCCCAGCCGTCAAAAACACCCGCAGTAGCCGGGTTTATTAATTGTGGGGTAGTAGAAGATTGTACGAAATGTACATCTTGTCCATATAAAGTGAAAGGCACTATTAGAAGTAATATGTATGCTACTTTATTCACTCTTAATTTGCCGAATTTCTAACGAGTGTAATATTCCCTCCTTTAACTTCGGTTGTGCCATCAATATATTGAACGTTTATCTTGTATACAAAAACTGAAGTGCTTAATTCTACACCCTTATATGTCCCGTCCCATAAAGATAATCTATCGTCCGTTTCAAATATTTTTTCTCCCCATCTATTATAAATTGCAAATAAGAATTCTTCTACATTTCCACCAATGTAAGTTTGCAAGAAATCATTGTTTCCGTCATTGTTAGGTGAGAATCCAGTGGGAACATAAACTCCCTCAAAAGTTGGAGTAGGTGGTGTTCCTTCAGTTCTGAAATGAGCTGTAATTGTTTGATTTCCAGTTATTAATGTAGATGCATCTGCTGAATCTGCTGCGGGATTGATAGGATCGGAAATTGAGGATTCCCAATAATCAAATATGAACCCTGGATTGGCATTTGCTTTTAAGAGTATATCAATTCCTCCATAATATGTTCCCGTCCAAGGGTATTGATCAAGTGTGGTTGAATTCACTTTAATCGTACCGGATGCAACCGGTGCAACATCGTAAGTTACCTCAAAAGGACCAACAAGGTCATAACAGTCTACTAGTCCTGTTTCAATTTCAACACACCTATCAGTTATAAAATTCCTAAGGGTTTGAACATTTGCTTCCCAAGTGGCAACACTGCTTCCCCAACGTGCAACTTGCCCTGGCATTTCTGGGCTTATTAATGTGATAAGGCTATCGAGGTGACTTAGCATAAAGTCACAACTAAAAACAGTGTTTCCTAAATCAATATATCTTGAAATATAGTATTGTTCAAAAGTTGGATTATTCATTAATTCTGTCATGATTTCTGTATGACCTTGTCCTCCTGGATCAGGCAACGCTTCAACAGCACAAGGGTCTGCAGTTGCTCCTTGGTCAGGAACTCCTGTATAATTAACATAGTGTCCAAAGGTAGCGTCCATATCCCACAATGTGTATCGCCATTTTTTCTTATCTCCATCTGGATTTAATCCCCTCCACCAAGATGTGTTCCAATTGAGCCAATCCGCGCATACGGTATAACTGTTTAAGCAAAAGTAGTCTACCAAACTTTTCCAATTAAATAAACTGTCTACATAATCGAAATTGGCAGGAATGCTCATGTCATTAGTAGTAATGTAATTGACCATTGTATTCCAATCATTTTGCGCATTTGGCGCACCCATTTCTTCCCAGGTTCCTCCCCATGTTCTGAGAAATTGAACATCATTTGGACCGCCACTATACTTTTCATCTTGATCATAATAGTAACTAGTGAAATCAGAATCACCTACTTTTTCACGTATTTCATATAGCCCCCAATACTGACCATTAACGTAAAGTATTGCAGGTTCATATGATCTTTCATCCATTTTTAAGCCTCCTACTTGCGATAAGGATTGAACATAAGCATCTCTTATATATGCTCCTCCCGTTTCAAAAGAAACATTATCATTTGCGGCTGCTTTTATCATTAATCTTTGATGACTGGTTCTGCTTTTACCCCTATATATTTGATCTTGAATTGCATGGTTGTATCCAAATTGATCTCTCATAATAAAGTCAATACCTCTTTGGTCATATGCCCAACTATCGTTTCCGTGTTTATTATATTCGCCTTCTCCTTCGTCAATTAGCACACCTGCTGATGTGAAAAACTCCAATGCTCCTCTAAAATTATTTGAAAAAGAACCGGGGGCCTGATCATTGATGAAATCGGTTATTTCATCACCACATATAGATAATATTTTTAATGTATGGGATATATTGAAAAAGTAAGTGTTCGTTTCAACAAAACTTTGCGGGATATTAGGATCAGAGCTAATAGAAATGGAACGAATCACAGTATTTGTACTCAGAGCAATCGCTCCTGATACAGGAGTTGAACCAGCAGTTGGAGTTGAGCCATCATTTGTGTAATACAATGAAACATTTGCGTCTGGAGAACTAATGGTTAAACTAATATTGCCGCCTTGAATACCGGATGCAATATCAAATAATGGTTTAGTTGCATATTCTTGCTTAGCGTTTGTGTTAGAAGCCCCAATCGTTGGTGACGTAAATAGCGACCAAGTTGTAGCCCCATCCGTAGTTCTACCTCTTGAATGTCCTAGTTGACATGGGGCCATTTGAATTTGGTCTACTAAAATTCCACCTGCGTCTGAGATTAGTATTTCTTCCGGTTTTGTTTGCGTTAACTTGAAGGAAGTGTGCAAGTTTCCGCCCGAAAACTCATCTCTACCAGAACAAATTACTTTAAGGTGTCCTCCAGCCGGTACAATGCCGCCAGTAAGTAAGTTTTTTAAGGGTTTGGTGACTTTATCCGATAAATACCATCCTGTAACATCTATGTCTGTTCCTCCAGTATTGTAAAGCTCAATCCAGTCTTCAAATTCGCCGTAATTATCTGCGTTTGAATTCATGTTTGCACCTGAATATTCATTAATCACAATTTGAGAATAACAGTGTCCTAAGATTGATATAAAAAAAGCAATGGTTAGTTTTAACTTCATTTTATTTTTAAAAAATCATTTAAGTGACGCTTTCTATATTGTTATAGTTGCTTCTATAAAAGTATAAAGTTAATGATTAATATTATTTAAGGGGTATTTAAAATGAACCAATTGTAAAGTTGGGTGTATCGTGAGTGTAAAAATTGGTATAACTATGAAGTATTTTACTTGGTTGATTGCGACGTTATTTGTATTGACAGCCTCGGCTCAGTCAAATTTTTTTCAATTAAAACTGAAGTTACTCCCTGGGCAGATTAAAAGTGGGTTTAAAGTGGAATTGAAATCTTCAAAGGCGCAGAAGAAAATGACAACCAATTCAACAGGGGTTCTCGTGTTCAATTCCGTGTCATATGATGAAGTTTATAAGCTGATACTTTCCAAAGTTAATTTCGTTACTAAAACGATTATAATTGATGCTAAGAAAGGATACTATGGCGATGAAGTTACTAATGATGTTATCGAATTAGAAATTGAAATGATCGAAGCACTTTTATTTGTTGATTATGATGTAGTAACTAATTCTCCAGTTGGTTTAATTGAAATAGCTTCTGAAACGGGAAGACTTGAGAATAATGCATTTTTTGCTACTAACCGGAAAAATGAAATTGACAATTTCCTTAAAACGACTGAAAATTTATCTAAAGGAATACAAAGTCAATTTAAGAAACTACTGAAGGGTGCTAAAAATGAAATTGAGGACAACAAATTTGAATTAGCAGAATCTTTTCTGCAGAAAGCAGAAAAGATCGTAATTAATAAAGAAACAATAGATGTTAGGGAGCTATTAGTTGGGGCTATGAAAAGAGAAGGAGATGAGTTAGGTGCGATTAAGAAAATTATTGCTGTTGCAGATAGTCTGTTTAAACAAGAGATTTACAATAAATCCATAGCCTTGTATAAGAGGGTGATTAGACTAGACCCTGAAAATAATTATGCACAGGGAAAAATAAATGAAATAAATGTTCTTTTAGTAAATATGGAAAAGCAAAATAATGAGCTTATGGAGGTGAAAACTTCTACAAACGAAATTCTTGCAAGAGCAAAAATAATTCAGGAAAATAGAATAGATAATTATTGTAGGAGATAGGTTTAAAATTGATATTGAGTTAATAAAAAAACAAGAAAATGTGATTGTGATTTTTAGGATAGAAAAAATGACTCTGAAATAAGTAACGTTTTCGTTTAAAATACGTTATATAATTGGCTTAATAAAATGAAGTATATATTTCAATTTATCGTTATAATTAGCGATATTTGTTGATTGCAGTTGAAGAATATGGGTAGATATACCAAAATACTAGCATTAATAATTACAGTATTTCTAACATTTGTTGCATTTAATGTAAATGCACAAGATGAAGAGGAAGACCCAATTCTTATGTTTTCTGGAAAAATCACAAATTCTTCAGGTGGGAAATTAGCTGGTGTTTCTGTTGAGTTTTTTAGGGATAACGTTTCATTTACAAAGGTATCAACAGCTTCTTCTGGTAAGTACTCGCCGGTAGAAGCAGAATATGGACATGTATACAAAGTAGTATTTAGTAAGGACGGTTACGTTAGTAAATCGGTAGTAATTGATGCGAAAAAAGGTTTTTTTGCAGAAGATATTAGTGAAAAAAAGACCTATCTTGATGAATTAGGAACATCTCTAATTAATGAACAACCAAACATTGATTACGGTGTTGTTACCAGTCGACCAGTTGCAAAAGCGCATATTGATCCGTCTACAGGGCATTTGGATTTTGATTTTGGGTATATAAATACACGTAAAAAAGAAATTGATAAATTTATTGCAGCTCTTGCTAATGCAGATAATGAGCATGAGCAAAAATTTATGCAATTGGTTAAGGCGGGAGATAATGCAATTAGTTCTGAACAATATGTGAATGCTATTGCGAAATACAAAGAGGCATTAAAAATAAAAGAAGACAAGAATGTTACAGCAAAAATTGCCGAGGCAGAAAATAAATTGAAAGATTTAGAAGCGCAAAACAAAGTAAATGAAGAGTTTAATAACGCTATCAAAAAAGGAGACCAATTGCTTGCTTCCAATGATTATGATGCTTCTATTCTGGAATATAAAAATGCGAAAGCAATTAAACCTGCTGACTCATTGCCGGATGAAAAGATCAAAGCCGCAAATGATAAACAAAAGTTAGCTGATGAATCAGCCTTATTTAAAGAATACAATGATAAGATGCGAGAAGCCGATATACAATTCAAGGCAAGTAAGTTGGTTGAAGCAGAAGAATTGTATAAAGCTGCCATGCAGATAAAACCAAGTGAACAAGCACCAAAAGATAAAATTGCTGAAATTGAAGCTATTCTAAAAGCGAAGAAAGAATTAGAGGAAAAATACAATAACTTAATTACTTCCGGCGATGCAGCCATGACAGGGGAGAAATATGATGAAGCAATCTCAATATTTGAAGATGCTTTGGCTTTAAAGCAGAATGAAGCTTATCCCAAGAAACAAATAACAAAGGCAAAAGAGTTATCTGGAGCAAAAGCGGATGAAGCTGCCCAACAAAAGAAGTACGATGATTTAATTTCAAAGGCAACTGGGGAATTTGGAAGTGAGAGTTGGGAGTCAGCAAAATCGACTTTCAAAGAAGCTCTAGCTGTTTTTCCAAATGAGCAATTGCCAAAAGATAAATTGGTAGAAATAGAGAATAAGTTAAAAGAGCTAGCTGGGGCAAAAGCGGATAAAGCTGCCCAACAAAAGAAGTATGATAATCTCATTTCAAAGGCAACCAGTGAATTTGGAAGGGAGAGTTGGGAGTCAGCAAAATGGACTTTCCAAGAAGCTTTAGCTGTTTTTCCAAATGAGCAATTGCCAAAAGACAAAATAACAGAAATAGACGCGAAATTAAAAGAGTTGGCTGATGCTGAAGCAGCAAATGCAGATGAAAATAAAAGGAAAGAAGAGTTTGATGATTTAGTGGAAAGTGGTAAAAATCAACTAAAAGAAGGGGAGTTGGATAAGGCTAAAACTTCATTCACTGAAGCCTCTAAAATATATCCAGAGAATAAACTTATTAAGGATAAGTTGTTAGAGGTAAATGCCAAAATAGCAACAGAAGGAAAACAAAACGAATTGACAGCTAAATACAATAAAATAATTACCCAGGCCGATGCTGCTCGAGATGCTGAAAGCTGGGATGCAGCAAAGCAACTATATAAGGATGCAAATAAAGAAAAAACATCTGAATCTTACCCCCAAGAACAAATAGATTGGATAAATGATAAAATGAAATCTCAATTGACGGATGACCTACACAAACAATATCAAAAAATAATTGATGTAGCCGATAAAATGTTTGCAGATGAAAATTATTCTAAGGCGAAGGAACTTTATATACGCGCAACAAAATTTGAAACAGCGGAAGCTTACCCGTCAGAGAAAATCGTAGAAATTGAAAAAATACTAGCAGATAATGCTGCAAACGCTTCAAATGAAAGTGAGTATAATACGCTAATTGCGCAGGCCGATAATCAATTTGAATCCGAAAACTGGGCGGATGCTCGAATTATATATAATAAGGCATTACATGCTGTAGATAAAAAATACCCGAAAGATCAAATAGCAGAAATTGATAATAAAATAAATGAAGAACAAAATAAGCATGCGGAATATGACCAACTAATAAGAAAGGCGGATAGTGAATTTACCGTAGAAGATTGGCAAAATTCGAAAAGTAATTATGAGAAAGCAATGGCACTGTTTTCTAAGGATTATCCAAAAAAACAAATTGATATTATTGAAATAAAGTTAAAAGGTTTAGCAGAAAGTATTGGATTAGATAAAGAATATACCGATAAAATAGCGGCGGCAGATGCTGCTCGTGATACTAAAAATTGGGATTCAGCGAAAAAATTGTACAAAGAAGCGCATAAAATTAAATATTCAGATTCTTACCCACAAGAGCAAATTGTATGGATAAATAATCAGATGAAAAATTCGTTAACAGAGGAGGTAAATGAACAATACCAAAAAATTATTGATGTAGCAGATAAATTGTTTGGCGAAGAGGATTATGTGAAATCTAAAGAGCTCTATCAACGAGCAGGAGGAATGAAGCCAGGAGATAATTATCCGCCAACACAGATACAAAAGATAAACGATTTAATTGCTGATAAGAATAAACAAAATAAATTGTATTCATCTTATATTAAATCTGGGAATTCAGAATTTGAGAATAAATCGTATAACAAGGCTTTGAGGTCATTTAATCATGCTCTTAACGTTAAGCCAAGTGCTCCATATCCACAAAATAAGATTGATGAGATCAATGAATTATTGGATCAATTGACTGCCGATAAATTAAAGCAAGATAAATTGAAGCCATCCGAGTTTGTTAAAGATCTTTATGGTGAAGAGGTAACAGGAAAATATACAGAAGCTGATGTTAAGTTTATGATGACAAGTGGAAGAATCGATGATAATGATATAAATGCTGAAACGATAAGAAAGAGAAAGGAAGACGAGGCATTAAGATTGCAAACAAGTGCTGATAACCAGCATGAATTAGGCGATAAAATTAATGCTGTAAATGAGGAGATGGAAACTAGGATATCAGAATTTTCGAAAGATGCAGATATTCAGCGTGAAAGTAATGCAGAATATATGGTTGATTACATAGATAAAAATGATGACAGATTAAACAATAAAATTAAATTAGGAAATGATGTTACTTACAATAATGGTGAAGCAATCGAAACAATGGAGACACGAATTAATGTTTTTAGCGTTATTTCAGATCTTCAACGTCAAGATAATGTAAAATCTATGGAGCACTATCAAGAAAAGGAATTTGCAATTAAATCTATTCGTGAAGAAATTACGCTTGATAAAAATTACAACACGTTTGAAGAACAAGAGGAATTAATTACCGCGATTAATGATGAGATAGTTGAATCTGATAATCACCGCCAAGAAAATGTTAAATCTATGGAGGATTACCAGCAGGATGATTATACTGAGCAGGGAGATAGAATAGGCTTTGGAACCGATAGAACTTATGATAATGAATTAGCGAATGAAACAATGGAGACACAGATTGCTGATTTTTCAAGTGAATCTGATAATCACCGACAAGACAATGTAGTATCGATGAAGGATTACCAGCAGGCTGATTATACGAAACAAGAAGATCGAATCGGTTTTGGAACGGATCGAACTTATGATAATGAATTAGCAAATGAGACTATGGAGACACAGATTAATGATTTTTCAAGTGAATCTGATGTTAACCGACAAGACAATGTTGAATCGATGGAGGATTACCAGCAGGATGATTATACGAAACAAGAAGATCGAATCGGTTTTGGAACGGATCGAACTTATGATAATGAGTTGGCAAATGAGGCCATGGAAACTAGGATTGCTGATTTTTCAAGTGAATCTGATGAGAACCGGCAAGACAATGTTGAATCGATGGAGGATTACCGACAGGATGATTATGAGGAACAAGGAGATCGAATCGATTTTGGAACGGATCGAACTTACGATAATGAATTAGCAAATGAGACTATGGAGACACAGATTGCTGATTTTTCAAGTGAATCTGATGAGAACCGGCAAGACAATGTTAAATCGATGGAGGATTACCGACAGGATGATTATACGGAACATGGAGATCGAATCGGTTTTGGGACGGATCGAACTTACGATAATGAATTAGCAAATGAGAGTATGGAGACGCGTATTAATGAGTTTTCAAAGGAGTCTGACGAGAACCGCCAACACAATGTGAAATCGATGGATAATTACGCGCAAGATGAATTTAAGGTACAAGCAGATAGAGTCGATTTTGGGGCAAATAGGACTTACGATAATGAGCTGGCAAACGAGGAAATGGAAACAAAAATTGCCGATTTTTCAGTTGACGCAGATGATTCTAGAGAAAGAAACGCTGAAGCTTTAGGTGCATATGAAGACGGTTTACAGGATGAAAGTAGCGATTCCTACAATAGGAATAAGGACGTAAGAATCGAAAATGCTGAGGATATGGATCGCATTAAAAATCAAAGTGTAACTATGTTTGCAGACGAAAATAAACAAAAGCTAGCGACTCAATACCCGGAGGGTATTACTGAAAAAATGTTCGAAAGAAGAAACGGTAGAGGAGATGTGATTGAAGTAACAATATTGCGCATAATAATTAAAGGTGTAAAGGGTGATGAATACAAAAAAGTTTCTGCAAAATGGGGCGTAAACTATTTCAAAAATGGAGGTATTATATCCGAGTATATTTGGGATACAGAGACCAATTAAACTACCTGAACGACTTGGTGTCTAAAACAGTCTATAGCATGGTCATTCACCATCCCTGTTGCTTGCATGTGAGCATAAATCACAGTTGGTCCTATAAATTTAAAACCCCTTTTCTTTAAATCTTTACTGAGCTTATCTGAAGTTGCTGTAGTAGCTTTAACTTCGGACATTGATTTGATGTTGTTTTGTATTGGAGTGTCATTTACAAACCCCCAAATATACTTACTAAAAGAACCGAATTCTTTTTGAATTTTCATAAAAGCAACAGCATTCGAAATAGTAGCTCTAACTTTTAGTTTGTTTCTTATGATTCCTGCATCTTGAAGGAGTTCTGCAATTTTAACTTCGTCATAAAGCGCTATCTTTTTATAATCAAAATTATCCAATACTTTTCTAAAGTTTTCTCTCTTTCGAAGAACTGTAATCCAACTTAATCCAGCTTGAAAAGTTTCTAATACTAAAAATTCAAACAATTTTTGCTCATCCCGAAGAGGAACTCCCCATTCTGTATCATGGTATTCAACATAAAGAGGGTCGTCTCCACACCAAGAGCATCTAGTTTTACTTTTCATTTATAGTTTTTACTAAGGTCTTATTTTTTCATTATTGCAATAACTATTCTAAATCCATCAGGGTCGATATACGTTGATCCATTGTTGTTCCAATATGGATTTTTTGATTGAACAGAACTAAATCCATTGTCATCGAATTTCTGTTTTACAGAAATGTATTCTTCTTCCGATTCGAGATAAAAGACTAATAAATCGTCTTTGTCAGTCTGGTGTTTCGGGCTTTCCTCTGATCTGGTAAATTCGAGATGCCAATTCAATCCTTCTTTGCCGATAAATACGCCGTCATATTTATCATGGTTGGTGAATTCTCCAATAACTTCCAATCCTAATAAATCTCTGTAAAACTTAATTATTGGTTCTAAATTATCTGTATGTCTAGCAACTCTAAAGTTCATGTGAGTTTAGACTTCAATTAACCCTGTTTTAACCAATAACGCCTTTGTCGAAGGTTCCTTTCCTCTAAATTTCTTGTACAATTCCATAGGGTGCTCACTTCCTCCTCTAGAAAGTATGTTTTCTAAAAAGTTGGTAGCAGTTTCTTTGTTGTATATGCCAGTTTCTTTAAACAATTCAAATGTATCTGCCTCTAATACTTCTGCCCATTTATAACTGTAGTATCCAGCAGAGTATCCACCTTGGAAAATATGTGAAAAGGCGCAAGATGTAGTAGTTTCTTTTGATGGAGGAAATAGCTCAGTCTCCTTTACCGCATTTTCTTCAAATTCATAAACGCTGTTAGTTGGAATCGAAGTCAAATTGTGCCAAGACATATCCAGTCTTCCCAATCCAACTTGACGAACCGTTTGATAACCGCTTAAAAAGTTGGCGCTATCTTTAATTTTTTGAACCAAATCAATTGGGATAATTTCATCCGTTTCATAATGTCGTGCAAATAGATCTAAACACTCTTTTTCATAACACCAGTTTTCCATTAATTGAGAAGGAAGTTCTACAAAATCCCAATACACAGAAGTTCCACTTAAGCTTTCATAATGGCCATTTGCCATCATTCCGTGCAATGCATGTCCAAACTCATGGAATAAGGTGGTTACTTCTCCGAAAGTCAATAAGGAAGGCTTTGTATCAGTTGGTTTAGTGAAATTACAGACAATAGATACCAAAGGCCTAGTATCTAAACCATCGTATTTATTTTGACCGCTAAAAGACGTCATCCAAGCACCATCTCTTTTTCCTGCTCTTGGGAAGAAATCTGCATAGAAAACGGAAAGATGTTTACCCTCTTTATCTTTAACAGCATAAGTAATTACATCTTCATGATATTTCTGTATGTTCTCTAATTTTTCGAATGTAATTCCATATAATTTTTCTGCAGTTATAAAAGCACCATCAATTACCTTTTCTAATTGGAAGTATGGTTTTAAAATTTCGTCATTGATTGCAAATTTTTCATTTTTTAATTTTTCTGAATAGTAAGAGAAATCCCACCTTTCTATTGGAGAAGGTCCATTCAGTCTATTGCTTAGCTCTTGAATTTCTTCCATTTCGTTTTTAGCAACTGGCAAAGCATGTTCCAATAGTTCGTCTAATAATTGATATACTTTACTTGGCTTTTCGGCCATTCTTTCTTCTAGTATTAAGTTAGCATGAGAAGCATAGCCTAGTAAATTGGCTTTTTGGTGTCTAAGTTTTGAAATTTCTCGAACGTTACTTTCGTTATTGTTCTCGTCTTTTTGAAATGAACGTGATCCAAAAGCCAAATAGAGTTTTTTTCTTAATTCTCTATTCTCAGAATACTTCATAAAAGGAATGAATGAAGGATGTTCCAATGTAATTAACCAAGTGTTTTCTTTGCCTTTAGCTTTTGCCGCCATAGCACAAGCCTCTTTGAACCCGTCAGGTAAGCCAACTAAATCATCTTCTTTGTCAATCCACATTTCAAAAGCATTGGAAGCTTTCAAAAGGTTTTCTCCAAATGTTAAACTTAGTTTAGAAAGGTCTGTATTTAATGTTTTTAGTGTTTCCTTATCTTTTCCT